>Ga0207873_1000543_pt1 | contig 41033 bp, 36 predicted proteins | sample BGWIniCompost_FD_187373 | JGI IMG/M metagenome (GOLD analysis project Ga0207873, IMG submission 187373) | Cellulose adapted compost microbial communities from Newby Island Compost Facility, Milpitas, CA, USA - BGW Initial Compost (SPAdes)... ... | reverse complement strand
TAGAAGGCGAGCGTCTGCCGGTCGCGGGCCAGCGCCCCCCAGTCGAGGTCGTCCGCCGGATCCTTCGCGTGCGCGGTGACCAGGCGCACCGACTGGGCGTGCTCGCGGTGGGTGAGCGGGATGCCGGCATAGGCCGCGCAGGCCACCGCGGCGGTGATGCCGGGCACCACCTCGTAGTCGATCCCGGCCGCGCGCAGCGCCTGGAGTTCCTCGCCGCCGCGGCCGAACACGAACGGGTCGCCGCCCTTGAGCCGCACGACGCGCCGGCCGGCGCGCGCGTGCTCGATCATCAGCGCGTGGATGCGGTCCTGGGTCACGGCGTGGTGGCCGGCCTGCTTGCCGACCTCGATCCGGACCGCGTCGCGGCGCGCGAGGTCGAGCACGTCGGCGCTGACCAGGCGGTCGTGCAGGATCACGTCGGCGTCGTTCAGCAGCCGCAGGGCGCGCAGGGTGAGCAGGCCGGCATCGCCGGGGCCGGCGCCGACCAGGGCCACCCGGCCGCGGGCCGGTGCGTCGGGGGCGTCGAGCGCACGCTCGAGCTCGCGCGCGGCCTCGATGTGGCGGCCGCGACGCAGCAGCCCCGGCAGCGGGCCGGACAGCAGCCGCGCGACCGCGCGCCGGCGCGCGTCGGCGTCCGGCCAGCGCGCGAGCAGCCGCGCGCGCTGGCGCGCCAGCAGCGCGGCCAGCGCGCCCAGCGAGTGGTCGAACTGGCGTTCGAGCTGCTCGCGCACCAGCCGCGCCAGCATCGGCGCGCCGCCGCCGCTGGAGATCGCGACCTGCAGCGGGCCGCGCTCGACCCGCGCCGGCAGGTGCACCCGCGCCAGCTCCGCGTCGTCGACCACGTTCACCCATACCCGGCGCGCCTCGCCGGCCTCGGCCACGGCGCGATTGATGTCCGGATCGTCGGTGGCGGCGATCGCGAGCCACGCGTCGTCCAGGGAGCCAGGCGTGAACCGGCCCGCGTGGTGGACGATGCGCCCTTCGGCCGCCAGGGCCGCGAGCGCCTCGCCCAGCGCCGGGGCGACCACGACGATGCGCGCGCCGGTGCCCTGCAGGGCCCCGACCTTGCGCGCCGCCACCACCCCGCCGCCGACGACCACGACGATGCGGTCGCGCAGGTCGGCGAAGAGCGGGAACAGCCGGCGGGTGGCGGAGTCGGTCATCGGGACGGCATGCGACAGCGTGGACCGTGACGCTATCGAGCGCGGGGCCCCGACCGGAAATGGCGACGCGTGCTGCGCATATGCCGCAAAGGCATAAGCTGCCCCGACAGGGCATAAGCGCCGCAGCCCGCGTGGACAGCGGTTCCCGCGGTCGCTATGATCCCCGCAATCCATCTTTCCATCGCGATTGAAAGATGAAGTTGCGGCCGTAACCAGCGCCGCGGGACCGCCCTTGATGACCCTGACCCAGCTGCGCTATCTCGTTGCGATCGTCGACGCCGGGCTCAACATCACCCTGGCGGCCGAGCGCGTGCATGCGACCCAGCCGGGCCTGTCCAAGCAGCTCAAGCAGCTCGAGGACGAGCTGGGCTTCCAGCTGTTCGTGCGCAAGGGGCGCAGCCTGGAGGGGATCGCGCCCGCCGGGCGCAAGGTGATCGAGCACGCCCGCCGGGTCCTGGCCGAGGTCGCCAACATCCGCAGCTACGCGGCCAACGAGCGCGGCGAGCACGCCGGCCGCCTGCTGCTGGCCACCACCCACACCCAGGCCCGCTACGTCCTGCCGCCGGCGATCGCCGGGGTACGGCGCGAGTACCCGCAGGTCGACGTCGACCTGCAGGCGGCCAGCGACAGCGAGGTGATGCAGCTGCTCAGGGACGGCGCCGACCTGGCGGTGATCAGCACCGCCGGCGGCGTCCCCGAGGGCGGGCTGGCGGTGCCGCTCTACACCTGGCGCCGGGTGCTGCTGGTGCCGGCCTCGCATCCGCTCGCCGGCCTCGACCGGGCCCCGGGCCTGGCCGAACTGGCCCGGCACCCCCTGATCAGCTACGAGTCCTCGACCCGGCCCGATTCCTCGATGCGCCGCGCCTTCGTCGCGGCGGGCGTCGAGCCGCAGCTGGCGATGACCGCGCGCGACGCCAACCTGATCAAGACCTATGTCCGCGCCGGGCTCGGCGCCGGGCTGCTGGCGGAGATGGCGGTCGGCCCGCGCGAGGACCAGGACCTGCGGATCCTGCCGGCGCCGGCCGAGATCCCCGAATGCATCACCTGGGCGGTGATCCCGCGCGGCCGGGTGCTGCGCGAGTACGCGCTGCACCTGGTGCACCTGGTGGCCCCGCAGATCGACCGCCGCGACCTGCGCCGGGTGCTGGAGGGCAACCTCGAGGCCGACTGGCCACCGCCGCCGAGCTGGCAGGACCTGAGCCAGCCGATCACGTTCTAGGCCGGTCGCGGCGCGCGCCGGTTCCGCGGGGCACGCGCGGGCGCGCGATCACGCCTCGACGGCGGAGATGTAGGCGCCGGTGCTGACGATCTGGAAGGTCTCGCTGTCGACGCGGCGCACCGGGCTGCCGTCCTCGAGCGTGTAGACCATGCGCGCGCCGCCGTGGGCGTCCTCGCCCCCGGCCGCTTCCAGGCGCTGGATCACGCGGTGTTCGTTCCCCGCCTCGTCGCGGGCATAGAGGATCCGGGTCATACGCAATGGCCTCCGTGGAGACGATGCCCACACGCTAGCCGCGGGCGCGGAGCCGTGTGTGAAGGATTCACCAAGGCATCGTTAACGCACCGCCCGCGCCGGATCCTTCACGGTGCGCGGGCAGGTCCCGCGGCCACACTGCGCCTCCCGTTTGCAGGAGCAGGCCCATGGCGACGCCCGAGGAACTCGAACACCTGGCCAGGCTGATGGAGAAGATCGACATCGCCATGCTGACCACGCGCGGCGGCGACGGGCGCCTCTACAGCCGCCCGCTGTCCACCCAGTGCGCCGACTTCGACGGCGAACGGGTGTGGTTCATGACCTCCGCCGCAACGCCCAAGGTCGCCGAGATCCAGCAGCATCCGGCGGTCAACGTCGCCTATGCCTCGGCCGATGCCAATACCTACCTCTCGGTCGCCGGACAGGCGCGCGTGGTGCGCGACCGGGCGCTGATCGAGCGCTTCTGGAACGATGCGATGAAGGCCTTCTTCCCCGGTGGCAAGGACGACCCGGACCTGGTGCTGATCGAGGTCGCGGTCGAGACCGTCGAGTACTGGGACGGCCCCGGCAGCTGGATCGGCAAGGCCGCCGCCTTCGCGGTGGCCCGGGTCACCGGCGACGACGAGGCCCTGGGGGAGAACCGGATCGTGGACCTGCGCAGCGGCGTGACCCGGGAACCGCCGGGCGGCCGCTAGAGCCAGCCGGCGTGCGCCGGGATGGCCTTCCAGTCGTCGTTGGCGCGGTCTTCGAGCCGCACCGGGGCGTGCTCCAGCGCCTCGAACGGCACGTCGTCCAGGCAGCCCACGTTGACGCACACGAAGGGTCCGCCCATCACCTCGAAGTCGGCGCGGCTGAAGGTGGTGGTGCCGCAGTTGCGGCAGAAGCAGTGCTCGATCGTGCCGCTGCCGAAGCGGTAGCGGCCGAGGCCGGCGCCTTCGAGCAGTTCGAAGGCCTCGGCCGGCACGTGCGCCTTCCAGATGCGGGTCTTGCGGCAGTAGCTGCAGGTGCAGCGCAGGGTGGTGGCGTACCAGGGGCCGGGCCGCAGCTGCGGTGACCGTTCGCCCTCCGGAGCGAGGTCGAGCGTGCAGCGGAACCTGACCTGGCCGCAGTGGCAGCTGCCGTGGCGCGTCTCCAGCATGGGTGTTGCTCCGTCGTGGTCCTGCTCCCACGACGAACGCGGGCGTGCCGGATCGACACGCCCGCGGCCGCGCTACCGGCCTTCGTTTTCCGGGGCGTCCGGCGCCGGGCCCTTGTTCGCGGACGAGGCCTCTTCGTCGTGCACGTAGACCGCGTCGCGGAAGCGCTTGTGCAGGTCGGTGCCGCCGGGCGGGATGTACTGGGTGAACAGCACCGCGGCGATGTCGTTCTTCGGGTCCACCCAGAACAGCGTGTTCGCGAATCCGTCCCAGAAGAACTCGCCGACCGCGCCGGAGGCCTCGCCGGCGTGCGCCGGTGGCGAGTGCCGGACCGCGAAGTCGATCCCGAAGCCCACCTGGCCCTTGCCCGGCAGCCAGGAGCGGTCGCCGACGGTGTCGGGCAGGTCGTCGCGCGCCATCAGCGCCACCGTCTCCGGGCGCAGGATGCGCACGCCGTCGAGTTCGCCGCCGTTGGCGAGCATGCGTGCGAAGCGCATGTAGTCGTCGAGCGTGGACGCCAGGCCGTAGCCGCCGGGGCTCATCGGCCATTCCCGGGTCGCGTTCTCGAGCCAGGGCGAGTCGGGCAGGCGCTCGAAGCCGCCGCCGTCCTGCAGTTCGTACATCGCGGTGAGCCGTCCGCGGCGCCCCGGCTCCACGTACCAGCCGGTGTCGTGCATGCCCAGCGGGTCCAGCACGCGCTCGTGCACCAGCTGCGCGAACGGCTTTCCGGCCAGCACCTCGGCCAGACGGGCCTGCACGTCCACCGAGATGCCGTACAGCCAGCGCGTGCCCGGCTGGTACGCCAGCGGCACGGCGGCGAGGCGGCGCGACATCTCCTCGAGCGTGATCTCGCGGGTGTCGATGTTCGCTTCACGGTACAGGCGCGCGGGCGCGTCGTCCTCGAACGCGGCGGCGAAACCGGCGGTGTGGCGCAGGATGTCGCGCACCAGGATCGGCCGCTCCGGCGGCACCAGCACCGGCTTGCCGTCCGCATCCTCGCCCGCGTACACCTGCACGTCCGCGTACTCGGGCAGGTACCGGGACAGCGGATCGTCGAGCTGGAACCTGCCTTCCTCGTACAGCGTCATCAGCGCGACCCCGGTGACCGGCTTGGTCATCGAATGGATCTGGGCCACCGTGTCGCGCTGCATCGGCCGCCCGGCCTCGCGGTCGGCCATGCCGAAGGCGCCGAAGTAGGCCTCGCGCCCCCGCTCGTACACCAGGGCCGACACGCCCACGACCCGGTCCTGTTCGACCATGCCGCGCAGCACGCCGTCGATGTGCTCGGGATCCACCAGCGGGCGGGCCGGCGGATCGTCGGCGGAAGCCGCGCCGGCGTCGGGCGCGGTGGACGGGTTGGGCTGGCAGGCGGCCAGCAGCAGGCCGAGCGCGGCCGCGACGTATGCCTTCATGCAGGACTCCCGTGGGATGGCGGATGCGGCGGGCGCGCCGCGGGCCACAGTATGGCCGTGCATGGCGACGGCCGCCCGCTGCGGCGCAGCGTCGCGCGCGGACGGCGGCCGCGACGCGCGCTAGCATCATCGCGCCGGCACCGGGCGGGGCCCTGCGCCGGCATCCCGTCCAGCATCCACCGGAGCCGCCATGCCGATCGTCCGTCCCGCTGCATCGTCCGGCACCGTGGCCTGCCCGCCGCACGGGACGGACGCACGATGAGCGGCGAACGCCGGCTCGGGGTGGCCCTGTGTGGCCTGGGCATGCTCAGCGAACACCAGATCGCGCCGGCGCTCGAAAAGACCCGGCATTGCAGGCTCGCCGGGCTGGTCAGCGGGAGTCCGGACAAGGTGGCCCGGTTCCAGGCCCGCTACGGCGTGCCCGACCGCGCGGTGTACGGCTACCACGACATGCAGCGCATGGCCGACAACCCGGACATCGACATCGTGTACGTGGTCACGCCCAATGCGCTGCACGCCGCGCACGCGATCGCCGCCGCGCGCGCCGGCAAGCACGTGTTCTGCGAGAAGCCGCTGGAAGTGTCGGTCGAACGCTGCCAGGCGATGATCGACGCCTGCCGCGAGGCCGGGACGCTGCTGGGCACCGCCTATCGCTGCCACTACGACCCGCACCACGTCGAATGCATCCGCCTGGCCCGCGAGCGCGTGTTCGGTGCGCCGGTGGTGGTGCAGGCCGCGTTCTCGATCGACGTCGGCCGCCCGGACCAGTGGCGCCTGCGCCATGCGCTGGCCGGCGGCGGCGCGCTGGTGGACGTGGGCATCTACGCGCTCCAGGCCAGCCGCTACCTCACCGGGGAGGAGCCGGTCGAGGTCGCCGCGATGGCGAGCACCACCGACGCGGAGAAGTACGCCGAGGTCGACGAGACCATGGTCTGGACCGCGCGCTTCCCTTCCGGCGTGCTGGCGCACTGTGCGACCAGCTTCCGGGCCGGCGGCATGCAGTCGCTGCGGGTCGACTGCGAGCGCGGCTGGTTCGAACTCGACCCGGCGTTCTTCTACGACGGCAACCACGGCCGGCGCAGCGACGGGGTCGAGATCCGGCATCCGCCCACCGACCTGTTCGCGGCCGAGCTCGACGACTTCGCGCTGTCGATCCTCGAAGGCCGGCCGGCGCGGCTGCCGGGCGAGGAGGGCCTGCGCGACGTGCGGATCATGCAGGCGATCTACGAGGCGGCGCGCACCGGCCGCCGCGTGCGCCTGGGCGGCTGACCGCGGCCGCGCCGCCCGCGACGCGGGCGCCCGGCCCCCCTCGTGCAGTGGCCCCGTCACGGCCGGCCACCGGATCGGGGCGGTGTGTGTTGCCTACCGCCCTTGGCCGCCGCCGGCCCGCGCCTGCTGGTCGCGCACCCAGCGCATCTGGTTGCGGAAGGTGTCGGTCCAGTACAGGTGGCGGTTCGCGGCGAGGAACGCCAGCAGTTCCTCGTGCGCCTCGTTGCTGACCGGCAGGTGGTCGCCGCCGATGCCGTGGAAGGTGAAGTTGATCATCGTGCCGCGGCGCCCGGCTTCCTCGACCAGGGCGATCAGTTCCGCGCCGGTCGCGTCCACCGGCACCGTCACCGGGACCGCGGCGCGGTCCAGCGCCCACATGTCGGGCACCACGTCGCCGCCGACGAGCTTGATGCCGAGGAACATCGGCGCCACCGCGGCGATGTACTCGCCGTCGGCCGCGGCGCGGTCGCCGCACGGCGCGGTGTAGGTGAACTCGGTGCTGCCGTCGATGGCATGCAGCATGGTGTTGGCCACCGCCACCTGGGCCTGCATCCGGGCCACGGTGGTCGTGTCCAGGTCCTGCTCCGGCTGCACCCACTCGCGGCCGGCGCCGCGCGCCGAGCACTGGTGGAACAGGCTGTGGTTGCCCAGCTCGTGGCCGCTGCGCGCCGCCGCGCGCCACTCTTCCATGCGCTCGCGCACCGTGTCCGCGGCGAGGGTCAGGTAGAAGGTGCCCTTGAGCCCGTGCCGGTCGAGCGCCGGGATCGCGTTGTCGAGCTGCGAGGGCAGGGCGTCGTCGTAAGCCAGGCTGACCGCCGCGCGCTGGCCGTCGGGCCACGGGAAGGGCGGCGGCATCGCCGCCGCGGTCGCGAGCGCCAGGGTCCCCGCCGCGAAGGCCGCAGCCAGCAGGTATCGGATCCTCATGTGCATCAATCCCCTCCGGTGGAACGCACATGTTGCACGATGCGCGCCTGCCGGGGCAGCGCGGGGCCGCGGCGCCGGCTATGGTGTGGGGTCCCCGTTCGCAGGCACGCCCTTGGCCGTCCACGACCCGCGCCGCGCGCAGCAGCACGCCACCCGCGCCGCCTTCTTCATCCCCGGATTCACGATCGCCACCTGGGCGCCGCTGGTGCCGTACGCCAAGCTGCGCGCGGGGCTGGACGAGGCCGGCCTCGGGCTGGTGCTGCTGTGCCTGGGCATGGGCTCGCTGCTGGCGATGCCGCTGGCCGGGGCACTGGCCGCGCGCCAGGGCTGCCGGCGGGTGATGCTGGCCAGCACCGCGCTGATGGTGGCGTGCCTGCCGCTGCTGGCACTGGCGTCCGACCCGCGCCTGCTGGGCCTGGTCCTGCTGGCGCTGGGGGCGGCGATGGGCGCGATGGACTGCACGATGAACATCCAGGCGGTGGCGGTCGAGCGCGAGGCCGCGCGGCCGATGATGTCCGGCTTCCACGCCTTCTACAGCGTCGGCAGCCTCGCCGGCGCGCTGCTGGCCACGCTGCTGCTCGGCAGCGGGCGCGGCCCGCTGGCGACGACCCTGGCGGTGGCCGCGCTGGTGGCCGTGCTGTGCGCGTGCGCGGCAGGGGCCTGGCGTCCCGACCGGGCGCCGGCGGGGACGCGGGTGTTCGCGATCCCGCGCGGCGCGGTCGCGGTGGTGGGCGCGGTGTGCTTCGTGAGCTTCCTTGCCGAAGGCGCGATGCTCGACTGGAGCGCGGTGTACCTGCACGAAGTCCGGCAGGTGGACGTGGCCAGGGCCGGGTGGGGTTTCGTCGCCTTCAACGTGGCGATGACCATCACCCGACTGCTGGGCGACGGCGTGATCGCGCGCGTGGGCAGCGCGCCGACGGTCGCAATCGGCGGCCTGCTCGCCGCCGGCGGGCTGGCGCTGGTGGTGTTGGCGCCGGACCTGCGCGCCAGCCTCGCCGGGCACGCGCTGCTGGGCATCGGCTGCGCCAACATCGTCCCGGTGATGTTCAGCCTCGCCGGACGGCAGCGGCGGATGCCGGTGCACCTGGCGATCCCGGCGGTGACCACGCTCGGCTACGCGGGAGTGCTGGCGGGACCGGCGCTGATCGGCTTCGTCGCCGACGGCGCGGGCCTGGCCGCGGCGCTGCTGGCGGTGGCGGTCGCGCTCGCGCTCGCCGCCCTGCTTGGCGCACGCACCGCCGGCCGCGAACTGCGGGCGTGAACAGGCCCGGCCCCGGCGTCATCGAACCGTCGCCGACCGGCCACGCGGCCTGCACACGCGCGTGCCTAGGATGCGCCTCCCCGCAACGGCGCGAAGGTGCACAGTGGAACAGGGCAGGATCCGGATCGAACTGGGGCACGACCTGCGCGACGGCTGGACCGTGACCCGCAACCGCGTGGTCGACGGCTGCTTCAACAGCCTCGATGCAGCCTACGACTACGCGAGCAAGTGCGCCCGCCGCGCGCACCGCGCGGGCCTGGCCGTGGACCTGGTGATGGCGCCGCCCGCGCCGCCGCAGCGGCGGGCCGGGTGATCAACCGCCCGCGTCGGCCTCTTCGTCCGGCGCGGGTGGCGCGGGCCCGACCGGATCCGGCGGGCCTTCGGGCTCGGGCGGCGGCGGAGGCGCGGTGCGCGGCGTGCCCGGCAGGTAGTAGGCCACGCGGTCGAACAGGCGCCGGTAGAAGTCGCGGTTCTGCACCGTGTTGCTGCCTACCTTCACGAGGTCGGCGTTCTTGCCGATCGGCACCGGCAGCGAGACCGATCCGATCATGCTCACGCCGACGCTGGCCGAGCTGGACTGGGTGCGCAGCGCGTGCCGGTCCTGGACCGCGTTGAGGAACACGATCGACCCGCCGTCCGCGCGCTCCACGCAGGTCGCGCGCAGGTTGAGCTGGGTGTGCAGGTCCGAGTCGGGCTGGAACACCTTGGTCGCCTCGACCGCTTCGCCGTCGGCGCGCGCGATCACGTAGCCCTGGCCGAGCAGGGCGCGCCGGGCGGCCTCGCAGGCCACCTCCGGCGGCACCGGGTACTCGCGCGAGTAGGTGTCCTCGGCGCCGAAGGTCTCACCCAGCGGCGGGGCCTCGGCCCGGTGGCCACCGCGTCCGCCGCCGCACGCCGACAGGGCCAGGAGCAGGGCGATGCAACCGGTGGCAGCCGCTGCGCGACGGGTCGATGCGGGGAAGTGGAAGCGGGATCGGGACACGCGGGCCAGTCTATGCCGCAGTGCATGCAAGGCGAATGAACGCAGGATTCACGGCGTGTCGCGGAGCCGCCACGCCCCGCATCACGAAACCGTTATGCCTGAGAACTGGATTGCGATTGGTCGTGGACCGGCGCTGGTGCAACCTGTAGGGATGACACGGGCGCGAGTCGACGCCCGCGCGTGGAGGGAGGCTGGAGTGATCGCACGGTCCCGGGCATGGCGTGGGTGGCTGTGGTGCGCGCTGCTGCTGCTGGCGGCGCCCGCGTCGGCGGCCGGGCGCGATGCCGACGCGGCGCGCATCGAGGCGCGCGCCGAGGCGATGGCCGCGGAGATCGTCGCCCGCCTCGACACCGACGAGAAGCTCGACCAGCTGATCAACACCGCGCCCGCGATCCCGCGCCTGGGCATCCCCGCCTACAACTGGTGGACCGAATCGCTGCACGGCGCGATGGGCGCGCTGCCGACCACCAACTTCCCCGAACCGATCGGCCTGGCCGCCACGTTCGACCCGGCGCTCGTCCGGCGCGTCGCCGCCACGATCGCGACCGAGGTGCGCGGCCTGCACGCGCTCGCGCGCCAGACCGGCCGCACCGGGCGCATCGGCACGGGACTCGACACCTGGTCGCCGAACATCAACATCTTCCGCGACCCGCGCTGGGGCCGCGGCCAGGAAACCTACGGCGAGGATCCGTTCCTGGCCGCGCGCATGGGCGTGGCCTACGTGCGCGGCGTGCAGGGGGACGCGCCGGGCCTGTACGACGTGATCGCCACGCCCAAGCACTACGCGGTCCACAGCGGCCCGGAATCGACCCGCCACCAAGCGAACGTCTACGTCTCGCGCCGCGACCTCGAGGACACCTACCTGCCGGCGTTCCGCGCCGCGATCGTCGAAGGCGGCGCGGGCTCGATCATGTGCGCCTACAACCGCGTCGACGGCGTGCCGGCCTGCGCCAGCGACCTGCTGCTGCGCGACATCCTGCGCGGCGACTGGGGCTTCCGCGGCTACGTGGTGTCGGATTGCGACGCGGTGACCGACATCCACCGCCACCACCACTTCGCGCCGGATCCGGCCGCGGCGGTGGCGGCGGCGATGCGCGCGGGCGTGGACAGCGAGTGCAATGGCGCCACGCTCACCGATACCGCCGGTCTGGCGCAGCCCTACCGCGAGGCGCTGGCGCGCGGCCTGCTCACCATGGCCGACATCGACCGCGCGCTGGTGCGGCTGTTCGCCGCCCGCCTGCGCAACGGCGACCTGCCGGGCCTGCGGCCGCTGTCGACCGAGACCGCCTCGCCGGCGGACGTCGGCGCGCCCGCGCACGGCGAGCTGGCGCTGGAGGCCGCCGAGAAGAGCCTGGTGCTGCTGAAGAACAACGGCGTGCTGCCGCTGCGGGGCGCGCCGAAGATCGCGGTGATCGGCCCACTGGGCGACGCCACCCGGGTGCTGCGCGGCAACTATTCCTCGCCCCAGTCGGCGCCGCCGGTCTCCGTGCTCGAGGGACTGCGCCGGGCGATGCCGGATGCGCAGGTGCGCCATGTCCCGTTCGGTGCCACCTGGACCGATGGCGACCCGATTCCCACCAGCGCGCTGCGCACGCCCGACGGCGAGCCCGGCCTGCTGGCGCGCTACTTCAACGCCGCCGAGCGTCCGCCCGCGCGCTTCGCCCCCGGCGAGCTCGACGCCTGGATCGAGCGCACCGGCTTCGCCCGCGAACCGGTCGTCACCCGGGTCGAGCCCGACGTGAACTCGCGCAGCCTCGACCTGGCGCAGGTGCACGACGTGCACCGCGTGGAGTGGACCGGTTACCTGGTGCCGCCGGAGACCGGCACCTACCGGCTTGGCCTGGGCGGCTTCAACGGCGAACTCGAGTTCGACGGCAAGCCTTTCGTCGACCTGCGCGGCGCGTCCTGGAACAGCCTGCCCACGCTCGGGACGGTGCACCTGGAGGGCGGTCGCCGCTATCCGATCCGGGTGGTCACCGAGGCGCGCATCCTCGCCGGCATCGGCCTGCTGTGGAAGCGCGTGTCCGACGCGCCGCTGGAGGAGATGCGCGCGGCCGCCGCCGATAGCGACGTGCTGGTGGCCGTGGTGGGCCTGACCTCGGACCTCGAGGCCGAGGAGGCGCCGGTCGAGGTCCCCGGCTTCAAGGGCGGCGACAAGACTTCGCTCGACCTGCTCGCCGACCAGCAGGCGCTGCTCGAAGCCGCGCGCGCCACCGGCAAGCCGCTGGTGGTGGTGTTGATGAACGGCAGCCAGGTCAACCTGGCATGGGCGCGCGAGCACGCCGACGCGATCATCGAGGCCTGGTATCCGGGCCAGTCGGGCGGCCTGGCGGTGGCGAACGTGATCGCCGGGCACGTCAACCCGGGCGGGCGCCTGCCGCTGACCTTCTACCGTTCGGTGGACGACCTGCCGCCGTTCGGCGACTACGACATGCGCGGCCGCACCTACCGCTACTTCGACGGCACGCCGGTCTACCCGTTCGGGTACGGGCTGAGCTACACCAGCTTCGAGTACGCGCCGCTGGAGATCGCCGCCGCGCGCGGCGGGGCGGCGGACGGGCTGCGTGTGACCACGCGGGTCCGCAACACCGGCACCCGCGCGGGCGACGAGGTGGCGCAGCTCTACCTCGGGTTCCCCGAGGGCGAGGGGCTGCCGCGGCTGGCGCTGCGTGGTTTCGAGCGGGTGCACCTGCAGCCGGGCGAGGAGCGCACCCTGGTGTTCGAACTCGATGCGCGCGACCTGAGCGCGGTGGACGCGGCGGGCGTGCGCCTGGTGATGGCGGGCGAGCACCGGGTCTGGGTCGGTTCGGGCCAGCCGGGCACCGGGGTGCCGGTGCAGTCAGCGACGTTCCGCAATGATCGGCCGCGGCCCGTGCCGCGGTGAGCTGTGGCCGGTGCGGAGAGGCGCGCCGGTGTTGTCTTCACGTCCATGTCCCAAGGGAGCAACGACATGACTTCGAGCAATAGCCGCGGCAACCGCCGCATCCACCGCTGGTGCCTGGCACTGGCCGCCGGCAGCCTCCTGCTGTGGGCCGGCGCCGCCGTGGCGCAGGACGACACCATGGTGGCGATCGAGACCCCGGCGCAGCCCGATGCGATCCCGCTCGGCACCGGACCGCTGCCGGGCGCGACCAATCCCGAGAGCTGGCACCGCCAGTACGAGCGCGTGTTCGCCCGCAACGTCACCGAGGCCACGCTCACGCCGTTCCTCCCCGACCCCGACAAGGCCACCGGCGCCGCCGTGATCGTGGCCCCCGGCGGCGGCTTCCGCTCGCTGTCGATGGAGAACGAGGGCTGGGACGTGGCGCGGGCGCTCAACAGGCACGGCGTGGCCGCGTTCGTGCTCAAGTACCGGCTCAACCAGACCCCGGCCGACCTCGACGGCTTTGCCGAGTCGATCCGGCAGATGCTGTCGGGCCCGCGCCCGCCGCGCGATCCGGGCGCGGCCGATGCGGCGAAGATGCTCGAGCCGCAGCTGGCCGACGCGCGCGCCGCGTTCGCGCTGGTGCGCAGCCGCGCCGCCGAATGGAACATCGATCCCGACCGCATCGGCATGATCGGGTTCTCGGCCGGCGCCATGCTCACCCTGACCACCGCGCTGCACGGCGAGGACGCCAGGCCGGCCTTCATCGGCAACATCTACGGGCCGATCTCGGCGGTCAACGACGTGCCGGCCGACGCGCCGCCGATGTTCGTCGCCCTGGCCGCCGACGACGGCCTGTTCAGCAACCAGGGCTTCGGCATCGTCGAGAGCTGGCAGAAGGCGGGGCGTCCGGTCGAGTTCCACTACTACGAGCAGGGTGGCCACGGCTTCGGCATGTACCAGAAGGAAACCACCAGCACCGGCTGGTTCGATGCCTGGGTGAGCTGGCTGCGGATGCACGGCTACCTGTCGCGCGCCAAGTAGGCCCCTCGCCGTTTTTCTCCACGCGACGCCGCCGTCTCCCGGCGGCGTTCGCGTTTCCGCCCCCGCAGGAGCGGCTTCAGCCGCGACCGGCCTCCCCGGGAGGCCCGCCTCCATTGCGAGGCGGTCGATGCCCGCCTTTCCAGGTGCCCCGCCGCCGCACGCACCGGCGGTACCATCCGCCCACCGCGTTCGCGCTTCTTCCGTCACGGCCATGCACGCCGCCCCCGACCGCTGCTGGTGGCTCTACCTGCTCGAATGCGGCGACGGCACCTGGTACGCCGGCATCAGCAACGACCTGCCCGCGCGCCTGCAGGCCCATGCCGACGGCACGGGTGCGCGCTACACCCGCGGGCGCGGTCCGCTGCGGCTGCTGGCCAGCCGCGCGTATCCGGATCGCGCCAGCGCTTCGCGCGCGGAGTGGCGGCTCAAGCAGCTGCCGCGCCGGCGCAAGCTGGCCTTCTTCGCCGCCGGGGACGAGGGCTGACGGCCCGTCCCGGGCGTCGCCGCGCGCCGCTGGTCTATAGTGCGGCGCCCACTCCGCGTCGCCGCGCCATGCCGTCACCCGCCGTCCCCCGCGCCACGATCGCCCTTGCCGCCGGCGGCACCGGCGGCCACCTGTTCCCGGCCGAGGCGCTGGCGCGCGAGTTGCTCGCGCGCGGCCACGACGTGGTGATCCATACCGAACGCCGCGGCGCGCAGTACACCCGGGCGCTGGACGGCCTGGCGCACGTGGTGCTGCCGGCCAGTTCGCTCGAGGGCGGGATCGCGGCAAAGCTGCGCGCGGTGCTGGCCATCCTGCGCGGCGTGCTTGGCTCGCGCCGGGACCTGCGCCGGCGCCGCGCCGCGCTGCTGGTCGGGTTCGGCGGCTATCCCAGTTTCGCCCCCGCACTGGCAGCGCGCAGCCTCGGCCTGCCGCTGGTGCTGCACGAGCAGGCCACGCGGCTGAGCAAGGCCAATGCGCGCCTGCTGCGGTTCGCATCCGCGCTCGCGACCTCGTTTCCGACCGTGGAAGGCGCGGATGGTTTCGATCCGGCGCGGATCGTGCAGACCGGCAACCCGGTGCGCCAGGCGATCCTCGGTGCACGCGGCGACTATCCGCCGCTGTCGGCCGACGGCCCGCTGCGCCTGCTGGTGGTGGGCGGCAGCCAGGGCGCGGCGGTGTTCGGGCGGGTGGTGCCGCCCGCGCTGCTGCAGCTGCCGGAGGACCTGCGCCGCCGCCTGCACGTGTCGCTGCAGTATCGCGGCGACGACCCCGACGCGCTGCGCGCACGACTGCGCGAGGCGGGCATCGACGCCGCGGTGCAGCCGTTTTTCCACGACATCGGCGATCGCCTGCGCGAATCGCACCTGGTCATCACCCGCGCCGGCGCCAGCACCGCGGCCGACCTGCTGGTGATCGGCCGCCCCGCCATCTTCGTGCCGCTGCCGCACGGCGGCTCGCGCGAGGAGCAGCGCCGCAACGCGCAGACCCTGGCCGACGCCGGCGCGGGCTGGCACGTGCCGGAGCCGGAATTCACGCCCGAGGCGCTGGCACGGCTGCTGGGCGGACTGTTCGCCTCGCCCACGCGACTTGCAGAGGCCGCGCGCGCCGCTTCCGCGCTGGGGCGTCCGGATGCGGCCGCGCGCCTGGCCGACCTGGTCGAACGCGTCCTCGCCGGCTGAGGCCTGCCGCATCGCCCTACAATCGGGTGATGCAGGAAGACTCCGGACTCCAATCCGCCCCGCTGCGCGACGATGCCGACGTGCTCGTGGTCGGCGGCGGGCACAACGGCCTGGTCTGCGCCGCCTACCTCGCGGCGGCCGGGCTGAAGGTCACCGTGCTCGAACGCCGGGGCGTCGTCGGCGGCGCGGCGGTGACCGAGGAATTCCATCCGGGCTTCCGCAATTCGACCGCCAGCTATACCGTCAGCCTGCTGGACCGGTCGGTGATCGCGGACCTGCAGCTGGTACGGCATGGGCTGCGCGTGGTCGAGCGCCCGTTCTCCAACTTCCTGCCGCTGCCCGACGGCCGCGCGTTCCGCCTCGGCGGCGAGCACGGCCTGGAGTCGATCGCCGCCTGGTCGCCGCGCGATGCCGAGCGCATGCCCGCGTACGAGGCGATGCTCACGCGCGTGGTCGCCGTGCTGCGCGAGCTGGCGCGGCGCACGCCGCCGGACGTGGGCGGCAGGCTGTCGCTGTCGGACTGGCTCGCCTCCTGGGACGTGGCGCGCCGCCTCGGCCGCCTCGACCTCGAAGGCCGGCGCGACCTGTTGGAACTGTTCACCCGTTCGGCCGGCGAGCTGCTCGACCAGTGGTTCGAAAGCGAACCGCTCAAGGCGGCGCTGGGCTGGGACTCGGTGGTCGGCAACTTCGCCAGTCCGTACACGCCCGGCAGCGCCTACGTGCTGCTGCACCACGTGTTCGGCGAGGTCAACGGCAAGCAGGGCGCCTGGGGGCACGCGATCGGCGGCATGGGCGCGATCACCCAGGCGATGGCGCGCGAATGCGCGGCGCGCGGCGTGCGCATCCACACCGGCGCCGCGGTCGAGCGCGTGCTGGTACGCGGTGGCCGCGCGGTGGGCGTGGCGCTGGAGGACGGCCGCGAACTGCGCGCGGCCACCGTGGTGTCCAACCTCAACCCGAAGCTGCTGTACACGCGCCTGGTGCCGCGCGAGCACCTCGACGGGGACACCGCGCGCCGGATCGCCAGTTACCGCTGCGGCTCGGGCACGTTCCGCATGAACGTGGCGCTGTCGGAGCTGCCCGATTTCATCGCCGCGCCCGGCACGCAGCTGCAGCCGCACCACCAGAGCGGGATCCTGGTCGGGCCTTCGCTGCGGTACTTCGAGGCCGCGTACTTCGATGCGAAGTCGCGCGCCCACAACCCGGGCTGGGCGCGCGCGCCGATCGTGGAGCTGGTGATCTCGTCCGCGCTCGACGACACGCTGGCGCCGCCCGGGTGCCATGTCGCCAGCCTGTTCTGCCAGCACGTGAACCCGGAGCTGCCCGACGGCGGCTGGGACGCGCACCGCGACACGGTGGCCAGGCTCATGATCGACACGGTCGATGCGGTGGCGCCGAACTTCGCGCGCAGCGTGCTCGGCTACCGCGCGCTCTCGCCGCTCGACCTCGAGCGCGAGTTCGGCCTGGTCGGCGGCGACATCTTCCACGGCGCGCTTGGCCTCGACCAGATGTTCAGCGCCCGCCCGCTGCTGGGGCAGGGGCGCTATCGCGGCGCGTTGCCCGGCCTGTACCTGTGCGGGTCCGGGACCCATCCCGGCGGCGGCGTCACCGGGCTGCCGGGACGCAACGCCGCGCGCGAGATCCTGCGCGACCTGCGCCGTCGTCCGCGCCCGCACTAGGAAGACACACACGACGGCCCGGCAAGGCTGGAAACGTTTGCAACGGCTGCCACAGCGGCCTGCGATGTCAAGTGCCCTGGTGAACCTTTCGGGGCTGTTGTGCGCTGCAGCGTGCAACCGGGGTCACGAATCGTTCACGATGCCCCCGCACCCGACGTGGGGGAGGGAGCAAAGCCCGCTGGCAGGCAACTGCAAGCGGGCTTTTTTTTGCCCCGGCCCCGCGACCACCCGGGCGGCCGCGCGATGCCCTGGCCTGCCCGGCGGCATGGAGCGCCGGCTCCGGCGTCGGAGCCGGCCAGGACTTCCCGGTCGCTGGGGCTGTCGTCCTGCAGCGATGCGCGACCCTTGCGGTCGCGGACACGGTCGTGCCGTCCACCCCGGCGCCCGGACCGTCACCCGGGCCCGGCTCCGGCCGAGTCGCACGGCCCATGCGCCGTTCGGTCCCCGGCCGGCGCCGGCACGGGCAGGGCGCGGGCGGTCCCGCCACGCGCCATGCCGCAGTGCCACAATCGGGCCATGGACCAGCCTCTCCAGGATCTCGACGCCCTCGTCGACCGCGCCCTTGCACGGCTCGACGGCCTGCCTGCCGATCCGGGCCTGGTCGAGCGCGTGCGGCGGGTGGCCGTGGCCAGCGACTTCGCCATCGACGTCCTCGCCCGGCAGCCGGAGCTGCTGGCCCGCCTGGCCGCGGACGACGGCGCCCGGCCGCTGCCGCCACCGGTCCTGGATTCCGGATCGCGCGACGACTGGCCGCGCCGGCTGCGCCTGTACCGCACCGCCGAATGCGCACGCCTGGTCTGGCGCGACGTGCTCGGCCTCGACGACGTCGACGCCACCCTCGCCGCCGTCACCGCCCTGGCCGAGCGCTGCCTGGGCCTGGCCCTGGAGGCCGTCGAGGGCGACTTCGTCCGTCGCCACGGCCAGGTGCCCGGGCCCGACGGCCGGCCGGTGCGGCTGGTGGTGTTCGCCATGGGCAAGCTCGGCGGCGGCGAACTCAACTTCAGTTCCGACATCGACCTGGTCTATGCCTACGAGCATGGCGGCGAGAGCCAGGGCGATTCGATCCGCCCGCTGCATGCGGAGGACTATTTCGCCCGCCTCGGACAGCAGCTCGCGCGCCTGCTCGACGAGCGCACGGTGGACGGCTTCTGCCACCGCGTCGACTTGCGCCTGCGTCCGTTCGGCAACGCCGGCCGGGTCGCGATCAGCTTCGCCGCGCTCGAGGCCTACTTCCAGCAGGAAGGACGCGACTGGGAACGCTACGCCTGGCAGAAGGCGCGCCCGGTCGCCGGCGACCTCGAGGCAGGACGCCGGTTCCTGGAGACGCTGCGCCCGTTCGTCTACCGTCGCTACCTCGACTTCGGCGCGCTCGACGGGCTGCGCGCGATGAAGGCGATGATCGCCGCCGAGGTCGCGCGCAAGGAGCTGGCCGACGACATCAAGCGCGGGCCGGGCGGAATCCGCGAGATCGAGTTCCTGGCCCAGTCCCTGCAGCTGATCCGCGGCGGCCGCGAGCCCGCGTTGCGCGAACCGCGCCTGCTGCCGGCGCTCGACGCGCTCCGGGCCGCCGGCCACGTCGAGCCGGAAACCGCGACCGCGCTGGCCGAGGACTACCGCTTCCTGCGGCGGCTGGAGAACCGGCTGCAGATGCTGCGCGACGAACAGACCCACGCGCTGCCCGCCTCGCCGCTGGACCGCGAGCGCATCGCGCGCGGGCTGGGCCACGACGGCTGGGCGTCGCTCGCCGCGCAGGTCGAGCGCCACCGCGCGCGCGTGACCCGCGAGTTCGATGCGCTGCTGTCGCAGCGCGAGCAGCAGCCTGCGGTGGGCGACGACATCGCCGGCTACTGGCGTGCGCTGCCCGGGGGCGGCAGCGCCGCAATGCTGGCCGACGCCGGGTTCCAGGAAGCGGCCGAAGTCGACGCGGCGCTGCGCGACTTCGTGCGCACGCCCAGCGTGCGCGAACTGTCGGATGCCTCGCGCGCGCGCCTGGACCGGGTGATGCCGGTGCTGCTGCAGGCCACCGCGCCGGCCACGCGCCCGCTGCAGGCGATCCGGCGCCTGCTGGCGCTGCTGCACAACATCCTGCGCCGCGCCAGCTACCTGGCCCTGCTCGACGAGCACCCGGCCGCGCTGGCGCGCCTGGTGGACCTGGTCACCCGCAGCGCGCTGCTGGCCGAACGCCTGGCCGCGCATCCGCTGCTGCTCGACGAACTGCTCGACACGCGCGCGAGTGGCCCGCTGCCGCAGCGCGGACAGCTGGCCGAGGCCTGCCGCCCGGCGCCCGGCGCCGACACCGAGTCGGCGCTGTTCGCGCTCAACGAGGTGCGCCAGCAGCTCAGCTTCCGGATCGCGCTGGCCACGCTCGACCGCCGCCAGCCGGCCTGCGACAGCACCCGCCAGCTGGCCTGGCTCGCCGACGCCGTGGTCGGCACCGTGCTCGAACTGGCGCGGGGCGAGCTCGAGCGCAGCCACGGCGCGATCGCCGGCGCCGGGTTCGCGGTGCTCGGTTACGGCAGCCTCGGCGGCGAGGAGCTGGGCTTCGGCTCCGACCTCGACCTGGTGTTCCTCTACGAGGCCCCGCCCAACGCGTATTCCGACGGTGCGCGGCCGCTCGACGCATCGCGCTGGTTCGCGCGCCTGGCGCAGAAGATCGTCTCCCTGCTCGGCGCGGTGACCGGCGGCGGGCGGTTGTACGAGGTCGACGTGCGCCTGCGCCCGGACGGCGGCAAGGGCCTGCTGGTGTCCTCGCTCGCCAGCTATGCCGACTACCAGCGCAACCGCGCCTGGACCTGGGAGCACCAGGCGCTGGTGCGCGCGCGCTGCGTGGCCGGGGATGCGGCGGTGTCCGCGGAATTCGACCGGATTCGCGCCGAGACCCTCGCGCGCCGGCGCGACCCGGTCCGCCTGCGCGACGACGTGCTGTCGATGCGCCAGCGCATGCGCGAGGAGCTCGACCGCAGCAACGACGCGCTGTTCGACCTCAAGCAGGGCGAGGGCGGCCTGGTGGACCTGGAGTTCATGCTCCAGTACCTGGTGCTGCGCGAGGCCGCGGCGCGGCCCGACCTGCTGCAGCCGCGCGCGACCCGGCCGCTGCTCGAAGCGATGGCGGCCTGCGGGGTGCTGCCCGAGGACGTCGCGGCCACGCTGCGCCGGGCGCATGCCACCCTCGTGGCCAAGGGCCTGGACTGCACGCTCGACCGGCGTCCGCGCATGGTGCCGCACGACCCGACGATCGAGGCCGCGCGCGCGGCGGTGGTCGAGGCCTGGCGGCACTACGGCCCCGCCGCCTGAGGCCGGCGCCGCGGCAGGGTATAGTGCCGCGCGACGCGATACGCGCTGCCGGGAACACTGCATGCCACAGGCCACGACGGCACTGCTCGAGGCGATCGAACGCGAGACCGGCCCCGCGCCGCGCTGGAGCGTGGTGTGGCTGCACGGCCTCGGCGCCGACGGCAGCGACTTCGTCCCGATCCTGCCCGAACTGGTGCGCCGCGACTGGCCGCCGATGCGCTTCGTGTTCCCGCACGCGCCGGTGCGCCCGGTGACGATCAACAACGGCATGCGCATGCGCGCCTGGTACGACATCCGCGACTTCGACTTCAACGCGGTCGACCGCGCCGACGATGCCGGGGTCGAGGAGTCGGTGGCCCAGGTCGAGGCGCTGATCGCGCGCGAGGTCGAGCGCGGGATCCCCGCCTCGCGCATCTTCCTGGCCGGCTTCTCGCAGGGCGGCGCCATCACCCTGGCCGCCGGCGTGCGCAGGCGCGAGCCGCTGGCCGGCCTGGTCGGGCTCTCGACCTACCTGCCGTCGCCGCGGCGCGCGGCCGACGCCCTGGTCGACGCCGCGCGCGCCCAGCCGGTGTTCATGGGCCACGGCAGCCAGGACCCGGTGGTGCCGCTGGCGGCCGGCGAACGCAGCGCCCAGTGGATGCGCGAGCAGGGCTTCGACGTCGCCTTCCACCGCTATCCGATGCCGCATTCGGTCTGCATCGAGGAGATCCGCGACCTCGCCGGCTGGATGTCGGGCCGGATCGCCGAAGGCTGAGCCCGGCGGCCGGCCGGGCGGTGGATGGCCTCCGGCCGGGGCGGGGGCTACCATGCTCCCGGATCATGCCTGCGCCGGAGCGGACACCCGCAGTGAAGATCATCATCGCCGACGACGAGCCCTTGGCGCGCGAGCGCCTGCGCCAGCTGCTGGCCGGGCGTGCGGGCGTCGAAGTGGTGGCCGAGGTCGGCGACGGCCAGGAGGCGCTGCACGCCTGCGCCGAGCACGAACCCGACCTGGTCCTGCTGGACATCGCGATGCCCGGCATCGATGGGCTCGAGGTCGCGCGCCACCTCAAGGGCTTCGAGCGGCGCCCGGTGGTGGTGTTCTGCACCGCCTACGACGCGCATGCGCTCTCGGCCTTCGACGCCGAGGCGGTGGACTACCTGGTCAAGCCGGTGCGCCCGGAACGCCTGGCGTCGGCGCTGGAGCGCGCACGCGTGCTGGCCGCGGCGCGCGGTGGTGGCGAGCTGCCCGGCGCCGCCGGCAAGCGGCGCACCCACCTGTGCGCCCGGCTGCGCGGCAGCCTGCGCCTGATCCCGGTCGAGGAGGTCCGCTACCTGCAGGCCGAGGAAAAGTACGTGGTCGTTCACCACGCCCGCGGCGAGGACCTGATCGAGGAGTCGCTCAAGTCGCTGGAGGAGGAGTTCGGCGAACGCTTCGTGCGCATCCACCGCAACTGCCTGGTGGCGCGCGACGAACTGGTCGAACTCAGGCGCTCGATCGACGGGCAGGTGCACGCGATCCTGCGCAACGGCGACCGGCCGCTGGACGTCAGCCGGCGCTGCGTGGCCCAGCTGCGCGAGGCCATCCGCAGCCTGTAGCGCGGTTTTCCGGCGCGGCGGCCGCGGCTGCGGGATAATGCCGGCATGGAACGACTGCGCATCGCCACCCGCAAGAGCCCGCTCGCCCTGTGGCAGACCGGGCACGTCGCCGCGCGGCTGCGCGAGGCGCACCCGGGGCTGGAGGTCGAGCTGGTGCCGCTGAGCACCCGCGGCGACGAGATCCTCGACCGCTCGCTGGCCGCGATCGGCGGCAAGGGGCTGTTCCTCAAGGAGCTGGAGCTGGCGATGCAGCGCGGCGAAGCCGACTGCGCGGTGCACTCGCTCAAGGACGTGCCGATGGAGCTCGAGCCCGGGTTCGCCCTGCCCGCGATCCTGGTCCGCGACGACCCGGCCGATGCGTTCGTCAGCAACGCCTTCGCCTCGCTGCAGGCGCTGCCCGCCGGGGCGCGGGTGGGGACCTCCTCGCTCCGGCGCCAGGCCCAGCTGCGCGCGCTGCGGCCGGACCTGGACCTGCGCGACCTGCGCGGCAACGTGAACACCCGGCTGGCCAGGCTCGATGCCGGCGAATACGACGCGATCGTGCTGGCCTGCGCCGGCCTGCGGCGCCTGGGCCTGGACGCGCGCATCCGCGACCGGCTGGTGGCGCCCGGCTGGCTGCCGGCCCCGGCCCAGGGCGCGATCGCGGTCGAGTGCCGGTCCGGCGACGCCGCCACGGCGCAGCTGTTCGCGCCGCTCGACGACGCCCGCACCCGGCGCTGCGTCGAGGCCGAGCGGGCCATGAACCGGGCCCTGCACGGCAGCTGCCACGTACCGGTGGCGGCCTTCGCCGAGGAGGCCGGCGCCGGCCTGCGCCTGCTGGGCATGGTGGGCGGCGCGAAGGACGGCCGCGCGGTGCGGGTCGAGGTCGAGGGCATGGATCCGGACACGCTGGGCCGCGAGGCCGCGCGCCGGCTGCTCGCAGGCGGGGCCGCGGAACTGCTCGGACAGGCCGGCTGACACGGCACGACGGGGCCGCCGCGGCCCCTCGCTCAGAACGCGTACTTCAGGCGCAGCGAGCCTTCGCGATCGGTGCGGCCCTCGCCGCCGTTGCCGGCGGTGTCGTGGCGCAATTCGACGTCGCCCAACAGCGACCACTGCGGTGCGAGCTGCAGGTCCAGGCCAATGGTCTGGCGGACGAAGGCGTGCTCGCGGCCGCGCTCGATCCGCACCTGCTGGTTGAGTGCGGCACGCTCGCCCAGGCGCTGGTTCCAGCGCATCAGCCCGGAGGCGACCAGGCCCTGGTCGGCGGCGCCCCAGTCGGCGTAGGGCTGCAGCCGGTAGCCGGTGCCGAACTCCAGCTGGACCCGGGTCTCGGGGCTGCGCACCGCCTCCAGGCCGTATCCGGCGGCGAACAGGGCGTGGCTGCCGGTCGAGGAGAACCAGTCGCGGCGCGAGGCCGGCGAGTGCAGGCCGATGTAGCGCCGCGATGCCAGCTGCGGCAGGCGCATCGGCCGGATCTCGTCCACCGTGCCCGGGGTGCGCGGCCCGTCGACCACCCGCGGCAGGAAGCCCTGCCACTCGGCATCCACGCAGACCAGGCGCAGGCACGGCTGGCGCAGCGACACCTGGCCGGAGGCGACCGCCACCGCCGCCGGCAGGTGCGGCGCTTCGGGCAGCGGTTGCAGGAATACCGGCAGGCCCAGCAGGGCCAGCCACCCTCCGGCGAGCAAGGCGTTCTCCGGGACGTGGACTCGGCATCCCATTCTGCCGCAACGCACCATGCTTGCCCAGCGACGTTCAGGTCCGGACAAGGCCTCCGTACCGGCCCGGCGGCGGCACACCCGCCCCTTCTCCCGCTCGCGGGGACGGTCGGGAATGGGGCGTGCAGCGCGGCGAGCCGTCCCCCGCCCCCTCGCAGGCGGGGGGCGCGACCTGCCCGGGTCAGAACGGGAAGAAGCGCGGGATGAGCACGATCGCCGTCGTGCAGAAGAGGATGTTGAGCGGGATCCCCATGCGCACGAAGTCGGAGAACCGGTAGCCGCCCGCGGTGAAAACCATGGTGTTGGTCTGGTAGCTGATGGGCGTGGCGAAGCTGGTCGAGGCGGCGAAGGCGACCGCGACCAGGAACGGCTTGGGATCCACGCCCAGCGATCCGGCCGCTGCCAGCGCGATCGGCACCACCAGCACCGCCGAGGCGTTGTTGCTCATGAACTCGGTCGCGAGCGACGTCATGAGGTAGACCGCCGCGAGCGCGGCCAGCGGCCCGAACTGGCCGAGGTGGGTGACTATGAATTCCGCCGCGAGCGCCGCGCCGCCCGACTTCTGCAGCGCCACGCCCAGCGGGATGATCCCCGCCAGCAGCAGGATCACCCGCCAGTCGATCGCGCGGTAGGCCTCGTCCGGCTCCAGCAGCCGGAACACCAGCAGTGCGGCGCAGCCGACCAGGGCCGCCTGCACGATCGACAGCCAGCCCAGCGCCGCGACCGCGATCGTCGCGGCCATCACCAGCACCGAGAGGCTGGCGCGGCGCACGTCCACCTTCGGCTCCTTGCGGGTGCCGAGCACGATCATGCCCTTGTCCGCCCGCAGGTCCTCGATCGCCGCCTCCGGGGCCTCGAGCAGCAGCACGTCGCCGAGGCTGAGCTGGACCTGGTCGAGCGGCTGGCGGATGTCCAGCAGGCGGCGGTGGATGCCGTGCACCCGCGCCCGGTACATGTGGCCGAAGCGCATCCCGGCGAGCGTATTGCCGATCAGGTGCGAGCCGGGCGAGACCATCGCCTCGACCTGCAGCAGCTCGGCGTCGCGGTCGCCGTTGCCCGGGCCCTGGTCGAAGCGCAGCTTGCGCGCCTTGCGCACCGCGCGGATGTCGCGCCATTCGCCGCGCACCAGCAGCCGGTCGCCAGCCTGCACCACCGCGTCGGGGCCCGCCACCGGGCGCCGGTGGCGGAGGATCTCCAGCACCACCGCGTCCGCGACGCCTTCGGGGACCACCTGGTCGCGCCGCAGGCCGACCGCGTCCGAATCCTCCGGCACCAGCAGCTCGGCCACGTAGCGACCCACGTGCTCGTTGCCCTCGTCCCCCGGCACGCCGCGGTCGGGCAGCAGCCAGTAGCCCACGGTCAGCAGGTAGGCCATGCCGATGGCCACGAACACGATGCCCAGCGGCGCGAACTCGAACAGGGTGAACCCCACGCCCGCGGCCTCGCGGCCCATCGCGTCGACCAGCAGGTTGGTCGAGGTGCCGACCAGGGTGCACACGCCCGCGGCCTGCGACATGTACGAGAGCGGGATCAGGAACTTCGACGGCGCCCAGCGGTTGGCCGCGCTCGCGGCGAGCACCAGCGGCAGCAACACCGCCACGGTGGCGGTGTTGTTCACGAACGCGGCCGTCCCGGCCACCAGCACCAGCATCACCAGCAGGAACAGCCAGCGCCAGCGGATCCGCGACAGCACCTCGCCCGCCGCCACCAGCGCGCCATTGCGCTGCAGCGCGCCGCTGAGCACGAACATGGCCGCGACCATGACCGTGGCCTGGTTGCTGAAGCCCGACAGGGCCTCGGGCACGGTGATGACGCCGGTGAGCATCAGCGCGGTCATCACCAGCAGCGCCACCACGTCCACGCGCAGCTTCTCGGTGACGAACAGCGCGATGGCGCCGGCCAGGATGGCCAGCGTCAACCAGAGGGCCATGCCGCCCCCCCGTTGGCGTCCCGGCGTGTGCCCGTCCCCGGGCCTGCGCCGTGCGCCCCTGTCTGCCTCGTGGCCACGTTGCCGTCCATCGTCCTGCGTCCGGACCGGCGCACATGGTGCGGGTCGTGCGCGGCCGCCGCAATCCCGCACCACGGGGAAGGCGGCGCGGCGGCGCCCCGGAGACGGCGCCACGGGCCGCGCGCGGGCGCATAATCGGGCCATGGACCGATACGAACGCATCCTCTCCCTGCACCGCATCCTCAAGACCGCGCGCTACCCGGTCACGGTGGCGCGCCTGCGCGAGGAGCTCGAATGCTCCCGGGCGACCGTCTACCGCGACCTGGCCTTCCTGCGCGATGCGCTGATGGCGCCGGTGGTCGGCGACGGCGAGGCCGGCTTCCGCTACGACGCCGACGAGGCCGGGCGCTTCGAGCTGCCCGGCCTGTGGCTCAATTCCGACGAGCTGCACGCGCTGCTGGCGGCGCAGCAGCTGCTCTCGCGCAGCGGCGGCGGGGTGCTGTCGAGCGCGCTGGCGCCGCTGCAGGCGCGGATCGAGAAGCTGCTCGACGAGCATTCGGCCGGCAAGCGCTGGCCGGTCGAGCGCGTGCGGGTGATCCCGCATCGCGGGCGGCGGATGGACGAGCAGGCGTTCCGCATCGTGTGTTCGGCGGTGCTGCAGCGCCAGCAGCTGGCGTTCGACTATCGGGCCCGCTCGACCGACGAGAAGACCCGGCGCACGGTTTCGCCGCAGCGCGTCACCCATTACCGCGACAACTGGTACCTCGACGCCTGGGACCACGACCGCGAGGGCCTGCGCAGCTTTTCGGTCGACCGGATCAGCGCCGCGCGCGTGCTCGACGCGCCGGCGCGCGACCTCGACGAGGCCGAACTCGACCGCCAGCTGGCCGGCAGTTACGGCATCTTCTCCGGCCCGGCCCGCGGCGTGGCCACGATCGTGTTCAGCGCCAGGGCCGCGCGCTGGGTGGCCGATGAGCACTGGCATTCGCAGCAGCAGGGCCGGCACCTGCCCGACGGCCGCTACGAGCTCAAGGTGCCCTTCAGCGCCTCGCGCGAACTGCTGATGGACGTGCTGCACTACGGCGCGGACGCCGAGATCGTCGATCCGCCGGCGCTGCGCGAGCAGATCAAGTCGCTGCTGCAGCTGGCGCTGTCGAACTACGAGCGCTGAGCGTGGCGGCCGCCGGGGACGACCGCATCGCGCCGCGCGGAGAGCGCATCGCCCTGGTGCTGGGCGCCGGCGGCGCGCGCGGCCTGGCCCAGATCGGCGTGATCGAGGTGCTGGAGGAGCGCGGCTTCCGGATCGAGGCCGTGTGCGGGTCCTCCAGCGGTGCCCTGGTCGGCGGGATCTTCGCGGCCGGTCGCCTGCGCGAGTTCGACCGGCGCCTGCGCGCGATGTCGCGGCGCGATTTCCTGCGCCTGCTCGACCCGGGCTGGCGCCGCTCCGGCGTGCTCGGCGGCGCGCGCCTGGTGGCGGCGATGCGCGAGGTGGTCGGCGACCCGCTGATCGAAGCGCTGCCGGTCGCGTTCACCGCGGTCGCGGTGGACCTGGAGCGCCAGCGCGAGGTCTGGATCCGCGAGGGGCGGTTGTGGGACGCGCTGCGCGCCTCGTTCGCGATCCCCGGCCTGTTCACGCCGCACCGGGTGAACGGCCGCGCGCTGGTCGACGGCGGGCTGCTGGCGCCGCTCCCGATCGCGGCCACGCGCCTGTCGGACGCGCACCGGCTGGTCGCGGTGGACATGCACGGCTGGCCGCGACGCCCGCCCGGCGAGCCGGCCCGCTCGCAGCCGGAGGACGGCGGGCCCACGATCACCAGCCGGCTCGGCCAGTGGCTCGAGCGCGCGGCCGGCGGCGACGAGGGCGATGCCATGCGCATGGGCCTGCCCGAGATCATGTCGCGCTCGCTGGACACGATGCAGGCGCAGATCTCGCGCGTGCAGCTGGCGCTGGACCCGCCCGAGCTGCTGATCCGGATCCCGCGCGACGTGTGCTCGTTCTACGAGTTCTGGCGCGCGGCCGAGCTGATCGACGTCGGCCGGGCGGTCGCGATCAGGGCGCTGGACGCGGCCGGCTACTGAGGCCTGCGCGCGGCGTCGCAGCCCCTGAGATGGCGGCCGTGGAGCCTGTGGCCAAGCCCGGGAGCCACCGCCATGACACGATCCGCCAGCCTCCAGACTTCCACCGATCCCCTGCGCCTGGTCGAGGGCGCGCTGCTCGGCCTGCTGTTCCTCGCCGCCGTCGCGGTGCTGTCGCTGCCGGCGGCGCGCACCGCCAGTGCGCAGCTGGGCTGGGTGCCGCTGTGGCTGCTGGGACTGCCTGCGGCGGCGCTGGCCATGGCCCGGTGGCTGGCCTGGTCCCGGCTGCGCACGGGCGCCACGCCGGCACCGGCCGGACTGGCATCCATACGCCGCCGGCGCGCGCCGGCCGGGCCCGCGCGTCGTCGCATCGCACCGCGCCGCCAGGCGCGGCCACTGGCGGTCGGGCTGTCGCGCTGATCCGCCGTCGGCGCCGCGCGCCTGGCGCGGGCGCCGACGGGAACCTCAGCGCAGCACCTGCGGCGGTTCGCCGCCGACGATCACCACGTCCGCCGGACGGCGCGCGAACAGGCCCACGCTGACCACGCCCGGGATCTGGTTGAGCCGCTCCTCCATCGCCACCGGATCGACGATCTGCAGGCCGTGCACGTCGAGCACCCAGTTGCCGTTGTCGGTGACCACGCCCTCGCGCCACACCGGCTGGCCGCCGGTGATCGCCAGGATCTCGCGCGCGACCAGGCTGCGCGCCATCGGGATCACCTCCACCGGCAGCGGGAAGCGCCCGAGCACCGGCACCTGCTTGGCCGGGTCGATGATGCAGACGAAGCGGTCGCTGGCCTGGGCGATGATCTTCTCGCGGGTCAGCGCGGCGCCGCCGCCCTTGACCAGCCGCCGGTGCGGATCGCACTCGTCGGCGCCGTCCACGTACAGCCGCAGCGGCCCGACCGCGTTGAGGTCGAGCACCTCGATGCCGAGCGACTTCAGCTGGCGCGTGCTCTGCTCCGAGCTCGACACCGCGCCCGCGATCCGGTCGCGGATCCGGCCGAGCGCCTCGATGAAGTAGGCCACGGTGGAACCGGTGCCGACGCCGACGACGCTGCCGTCCTCGACGAATTCGATGGCCTTTTCGCCGGCCAGGCGCTTGAGCTCGGACATGGGTGCGGGGTCTGCGTATGGTGCGGCGGACGTGTCCGCCGACGGGACGGCCGGCGGTGTCGCCGGCCGCGGTTCGAGGGGATCAGGTCTTCTCCAGCCCGACCAGCAGCTTCCACTGCGCCGCGGTCACGGGCATCACCGACAGCCGCGAGCCCTTGCGGATGAGGGCGAACTCCTCGCCCAGCGCATCGGCGTGGCCGCGGATCTCCTCCAGCGTCACCGGGCGGGCGAGCCTGCGCACGAACCTCACGTCCACCAGCTCCCAGCGCGGCTGCTCGCGCGTGGCCTTGGGGTCGAAGTACTTCGATTTCTTCTCGAACTGGGTCGGGTCGGGGTAGGCGCGGCTGGCGACCTCGGCGAGCCCGTAGATCCCCGGCACCTCGGTGTTGGAATGGTAGAACAGCACCCCGTCGCCGACCTGCATCTGGCGCATGAAGTTGCGCGCCTGGTAGTTGCGCACGCCGGTCCAGGGTTCGGTGCCGACCCGCGCGAGGTCGTCGATCGAGAAGTCCGTCGGTTCGGACTTCATCAGCCAGTAGCGCTTGCGGGTGCTCATTTCAGGCGACGGGGAAGAACGTGTCGGATTCGGTGCAGACCGCGTCGAGCGCCACGTCCCAGGCCTCGGCCGCGATCGGGCCGGACTGCTGGAACGAGAAGCCCGCGCCCACCAGGTGCGGCGGCGCGGGCCGCGCGGCGCGGAACGCGAAGCTGCGATCGTACCAGCCGCCTCCCATCCCGAGGCGGTGGCAGCGCGCATCGAACGCGACCAGCGGCACGACCACGAGGTCGAGTTGCGCCGGTTCGAGCAGGTCGCCGGCGGCCACCTCGGGTTCCGGGATGCCGTAGCGGTTCGGGGCCAGGGGCGCGCCCGGCGCCCACGGCGCGAAGCGCAGCGTGCCGTCGCCGTGCAGCACCGGCAGGCAGTAGCGCACCTCGCGCGGCAGGCGCAGCTGCCAGGCGTGGAGCGGGATCTCGCCGTCGGTGGCCCAGTAGCCGGCCACGAAGCCGGTGCGCGGGGCGAACGGCAGCGCCAGCAGGTGGTTCGCCAGCGCCTCGGCGGCGACGATGCGTCGCGGGGCCGGCAGCGCGCGGCGCCGATCGCGCATTTCGCGCCGCAGGGCGCCGCGCGTTTCGCTCATCGGGAAGTGGGGGAGTGGCGCATGGCGCCATTGTGACCGCAGCAGCGCGGCCGCGGAAGCGTGACTGCGTCGCTGCCGTCGCGGCGCGCGCGGTACGCGTGGAATGAATACGTCCTCCGCCATGCCGATGCCTGCGAAACGACCTTGAACCCGAGGTTCAAAAGGGGACGCTCGTCATCCATCGGGCTTCCCGCTGCAAGGCGGACCTGCACTCCCGGACTCCGCTGCGTCCCTGAGGTCGTCTTAAGGGACAAGGCGAATGTTGCGCATGCCGTCGTACACGGCAGAGGACGCAGGCGAAGTATAGCCCCGGCCACCGCGTTGCCAAGGCCGTTCGTCGGCGCGGCGCGCCCGCGGTTCACGAGCGTGAACCCGGCGTGGGCGGACACGGGGCGCGGTGCGCGCGGACCCGGCGGTCGCCGGTCAGCGCCCGTCGATCAGTGCGTCGAGCTTGCGCTGCAGCTCCTCGAGCGTGCGCGCGATCTCGCGGTCGCGCTGCTCGTTCTCCTCGCGCAGCTGCTGCAGCTCGTGGGCGAGGTTGAGCGCCGCCAGCACCGCCACCCGGTCCACGGCGGCCATGCGGTTGCCGCCGCGCACCTCGCGCATGCGCCCGTCGAGCAGCCGCGCCGCGGCGGCCAGGCTTTCGCGCTGGTCGGGGGCGACGCCGACCGTGTACTCGCGGTCGAGCAGGCGGACGCTGACCGCTTCGTTCTGCGAACTCATGCGCGCGCGCTCACGTGTGCTGCTCCAGCGACTTGAGCCGGGCGATCATGGCCTCGACCCGCGAGCGCGCCTGCTCGTTCTTGGCCAGCAGCTGGGAACGTTCCCCGGCGAGCTGCTCCTGCTGCTGGCGCAGCGAGCGGTTCTCCTCGGCCAGCTGCTGCGCCCGGCCGACCAGCGCGTCGATGCGCGCGGTCAGGGCGCGGAGCTGGGCGAGCACGTCGGGGCGGTCCATGCCGGCACGATAGGCAGGCGGCGCGGGGCGGTCAAGGCGCCGCCACGGGCGGGGCGGCGGCGGTCTCGCGGGCCGGCCGCCAGTTGCGGATGAAGGCCAGGCAGGCGTGGGCCTCGAGCGGCGGCGAGAGCCAGAAGCCCTGGACCTCGTCGCACGCCTGCTCGCGCAGGAACCGGAGCTGGGCCTCGGTCTCCACGCCCTCCGCGACCACGTTCAGGCCCAGCGAATGGGCCATGGTGATGACCGTGCTGGTGATGGCGGCGTCCTCCGGGTCGTGGGTGAGGTCGCCGATGAAGGCCTTGTCGATCTTGATCGTGGTGATCGGCAGGCGCTTGAGGTAGGCCAGCGAGGAGTAGCCGGTGCCGAAATCGTCGATCGCCAGCGACACGCCCAGTTCGCGGAAGGCCTGGAGCTTGGCCGCGGTGTGTTCGGCGTTGGCCATCAGCACGCTCTCGGTGAGCTCGAGCTCGAGCATGCTGGGCGGCAGCTCGATGTCGGCCAGGACCCGGCTGACCACCTCGGGGAAGTCGCCGCGCAGGAGCTGCAGCACCGACACGTTGACCGACACGGTGAGGTCGGTGAGGCCGTGCTGGCGCCAGCGCTGCAGGGTCAGGCAGGCCTCGCGCAGCACCCACTCGCCGATCTCCAGGATCAGGCCGCTTTCCTCCGCCATCGGGATGAAGTCCGCCGGCGCGATGTCGCCGTGCTCGCTGCTGTGCCAGCGCAGCAGCGCCTCCACGCCCGTGATCCGGCCTTCGGCCAGGGCCAGCTGCGGCTGGAACACCAGGCGCAGCTCGCCGCGGTCGAGCACCTTGCGCAGCGCGCCGGAGATCGTGGCGCGCTGGCGCACCGCCACGTCCATCGCGTCGTCGTAGCGCATGAAGGTGCGGCGGCCGGCCGCCTTGGCCTGGTACATCGCGGTGTCGGCCTGCTTGAGCAGCTCGGTCGGCACGTGCGCGTGGTCGGGATAGAGGCTGATGCCGATCGAGGGCGAGATCGCGATCTCGCGCCGGTCGTCGAGCAGCAGCGGGGCCTCGAAGGCCATGATGATCTCGCGCGCGACGTGGTCGGCTTCCTCGGGCGAGGTCAGGTTCTCCAGCACCACCGTGAACTCGTCGCCCCCCAGCCGGGCCACGGTGTGGTGCATGCCCACCGTCTGCTGCAGGCGCGCCGCCGCCGCGCGCAGGATCCGGTCCCCGGCGGCGTGGCCGAGCGAGTCGTTGACGTCCTTGAACCGGTCGAGGTCGAGGAACAGCACCGCGATCCGGTTGTCCTCGCGGTGCGCGCGCACGATCGCGCGCGACAGGCGTTCGGACAGCAGCGAGCGGTTGGGCAGGTTGGTCAGGGTGTCGAAGTTGGCCAGGTAGCGCAGCTCCTGTTCGGCGCGCTTCTGCTGGGTGATGTCGTTGAGCACCATCACGTACAGGATCAGCTGGCCGTTCTTGTCGTAGACCGTGCTCGACTCGATCTGGCACAGGAACTCCTCGCCGTCCTTGCGCCGCTGCCAGATCTCGCCGTTCCAGCGGCCCTTGCGCCGGATCTGCTCGCGGATGTGCTGGTAGAAGGCGGTGTCGTGCTGGAGGCTGTCGAGGATGCAGGCGTTGCGCCCGATCACGTCCTCCTCGTCGTAGCCGGTCATGCGCAGGAAGGCGGGGTTGACCGAGACGAAGTCGAAGTTGCAGTCGATCACCGCCACCGCCTCGTTCATGCTGCGCAGCACCTCGCTGGAGATGCGCAGCTCGCGGTCGGCCTCGCGGGTGCCGGTGATGTTGAGCGCGGTGCCGGCGATGCGCAGGATCCGGCCCTGCGCGTCGCGCGCCACGGCGCGGCCCCGGGCCCGCATCCAGACCCACTCGCCCCGCTCGCTGGCCACCCGCAGCTCGGCGAGGAAGGTGTCGGCGTGGCCGGAGATGTAGTCGTCCACGCGCCGGCGGACCATGTCCAGGTCGTCGGGGTGAACCAGCTCGCTGGCGTCCACCACTTCCTCGGCGAGCTCGCCGGAGGGCGTCGCGCGCGACTCCCCGGCCAGGCGGTGGACCCGGCCGCTGGCCACGTCGTAGGCCCAGTAGCGCTCATCGGTCGCCCACAGCGCCAGCTTCAGGCGCTCCTCGCGGTCGCGCAGCTGCTCGATGTAGCTGCGCTCGCGCTTGCGCCGGTGCAACATGATGAACAGCAGCGCGACCAGCAGCACCGATGCGGTCGCCGCCGCGACCAGCAGCTGCAGATCCCCCGGGTTGGTCGACACGCGGACCCCTGCGTTCGCGTCAATAACCGGCCGAGTGTAGGCGCGCGCGGCGCCCCGCGCCAAGCCGCCGCCGGCGCCGGCATGCAGCCGGCGGGAACACGTTCTAGACTGCGCGCTTCCGGGAACAGGAGCCGTACGTGTCCGAATCCATGCCCTCGCTGCAGGAGGTCGAGGCCGCTGGCCGCGAGCACGGGCTGGCCTGCGGCGCGTCCGAACTGCACGGTGGGCTGTGCGGCTGGCTGGCCGGGGGCGGCGAGGCCGGGCCGGACTGGCTGGCGCGGGTCATGGCCAACGACGCGCTGTCCCGGGTCGCGGGCAGCGGCGTGCTGCAGCGCCTGGGCGAGGCCACGGCGCGCCAGATGGAGTCCCAGGATTTCGGGTTCGACCTGCTCCTGCCCGGCCCCGACGCCCCGCTGGAGGCGCGCAGCGGAGCCCTGTTCGAGTGGTGCCGCGGCTTCGTGGGCGCCTTCGGGCTGGCCGCCGGCTCGGCGCCGCCGCTCTCGGACGAGGGCGGCGAGGCGCTGGCCGACCTGGTCCGGCTGGCCGCGGCCACGCCCCAGGACGGGGGCGACCAGGAGGACGAGGAGGCGCTGGCCGAGATCGAGGAGTACGTGCGGGTAGCCGCGCTGCTGCTCCACGGCGACTGCGCGCTCGGGCCGCGGCACCGCGGCCGCCTGAACTGATGGCCGCGCCGCTCCGGCCGCCGACGGGGATCCCCGCCCAGGCCTACGCGCGCCGCCGGCGCCAGCTGATGCGCATGGCCGGCGAGGACGCGATCCTGGTGCTGCCGGCCGCGCCCGAGCGGATCCGCAGCCGCGACACCTTCTTCCCCTACCGCCAGGATTCCGATCTCTGGTACCTCACCGGCTTCCCCGAGCCGGAGGCGGTGCTGGTGCTGGTGCCGGGCCGCCGCCATGGCGAGGCGCTGCTGTTCTGCCGCGAGCGCGACCCCGAGCGCGAGGGCTGGGATGGACCGCGCGCCGGCCCGGAAGGCGCGGTCGAGGCCTACGGCATGGACGATGCCTACCCGATCGACGACCTCGACGAGATCCTGCCCGGGCTGCTGGAAGGGCGCACCCGCGTCTACTACCACTTCGGCCGCGACACCGAGTTCGACCTCAAGCTGATCGGCTGGCTCAACCGCGTGCGCGCGCAGGTGCGCCTGGGCGCGCAGCCGCCGCACGAATTCCTCGAGCTGGGCCACCTGCTCGACGAGATGCGGCTGTTCAAGTCGCGCGACGAACTGCGCCTGATGCGGCATGCGGCGCGGATCAGCGTCGAGGCGCACGCGGCGGCGATGCGCGCGGCGCGGCCGGGGATCCGCGAGTACGAACTGCAGGCCGAAGTGGAGCGGGTGTTCCGCGCCGCCGGCGCCGAACCGGCTTACAACAGCATCGTCGGCGCCGGCGCCAACGCCTGCGTGCTGCACTACCGCGCCAACCGCGGCCAGGCCCGCGACGGCGACCTGGTGCTGATCGACGCCGGCGCCGAGTACCAGGGCTACGCGGCCGACATCACCCGCACCTTCCCGGCCAACGGGCGTTTCAGCAAGGCGCAGCGCGAACTGCACGAGCTGGTCGACGCCGCACGCGCGGCGGCGCTGGAGCAGGCGCGGCCGGGCGTGCCCTACGAGGCCGGGCACCACGCCGCGGTGCGCGTGCTGACCGAAGGCCTGCTGCGGCTGGGACTGCTCAAGGGCAGCCTGGAGCGCAACCTCGCCAGCGGCGACTACAAGCGCTACTACCGCCACAAGACCGGGCACTGGCTCGGCCTGGACGTGCACGACGTGGGCGACTACCGGATCGACGGCCAATCGCGCCTGCTCGAGCCGGGCATGGTGTTCACCATCGAACCCGGGCTGTACATTCCCGCCGGCGACACCAGCGTGCCCGCGAAGTGGCGCGGCATCGGGATCCGGATCGAGGACGACGTGGCGATCACGAAGGACGGCCACGAAGTGCTCACCGACGGGCTGGCGCGCAGCGCGGACGAGATCGAGGCGTTCATGGCGGCGCGCTGAGGGCGTGTCTGCCGCACTCGCGAGGCATGCCCCGCTGCCCCCACCCCGGCCCTCCCCCGCAGGCGGGGGAGGGAGCAGGTCGGGCGCGCAGTGGAGGGGGTCCGGCGCGCAGGGGAAAGGTCCGGCGCGCAGGGGAGGAGGTCCGGTGCGCAGGGGTGAGTGGGAGGTCCGGCTCGCAGGGAGGCGGTGCGCAGGGGGCTCAGGCCGGCGCGCAGGGGGAAGGATCGGCTCCGACGCGAAGCGCCGTTCCGCCCCCTCCCCCGCTTGCGGGGGAGGGCCGGGGCGGGGGCAGGCCGGAGGTCCCGGTCCCTAGCCCTCCAGCACCGCCTTCAGCGCGTCGTACTCCGGCGCCATCGCGGCCGCGCGGGCGGGCCGCGCCAGGCATTCGGCCAGCGCCGGCGGCGGTTCCACCGGATGGCCGACCAGCGGCTCGACGATGCTCTCGAACTTGGCCGGGTGCGCGGTCGCGACCACCGCCCACGGGCGCGTGTCGCCCGCTGCGCGCAGGTCCTGCAGCAGCTTCAGGCCGGTCGCGGTATGCGGGCAGGCGACGATGCCGTGGCGCGTCGGCGCCTCCCGCACCACCTCGCGGATGGTGGCGTCGTCGACCGAAGCGGCCACGAAGCCGGCGCGCAGTTCGGCGTCGCTGCGGTGCCAGTGGCGCAGGCGCTCGAAGTTGCTCGGCGCGCCCACGTCCATGGCGTTGGCCAGTGTGGCGCGGGTCGGCTGCGCGGCGTAGTCGGCGCCGGCGAAGTAGCGCGGCAGGGTGTCGTTGGCGTTGCAGGCCAGGCGGATGCCGCCCACCGGCGCGCCCATGCTGCGCGCCACGAACGCGGCGCTGGCGTTGCCGAGGTTGCCGGTGGGCACGATGAAATTGAGCGCCTGGCCGTGCGCGGCGTGGAAGTGCGCGGCCGCGTGCGCGTAGTACGCGGCCTGCGGCAGCAGCCGGCCGAGGCTGATGCTGTTGGCCGAGCCCAGCGGCACGCGCGCGCGCAGCGCCTCGTCGGCCAGCGCCTGCTTGGCCAGGCGCTGGCAGTCGTCGAAGCTGCCTTCGACCCGGTAGGCGGCGACGTTGTCGCCCCAGCAGCCCAGCCCATGCGCCTGGCGCGGCGAGACCTTGCCGTCGGGATACAGGATCACCACGCGGAAGCCCGGGCGGCGATGGAAGGCCGCCGCGACCGCGGCGCCCGTGTCGCCGGAGGTCGCGACCACGATCGTGGTCGGCGGCGCGGACGGATCGCGCAGGCCTTCGAGTGCGCGCGCCAGGAAGCGCGCGGCGTAGTCCTTGAACGCGGCGGTGGGGCCGTGGAACAGCTCGAGCACGTGGTCGCCGGCGCCGGCGAGCGGGCGCAGCGGGGCGTCGAACGAGAACGCGTCGGCGCAGATGGCCTCGAGCCGGTCGCGCAGCGCCGAGCCCTCGAAGTAGGGTGCCAGGGTGCGCAGCGCGGTCGCGGACAAGGTCGATAGCGGGGACCAGTCGTCCAGGCGCGGCATGCGCCCGGGCACGTACAGCCCGCCGTCCGGCGCGAGGCCGGCGACCAGGGCGTCGTCGATGGGGGTCGGGGGCACCTGTCCCCGGGTGCTGATGAAATGCATGCGCGTGCGTGGCCGGATCGTGGGGCGACGGGGTCAGGAGCCGGTCGCGGCGGAACGGGCCGGCGCCGGTGCCGCCGGTGCGTCGGGTCGCGTCACCACGGCGGCCGCCCGGGCGTTGACCGGGGTGACGTAGGCGCGGGCCTCGAATCCGGCGTCGACGAAGGCCTGGCGCATCTGCGGCGCGGCCCGCCCGGCCGCCGCGCGCGATGCGAACCAGGCGAACACGCTCGGTCCGCCGCCGGAGATGCTGGCGCCGAGCGCGTCGTGGTCGAGCGCGGCCGCCTTCACCTGCGCGAAGCCCGGGATCAGCGGCGCGCGCCTCGGCTCGACCAGCACGTCGCGCAGGCCGTCGCGGATCAGCCCGGCGTCGCCGCGCTGCAGGCCGAGCAGGAACTGGGCCAGGTGCGCGCCCTGGCGCACCACGTCGGCGAGCGGATAGGGCGCGGCGAGCACCTCGCGCGAGCGCCGCGTCTCCAGCACCTGGTCGGGATGCACCACCACCGCGTGCAGCCAGTCGGGCGCGTCGATGCGCAGCGCGCGGTCGTGGGTGGCCAGGGCCACGCCGCCGAGCAGCATCGGCGCCACGTTGTCGCCGTGGCGGCTGCCGCTGGCGATGGCTTCGCCGTCGAGCGCGAAACGGTACAGCGCCGCGGGCGGCAGCGGCGCGTCGAGCAGCGCGTTCGCCGCGACCAGCGCGGCCACGCAGGACGCGGCCGAACCGCCGAGGCCGGAGCCGAGCGGGATCCCCTTGCGCAGTTCCAGCGCGAAACCGAAGGGCAGTCCGAGCGCCTCGCGCATCGCCAGCAGGGCGCCGCCGGCGGTATTGCGCAGCGGCTCGCGCGGCAGCGCGTTCGCGCCGTCGATGTCGCCGCCGATCGCATCGATCCGCACCGCCGGCTCGGCGATGCGGCGCACCGTGGCCAGGTCCCGGGGTCCGTCCACGGCGTGGCCGAGCAGGTCGAAACCGACCCCGATGTTGCCGACGCTGGCCGGGGCGAAGGCGGTGGCCGAGCGGTTCATGCGTGGGCGCCGATCCCGTTGCTGAGCGAATGCGCGATCGCAAGGATATCGCCGAACACGCCCGCCGCCGTGACCTGCGGCCCGGCGCCCGGGCCCTGCACCACCAGCGGGTTGCTGGCATAGCGCGCGGTCGTGAACTGGACCAGGTTGTCGGTCAGGCGGGTGTGGCAGCAGGCGTGGTCGGCCGGCAGCGCGACCACGCCCACGCGCGCGCCCTCGGCCTGCGAGAGGTGGGCGATGTGGCGCAGCTTCAGGCCCCTGGCGACCGCGTCCACGAGCCGTGCCTGCATCGGCGCGTCGAGCTCGTCGAGGCGGGCCAGGAACTCGTCGCGCGACACCTCGCGCAGGTGCTCGGGCACCAGGCTCTCGACCACCACGTCGTCCAGCGACAGTTCGCGCCCGGCCTCGCGGGCCAGGATCACCAGCTTGCGCGCCACGTCGAGGCCCGAGAGGTCGTCGCGCGGGTCGGGCTCGGTGTAGCCGAGTTCGCGGGCCTCGCGCACCAGGGCCGAGAACGGGCGGCTGCCGTCGAAGCTGTTGAACAGCCAGGCGAGCGTGCCCGAGAGCATGCCGTCGATGGCCTGGATCTCGTCGCCGGTGTCGCGCAGGTTGCGCAGGGTGTTGATCACCGGCAGTCCGGCGCCGACCGTGGCCTCGTACATGAAGCGGGCGCCGCTGCGCTGGGCCTCGCGGATCGCGACGTAGCGCTCCCAGTCGCCGCTGCCGGCGTGCTTGCTCGGGGTGACCACGTGGATGCCGGCCGCCAGCCACTTGGGGTAGTGGCGCGCGATCGCCTCGCTGCCGCTGCAGTCCACGATCAGCGCGTGCGGCAGGTGCTCGGCGCGCACGTGGGCGGCGAAGGCGTCGGGGTCGAATGCGGGCGTGCTCATCTCCACCAGTCGTTCGACCGCCTCGGCGGGATGGATGGCGAAATGGTCCAGGGCCATGTAGCCGCTGTTGGCGATGCCGCGCAGGCGCAGGTCGATCTGCGAGTTCGCGCGCAGCTTGGGGATCACCGCCGCCAGCTGCGAGAGCAGCGCGCGGCCGACCTGGCCGGGGCCGATCAGCCCGATCGAGACCGTCTGCGGCGACAGCCAGAACGCCGAGTGCGCCGCGCGCAGGGCGCGGGTGGCGTCGGCGTCGGCGATCGCCACCGAGATGTTGCGCTCGCTCGAGCCCTGGGCGATGGCGCGGATGTTCACCTGCGCCTGGGCCAGGGCCGCGAACAGCCGCGCGGCCACGCCGGGGATGCCGACCATGCCGTCGCCGACCGCGGCCAGGATCGCGACGTCGCTGGTCAGGTTCACGCCCTGGGCACTGGCGCTGGCGATCGCGTCGGCAAACGCGGCCTCGACCGCGGCCTTCGCGCGCTGCGCCTGGCTGGCGCGGACCACGCAGCAGATCGAATGCTCGGACGAGCCCTGCGAGATCATCACCACCGACACGCCCGCGCGGTGCAGCGCGGCGAACAGCTTCTCCGCGGTGCCGGGCACGCCGACCATGCCATTGCCGGCCAGCTCCAGCACCGCCATGTCGCGGACGATGGTCAGGCCCTTGACCGGGGAGATCTCGGCGTCGCCCTCCGGGTTCTCGGGGAGGATCCAGGTGCCGGGCGCGGACGGGTTGAGCGTGTTGCGGATGCACAGCGGGATCGCGCGCGACTGCACCGGCGCCATCGTCTGCGGATGCAGCACCTTGGCGCCGAAGTAGGCCAGCTCGCAGGCCTCGGCGTAGGACATCGTCGGCAGCACGGTGGCGTCGGGCACCAGGCGCGGGTCGGCCGAGAGCACGCCGTCGACGTCGGTCCAGATCAGGAGCTCGTCGGCATCGAACAGGTTGGCGAAGATCGCGGCCGAGTAGTCGCTGCCGTTGCGCCCGAGCGTGGTGCTGCGGCCGTCGCGCTCGCGCGCCACGAAGCCGGTCACCACCACCTTCTCCGGCCGCTGCCGCGTGCGCCACTCGGCGAAGCGCTCGCGCGAGGCCTCCCAGTCCACGGCCACGCCCATTTCGCCCGGCTGCACCACCAGCACGTCGCGCGCGTCCAGGCGCTGCCAGCCGGCGGCCTCGCCGCCGAGCGCGGCCTGCACCAGCCGCGAGGAGACCAGTTCGCCGGCGCCGTGCACCTGCGCCACCAGTGCGCCGGTTTCGCCGGAGGCCGACGCCAGCGCGAGCAGGTCGTCGCGCAGTGCGTCGAAATCGCGCGCGACGGCGTCGCGCAGCCCATGCCGGTCCGCGGGATCGATCACGGCGGCGGTGGCGAGGTGGCGCTCGCGCAGCGCCGCCCATTCGCCGCTCCAGTCCTGGCCGGAGGACGCCTGCTCGGCCATCGCCACCAGCGCGTTGGTGGTGCCGGCCATCGCCGAGACCACGACCGCGCGCACCGCGGCCCCGTCCTCGACCAGCGGCGCCAGCGCCAGGATGCGGCCGGCGTCGGCGACGCTGCTGCCGCCGAACTTGTGGACCCGGGTCGTGCCGCCGGGCTGCAGCGCGGCCAGCGCGGACGAGGCGGCGGAGGCGACGGCGTCACCGGGGAGTTGGAGTGCGGACGACATGCTCTGGAAGCTCCGGTTGGGCTCCGCGTCCGGTCGAGGTGGAAGCCGGCCGGCCCGCACCCCGGTTCGGGTGCGGAGCGGCGTTGTCGATCAGTCCTGCACGCGCGCCCGCACCCCGGCCCCAATGGTGCCGGTGGTGGTAATCGTCGCAATCGCAACCGCCGCGTTCGCGGGGAACGCGCCGGAACCGGCTGCAAGGATGGCGTGGGTGTTCGGCATGGGCCGCCATGAATACCGGACGATGATGCAGCGCGTCAAGGCGCATTTTGCTTGCATCCGGAACCATCGCCAGGCGGCTGCCGCGGGCCAGGGAGATGCGTCCGGCGGTGCGCGCCGATGGTCCGCGTCGAACGGAACGCGACGGCCGTGCGCACCGCTGCGTGCGAATCGCAATCGACGTGTGCGACGCCTGCATGCGCGCACCCGCAACGGACACGCGATGCGAAAGCGGGCATTCGACGATCCGCTGCAGGTGCCTGCGTGCGTCGGACGCGTGGCTGGCATGGATCTGCAGTGGTATGCCGGAGCCGGCCCGCGTCCATCCTGAATACGCGCATTCATTTCCATGCGTGCGTTCACGGCAGCTGCACTTCGTCTCGCCTGGAATCGCGCGTTCGGTTTTCCCCACAGGATGCATGTAGTGACCAAGACGCTTCTTTCCTGCGCCATTGGCGCGACGCTGCTGGCCTGTCCGCTTGTCGCGCAGGCTGACGACGATCGATTCGCCCTGCGCCTGGGCGCGACGCGGTCCGAGGCCGAGAGCCGGTTCTCCGCCGACGCCGAGTTCGGCGGCGAGGCGTACGCGTTCGAGAGCGGGCGTTACACGCTTGGCGACAGGACCGTGCCGCGCGCGGAAGGCATGTTCCGGATCGGCGACCGCCACCGCCTGCTGTTCAACTACTTCCGCTACGCGCAGGATCGCGACTAC
>Ga0207873_1000542_pt1 | contig 41061 bp, 36 predicted proteins | sample BGWIniCompost_FD_187373 | JGI IMG/M metagenome (GOLD analysis project Ga0207873, IMG submission 187373) | Cellulose adapted compost microbial communities from Newby Island Compost Facility, Milpitas, CA, USA - BGW Initial Compost (SPAdes)... ... | reverse complement strand
GCGGGATCGTCATCGGGCTCGTGAGCACCGTGCTGAACGTGTTCGTGGGGAAGGAGGGGAAGAAGAAGGACTAGCGCGGTGGCGCGGGGGAGGGGGCGAGTCCGGGCCGGTAGGGAGCTGCGCGTCGCGGCGTCGCGGCGGCGGCGCGGGTGGGGCGGGGCGACCGGCGGGTCTCCGAGGGGCGAAGTGCGGCAAGTCGCGCGGCGAGGCGCGTCCAAGAGGGGAGTCGCAGGGTGCGCCGCAGAGGCGAAGTGCCGGCGGGAGGCCCATCCGCCCGTTCGGTGTGTGGCGCGCCCAGTGCCCCAATCGCACAATCGACGGCCGTCATCGGATGATGGTGCGATTAGGGTTCCTATAGGTATCCAATCGCACCATTTCCGCCACCACGCGAGTTCGTTGATCGATTGGGGCATTCTGAGGACCCCAAGTGATCAACGATCGTGCAGAGGACGTTGATTGTGCGGTTGGGGACCCGGAATCGCTGGCGGGACGCCGCGGCCGATCCTCGTTCTGGCTCAACAGTGGCAGCACCCTGCGCTCAACCCTCCCTCGGGCTCAACAGTGGCAGCACCCGCGCTCAACCCTCCCTCGGGCTCAGCGGTGGCAGCACCCTGCGCCCAACTCTCTCCCGGAGCGCAACGCTGGCAGACCCCCGTGGCCGACCCGCATCCGGGCGCGGCGCATGGCCGATCCGAATGTCGTCGACCGCGCGCGGTGCGTCGCCGATCCCAGCGCCGTCGTCCGGGCGCGTCGCGTGGCGCAGCCCGTCCCAGCCTCGTTTTCCGGGCGCGGCGCCGTTCGAATCCGGGGCCCCGTCCACCCCGCCACGGAGGGTCTTTACGTCCGCGCCGCCGCCACCCCCTCCCGCATCAGCGCGTCCCCGATCTCCAGAACCTTGTCGATCATCGCGTCCAGGTCCGCCAGCCGCGTTCGGTGGTTCGTGAGCGCCACGCGCAACGCGAAGTTGCCGCGCAGGATGGTGCTCGATGGCACCGCTACCCCGGACTCCTGCAGGCGCAGGAGCAGCTCGCGGTTGAGACCGTCGAGGTCGACGCCCGGGTGCTCGCCGCCCGCGCCCGTGCCGGCGGCTCCACTCATCCCCGCTTTAGACCCAGCGCCGGCGGCTGCACCCACGCCGGCGGCTGTACCCACGCCGGCGTCCGCCCCCACTCCGACGCCCGCATGCGCGCCCGGGCTCCCGTCCGCGTAGCCGGCCGGGCCCGTACCACTCGCCCCCACGTACCGGAAGCACACGATGTTGAGCGGGACCGGCGCCAGCAGCTCCAGCCGCGGCTCGCTCCGGATCCGCTCTTCCAGGTACCGTGCCTGGCGCACGTTCTGCTCGACCAGACGGCCATAAATCGCAGTCCCATGCGCCCTCAGCGACATCCACACCTTCAGCGCCCGGAAGCTGCGCGTGAGCTGCGGCCCCAGATCGAGGTAGGCGTGCGGCCCGGAAGTGACACCGCGGTCGAACCACGCCAGGTACGTCGCGGGCGGCGAGAACGGTCGGCGATGCGCCTCCCGGTCCCGGACCAGGACGCACCCGGCCTCGATCGGGATGTAGAGCCACTTGTGCAGGTCGAAGGCGATCGAGTCCGCGCGCTCGATCCCGCGGAGCTGGGTCCGGATCGCGGGCGAGAGCCCGGCCACCGCGCCGATCGCGCCGTCGACGTGGAACCAGAGACCCTCGCGGGCGCAGAGGTCTGCCAGCCGCTCGAGGTCGTCGATGGCGCCGGTGTTGACGGTCCCTGCGGTCCCGACGACGCAGATCGGCCGCCGCCCGGCGGCGCGGTCCTCCGCGATGGCCGCCTCGAGCGCGGCGATGTCCATGCGGAACTGCAAGTCCGTCGGGATCTTACGCAGTCCCTGCCACCCGATCCCGAGGAGCCCGACCGCCTTGTCGATCGAGTTGTGCGCCTGCTCGGAGCAGTAGACGACGAGCGGCTCGGGGAGCGCGTGGAGCCCGCGGGCGCTCACGTCGTCGCCGCCCTTCGCGTCCCGTGCGGCGGCGAGCCCGATGAGGTTGGCGACGGACCCGCCGCTCGTCAGGACGCCGCTCGCCTCCTTCGGGAACCCGACGACGCTCTTCGCCCAGTCCAGGACCTGCGCCTCGACGTAGGTAGCCGCGTGTTCGCCGCCCCAGACGTTCGAGTTCATCGCGGCGGCGAGCATTTCGGCGAAGGCGGCCAGCGTCGTCCCGGTCCCGTTTACCCACCCCCAGCCGCGAGGATGGACGTTTCCGAAGGGGTAGGGGAGGATGTGCTCCCTGAACTCCTCGTACGCCCCCTCGGCGCCTACGCCCGTCTCCGGCGGCGGACGGCGCAGCGCGTCGCGGGTCTCGGGCGGCAACGGCCGCCACGCCGGCCGGTCGGAGAGCCCGCGGTGGAAGGCGACGACGTCGTCGACCATCCGGTGCCCGAGGGCGCGCAACGCCTCCCAATTGTCGGGGTCCAGCCCCTCTTCCGGACGGGGCGGCAGGTCGGGGCGGTCCGGCGTTTCGGTCCGGGCCCGCCCATCGGCGTGAGGCGGCACTTCAACGAGCCCCGGCGCATCGGCGCCGGGATGACGTTCTCCCTTCATGCGACTCCCTTCTGTTGCGGTCCCGACAATTTCGGCACTGCGGGAGGGAGGCGCTACCCCGCCCGGCGTCGGTCGCCCTTGCCGGACGACTCCAGCCCTCCTTGTCCAGGAGACTCGATCCGGTTTTCAGCCCCGGGCGACCCGGAGCTCGCGTGCGAACGCCGCCCCTACATCGGCCCAAGACCCGAGCTCTGCGGCGGCGGCCGTAGCGGCGGCGGCAAGGCGGGTGCGTTCGCCGGGATCGATGATGAGCGGCTCGAGTGCGCGGGCGAGGGCTTCGTCGTCGCCCGGGGGGACGAGGCGGGCTGCGCGGCCCGCCGGCGTGGCCGGGATCCCGCCGACCTCGGACGCTACGAGCGGGAGCCCGTGCGCCGCGGCCTCGGCCAGAGCCATCCCGTAGCTCTCGAAGAGGGAAGGGAGCACGAAGACGTCGGCGCGCCGGTAAGCCTCGCACACGGCCTCGTGGGGCAGCTCGCCGGCGAGGACGACGCGGCCCGCGAGCCCGCGGCGATCGATTTCCGCCCGAAGGGCGGCGCCCGTGGCCGGCTCGAACGCACGGCTACCCACGATCTCGAGCGTCCAGGGGAGGTGGCTCAGCCGCGCGAGCGCGCGCACGAGCACAACGTGCGCCTTGACCCTCGTGACCGCGCCCACGGAGAGGAGCCGCACGGGCGCATCTCCGGCGCCCTCTCCGAGCCGGTCCGAGCCATCCGCCTCCGCCTCGTGCCCGGGAGCCATCGCGGCCGCCCCGGCCGCGCCGTCTGCCGCTCGTCCGACGTCCGTCCGCCGCCCCCCATCCGCTCCATCAGCCGTTAGCCCGACGTCCACGCGGTGCCCGCCGTAGGGCCCCACTCCCGTTGGCCCGTGGTCCGCGCGGTGCCCGTGGTCCGCGCGATGCCCGCCGTCCGCCGCAGCCCCGTCCCCCGCCGGGTCCACGCCCGGCTCGACCACACCGATCCTCCACTCGGGCGCGCCGCGGCGAGCCAGTTCCGCGGCTACCACGGGGCTCGTGCAAAGGACGCGGTCGGCGCGGCGCAGCCACGCATCTTCGGCTGCGTAGAGCCGCACGCGGACGCTGTACGGCAACCCTCGCTCCTCCGCGAGCGGCATGTGAACCAGCAGGATGCGCGGGACGCCCGGCGGGAGCTCCGAGGCCGGGTCGATGGCCGCGAGGGCGAGGCCGTCCACCACCAGGGCGTCGCCGGGGCCCACGGCCTCGAGCGCGCGCGCCGACGAGGTCTGCGCGGCGCCGTCCGGCCACGGGAAGCGGCCCTCGAGCTCGTGGACGACTACATGGTGGCCGAGGCGCCGCAGCTCGGCGACGACCCGTTTGTCGTAGATCGTCCCGCCGGTGAGGCGCTCCAGCGAGCCCGGGACCAGGAAATGCACCCGGGGGGTCACGCCTCACCTCCGGATTCCGCCGGAGTCTGGATGCGATCGTCCGCCTGGTCCGTGGCCGCCGGGCGCGGGACCGCCAACCGGCGCCCGCCGCCGCTCCGGTCCGCGCGGACCGACGCCGCGACGTCCGCCTTGTCCGCGTCGTACCATGCCGCTCGCGCCCGCGCCGTCGGCCCCTCCCAGCTCGCCCACGTGTTCTCGTCCTCCCAGAGCGTCACACGCACCCGCTCGATTCGGACAGGATCGACCGTACGCGCCAGGCGGTCGCCGATGACACGGGCAAAGTGTTCCAGGCTCGGATTGAGCCCCGCGAATTCGGGGGCGTCGTTCAGCGTGGTGTCGGCGTATCGGGCGACGGCCTCGTCCACGAGCTCGCGGACGGCGTCGAGGTCCTCCAGGTAGCCGGAGCGATCCAGGGTCTGACCGTAGAGCGTCAGCTCCAATCGGTAGTGGTGCGAGTGCCGCACGCCCTCGGACCCCGCACCCGGCACCGTCAGGAAATGCCACGCGACGAACTGACGTATCACGCCGATCCGGTACATTGCTCCTCCTCGTAGGTGAGCAGGACCTGGAGCACGGCGTCCGACGAGGTGTCCAGGAGGTGGAACGCCGCGGCCGCGCGCTCCACCGGGAACCGATGGGTGATCAGCGCGCCGGGACGGATGCGGCGCAGCATCTCCAGGGCGAAGGCGAGACGCCGCCGTTTGGTCCACCGCCCGGCGAGCGTCGGGTCGATCCGGCTGACCTGGCTGCTCCGGACCGTGAGTCGTCCCCGGTGGAAGTGGGTCCCCAGCTCGATGTCCGCGCGCCGTGTGCCGTACCACGAGCCGACGACGACGCGCCCCTCGCGCCCCGTGGCGCGAAGCACCTCGTCCAGCGCGCCCGGATCGCCGGAGAGCTCGAAGGCGACGTCGGCGCCGTCGCCACCGAGGGCGTCCGCGGCCTCGCCAGGCTCGACCGCCGCCGTGGCGCCCATGGCGAGGGCGGCACGGCGGCGGGCGGGGAGCGGGTCCACGGCAACGATCGCCTCCAGCGGCATCCGCGCGAGCAGCGCCGTGACGAGCAGCCCGATCACCCCCTGCCCGGCCACGAGCACCTTCTCGCCCGGGACCGGCCTCGCGTCCATGACGAGGGAGAGGGCGGTCTCCATGCTGGGGAGCAGCGCCGCCGTCCCGCTGTCCAGGTCCGCCGGGAGCGGCACCACGTCGTCCGCGGCCGCGACGAAATGACTGCGATGCGGCTGGAACGCGAAGACGCGGCGGCCGAGCAGCTCGCGGGGCGCGAGCGGACCGAGGGCGACGACGTCGCCTACCGCCGCGTACCCGTAACGGACCGGCCAGGCGAAGCGGCCGCCCAGCGCCTCCAGCGATTCGTCCAGCACCTCGCCCACCGCCACCTCCCCCCGGTGCACGAGCAGCTCGGTCCCCGCGGAGATCGCGCTCACCCGCGTCGCGACCAGGACGCGCCCTGGCCCCGGCGGATCGAGCGCCTCCTCGACGACCCGCACGGCGCGCGGCGCGACGTGCTCGACCACGCGACAACGCACGGGGTCGGATCGCGGGACGGGCTGCGACGTCGCCGCCGGCCCGCCGGCCGGAGCGACCGCCGGTGCTTCCCGCAGCCCGGTGCCCGGCCCGGGAGGCGTCGCCCCCACACCAAGCCCCTCGCCCGCGCCGATCCGCTGGAGCGCTCGGATGCTCTCATCCGCGCCCGCACGTTCACGCCCGCCCACGCCTTCGCCCCCACCCCTCACGGCTCCACCCAGCACGGCGTCCCGCTCACCACGACGTCGTCGCCGAGACGGAACGCCTCGATCCGGTCCAGGCGCTGCGGCCAGGCGCGGTCCCGGCCCCGGGCCGCGAGCGGACCGACGGCCCGCAATCCGCCAACGAGCATTGACGCGACGGTCACGATCATGTGGTCCACGCGCCGGGCCCGCAGAAAGCTCGTGATGACGCGAGAGCCGCCCTCGACCATGACGCTCGAGATCCCCTCGCCGGCCAACCACTCCAGTAACGCATCGAGATCGACGCGGCCTCGCGGGTCAGAGGGAAACCGCACGACCCGGGCGCCCGCACGCTCCAGCGCCGCCGATGCCTCCGGCGCCGCCGCGTCCGTCGTCGCGATCACCGGCCGTCGCGTGGGGTGCGAAAGGAGGCGTGCGCTCGTTGGCGTGCGTGCACGCGAATCGACGACGATCGGGAGCGGGTCCGGGCCATCCACCAGGCGGACGGTAAGGCGCGGGTCGTCCGACAGCACCGTCCCGACGCCGACGAGGATCGCGTCGTGCGCGGCCCGCAGCATGTGCGTGAGGAGCTGCGCGTCCCACCCGCTCAACGCGAGGGGGCGGCCGCGGCGGACCGCGATGCAGCCGTCGAGGCTCTGGGCGTATGTCAGTGTGATGAAAGGCGTGGACCCCGCTTCGCGATGGGCCGCGATCCGAGCACGCAGCCGCTCGGCCACCTCCTCGGCCAGGCCGCGGCCCGCGCTCTCGCGAGCAGGGATTCGGTGGGGACTGGTTGTATCCAGGGAATCGCGCGCCATGATGGGGCGCGCATGTGCAACTTCCTTGCCGAACGAGTAGGGCGCGGGCGGGCTCCGCGCGCCCGCCCGCGCTCTCAGGGGCTCCCCTGCCCCCGGCTCAGAAGTTCACGCGGTACAGGAGACTCGCTCCCCGACCGGCTTGCGGCATGATCTCTTTGATCCGCGAGAGATGGTCGCGGTAGACCTCGTTCGTGATGTTGTCGACCCGGAGCGTGAGCGTGTGGAGCTGGCCGCCCACGGACCAGCGGACCCCGGCCGACGCGTCGAAGACGCCGTACCCGTCCGTCGGGGTCTCGAACTCGCCCACGCGATCCTGGCGCGCCGCACCCTTCCACCCGGCCGCCACGAAGTAACGCTCCGTCTCGTAGCGCGCGCCAAGCCGCCCCTGGAGCGGCGGGATCTGCGGCAGCGGCTCGTCCGTCGCCGCGAGCGTGCCCCGCACGTACGAGACGGTCCCGTCGACGACGAATTCACGGGTCACCCTCCATTGGGCGCTCCCCTCGAACCCGGTCAGTACCGCGTCACCGTTCACGTGCTGGTAGACCGGGAGCCCCGTTGGACTGAGCTCACCCGTGTTCCTCGCGTAGATGTAGTCGTCGATCCCGTTCCGGAACACGGCCACCTCGCCCCGCAACCGCTCCCGCGCCAGGCGCAGGAAGACGTCCACCCCGAGGCCGGTCTCCTCTTCCAGGTCGGGGTTCCCGACCTCGTAGCTGTACGTGGCCAGGTGCGGCCCCTCCGAGAAGAGCTCGTTCGCGTTCGGCGTGCGGAACGCCCGGGAGACGCTCGCGCCAAGGGTGAAACCGTCGGCGAGATCGTACAGCGCGCCGACCGATGCCGTGAACGCGCCGAAGTCCCGCGGCCGGATCACGCCGATGTCCGCCGCGCCCTCTCGCTCCGGCTCGACCCGCCGCCAGTCGTAGCGCGCACCGATCTGGAGCCGAACACGCGAGGGGAGAAACGAGGGACTGCGCTCGTCGACGAGGTACGCGGCAAGTCCGTATTCCTTCGTCGGCGTGAGCGCGATCGAGCCACCCGCACGGTAGTCGCTCCAGAGCGCCTGGATCCCGATCGTGGTGCCGTTGCTCCTATCGAACGCGGATCTGTCGTGGCGCGCCTGCAGATCGACGGTCGCGCTCCTCAGCGCGAACTCCGTTCCCACCTCCCCGGCCGCCTCGACCTCCTCGTGTCGGTAGTCGGTGTACGCGCCGTCGAGCTTGAGCCAGACGAAGGGGCCGGACAGCGACATGATCTGCGCGTGGCCCCGCGCCGTGTGCCGCTGCATCCGGATCTTCACGCCCTCGTGGGCATGGTCGTGCTCGTGATCCCCCTCGTCCTCGTGGTCGCCCTCATGGTGGTGATGATCGCCATACGCGGGGATGCCGTACTCGCTCCAGTAGTAGCGATAAGCCCCCCCAATGTGACCCGGGCCGGCGATCGGCAGCTCGTTCCAAGACGCGCCGGCCGACAGATTGAGCGTCTCGATCCCGGTGTTCTCCAGTTCGCCGAGCGGGGTGTACAGATCGCCGGCCCTCCGGCCGCTCGCCTCGAAACGCAGAGCGAGCGGTCCCCTGGAGCCGGTAACGTACCCGCCGCCCGCGATGCCGGTGTTCACCGACTGACCCTGAACGATGAGGCTCCCGTGCACAGGGTGGCCGACCTCGGTGGGGATCTCCTCGCGGATCACGTTCACGATCCCGCCCAGTGCATTGCTTCCGTGCAGGAGCGCCGCCGGTCCGCGCAGCACCTCGACCTCCGTGGCGGTGACGGCCTCGATGGCGACGGCGTGGTCGGGCGACGCGAAGGAGAGATCGCCGGTCCGCCCGCCATCCTCGAGGATCAGGATCCGGTCGCCGCCGAGCCCGCGGATCACCGGGCGAGCCGTGGCCGGGCCGTTGGAGGCCACCGCCACCCCGGCCTGCCCCTCCAACGTCGACGCGATGGTCACGTCCAGGCGACGATTCAGCTCCTGGCCCCGTAGCACCGTGGTCACCCGCGTCGAGTCCTCGCTCAGACGCGTTCTCGGCACGTCTGGCGCGTATACCTCGAGGGTGTCCGCAATGAGCTGGAGCGGCGAGAGCGGCATCTCTATGCGGAGCTGCAGCCTGTCTCCGCTGGAGACCGTGACCTCCCGCGTCACCACGTCATAGCCGAGGGCCTTGAAAACGAGCGTGTACCGGCCCGGTGGGAGATATTCCAGGTGAAACCGTCCGTCGTCGTGCGTCCTCTCGAAGCGATTCAATTCGAGGACCTCGATGACGACCCCGGGAATCGGATCTCCGGATTGGGCCTCGACGACGACGCCGTAGATGGCGGCCGAGTCCGAGGCGGCCGCCGAGGTCGCGGTCGGCCCGGAGCCGCCCGGATAGGGACGCGCCGCCGCCGCGCTCAGCAAGAGGCAGAGGAGCAGTGCGAACCGCTGAACACCGTGCATTCGACCTGCCATGAATCCACCCTCCCAGATCCCTGAACGGGCCCCGTACGCGTCCTCGCGTTCGTGCGTCCTTCGATGAGGGCCCGGTTGAGCTTCGATCGCGTCCCGGCGGGCATGCGGAATCCCCGCTGCCGTCCGGGCGCGTCCGGGCGACGCGACGATGATGCGCCGCCTCGGCAATGCGTTTTGTCGAAGGGGATCAGGCGAAGGGGGGAGCGCGCGGCTGTAGAGATGATCGGTCCGCCACGACGGGCGCCGCAGATTGCTCCGCCAGGATGGGGAACGTTCCCGCAGGCGCCGTCTCCACCACGACAGCGACCGGAGCCGAAGCCAGAGCGCCTCGCTCGGCGATCCGACAGAGCTGGCACGTCAGGTGGTCGTGCAGAGGAGCGCACGGGCCGTCGCCCGGCGCTTCCACGTGCACCTGCCGGTCGTGAACGGCCGCCTCGATGGTGCCATCCAGCGATGGCACCACGGCCGCCAGCAGCAAGTGCAGCACGAGGCTCACCACGGCGGTGACAGACCTGGACGAGGATGTTCGGGTGATAGGCACGGTGGCGTCCCCGACTCCGTTCCCGAAGAATCCGGCGGCATGCCGGCGCGCCGGGGTGGGCTCTTCCGACTTGTGCGAAGTGCCGCGAAACTTGACCGCCCGTGCGAGCGGTGTCAAGTCGGCATGCCGCTGAGCTCGGCCAGCATCGCGATGACTGCGCGCACCACGGCCGCCGGCCGTTCCTCCTGGATGTACAGCCCCGAACGGGGTACGAGTTCCACCCGGAAGTCCTTCAGCTCGGCACGGAGCGTTTCGACCTCTTCCGGTGGCACGACGTCCGTCGGGGCGCCGGTGGCGAGGAGCAGTCGGACCGGCGCGCGGATCCGCCGGAGCTGCGGCCGGAGCGGCTCGGGCTCCGGCGCGGCAAGCATCCGTTGCAGGACGTCGAGAGCCCGGCCAATGTCTTCGTCGAAGGGCGCCGTGTAGCCCCGCACGACCTCGTCGGTCACCCACGCGGCGTCGTAGGAGTTGGCGACGAGACCGTCAGCGATTCTTCCTCTGAGGATTCCTTCCGCGCCCAGGAGGGAGAGGAGGGGTGCGAAGCGGAGCGCGGACCGGAGCCCGGGCGTGCCGGCGCGTTCGGCCGCGCCGCCGTTCAGCGACACGATCCCCGCCGCGAGATCCGGCCTGTGCGTCGCCAGGCGGAAGCACATGGATGCGCCGACCGAGTGACAGACGAGGACCGCCGAGTCGATTCCGAGCGAGTCCAGCGCCGCTGCAATCCGCCGCGCCTGCGCCGTGAGCGAGTAGTCGGCATCCTTCGGTCGCGACGATGCACCCGTCCCGAGCGGCTCCACGATGACGACCCGCAACCCGGCGTCGGCCAGCGCCTCGCGCACGTGGCGGAACGTGTATGCAGCGCCGAGGAGCCCGGGGACCATGACCACCGGCCGCCCACGACCGCCATCGACGGTGACCGCGAGCGTCTCCGCCGGTGCCACGGCGAGTAGACGCCGGTGGGGATCGCCGTCGGTCGCGAATAGCGGCAACGCCGCCGCCACGAGGAGATCCAGAACCATCGTTGATTCCTTTGCCTCCGCTACCGTCGCGCCCCACACGGCCACCCGCGTCGCCGTTCGGACGCATGGCCGCAACGCCGGATGCAAGAACCGGGGAACGCGCGGCACGACGGCCACGGGTACGTCCTTATACCCGCGATCTCACGCCTCGGCCGCCGGCGCCGTGAAATGGAAGCTGCTTCCGACCCCCTCCCGGGATTCGTACCACACCCGTCCGCCCCACCGTTCCACGAGCTCCTTCACGATAGCGAGCCCCAGACCCGATCCCGGCAGGTCCGGACTCGCCCGGTAGAATCGCTCGAAGATCCTGGATCCCACCTCGGCTGGAATGCCCACGCCGTTGTCCTCGACCGTCACCGTCCAGGTGTCGCCTTCCTCCGGGCGCGCCGTGATCCGCACCCACCGCTCCTCCTTCGACGAATCCGAGTAGCGGATCCCGTTGCGGACGAGGTTCGTCAGCACGAGCTCCAGCGCACGACGATCGACGGCGAGCTTCACGGCCGGCACGTCGATCACGACCTCGACGTCGTATGCCCGGGCGTCGTCGTCCACCCGCTCGCGCACCGTCTCCATCGCCGCGTCCAGCCCCACCGGCTCCGGAGGGCTGGCGCCCCCCGGACGGTCCACCATGGTCAGGGCGAGCAGGTCGTTGATCAGGTCCGCCATGCGCGCCGTGTTGCGCAGGACGATCTCCTGGTAATGCCGCCGCTTCTCCTCATCGCGCAGGATCGCGTCCTCTCCGAGGAGCGTCGCCGCACCCTGGATCGCGCCGATCGGCCCCTTCAGCTCGTGACTCACCATCCTGTTGAAGCCGCGGAGCCGGTCGGCGTCTTTCCGGATCTGCGCCTGATAGCGATCGAAGTATGCGCCGGTCGTCGACCGCACCATGACGAACAACAGGTCGAGGAGACGGTGCAGGCACGGGAGCAGCGCCTGCGGCGCCAGCTCCGAACCCGTGTCCCGGACGACCTCGTCCACGATGCGCCAGATCAGTGCATTCAGGAGCAGATATGCATCGAGGATCTGCCCGGGGAGCACGCCCTGGTCGGCCGCGATCTCACCCAAGCGCCGCGCCCGGTCGGCGAGCTGGAGCGTCGAAGTGGGACCTGCCGCGCCGAAGCTGAGGTACGACGCCATCCCTCGCACGATCCACGGCTCGGCCGGGTCGAGGAACGGCTCCGTGTCGATCCCGAGCCGCTCCGTGGTCCGTTGGGCCCACTCGGCGGTCAGCTCCGTGGCGCGCCGCCTCAGCTCGGCGCCCACCCGCTCGCAGAACGCTACGACCTGATCACCGCCGTCCCATTGAGCGCTGCCGCGCATACCTACACCCGGCTCTCCGTCGGATCGCATGGCGCGCCGTGTTCGTACTGCGACGGTCCTTCGTCCCGTCCGATCTCGAGCACCTGGGTGCCCTTGCTCCCGTAGCGGTAGAGCGTGATCCCCTTCAGCCCCAGCTCCCACGCCCGGCGGTAGATCCGCGCCACGTCCTCCGGGGTCGCGCTCTCCGGAAGGTTCACGGTCTTCGAGACCGAGTTGTCGACGTGCCGCTGGAACGCCGCCTGGATCTCCAGATGCCGGTCCGGCGGGATCTCGAGCGCGGTGACGAAAACCCGCATCAGCGACTCGGGCACGTCGGGCGCGCCGCGTAGACTGCCGGTCTCGGTCACGTGGGAAACCAGCCTGTCCACGTCCAGCCCGCGCACCTCGATCTCACGCAGGAAGAGGGGATTCACCTCGTGCAGCGTCTGCCCCTCCAGCACGTGGCTCCGTCGGTACGCCAGGGCGAACAAGGGCTCGATGCTCGCGCTCGCGCCCGCGATGATGCTGATCGTCCCCGTCGGCGCGATCGCCGTCTGGGTCGCGTTGCGAACGCGACGCCCCTCCCGTTCGTGAACGCTTCCCTTCCAGTTCGGAAAGACACCGCGCTCGGCGGCGAGCTCGGCCGACGTGTCGCGGGCCTCCTCCGCGATCAGCCCCATCACGTCGTCCGCCATGCGGACCGCGTCGTCCGAGTCGTACGAGATCCCGAGACGGATCAACATGTCGGCGAACCCCATGACGCCGAGTCCGATCTTCCGGTTCGCGCGGGTGATCCGCTCGATCTCGGGGACCGGAAAGCGCCCGACCTCGACGACGTCGTCCAGGAAGCGCACTGCCGTGCGCACCGTCGCCCGCAGCTTCTCCCGATCCAGCTCGGCGCGGCCGTCGCCGCGTTCACGGACCATGTGGCCGAGGTTGATCGAGCCCAGGTTGCACGACTCGTACGGCAGGAGCGGGATCTCGCCGCAGGGGTTCGTCGCCTCGATCTCGCCCACGTGCGGCGTCGGGTTCGCCCGGTTGATCGCGTCCAGGAATACGAGCCCGGGATCGCCCGTGTGCCACGCCGCGTTGACGATGCGGTCGAAGACCTCGGCTGCGTCCAGCTTCCCCGTCCGGGAGCCGTTCCGGGGGTCGATGAGGTCGTACTCGGCGCCGCGGGCGGCCGCCTCCATGAACGCATCCGTCGCGCCCACCGAGATGTTGAAGTTGCGCAGCTCCCGCCCGCTCAGCTTCGCCTCGATGAATTCCAGGATGTCCGGGTGGTCGACGCGCAGGATCCCCATGTTCGCGCCCCGGCGGCGGCCGCCCAGCTTCACGTTCTCCGTGGCGCAGTCGAAGACCTTCATGAAGGCGATGGGGCCCGGCGTCGTGCCGCCGGTCGAGAGGAGCGTCGCGCCGCGGGGACGCAAGCGCGAGAAGGAGAAGCCGGTGCCGCCGCCGGTCCGCTGTACCAGCGCCATTTGCTTCAGCGCCTCGAAGATCTCCTCCAGACTGTCGCCGACCGGGAGGACGAAGCACGCGGCGAGCTGGCCGAGCGGCGTGCCCGCGTTCATCAGCGTGGGCGTGTTCGGCAGGAAATCGAAGCGGGCCATGAGGTCGTGGAACTCGGCTTCCCAGCGTGCCGCTTCGCGGGCCGTCCCCAGGAGCAGCTCCGCCTGGGCCACTCCCCGTGCCACCCGCTCCAGGAGCTGCTCGGGCGTCTCGATGATCCGCCGCTCCGCGTCGCGGCGCAGGTAACGGGCTTCCAGCACCCGACGCGCGTTCTCGGTCAACGCCAGCATCGCGACCTCCCCGGGCATGCCGCTCGTGCGGCCGTGGCATCGTTCGTGCGCGCAACACTGCCCGAACCGTGCCATCCGCGCCCGACGGGACCGCGCCATGGCTGTGCAGTCCAGCAAGGTCGAAATACCGACAGAGGCCGAGATCCGGTCGCTGCCGAGGTCGCAGGCGGCCCGCGTGATCCGCTCGCTCCGCGACCAGATCCGCCACCACGACTACCTCTACTACGTCCTGGATCGTCCCGAGATCTCCGACGCCGAGTACGACCGCCTCTTCGAGGCGCTTCGTCGCCTCGAAGAGCGGTTCCCCGACCTGGTGACGCCCGACTCGCCCACGCAGCGTGTGGCCGGAGAGCCGAGGAGCGAGTTCGCCACCGTCCGTCACGAGGCGCCGATGTTGAGCCTCGACGCCACCCGGGAGGTGGACGACGTCGAAGGCTTCCTGCGCCGGTTGGAGCGAGAGGCTGGCGCCGCCCCCGATCTCCTGCTGGAGCCGAAGCTGGACGGCGCGTCGATCGAGCTCGTGTACGAGAACGGCACGCTCACCCGCGCCTCCACCCGAGGCGACGGGGTCCGCGGCGAAGACGTGACCGACAACGTCCGCACGATCGCCGCCCTGCCCCTCCGCCTGCGGGACGATACGCGGCCCGCGCCGCGTTCCATCGCGCTCCGGGGCGAGGTGCTCATGCACGCGGACGCGTTCGAGGCGCTCAACAAACGCTTGCTCCAGGACGGGCAGGAGCCGTTCGCGAACCCGCGCAACGCGGCCGCGGGATCGCTCCGCCAGCTCGATCCGCGCATCACCGCCGAACGCGAGCTCGACGTCATCGTCTACGAGATGCTCGCGGCCACAGGCGTGAAGTTCGGTTCGGACACCGAGCTCCTGCAGGCGTGCAACGACTGGGGGCTCCGCACGCCGGACCCCACCGAGTCCGCCCGCACGCTCGACGAAGTCGTCGAGTACCACGAACGGCTGGGCCGCAGCCGCGAAGCGCTCGGCTACGAGATCGACGGGATCGTCATCAAGGTCGACGACCACGGGCTCCGCGAGCGCCTCGGCGCCTCGACCCACCACCCGCGCTGGGCGCTCGCCTTCAAGTTCGAGCCGCGCCAGGAGGTCACCCGGGTCCGGGACATCATCGTCCAGGTCGGCCGCACGGGCGTGATCACGCCCGTGGCGCTCCTCGAGCCCGTCGAGGTCGGCGGCGTGGTCGTCGCCCGGGCCACGCTCCACAACCGCGCGGAGCTGCATCGCCGTGACATCCGTGTCGGCGATCTGGTCCGGATCCACCGCGCCGGCGACGTGATTCCCGAGGTCGGCGAGAGGATCCCCGAGCGCGGACGCCGCCGCGGCCCGCCGTTCCGTTTCCCGAAGCGCTGCCCCTCCTGCGGCACGGCGCTCGACCTGACGGGACCGGTCGCGCGCTGCCCCAACCGCCTCGGCTGTCGGGCGCAGCTCCGGGAGCGGATCCGGCACTTCGCGTCCCGTGAGGCCATGGACATCGGCGGGATCGGCACCGCGACCGCGGAGGCCCTCGTCGACCGCGGGCTGGTCCGCCAGCTCGCGGACCTGTACGCCCTCCGCCCGGAAGATGTCGCCCAGCTCCCGCACTACGCCGCGCGATCCGCGAAGAAGCTCGTCGACGCGATCCACCGGAAACGCCGCGTCGAGCTGCGTCGCTTCCTCATCGCCCTCGGCATCCCCGGGGTCGGCGCCGTGGCCGCCCGGGACCTGGCGCGGCACTTCCGCACGCTGGACGCGCTTCGGCACGCGGGGCTGGACGAGCTCCGTCAGGCGCCCGGGATCGGCCCCGCCGTCGCAAGCGCCGTCCACGACTTTTTCGCCGAGCGGAGGAACCAGGAGGCGATCGATGCGCTCCTCGACGCCGGCGTCCAGGTCGTCGCCGAACCCGCCCACCGCGACGGCCGCCTGGCCGGGAAGCGCTTCGTCTTCACCGGCCGCCTGGAGCGGCTCACCCGCGAGGAAGCCAAGTCCCTCGTCGAATCGCTCGGCGCGCGCGCCAGCGAATCCGTGAGCGAGAACACGGACTACGTGGTGGCGGGCGAGGACCCGGGGAGCAAGCTGGACGAGGCGCGGGACAAGGGTGTCCGCGTCCTCGACGAAGGGGAGTTCGTCCGCCTCCTCCGAAGGGCAGGCGGAGACGTGTAGCTTCCACCGGTCCGACGCCCGGCCCCCGCCGCCGGACATGTCGCCACGAGCACTCAGAGCCTACCGCGCATGGAAAACGTCGAGATCGCCGAGAAGCTCCGCCAGGTCGCCGACCTCCTCGAGATCGAGGGGGAGAATCCCTTCAAGGTCCGGGCGTATCGGAACGCCGCGCGGACCGTCGAAGGGCTCGCCGAGCCGGTGGCCGAGATGGTCCGCCGCGGCGAGGACCTCGAGGAGCTCCCCGCCATCGGCAAGGACATGGCCGGCTATATCACGGAGCTGGTGGAAACCGGCCGCCTGCGTCGACTGGAACGCCTCGAGAAGCGAGCCACCCCGGGCGCCGCGGAGCTGATCCGCCTGGAGGGCGTCGGGCCCTCCAAGGCGCTGCGCCTCGCCGAGGAGCTCGGGGTCCGCTCCATCGACGACCTGGAGCGCGCCATCGACCGGGGAGAGGTCGAGCAGCTCGCCGGATTCGGCCGCAGGTCCGCCGAGAAGCTGCGCCAGGCGATCCGGGACTACCGTAAGCACCGACGTCGCTTCAAGCTCTCGGACGCCGACCAGCTCGTCCGCCCTCTCCTGGAGCACATGCGCGCCGCCCCCGGCGTCCGCGAGATCGAAGTGGCCGGGAGTTACCGGCGCCGCGTCGAGACGATCGGCGACGTCGACATCCTCGTCGCCGCCCGGCCCGCCCGGCCCGTCATCGAGCACTTCACGGCCTACCCGGCATCCGCCCGCACCGAGAGCGCCGGGACGACCCGCGCCACGATCATCCTACGGGACGGACTCCACGTCGACCTGCGGGTCGTCGCGCCCGAGTCCTGGGGCGCGGCGCTCCACTACTTCACGGGCTCCAAGGCCCACAACATCCGCGTGCGCCGCCTCGGGATCGATCGCGGCCTCAAGATCAACGAGTACGGGGTGTTCCGCGAACGGAGAGGGAAGGGGAAGGCTCGGGCGCAGAAGAAGGCGGCGGACGGAGGCGATGCGAGCTGGGTCCGGGTCGGAGGACGGACCGAGGCGGAGGTGTTCGACGCCGTCGGGATGGACTACGTGCCGCCCGAGCTCCGCGAGGACCGAGGCGAGGTCGAAGCCGCCCTCGAGGGGACGCTCCCCACGCTCATCACCCTCGACGACATCCGCGGTGACCTCCAGTGCCACACCACCTGGAGCGACGGCCGGGACCCGCTCGAGAAGATGGTCCGCGCCGCGAAAGACATCGGCTACGATTACATCGCCATCACGGACCACTCCCCGGCGGTGCGCGTGGCCGGCGGGCTGGACCCGAAGCGGCTCCAGAAGCAGTGGAAGGAGATCGACGAGGTCGCCGAGCGCGTCCCCGGGATCACGATCCTCAAGGGGATGGAGGTCGACATCCTCGCCGATGGTTCCCTGGACCTGCCGGACGAGTTCGTCGAACGGCTCGACGTGGTCGTCGTGGGCGTGCACTCGCGCATGCGTATGTCGGAAGCGAAGATGACCGACCGCATTATCAAGGGGATCTCCCATCCGGGCGTCCACATCCTCGCGCATCCGACCGGGCGGATCATCAACCGCCGCGAGCCGTACGACGTCGACCTCGACGCGGTCCTCGATGCGGCGGCCGAGTACCGCGTCGCCATCGAGATCAACGCCCAACCCGACCGTCTCGACCTCGACGACGTCCTCGCCCGTCGCGCTCGCGACCGCGGTGTCATGCTCGTGATCGACTCGGACGCCCACTCGGCCGGCGATCTCCGCTACATGCGCTACGGCGTGGACCAGGCCCGGCGCGCCTGGGTCGAGAAGGGCGACGTCCTCAACACCATGCCTCTCGGGCGGTTGCGCAAGTGGCTGGCGCGATCCCGCGCTTGACATTCCCCGCGAGCCCGAATTATCTTAGCACTGAGATGAGTAGCGACGGCGAGATCCGACGACGGGACGGGGCCACAGACCGCGGCCTCAAGCTCTGGACCGTGCTGGCCCGCGCCTACAACGCGGTCGCGGCGCACTCGCGGGCCGACATCGCACGCCACGGGCTGACCGTCGGAGAGTTCGCCGTCCTTGAGGCCCTCTACCACAAGGGCCCGCTCCTCCTCGGCGAGCTCCAGCGCAAGGTCCTCGTCTCGAGCGGCGGGGTGACGTACCTGGTCGACCGGTTGGCCGAGCGCGGCCTCGTCCAGCGCTGCCCGTGCGCCACCGACCGCCGCGCCGTCTACGCCTCGCTGACGCCTGAAGGCGAGGCCCTCATCGAGCGGATCTTCCCGGAGCACGCACGCGTCATGGTGCGTGCCGTCTCCGGGCTGGACGAAAGCGAGCAGGCCGAGGCGATCCGCCTGCTCCGCAAGCTGGGGCTGGCGGCGGCTGAAATGGCAAGCGAAACGAACGCCGACGACTGACGCGCCCGACGCGAGTGTCGCCGTGTTGCGACGCGGCGGCGCTCGCCACCGTCGCTGGCAGTGTCGGACGGAACTCGTTCGCGCCGGAATATCTCAGCAGTGAGAATCTATGCACTACGGGATCGGGCGCGCGCCGGCCGCGCCCGCCTGAACGCCTGGTTGGGCCGGCAGTGGATTGCGCGGAGGTTTGCAATGTCGACGGTGGAAACGAAGACCGGTCGCAGCACCTGGACGATCGACGCGTCGCACACCCTGGTGGAGTTCGCGGTCAAGCACATGATGATCGCCACCGTGAAGGGCCGCTTCGGCGACGTGACGGGGACGATCGTGCTGGACGAGGGGGCGATCGAGAACTCGTCGGTCGAGGCCGAGATCGACGTGGCGAGCATCGACACGCGGAACGCGGACCGTGATGCACACCTGCGCTCGGCCGATTTCTTCGATGTCGAGAACCACCCGAAGATGACGTTCAAGAGCCGCCGGGTCGAGCCTCAGGGCGCGGGCCGGTTCCGTGTGGTCGGGGACCTGACGATCCGCGGCACGACGCGCGAGGTCGTGCTGGACGTCGAGGACCAGGGCCGCGGCAAGGACCCGTGGGGCGGCGAGCGCGCCGCGTTCAGCGCCACGACGGAGATCGACCGGACGGACTTCGGCCTCACCTGGAACGCCGCGCTGGAGACCGGCGGCGTGCTGGTGAGCGACCGCGTCCGCATCAGCCTCGAGGTCGAGGCCGTCAAGGCGCAGGATCAGGCGGCGAGCTGACGTGGATTCGCGTCCCGGCGCACCCGCCGGGAACAGCGCGGGCGCGTGGGACCGTCGGTCCCACGCGCCCGCACCGCCTTTTTCGCGGATCGGACCGGGCTCAGGCGCCGGCCCCGATCTGCAGCCGCCCTTCGTTCGCCCTACCTACACGTCTCGCTCACGACCTGCCCCTCGATGATGACGGTGCAGACGTGAGACGTGTGCTCGAACGGGTCGCCGTCGAAGACGACGACGTCGCCGTCCTTCCCGCGCTCCAGGGACCCGACGCGGTCGTCGATCCCGAGGATGCGGGCGGCGTCGATGGTGATCGTGGCCAGCGCCTGCTCGAACGGCATCCCGTAAGCGGCGGCCATGGCGGCCTCGAAGAGCACGACCCGCGTCTTGGGGACGTAGCCCTCGTACCCGCTCTGGAGCGCGACCTGGATCCCCGCGTCGCGCAGGCGACGGATCGTCTCCATCGACGCGTTCTCGAGAGTGCCGCTGTGACGGGCCATGGTCGGATGGATGATCACCGGCACGCCGGCGGCCTTGATCTCGTTGATCAGATCGTAGGACTCCGCGGCGCCGTCCAGGATGAGCTTGAAGCCGAATTCCCGCTGGAGCCGGAGCGCGGCCAAGATGTCCTGCGCGCGCTGGGCAGTGATGAGCGCCGGAATCTCCCCACGCAGGACCTGGGCGAGGACCTCCAGCTTCAGGTCGCGGCTCGGGCCGTTTCCATCCCGCGCCTGCTGCTGTCGGCGCATGTAGTCCTGCGCCTTGAGGAACTCGGCGCGCATCATGGCAATCGCCTTCGGCGTCGTCCCAGGGCGGTTGTTGAAGTTACGGGCGACCTCCGGGCCGATCGTCATGGCGACCATCGCGACCGGCTTGACGACCGCCTCGTCCACCGTGTTCCCGCGGGTCTTGGCGATCATCGTCTGGCCGCTCATGACCGCGCCGGGCCCGTGGCCCGTGTGGATCGTGGTCACGCCGTGCTCGCGCAGCCACTCGACCAGCCGCTCGCGGGCGTTGTAGGCGTCGATCGCGCGCAGCTCCGGCTGGATCGCGTTCGACCGCTCGAGCTGGTCCTGGTCGTGCTCCTGGTTCAGGTAGCCGGCGAGGCCGACGACGCTGTGCGCGTCGATGAGCCCGGGCGTGACGACCTTTCCGGTGAAGACCCGGTACCCGTCGGGAATGCGTACCTCCGAGGCCCGGCCGACGCGCTCGATCTTGCCGTTCCTCCCGATCAGGACGACGCCGTCCTGGATGGGGGCGCCGGCCATGGTGTAGACCGTCTCGCCGCGCACGGCGACCTGCGCCTCGAGCGCGGCAGGCGCGAAGGCGACCAGGGCGGCCGCGGCCGCGCGCGCTGCAACCTTTCCGAGAATGTGGATCGCCTTCATCAGTGCCCCTCCATCCCCTCGTGGTGGAACGCAGCTACGACCCCGGCGCCCCGCCCGCCGACGGCGTAGAGATAGTCGCGCGGGTCGTTCAGGTCGAACACCTTGACCCCCTCGACCCAGGTCTGGAGAACGCGCGTGTAGGTGCTCAGCGGATCGCCCGAGAGAACGATGAAGTCGGCGTCCTTGCCCCGCTCGAGAGAGCCGATCCGGTCCTCCAGGTCGAGCATCCTCGCGCCCGCCATGGTCATGGCGTACAACGCCGCCTCCCGCGACATCCCGTACCGCACGGCGATCGCGGCGGAGCGGAGGAAGAAGCGCGAGTCGGTGATCCCATCGTCGGTATGGAAGCCGACGAGCGCGCCGGCCTTCTCGAGCGCCGCACCGTTCGCGTTGCTGATGTCCATCGCCTCCAGCTTGCCGCCGGGCGCATCGAGGACGATGATCGACGCGGGCACGCCCGCCGCCGCGATCTCGTTCGCCACCCGGTGGGCCTCACTCACGTGCTGGAGCACGAGGCGGAAACCGAACTCCTTCTGCAGCCGGATCGCGGTCAGGATGTCGTCGTGCCGGTGCGTGTGGAAGTGGACGACGCGCTTCCCCTCGAGCACCTCCACGAGGGCCTCCATCTCGAGGTCGCGCGCGGGCATCTTGCTCGGGTCACCATTGGCGCGGCGGATCTTCTCCCGGTACTCCTGCGCCTGGACGAACTTGTTGCGCACGATCGCGGCGGACTTGGCTCGCGTCCCCGGGGACGGCGAGCTGCCGATCGGGTTCGTGCCGTTGGCCATCTTCATCCCGCCGCAGACCTCGGTCAGGACATCCTTGCAGTAGAGCAGGTCGTAGATGGTGCGCCCGTCGCGGAGCTTCACGTAGGCGGTCTGGCCGCTCATCAGGAGCCCGGAGCCGGGCATGATGTTGGCCGTCGTGATCCCGCCGGCCTGGGCCTTCTGGATCCCGGTGTCGAGGGGGTTGAGCGCGTCCAGGACCCTGACGTCGGGGTGCATCGGGGCGGAGCGGTCGCCGCCGGACGCGCCGGCGATGTGCGAGTGTGTGTCGACGAGCCCGGGCATGATGACCCGGCCGGACACGTCGTGAACCTCGGCATCGTTGGGGATGCGTACGCTGCCCGCGGGGCCGACCGCCACGATCTTCCCACCCTGCACTACGAGGACGCCGTTCTCGATCGGCGGGCTCGTGATGGGCAGCAGTCGGGCGCCCGTGAACGCGACGGGCCGCTCTTGCGCAGCCGCCGGGATGGCGGCAAGTGCAAGGGCGATGGAGAGGAGAGCAACGGTTCGTCTCATCGGAAACCCTCCGGCATCGGGGAGCGAGGGTGAACGGCCCGGCCTGGCGCGGCCGGGTCGGTATGGGGTCGTGGATTGCGGTCCTGGTCGGGAATTCGCGCTATACTGCGGAAGCCGCGGGGGATGTGTCAAGAACGAGCGACGGGGTCGTCGGCCCAAGGGCGAGCAGGTCGCAGCCGCCCGGCCGGCACGAGGAACGTGCTCGCGGCGGGAGGCGCGTCCCCCTACGCCCCGGTCGGTCGGCGCCCGCGTCGCCCGTGGAGGAGGGGCGAGACGGGGATCCGTACCCCGCCACGCCCTCGTCGCCGGGTGGCGTCAGGTGCTGCGCGCCCGCTCTTCCGGCCGCTCGTGGGCCCTGAAGCCGAAGTAGAGGAGCGGGATCGCGAGCAGCACGTGCAGCCAGATGACGTTGCCGCCGATCGGCATGATGCCGAAGAAGCTCGGCGTGAAGAAGGCGAGGACCGCCAGCACGAGGTATGCGACGCCTACGATCTGCGCGAACGACTTGGCGCTGCTGAACCGCCGCGCCGCCCACACACCCCAGATCCCTGTCGCGAGGTGCACCAGGTTGTGCAGGAAGTTCATGGGGAAGATCCCCAGCAGGCGGTCCGCCGTCGCCATGTCCGCGTCCATGCTGAAGCCGGTCGCGAAGAAGCCGAGCACGGCGATGATGATGAACACCCACCCGATGATCTTTGCGACCCTCTGGACGGCCGTCATGTGCACCCCCGGGTATCGTGTACGTCCTGCCGTCCCCGCCACCCGCTGCGGCGGCGCAACGGCGCACACTCCCGGCCCATCCTGCGCATCTGCCGTGCCGCTGGATCGATCTCGGGTGCTTTCCGCGCGCCTATCTCGCCGGCTGCAGGACGACGAGTCCAGTGGCGGCGCGGGTTTTCCGCTTGATGGGTGCCGTGCTGGACGACGGGTGGTGTCTTTCGCGCCCCCGTCGTACTTTCCCGGCCACGTGCGAATCCCCGCGTGATTCCTGAACCTCTCGTCAGCGTTCGGTACATGACGGCAACCCATCGGGAGCACGTAGCCTTGCTCCAGTCCGGGCTGCGCGGCCGGAACTGTCCCGGCGTTGGAGGTGTTTTCCCATGACGGCCCGCCCCCTTTCGGAGATCTTCGGCGCCGGACGCCCCCTGGTGGGGATGGTGCACCTGCTGCCGCTGCCCGGGGCGCCCCTCTGGCGCGGCTCCTTCGACGAGGTCCTCGAGCGGGCCGTGGCCGATGCCCGGGCCCTCGTCGAGGGCGGCTTCGACGGCGTCCTCGTCGAGAACTACGGCGACGCGCCGTTCTACCCCGGGCGTGTCCCGGCCGAGACGGTCGCCGCGCTGGCCGTCGCGGTCCGCGAGGTGGCACGCGCCGTCGACGTCCCCGTCGGCGTGAACGTGCTGCGCAACGACGGTCCGGCGGCGATCGCGATCGCGGCGGCCGCGGGAGCAGCGTTCGTCCGCATCAACGTCCACACCGGCGCGATGCTCGGGGACCAGGGCTGGCTCACCGGGGAAGCGCACGAGACTTTGCGGCTGCGCGCCCGGCTGGGCGCGCCCGTCGCGATCCTGGCCGACGTCCTGGTCAAACACGCCACGCCGCCGGCCGGACTCGAGATTGGCCAGGCCGCACGGGACGCTTGGCACCGCGGCCGGGCGGACGGGCTGATCGTTTCCGGCGCGGCCACGGGCGCCGCGACGGACCCCGCCCGGATCCGTGCCGTCAAGGCCGCCGTCCCCGAGGCGCCGGTCTGGATCGGGAGCGGACTGGACGCCGGCAACGTCGCCGAGCTCCTCCCGCTGGCCGACGGGGCGATCGTGGGGAGCACGCTGATGCACGGGGGCGTGGCAGGGCAGGGGGTCGACCCGGCCCGCGTTCGGTCCTTCATGGCCGTTGCGCGGGAGGTCCGATGACCGTCCGGGGGCATTCCCGCCGGTCGCACGCAGCCTTGCCGACCGACCGGGGTGTGGCGAACTTCGTGGCCGTTTCGCTCCGCGCTCTCGGCTGGAACATGTTTATGCAATGACGCCTCACCGACTTCTCGCCACACGACGCTCCGTTCCTGCGGAATCGACCCACGAGTACGAGACGCTCTGGGACCGGCTCCGGGCCGCAGTGAGCGAGGCGGGCGGCCGGGGCTGGCGATTCCGGTCTCCTGCGCGGCCGGACCTTTACCTGGAGTTCATCGAGTCGCGTGCTCTCGACGCCGTGTTGGCCAACGAATCCGTTGCGGGTGCCCGACGGGCGTTGGACGAGGCGTTCGGCGCCGCGACCGCGGAGGAATGGGAGGAAGTGACGCCGTCATGAACGATCGCGAACAGCTCCGTGCACTGCTCCTCGAGCGCTCGATCCGCCTCGGCGATTTCGTCCTCGCCAGCGGCAGGCGCTCTTCCTACTACATCGATGGCCGACGCACCACGATGAGCGGCAAGGGTCAGCTCCTCATCGGGCGAGTGGGTCTGGAAACGATCGACGCCTCCGGCTGGCGCCCGGCTGCCGTGGGCGGCCTCACGCTCGGGGCCGACCCCGTCGCCTACGCGATCGCGCACACGGCCGCGCTCGAGGGGCGGCCCCTCGACGCCTTCACCGTGCGCAAGGAACCCAAGGCGCACGGGACCGGGCGGCGCATCGAAGGGTGTTTCGAGAACGGGATGTCCGTCGTGGTGGTCGAGGACGTCGTCACGACCGGCGAGAGCGCGTTGCGCGCTGTCGAGGCGATCGAGGCGGAAGGCGGCGAGGTGCTCGGCGTTCTGGCTGTCGTCGATCGAGGCGAGGGCGGGAAGGAACGCCTCGAGGAGGCGGGTTACACGCTGGTCTCCATGTTCACCGCCGCCGAGCTGCTATCCTGAGGCCGGGCGACGGTCGGGGCGGCGCCCAACGGGCGGCCGCTCCAACCGCGGTACCGGTCAATTGGATCCGGCCAACACCGGCGGGTCGGCCCGCTCGACAGTGTAGACAGCGCGGAGCGCCTCCGAGATCGACGCGACCTCACTCCGCGCGATCCGGATTTCCTGTTGCATGGCGGCGAGCGCCGCCCGGGCCGCGTCCTTGACTTCCGCCGCGGAGGCGCCGGGCCGGAAACCCAGGACGGACGCCCATCGTTCCGCACGCCCGGTCCAGCGCCGCGCGCCGGCGGCGGCCTCGTCCTGCGAGATCGAAATCCCCATCTCCTTCGCTCGCATCGCGAGGTAGGCGTTGCGCGCGATGCCGCGAACGACCCCGATGAACGCATCGTCCGTCGCGTTGTCGAGCCGGGCGCGCCCGTCCTGGTCCAGCGTGACGATGTACCGCCGGAGGTCCGCGCCGCGGTAAGCGCCGCCGGGCCACGACGCGAGAACCGCCGTGTCCGGCGCCTGGCCGGCGCGCCAGGCGATGATGGCGTCAGGGACAACCGTCACCCGTTCCGCCTCCCGGCTCGCCCAGGCGTCCGCCCGGGCCGCCGCGTCGGCGAGGTCGATCAGCCGGCCCAGGACCTTGGACCGCACCTCCTCGAAGGGGATCGGCCGGCGCTCCTCGAGCTTCAGGACGTGGAAGCCGTACTCGGTCTCGACGACGTCGCTGACGCCCCCTGGCTCGAGGGCGAGCGCCGCCTCCCAGAACTCCCGCACCCACGTCCCCTCACGGCCTGGTCTCAGGAGGCCGCCTCGCTCGGCTGCGCCTGGCTCCTCCGAGACCTCGCCCGCCACCCGGGCGAAATCCTCGCCGGCCTGGATGCGACGGAGCGCGGCCTCCGCCCGGGCCCGGGCCTGGGCGCGGTGTTCTTCGTCGCGCCAACGTTCGGAGAGGACCACCAGGTGCCGGACGACCAGCTCAACCTCTGGGTCGCGCTCGTAGCGCTCGCGCAGGGCAGCCTCGTCCAACCCCGCCTCGCGGACGGAGACCTCCGCGGCCAGGCGCTGGAGGAGGAGGCGCTGCTGCTCGCGCTCGATGAACGGCGCTCCGACCCGCTCCAGCTCGCCGGTCGCGACGGCGAGGCCGAAGGCAGTGAGGTCGATCAGCTCCTCGATGTGTCGCTCGGACAGGCCGACCAGCTCGTCGGCGGTGTAGGCGACGGTGCCCACGCGGAGCGCCGGGGGCGGTCCATCGTTCCCGCACGCCGGGGCGAGGGCGCACGTGGCCGCGGCGGCTGCCAGCAAGAAACGCCGCCTTGCGTTGCCGACCCGCGACATGTCCGTCGAGCGACTCATCCCAGGCCTCAGGATCACTCGTTGCCGTGGCGGCCTCAGTCCAGCAACCGCAGCGGCATGACCAGGCACAGGTAGTCCGGCACACCATCCTGGCCGGCGCCTGCTGGCTCGAACGTGGCCGCCCGTTCCGGAGCCCGGAACGTCATGCGCACCTCATCTCCGGGCATGTAGCGGAGGACCTCGAGCACGTAGCTGGCGTTGAAGCCGATGTCGAGCGGGTCACCCTCGTACGAGATCTCGAGCTCTTCCTGCGCTTCCCCCAGGTCGGGCGTCTCGACCGAGAGGCGCAGCATGGGACCGCCGAAGGACATCCGCACCCGATGCGTCTGCTCGCTGGCCACGACGGCCATCCGCCGCAAGGACGCGGTGAGGGCCGCCTTGTCCGCGATCGCGATCTTGTCGTTGTCCCGGGGGATGACCTGCTCGTAGTTCGGGTATGGCCCCTCGATCAGGCGCGTGTAGATCCAGGTTCCGTCGCAGCGGAAGCCGAGATAGTTCTCGCTCCGCGCAACCTCGATCTCATCCTCGGCGCCGAACAGACGCTCGACCTGTGCGAGCGCCTTCGGCGGCACGATCAGATCGACCCGGGGCGCCCCCGGCGACTCCGAGGGGACGCGCATGCGGGCGAGGCGGTGCCCGTTCGTCGCGACCATCCGCATCTCGGTATCGCCGAGCTGCCAGAGGACGCCGTTGAGGATCGGGCGGCTCTCCTCCGTGGAGACCGCGTACGAGGTCTGACGGATCAGCATGTGGAGGATTTCGCCGCGGATCTTCCAGCTCTCGCCGAAATCTACGGACGGGAACGTGGGGAACTCATCCCGGGGAAGCCCGTTCAACCGAAACGACGCCCGGCCGCACGTCAGCTCGAGACGATCGCCTTTCCGGGCGACGCGGGCCGGGTGCTCCGGGAGCTCGCGCGCCAACTCCTCGAACTTCTTCGCCGGGACCGTCAGCGCGCCCGATTCCTCGACCTCCGCCGGCACCTGCACGCTCACCGCGATGTCCAGGTCCGTCCCGCTCATCTTCACCGAATCCCCCTCGGCCTCGAGGAGGATGTTCGACAGGACGGGGAGCGTCGTGCGGGCCGGGATGCTTGCCGCGACCGCGGCCAGACCCCGCTGAAGGTTGTCCCGTGTGATCGTGAATTTCATGGCCCCCTCACCTTGCGATCGCGACGTTATGGACACCCATCTCAGTCAACGATGATCCGAAATATATACCTCAGCCGTAATAGTAGGGGCTGTGGATCTGTGGAGATCGTCGCCCCGAGGCCTCCAGGGCCTTCCAGGACAGCCGCTTGCACCCCCGCCATGCCTGTGGATAGGGCGTGGGGAGCGCGTCGACAGTTTGACGCTTCCCACAGCGCCGCCGCCATGGTGGAAAACGCCGCAGCTTTCCACGGTGATTCCACACCGGATTTCCACTTATCCGGTGAGTTCCGCGCGCAGCGCTTCCACCCGCTGGCGGAATGCCGCGTCTTCGGCCATCTCCCGCTCGACCTTCTCGATCGAATGGATCACCGTCGAGTGATCCCGTCCGCCGAAGACCTTGCCGATGTCGACGAGCGGGAGGTGGAGAAGCTCGCGGATCAGGTACATGGCCACCTGGCGCGGGACCGTCAGCTCCTTCGTGCGACGCTTGGACGCGAGGTCCGCCGGGGTGACGCCCCAGTGCTTCGCCACCCGGTCCCGGATCATCGCCGCGTTCAATTCCTCGCCACCGCCCGACGGGCGGATGACGCCGCCGAGGGCCTCACGGGCTAGCTCGACGGTGATCTCCCTGCGCGTCAGCGAGGAATACGCGAGGAGCTTGATGATCGCGCCCTCCAGCTCGCGCACGCTCGAGCGGCAGTTGTGGGCGATGAAGTCCAGGACCTCGTCGTCCAGGACGAGCTGGTCCTCGTCCGCCTTCTTGCGAAGGATGGCGACCCGGGTCTCGAAGTCCGGAGGCTTTATGTCTGTTACGAGTCCCCACTCGAAGCGGGAGACGAGCCGTTCCTCGAGGCCCGGGATCTCCTTCGGCGGCCGGTCGCTCGTCAGGACGATTTGCCGCTGGGCGTCGTACAGGGCGTTGAAGGTGTGGAAGAACTCCTCCTGGGTCCGCTCCTTCTCGCCCAGGAACTGGACGTCATCGATCAGGAGGAGGTCGATCTCGCGGTAGCGGCGCCGGAACTCGGCCATGCGCCCCTCCTGGATCGACGCGATCAGCTCGTTCGTGAAGCGCTCGCTCGAGATGTAGGCGACGCGCTTGTTCGGGTCGCGGGCGAGCGTCGCGTGGCCGATCGCGTGCATGAGGTGGGTCTTCCCGAGACCCACGCCCCCGTAGATGAAGAGGGGGTTGTAGATGCGCGCGGGCGCTTCGGCGACGGCGCGGCACGCTGCGGCCGAGAGCTGGTTGTTGGGCCCGACGACGAAGCGCTCGAACGTGTATCGCTCGTTGAGCGGCGCCCCGATCGTGGTCGTCCGTGCCTGGGACGCGGCGGGTTCCGTGGCCTTAACCGGCGCACCCGGCGTCGGCGAGAGAGGCGCCGTGCCGAGTGCCCGGGCCAGCAATGGATTGGGCATCCCCGGCGCCGACTCCATGGGCCGGATCACCACGGAGAGGGGCCGGCCGAACACTCGTTCCGCAAGCTGGGACAGCAGGTCTCCGTACTTGTCCGCGATCCACTCGGCGTGGAACTCGCTCCCGGCGGCGATCAGCAGCTCGTCGTGGGAGAGCGCGATGGGCTCCGTCTGGGAGAGCCAGATACGGAATATCGGATCCGGGAGCTGCGCCCTTGCGCGCTCCAGGATTCGGGACCAGGCCTCGGCGGCGGTCAACTCCATCGGGACCCGTGCTATCGGCGGGAAGTACCTCGTGTGCGGTGTCGGCGCGGAAGCTAGATGCGGATTGTGGATAAGTCAACCGCTTCGGTAGGGAGCGCCCGCCCGGCGGTGCAACTTGACCGCTCGGCCCCGCCCGGGCTATACTTACAAGCTTTGCTGGAAATGGAGTACGACCAATCGGGAGAGAATCATGGGGAAGCCGACCTATCGGCCTCGCAACCGGAAGCGACTCAACAAGCACGGTTTTCGTGCGCGCATGCGCACGCGCGCGGGTCGCCTGGTCCTGAGCCGCCGGCGGCGGAAGGGTCGCAGCCGGCTCACCGTGAAGATTGGATCCAAGTAGCACCGGGTCGCCAGTGAGCTCAGCCCCGCGAGAAGGGAGGCGGGGAGAGCGCCTGCCGCGGGCGCGCCGGATCACGCGGAGTCGGGAGATCCGCGAGCTGTTCAAGCGGGGGAAGAGGAGCAGGACGGCCCATCTGGACGTCTTCGACTCCCCTTCCCCCGTTGCGTTTCCGAGGGTCGGCGTGGTGGTCCCGCGCTTCAAGCGGCGAGCCGTCGACCGCAACCTGCTGAAGCGGCGGTTGCGCGAGGCGTTGCGCCGTTTCGTGTTGCCGCGCCTGGATGCGGCCGGGCGGAACGTGGATGTGCTTGTGCGGGCGCGTCGCGAGGCGTACGACGCGAGCTTCGCCGAGCTGAAGAAGGAACTCGAGGACTGGCTGGATCGACGGTGGTCGCGCGCGTCCTCCTCGCCCTGATCGGCGTGTACCGGGGGTGGATCTCGCCGATGCTGCCGCCGTCGTGCAGATTCACGCCGACGTGCTCCGCGTACGCGGCCGAGGCGATCGAGCGGTACGGCGCGGCGAAGGGCACGTGGTTGGCACTGCGGCGGCTCTTGCGGTGCCATCCATTCGGCGGGAGCGGGTACGACCCAGTCCCCTGATCGAACGGCGCGCCCGGGTCGTCGCCCGGGCCGGGTGCGCAAGTAGATAGTTGACGAAGGTTCGCGGGCGCGTGGTGCGCCGAGGCCGGGCGGCGACGACCGCCCGGACAGGGCGCGGTGCGCTCCCTTTATACGAGTGAGTGGGTGAATGGAAACCGGACGGTTCGTGCTGGCGATCATCCTCATGATCGCCGTCATCGTGATCACCAATCTGCTGTTCCCGCCGGTTCCGCCGGAGCCGGCGGGTCGCGCAGGCGGCGTCGAGGAAACGGCCGAGGCACCTCAGGAGCAGGTGGCGACGGTCGAGACGCCGGCGCCCACGGCGACGCAACAAGCGAGCGAAGCGGACACCGTCGTCGTCTCCTCGCCCCTGTACAACATCGCGATCTCGACACGGGGCGCGGCCGTGGTCGGCGCCGAGCTGCTGCGCTTCCAATCCTTCACCCGGGAGGGAGCGGTCCAACTGGTCGACCCTCAGGTCGATGCGCTCCTTGCCTACGGCCTCCGGGTGGACGGCCGGACCGTGCAGCTTTCGGCGCTGCCGTTCCAGGCGGACGTGGGTGACACGGTTCGGCTCGGCGAAGGCGACGCTCCGCGGACGATCTGGTTCGTCCACGAAGATCCGCGCGGTTTCGCGGTCCATCTGGGCTACACCTTCAGCCCCGACGACTACGTGATCGACGTCCAGGGTCGCGTGACCGGGGTAGGAGGGGAGACGCCGCTCTTCACCCTCGAGCTCGCTCCGACGCTCGCGACCAACGAGGCGAATCCGCAGGAGGACTACCGCTCCCTCGCGTATAGCGTGCGGAGCACGCGAGATGGAGTCGAGAGCGTCAGGCTCGATGATGTCTCACGCGAGCGGGTCGAAGCAGGCCCGTTCCAGTGGGTGGCGCTCAAGAACAAATACTTCCTGCTCGCCGCGATCCGGGGCGATGGCGCCGGCGCGAATGATTTCGGGGGGTTGGTCGCCCGGCCGGTCGACCGGGAGCACGCGGCGGACCTGACCGCCACGCTTCCGGTCGGGAATGGAGGCGATTTCTCGTTCCGCCTCTACATCGGCCCGCAGGAGTATCAGCGACTCGCCGCCCTCGGTTACGATCTCCAGGACGTGAACCCCTACGGGTGGCGCATCTTCCGGCCTATCATCCAGCCGCTCGCCCACCTCGCGATCTGGGCGCTGGTCGGGATGCAGCGAGCGCTGGACATCGGTTACGGCTGGGTGCTCATCCTTTTCGGCGTCCTCGTGCGTCTCGCCCTGTGGCCGCTCAACGCCCGCGCCGGCCGCGCCCAAATGAAGAACATGGCGCTGCAGCCCCGGATGCAGGAGATCCAGCAGAAATACAGGAACAACCCGGAGCGGTTTCAGCAGGAGATGATGAAGCTCTACCGGGAGGAAGGGTTCAATCCCCTGGCCGGCTGCTTGCCGCTCCTGATCCCGCTGCCGGTGCTGTTCACCCTGTTCTTCGTGTTCCAGAACACGATCGAGTTCCGGGGGGTGGAGTTCCTGTGGCTCCCCGACCTCTCGCGGCCGGATCCTTTCTTCATCCTCCCGCTCGTCCTGGGCGCGAGCATGTTCATCATGCAGCGCGTGACCATGAAGGTCGCCCCGCCGAACCAGCAGCAGAAGATGCTCCTGTACTTCATGCCGGCCTTCATGGTGTTGATCTTCGCCAATCTGGCGTCGGGGCTGAACCTGTACTACGCCGCGCAGAACGTGGCGTCGATCCCGCAGCAGATCCAGTTGGCGAAGGAACGCGCACGGCAGCAGCAGCAGAAGCGCGGCTGAGCTCTGGACAGGATCGCGGCGGGGGCGTACGCCCCGGGGGATCGGAAACGGTAGACGTCCGTCTCGGCTAGCGGGCGGCGGAGATTGGACTGGGAAGGGAAACGGGCGTCGCCGTCACCGGACGATCTCGAAGCCCGACGGAAGAGGTACGGCCGGGTCGCTCAGCTCCTGCTCGGACACGGCGTCGACGCGTGCGCCCGGTGGGCCCTGCCGGAGGAGGCTGTGGAGGCGGTCGAGGTCCGCTACGGCGCCCGAGGCGATGACCTCGACCGAGCCATCCTCGCAGTTGCGCACGGTCCCGCGAAGCCCGAGGGCCTCGGCTTCCATGCGCGTCCACCAGCGGAAGCCGACGCCCTGGACACGGCCCGTGACCCTGTACGCGCGGGTCGCGTGATCCTCCGCCATGGCCTCCATCTTCGACACGGGAAAGGGCCGCTGGCCGGCCCGGCCGCCCAACATCGGGCGATCCGGGTGCGACGTCAAGACATCGCCGCGCGGCGGAAGTCCCGCGCCTCACGCTGGAGCCACCTTTTGTCCTCGCCCAGCGTCTCGATCGTCTCCTCGGGTTTGATATCGATGCGCTTCATGTCCTTGACCGCGCTCCGCGCCATGAGGCCCCCGATCAGAAGCAGGACGGCACCGACGATCAGGGCGCCGGCCCAGTAGGCACCATCGAGGAGGTTGCCGACGACCAGGATCAGGCACGCGGTCAGCGCGAGGGCGCCGGCCGCGACGAGGCCCGTGGCGATCCCGAGGCGCACGGCGTCCTTCCCGAACGCCGAGGCGGTCTCCTTCATCTCGAGCCGGGCGAGATTGACTTCCTGGCGCACCAGGGAGGCCGTCTCGTCCGCGAGCTGGCGCAGGAGGTCCGAAAATCCTTCGCGTTCCCGTTGGACCGGGCGGAACTCCGATTCGCGGCGCGGCGTGATTTCGCGTTGCATTTGCCCCTCCAGGCCCTGCGTGTGGTGTCCTCCCATTGGTCTCACGGTGCAACGGACATGCCATGTGAAGCCGTAAATGACGGCAAGGCAACATCTTATCGCCGTGGCGCCGGGCGGGGCGGGTAGGTCCGTCGGGAATTGGCCGGGCCGGCCAGATCGGGATCAGTCCGGGGGTGCCGAGGAGGGAGCGAGAGGGGCGGCTCATGGCCGGGCCAGCGGACGGGTCGTCAGGGTGCGGATGCGGTTCAGGACTGCCGCGAGCTCGTGGATGCGGAACATGGCCAGCTCGCCGGCGCCAGCGCGGTCGAGGGCGGGGAGCCCTTCGCGCTCGACGGTCTCCATGATGGCGCGGAGTACCTCCGCCATCGGACGGCGCCCGTCCAAGGCACGTCCCCGGGCCCTGGCGATGGCGGCGGCGATGGCGCGCACCTGTGCCGTCTCGACGATCTGGGTGATCGCGGACAGGTCTACCTCTTCCGTGCCGAAGAGGAGTCGGTCCCGCGAGAACGTCTTGATGGAGAGCTCGCGACGTCCCCGACTCGGGTCCACGGATTCGGGCAGGGGAACGCGGGCGGCAACGGATTCCCATGCGCCGCCCTCGGCACGGCGGCCGGTGGGGTGCGACGCAGCGATCCTCTTCGCTTCGGCCGTGACCTCCCGTGGCTCGTACTCGACCATCGCGATCACGGTGTCGGCCACGTCGAAGTAGTCCCCGGAGCCGCCCACGACCATGAGGGTCGAGATGCCTAGCTCGGCGAGGGGGCGGACGCGGTCGATCAGGGGCGTGATCGGCTCGAAGGCGTCGGGGATCAGCGCCTGCATGCGGCCGTCGCGAATGAGGAAATTCGTGGCCGAGGTGTCTTCATCGAGGAGGAGGCACGTCGCGCCGGCCTCGATCGCTTCGACGATCGCCGCGGCCTGGGAGGTGGAGCCGCTGGCGTTTCGGGTCTCGAAGTGGGTGGTGTCGTCGCCGACGGGGAGCCGGCCGATGAAGTTGGAGATGTCGGTACCCGCGATGCTCCGTCCGCTCTCGGCCTGGACCTTCACGGCGCCGGGCACGGTGACGACCCGTTCTCTGCCGTCGCCCGGGATGTGGTCGTAGACCCCGCGCTCGACCGCCTGCAGGAGCGTCGTCTTTCCGTGATAACCTCCGCCGACGATCAGGGTCACGCCGGTGGGGATCCCCATGCCCGTGACCGCCCCGGCGTTCGGCGCCTCGAGGGTGACGCGGAGCTCGGGTGGTGAGACGAACGGACGGGCCCGTTCGGGTGACAGGGGCCTGTCGTCCACGCCGGAGCGGCGGGGAAGGATCGCGCCATCGGCGATGAAGGCGACGAGGCCGTGCCGGGCGAGCTGATCCCTGAGCGCGCGGGCATCCTCGACGGTCTCGAGGTGTCTGCGGACGGCGGCCTCGTCGAAGGAGTCGAAGAGCAGGCCCTCGTTGAGTGCGTCGATCAAGTCCTCCGTCAGGAGTCGGGCCGCCTGGCGCCCGAGCACGGTGCGCCCGCGGGCCGGTAGCCCGACGCGGAAGCGGGCCTCGATCCCTCCCCGCTCGTCGACGATGACGCTGCCGCGGGGGAGCACCTGCTGGCCGGGGCGGAGAATTGAGAGCATACCGCTCTTCCCCGAGCCCATGTCCGCGCTGCGGCTGGCGAATGCGCGGTGGAGGGTGCGGTTGAGGAAATCCGCCATGGCGATCCGCCTGACCGGGGTGGCATAGGTCCACTCGGGCAGGGCGGAGACCCCGGGATCGACGGTCACCCGCAGGCGGCTGGGCTCGGCGAAGGGGTCCCCCTGCACGTGGTCGATGTGAAGAGTGAAACGGGGCGCCCGGTAACGTCCGCGGATCTCCTTGTACGCGGGGTAGCCGCGGCCGTCGATGCGGAGCAGGAGACGTCGGAGATCGTCGAGATCGGCGCCGCCCCCGGGTCGGGCGCCGGGGCGCCGGTCGTTCGTTTCCATGGTCGCTGAGCAGAGTGTTTCACGTGAAACATCACCCGGGCGGCCGACCCGCCCGCGCGAAAAGTCCCCTCAACTGAAGGCATCCGGGCGCGCGGATCAAGGCCGGGAACCGAATCGCGCGTCCCGACCGGGAACCAACGCTGTGTCACGCCTGGGAGCCAACGGCGTGTCACGGCCGGGAACCGAATCGACGCCGCCCGTGTATCCGCCCGCGGCGCCGGTCCGCGGGTTCATGCTTTCCCCGGGCCGCTTACCGGGGTATATTGCCTCCTCCCCCCGGAGCGATTCCTGATGCAGGCAACCCGGAGGCACCGGTACGCATGTCCCGCGTCATAGCGATTGCCAATCAGAAGGGCGGTGTCGGGAAGACCACGACCGCGATCAACCTCGGCGCCAGCCTCGCCGTGGCCGAGCGGAAGGTCCTCATCATCGACATCGATCCGCAGGGGAACGCGACCAGTGGGCTCGGCCTCAAACGAGCCGAGCTGAACGCGTCGATCTACGACGTCCTCATCGAGGGGATGAAGGTCGAGGAGGTCATCTGCCGGGAGGTGCACTTTCCGTATCTGGATGTGGTGCCGTCCAGCCGCGACCTGGTCGGCGCCGAGGTCGAGCTGGTCGGGCGGCCCCAGCGCGAGCTCGTTCTCCGTCGGGCGTTGGAAGGGATCCGCGAGGAGTACGACTTCGTCCTGATCGACTGCCCCCCTTCGCTCGGCCTCCTCACGCTCAACACGCTGACAGCGGCCGATACTGTACTCATCCCGATCCAGTGCGAGTTCTACGCGCTGGAGGGTCTCTCGCAGCTCCTGAACACCGTGCGGCTGGTCCAGCGGAACCTGAACCCGCGCCTCCAGATCGAAGGTGTCCTCCTCACCATGTACGACCAGCGGCTCAACCTGTCGCGCCAGGTCGCGGAGGAGGCGAAAGAGTACTTCGGGAACAAAGTGTTCCGAACGACGATCCCGCGTAACGTCCGCCTCGCGGAAGCGCCGAGCTTTGGAAAGCCGATCGTCGTCTACGACGCGATCTCGGTCGGCGCGCAGAGCTACCTCGCGCTCGCGCGGGAGGTGATCACACGCAGCGCGAAGTCGCAGGCGGACGTCGGCGGGTCTCGCGAGATGATCGAGACGGCGGATGTGACGCAGCCGGTGCCTGCGGAGTCCTAACCAGGAGATACTTCCGGAGATGAGCAAGCGCGACCGACTTGGGAAGGGGCTCGGCGCCCTTCTCGGCGAGTACCTCGGGACGGAGGGAACGGAGGAGCGGCCCACGGACACGCGGATGATCCCGGTCGCGTCGATCGCGCCCAATCCGTTCCAGCCCCGAAGGGAGTTCTCCGAGGAGGAGCTGGAGGAACTCTCGAGTTCCATCCGTGAGAACGGGCTGCTCCAGCCGGTCACGGTCCGCCCCGCGCCGCCCGGCGCCCCGGCCGCGTGGGAGCTCATCGCAGGAGAGCGGCGCTGGCGCGCCGTCATGCGCCTCGGGTGGACAGAGGTCCCGGCGCTGGTCCGGGAGATTGACGACCGGGCGATGCTCGTGCTGGCGCTCGTCGAGAATCTGCAGCGCGCCGAGCTGTCGCCGCTGGAGGAAGCGCTGGGGTATCAGCAGCTCGCCGAAGAGTTCGGGCTGTCCCAGCAGGAGATCGCGCAGGCCGTCGGCCGCGACCGGTCGACGATCGCGAACGCGCTCCGGCTCCTCAATCTCCCGGCGACCGTGCGCCAGCTCGTTGCGGACGGAAAGCTCTCGGCGGGCCACGCCCGCGCGCTCCTGGGCGTCGGGAACGATCACCAGATGATCGAGCTCGCCCGTCGCGCCGTGGACGAGGGATGGAGCGTGCGCCAGGTCGAGGCCGAGGTGCAGCGTACGCGCCTCAAAAAGCCGACCCGGCCGCGCCAGGAACGGCCTAGGGAAGCCGCCGAGCGCCGGTTGGAAGAAGAATTGCAGCGGGTCCTCGGAACGGCCGTCCGGATCCGCCGGAGCCGTGGAATGAGGGGGAAGATCGAAATTCCCTTCTACGGGGCCGAGGATTTCGAGCGGATCTACGAGCTGCTGGTCGGTAGCTCGGTGGAGGAAGCGGTATCGTAGGCGACTCCGCAAGCACGACGACGGGGAAATGGACGATCGGCGACTGACGTTCATCGTGGTTCCTCACGGGAACCTGGAGACCCGCACCTACGAGATCTCCTACCGGTGGCTCAAGGTGCTTCTCGTGTTCGGGTTCCTCCTCGTGGGCGGCTTCGCCGTCATGGTGGGGTTCTGGTGGTACATCGCCTCCCAGGCCGCGAGGGTCCCCGGGCTCGTCCAGGAGGTGCAGATGCTCCAGGAGGAGCGCGCCAAAGTCGCGGAACTGGCGCGCACCCTCGCCGAGGTCGAGGCGCAGTACGAGCGGGTGCGACAGCTCCTGGGCGCGGACGCGGCGCCCGCCGGCCGCGAGCCGCTCCTCCCGCCGCTCCGGACCGAGTCGCGGGGGAACGTGTCGGCGCCCCCCGGCGCCGGGACCCCGGACGCCTGGCCGCTCACCCAGCCGGGCTACATCACGCAGAAGCTCACGGAGGGCGTCGAGTCGCACCCCGGGCTCGACATCGCCGTCGCACAGGACTCATACATCCGCGCCGCGGCCGGTGGCATCGTGCGTGACGCCGGCACCGACGAGGTCTACGGCAAGTTCGTCCTCATCGACCACGGCGACGGATACGAATCCATGTACGGTCACGCTTCCCAGATCTTCGTCGCTCCCGGCGACTCTGTCGAGCGTCACGAAGTCATCGCCCTCAGCGGCTCGACCGGACGCTCCACGGCACCGCACCTCCATTTCGAAGTGCGCAGGGAAGGTCAGGCCGTCGATCCTCTCTCCCTGGTACGTCAACCCTGAGGTGCCATGTTCGGCAAGAAACCTTCATCCACAAACGGCACGACTATGAGAGACCAGCAGGGGGCACAGCAGGCCCGAGACGGCGTCATTTCCATCATCGGCCCCGGCATGCGCGTGAACGGGGACTGCTACACGGAAGGGACGCTTCGCGTCGAAGGGTCCATCGAAGGAACCGTCCACGCGGGGAAGGCTGTCGTCGTCGGGAAGGACGGCGTCGTCCTCGGCGACATCACGACCCAGGATGCCGTGATCGGCGGCCGGGTGGTCGGGACGATCATCGCCGAGAGCCGGCTCGAGCTCCAGGCGACGTGCGTGATCGAGGGCGAGGTCCGCGCTCGGCGCATCAAGCTGGACGAGGGCGGGCGCGTCAACGGGAACATCCAGACGGGCGACGTGCAGAAGGGCGAAGCGAATCACCGTCGGTCCCAGACGTCTGCCGATGCGTCGGAGAAGACGGTCGCCGCGAGCTGACCGGCGCGCGGTCCTTCGTTCACGGGCAGGGCGCGGAGCTGCGCGGATGCAGCTCCGCGTCTTTTTCCACAAGATGTGAACAACCCGTAAACCCCGCTCCGGATTAAACTTCCGAAGTTTTCGACAACCGGGTGCACCTCCGTGTTGACAACTCGCGGGCGGTTTTCCACAGCAGGGTGCGTAGGGCGCGGAGTAGGCGAATGATGCGACTCGAGGAGTTGGTGGATTACCTGGACGGGTACCTGCGGATCGCCGAGGTGCCGGATTACCCCAACGCGTTGAACGGGCTGCAGGTGGAGGGGAGGGACGAGGTGCGCCGGATCGGTGTCGCGGTGGACGCGAGCGAGGCCTCGATCCGGGCGGCTGCAGGGCGGGGTTGCGACGTCCTTATCGTACACCACGGCCTGTTCTGGGATGGAAACGTGCCGGTCACCGGCCGTCGCTACCGGAGGCTGCGCCTCCTGATCGAGAGGGGAATCGCACTCTACAGTGCACACCTGCCCCTGGACGTGCACCCGGAAGTCGGAAACAACGTCGTGCTGGCTCGGGAGCTGGGGATGATGGTGGAGGGGACGTTCGGCGACTACAAGGGGATGCCGGTGGGGGTATGGGGCAGGCTGGCGCTGTCGAGAGAGGCGCTGGCGGCCCGACTCGATGAGGTATTGGGAGGGCGTGTGCGCCTGCTGCCCGGTGGGCCGGAGCGCCTGGAGAGGGTCGGCGTGCTGACGGGTGCCGGCGGCGGGATGATCGCCGATGCGATCGCGGCGGGGCTGGACGCGCTGGTGACGGGCGAGGGAGCTCACCACACGTACTTCGACGCGATCGAGGGCGGCATCAACGTGTACTACGGCGGCCACTACGCAACGGAGACGTGGGGGGTGCGCGCCCTCGCGGCGCATCTATCGGAACGATTCGGCGTGCCGACCGAGTTCATCGACCTGCCGACTGGATTGTGAGGTCGCCCAGGATTGTGAGGCCGTAGCGAGACGCTCCCGGCCCCCTCGCGTTCCGGGGCCCGGGAGGCTAGAATAGAAACAAATCGAGGCCCGCGCCGGGGCGGGAGGTAAGTGAGCCGCGGCCGGCGGGCCCCTCTTTGGGCGTGGGGGCGTACCACGCCGCCAGGCTCTTCCAGATCTCCCCTCGAGGCCATCCGAAGCGAGCCGCACCGGCTCGGGTCAAACGGGACAAGACAGGGACGGACCGACGCGCCGGCGTGCCACGGACGTGGCAGGCGGCGGGCGCGCGACGTTGTGACGGAGGGCTGATGGAGCAGCGGATCCAACCCGCATCCTCGGCGCCGGAGCCGGTGGTAGGGCCGCGCAACGTCGACCGTAGCGAGCGCGAGCTCTCTTGTCTGGCCGAGCTGGCGCACGCCCTGGCGACGGCCCAGGACACGAAGGAGGTCCTGCACCTCGTCGTGGACCGGTTGCAGATGCTGCAGGGTGCGCAGGCTGCTGTTGCGCTTGGCCTTACGCCCGACGCGGACGAGTTCGTGGTGGAGGCGGCGCGTCCGTCCACGCTCGCGGTGCGAATCGCGGACCGTCGTTTCGAGCGGGAAGGTGCGTGGGCGGACCGTGCCCTGCGGGAGGCCCGCCCGGTCCCGATCCATCCCACAGGCGCGGCGGCCAGGGATCCGATGATCCTGTCGCTGCTCGAGGGCTGTGCCGTGGAGAGCGGGCTGGCGGTCCCGATCCGCGGCGCCCGCGGCGTGGAGCTGGGCGTACTCCTCGCGCTGAACCCGGCCAACCGCCCAACGCCGGCCGATGTTCGCTTCCTCCTCTCGCTCGCGGACCACGCAGCCGTCGCCCTCCACCGCATCCGACAGGACCAGCGTAGCTCGACCGACGCCACGCGCATGAGGGTCATGAGCGCGGTCCTCACGGCCATCGCGGCCGGCAACGACGAGGAAGAGGTGCTCCAGGCCGCGATGCGGCCGCTCCTGGAAGGCCTCGGCGTCGATGTGGTGGAAGTGGCGATGCGCGACGGCGGCGAGCTCGTCCTGCGTTATCGCTATCCGGAGAACGGAGATGGATACGGCCTCGGCGGCGCGCGGACGCGGACCCTTCACCTCCGCACCACGGAGCGAGGCCGGCCCACGACCGTCAGACCCGGGGACGGGCGCTGGGACGCCAGGGAGCCCGGTCTCGCCTGTTTCCCGCTGCGAACCCGCGACCGAACGCTCGGCTCGCTCCTGGTCGCCCGGCGTTCCCGCGAGTTCGACGAGCCGGAGCGGCGCATGCTGGAGGCGACCGGCAGACACCTGGCCATGGCGCTCGAGATCTGCCGGCTATTCCGCCGCGCAGCGGTCGAAGCGGACGAGCTGGAGCGTCTCGCGGCCGAGCGGTCCACGGCGCTCCAGGCGACCCAGGAAAAGCTGGAGCGCTCGCAGTGGCTCGCGAGCCTCGGTGAGATCGCGGCCGGCGTCGCCCACGACCTCAACAACGCCCTCAACCCGATCGTCGCCTTCGCCGAGCTGATCAAGGAGCACAGCGACCAGCCCGCCAGGGTCCGCACGTACGCGGACCGGATCCTGATGGCCGCGCAGGGCGGCGCCGAAACGGTACGGCGCATCCAGCGCTTCACCCGGCACCGCATCGGCGCGATGACGTTCCAGCCGATCTCCGTCGCGTCCCTCGTCCAGGACGCAGTGGAGCTGGTCCTGCCTACCCTAGCGGACCGGGGCCACGACATCCGGATCGAGCAATCGGTCGATCAGGATCTGTGTGTGAACGGCAGCGCAGGCGAGCTACGCCAGGCCCTCTTGAACCTCATCTCCAACGCCATCGACGCAATGCCGGCCGGAGGGACGCTGCGCTTCGTCGCTCGGGGATCGGACGATCGCGTGCTGATCTCCGTTCAGGACACCGGCACCGGCATGCCGCCCTCGATCATGGAGCGCGCGATGGAGCCGTTCTTCACGACCAAGGGCACGCACGGCACCGGGCTCGGCCTCGCGGAGGTGTTCGGCATAGTTAGGCGTCACGGCGGGACGTTGGAGATCGAGACCTGGCCGGGGCTGGGAACGACCGTGACGATGTCGCTTCCGCGGACGAGTACGCACCCGGAATCGACGTCCGACCGCACGGCCGGACGCTCTCCCGCCAGGCGCGGCTTCCGCATCCTCCTCATCGACGACAACCGCCTCGGACTCGAGGCCACCGCTGCATCCCTCCGCAGCGCAGGCCACACCGTCGCCACGGCGATGACGGCGAAGTCGGCGCTCGCGCACTTCAAGGCCGGCGAATACGACGTCGTCCTGACCGACCTCGGGCTGCCCGACATGGAAGGGTGGGACCTGATCCAGGAGATCCGATCCCGCGACCCCAACGTGCGGATCGGCGTGATCACCGGTTGGGAGGTCGGGGACGATCAGGAAGACCTGAATCGGCGCGGCGTCGAGATGGTCCTGACCAAACCCGTCGATCCGGACCAGCTCCTGTCCCTCTTGTGATTCCGCG
>Ga0207873_1000541_pt1 | contig 41095 bp, 61 predicted proteins | sample BGWIniCompost_FD_187373 | JGI IMG/M metagenome (GOLD analysis project Ga0207873, IMG submission 187373) | Cellulose adapted compost microbial communities from Newby Island Compost Facility, Milpitas, CA, USA - BGW Initial Compost (SPAdes)... ... | reverse complement strand
TTGGGGTTTTGTCGGTCATACATTACCTCGCTCGATAATCTGCTCTAGGCGCTCTTCCACTAGGGCCAGCTTTTCGTCAATCCGGCGACACGCGAAGAAGGCGACGAACGCGAGGAAGCACATCAGTCCGAAAAGCGCCCACCACATCACAACTCCTCCTTGAAGATGCAAAAGTTGCAGCGGCAGTGGTCCTTGGTGATCCTAACGGGCCTCTTATTAAACGCTGTGTTTATTTTGTGGACAAGTCCTTTGCCTAATTCAACGTAGCGTTGATTTTCGCTGCGGTACTTCATGATGTTATCCTCCAGATAAGAGACAGCATCCCTGCTGCCATGAGCATGGTGAGTATTCCAACAGCCACTACAGCTACGGACTGTAGCGTAATGACTAGCACGGTCCCTAGGAATACGAACAGGTCTTTAATCATTCGTCGTCTACCTCCACAACTACGTACACGTAGCCGTGCTGGTTACACCATCGTTTCACATATTCTTCAGTCTTGCCCATGAGGTATTTGAATCCTCCTGTAGCAAACTCTACTTGGCCTTCGTGGACCATGAGGCCAAACAAGGGATCACCTGTAGAAGTTCTTACTTCGCATGTTTTCATTAGGATTACTCTCTCATTAGGATTATTCTCTTTTGAAGTAAACTAGTTTACTTAGTTATTTATTATTATTTAATAATATTATAGTTATATAATATATTATATATATCTTCTAGCCTCGTGTCCTTAGGGTCGGTCTTAGACCCTGTATGCACGACAAAGTTCCCGAACATCAGCTTATATTTTTTAACCCAAGAAAATCCCTTGTCCAAAGCGTCGGCATCCGGCCACGCTAGGACGTTAGAGAAACTTGACGCAACATCCACAGCCTTGTCGTCGTTGAAGTTTGTGCCTAGCAGAGCTATGGCCGGAACGAACTGACTGAGCTTGAGTGCGGATATCTGATCCTCTACCAGCACCACCGTATCCCCTTGATTTGCAAGGTAATATGCCATCCATACATCATCTGTGCCGTCAGGATAGGCGATAGATTTCTTGTTGGCATTGGGGTCATAGCTCCGTGCCGTAAGTCCTATGTCGTACCCGTTAGAGTTTCTAACAGGCATGAGGATACGACCGTCCTCGGGTCCGGACTTCCACCCGGCCCAGTCAATCTGTTCTTTGGTCAGCTCAAACTTGTCCCGAAAAAACTCATACTCCTCCTCGCACAGCGGGACCATAGGTTTAGTGTAGGGCTTCTTCTTAGTCCGTACCTTTTCAGGAGGCTGGTAGTCTGGTGCCCATGCTGCCGTGGCTACAAACCCACGGAACGAGCAAGACGCACGGTGGCAGTTATATAGCACACCGAAGCGTTCCCTAGTCACGCCAAATGACCGTTCCTTAGTCCTACCTCCCAAACATTTCGGACACAGTAGCCCTCCTCGGGATGCCCCCGGCTCTAGGCTAGAGGCTTCTTCAAGGATGTAACTATTAAACATCTTCACTAGTCGATGGTGCAGTGTCGAAGTTAATAGTGGCAGTATCGAAGTCAATAGTGAAAGAATTTGCTCTCTCCGCCCAAGCCCTAGCCAATGCCTCTCGGGTAATGAGCACAGGCTCAGGTCCCTCACTCATCCGGCGTTTAGGAGGCTTGGTGATTACCGGAACATCGTCCTTATCTTCTTCCTTAGCAAGAGAATCAATAAGTCTGCTCATTGATATACCTCGCAAGATTATCAGCGTACCGCTGGACAGTGGTACCTTCCAATCCCGGAGCGGTATTAACTTCCAGCACATACGCTTGGTCATAGTACTCATTATAGATCACATCCACAGCACCAAAGTCGAGACCCAGTGCCATGACTGCTTGCATAGCAGCGAAGGTAACTTTATCAGGGAGAGTAACATCCTCCCGACAGAATACCCATCCGTTATCGTGTGAACGTACCTTAGTATCTACCTTCTCCGCGTCGGCACGTCGTTTCTTTTGTGCAAAGTCAATGACTCGACAAGCTACAGAGTCCTCTACTTGGCCCTCCTTGAGTACATGCACTCGATACTCTGCCTTCTTCTTGATGTACTTAGTATAGAGTGGGGCTTGGGGCAGAGGCTGTCCACTACCGCGCTCCCAAATCTCCAGCCCTCGGGCAGAGGAGGCACGGAGAAGGTGGCGCACTACTACAATGTTCCAGTCACCGGTACCTGATGGGTCTGTAGTAAATGGCGGAACAGGCACATTGGCCGCCTGCATTGCTCGAAGTGAGCGCAGCTTGTCTTGTGCCACCGCCACCTTGTCGGGAGAATTAATTACTCGGCAGGCACCGGGGCCATAGCCTGTGCTCTTTCCCCAATTAATGATAACGTCGTCGGGACGGGGAACGAAGCTGCTACCATTTCTACGCAACAGCATGACCCGTTGCCCTAGCCGCTCACTAAGAGCCTCAGCCAAGGCACGGCTACCGTTGCCGTTGTTATGTGAGGCAATACGTACTCTCATTGCATGTCTCCTCAGTGTACGTGCTTATGCTTGTTAGTACTAATTGCAGGCAACCCATCGCACGTAGCGCACAGCGGGTACTTGTTGGGACCAACACCTACCCAAGTAATGTCCTGCTCGTCAGCTAGTCCAAGGACTTTCCGGCACCCCGCACAACCATCCTTAACCAGCTCCATGAACTCATCCATAGATACATAACGATCACCCGCACGAAAGGTGCGGCCCGTCGGAAGTAGGGGTGCCTCCTGCTCCTTCTTCGGCCCTTTGGGATCGAGCTTAAGTTTCTTAATGCTAGCAGAAGTGAGGGGCAGATTACAGAAATCACAAATCCACTTATCTTTATCCCAAACAAATTCCGACACAAGACAGGAGCATCCTTTTCGAGAGTAGAGCCGGTCATTATGTGCGTACACATTTTCGATATTGTCAGAACCGTGAGAGAAGAACTGTACCACTATGGCAGAGCCGTCCTTGAACGCTCCAGCAACCTTGACTTCGCACCAGCCACCCTTCTGCATAACTTCCCACTCGTCCCGATGGACTCCATACATCACAGCAGTCTCGGTCTTAGGTTCCTCGACTCCTGCGATACTGGACAGCCTGACAAGGGAACCCGTGACTTCTCCATGTCTGGAGCGTTGGGTCTTGAACTTAATGTCCTCAGGCAAGAACCCAAAGATTTCCCCTTGCTTAACCCCCACCTGTTCCAGCAACTTCTGTGAACTAGTCCTACCTGTCGTCCCAATACTCGTTACAGAAGCCTTCTCTCGGGCACCCACAGTGCGGGAAGTAGCGGCACCATAACTGCTCCCCGCTTGATGCTTTGGGTAGTAGTTCCCTCCCGGCAGGTATCCAGCCCACGATGATACACCTATAGTAAAGCGTTCCTTGGTCATAGAAGTCTTGAGTGGACCATCCATAGCAAAGGAGTACAGGTATCCCGGCTCGAAGAAGTTAATCTCTGCACCGTTAAGTTCCCTCTCCCGAAACAGAAGCCAGTGAAGCATTTCCGCTTCCGATGCCCAATACATGCGGTGAGTTGTGGTGAATGCTACATGCAGCGGACGTTGAGAGTTACGTGCAATGTACAGCCGCTTATCCCTAGCATCCCACCATACCAAGGCGTAGGCACCAGTGATGCTTTCCAGCACCTCGACACGATCTCCAACAGACAGGGCGTAGGCGATGGCGTCGCTGTCATTCACTGGGTTGTACCCTTCCAGATACTTCCGAAGGTCGGACAGATACCCATGCACCGACCCGTTGTGGACCAACGTAATGTGTCCGTGAGTAAACGGATGAGCTGTACTGTACTCGATCTTGCCGACAGTAGCGTGGCGATTATGTCCAAAGAACACCTTGGACTCAGAAGCTAAGTCAATGTGTTCTCGCCCTTCCTTAGTCTCGACGAACACGCCTCCCGGAACGGGAGACTTGTGAGTAATCACTTCTCCCTTATTGTCCACCAGCACTATGCCGGTAGAGTGGGTACCCCGAAGGGTACCGCACAGAGCTGCGGCGTAGGCGAACTTGGTGAAGTCCGAGATTTTATTGACGTTAGCAGAGGACATGCCTCCCCAAATTCCACACATGGTGTAACTCCTATTGTTTAGATGATCGTAAGATGTAGCTTCTCGATGAGATTAGCTACTAGCGGATGGCTCTTCCCCGATGTGTACGGGTTAAAGAACTTATCTTCTCGCGCAACAGGGGGAGGGGGCAGAGTCTTGGACTCAAGCATTCCAGTATCTATAAGGAACGAAATAGCTAACCCCCGTCCCTGCTCGATGGAGTCGGCCAAAGTAGCACGACCTACGGCCTCCACCAATTCCGGACTGTAGATTTCCTCCATAATCTCAGTCTCGCTTGCCTCGGTGATCCACTTGGCAAAGGCAGGCATCTTGATACGCAGCTTGGCTGCTGCACCCATAATGCTTGTCACCAAGTTTATCCACGTAATGACACGGGAGTAGTTAAAGTCCGTCAGCATGTGACGGAACTCCAGCGTACCGAACTTGTACAAGGCATGGAGGTTGAGGGCATTGTATCGAGAACTTTCGAATGTAGACATTTCATCCCTACGTAACTCCGGAGGCATCTGCACGATCCTAGCGAAGTCACTAAGCACCGTGCTTGCCTTGTACATGGGGACGCAGAAGTTGTTGCACTCCCGATTGTTGCCTTCCCATGCAAACAGCGCACGCTCCAGCAGGATGTACAGAGCAATAGCCCTGATAAGTCCCTTAGTACGAAGCTGTGCTGACTCTACATCACAGTGGACATGGATAGAGGTGCGGTACGAAGTTCGTGCCCGCGCTCTTACCAGTTCGTTGATGGCCCGACGGATAGCAGTCTGCGCTGCCGGACCACGCTTGGGTTGTGAGAACACAAGTTCAAGTCCACCATCACGGAGGGAGCCGTCACCTTCCCTACGCCACCCAGTAATTTCCCTAACGTCGTAGGCACCCTCTACTTCAATCTCTACCCCAAGACGGATGTTGGGGTAAACTAGTGTATCTGTCATTGCTTACTGCTCCTTGCTGGTCCAGTACTTGATCCAGTCCCCATCCTCCACGCGAGTCTGCCGGGGATCAACCATGTCAGGAGTCCACACATACATCCACGTACCACCAAATTCCGTAGGAATATTGATACGACGATAGTATGAGGGATGCCCCTCTACCATATCGAGTAGATAGAGCTGTGACGTGTCAACTTCGTACACTTCCACCAACACCTGCTCGTCATCCCCGATCTCGATTCCGTCAACTACCACGGCTGGGTAATTGTTAGTTACCTTATACATGCGGCCCGGAACCTTTGTCTCGCCAAGAAAGGTGCAGCCCTCCATGTGACCATGAAGCCATCCGGTCTTCCGGAGGGAGCCATAAACTGCTACAAGATGTCGTTCCATATCAAACTCCTATAAGTGTAAGCTGCGGGAAATCCTTACTCATGCGATAACGCAGAGCATCGTTAGAGAACAGAAGGGTGCCCCTGCTCTCAGACTCTAGAGCAACTACCGGAGTAGTCCTCCAGAACAGGCACAGGCAACAAGCCGGAGCGTGGAACGCCACGGACCACCACCTGCCTACCGGCACCCCTGCCACCTGACCTGCGTGGATCATGGTAAGAGCTTCCTCAAGGCTGTAGTAGTTGGGACGGTACAGCCCCTTGGCTACCCCTGTGTAATTTGTAGAACGGACACTGGCAAGGGAACCTACTACAGCAAACGAGTACTGATTGGGCAGCATTCCCTTACGGTAATGTCGAGCAGGCCGACGGGTAGCACAATATACAACTCCTGTGCTGTCCAGTGCCACTCCCTCCTCGGGAGGAAACAGCTCATAGTCTCCCCCAACAAGTTCGGAGAGGGTGACAATCTTGGATGTGTTAGGAGATTGCGTAAGAGTAGTTACTTCAGCCTCCCTGTTACTCAATATGTTGAGCTGCACCAGCTCGTTGACTGTCTTGTCGAACGCCCAGCATCCGTTGAAGCAGGCGCGGAAGTCTGGGGGTGCCATTTCTCCAGCGATCTGCTGATAGATTTTCTTCATCGTGCCACCTTCTTACCAAGATGCTTGATGATAGTGTCCGTATTAGCGTGGACCCTTCTACGTGCCTGAACTTGGGCAAGGTTCAGCTTGTGGTAAAGTGACGCAGACAATTCTTCGTCTCTGCACAGTCTAGCGAAGTCGTCCCATACGGCACCGATAACTTCTCGAAGCAGTTCCAGTTGGTCGCCAACTTCCGATCCCAGGACCCGGAACTCGATACCAATGTCCCCGTTCGGGTATCGGGTATCCCGATAGGCACCAGCCCTACCGTAGAATTGCTTACGAGTAAAGGCGAAATCGGACATCCCACTGAGTAGCTGCCGTCCGTAGGCGGAACGATGCAAGATTAGTGCTTCAAGAAGAGGCGCCGCTGCGAATCCCGGAAGGTTAAACTCTCCCGGCCCGAAACCGAAGTGGATATGGAATCCAGCAAACCGCGCGTTGGTGGTTGCTGCATCCGGGGAGGGGAACGCAGCACCCCTTGAGTACGCATCCAACTCGGGCACACAACCGAATCGTCTGGCAGTAGGGTTGTCAAGAAGGAACGTGGGAAAAGTCATAGAGTCCTGATAGAGCAAGTGCACTTGCTCCGAGTATCGTGACCTTACGTACTCCTCTACTACGATCTTGCCCCTGCGGATAATGTCAATGAACTCGTCGGGACTGGACGCAGGAGGCACGTTCCACTCGCACGTCACGTTATCCTCCTGCACAGCGAAGCCATTCCCGATATCCACAGGGCTTTCCTTCGTGCCGCCAAGCATACCGATGGCGGACAGAGGATAGTTGCTCGCCGAATCAACAACGAACGCCTCAATATCAGCACCAACTCTCATATCAAATTACCTCGTAGTTAAAGGTTAAAGTGCGCTAGTCCGAACTCCCACCTTGACGGAGGGTCCAACGGACACTAGATTCTCCTCAATTTTGGGAGGCGGAGTAACCTCCTTTTCCTCAGACTTCTTTTCCTTGCCCAGCACGGCAGCAACCGCCTTGGCAAGAACGCTCCTGGGCAACTGCGTACTAGCTGTCTCTGATTCCTTAGGGGTTGACTTAGGATTATTCGGCTTGTGCAGTCGGGCAGTAGTCACGCCCCCGTAGTTACCGAACTCCTGCAAGGCAATGTTCCGCGCCTTGGTACACGCTGCCTCTACGTTAGTAGCGGATACCTTGACTTCCAGTGTCCTGTCGGAGTCTCGGTCCTGCACATGCACTACCCAAATCTCAGCGGGCTTTTCGTCGGCCATACATAGTCCTCGTCGGTTTGGTGGATGGGCGAGGGAAGTCAAACTTCTTCCCAGTGTACTGCTCGAATGTCGGCTTACCGTTGGCTTCCCACTCACGCTTAGTAAGAGGAACAATCTCCGACTTGTCACAGCAGTATTGGTACAACTCGTATGCATTGATGGGTTCCATAGCGTCCTCGTTTTATCTCCAGTAAGGGTCGTACTCAAAGCGGTGGAGGGATGCGAACACCATAGCGCCGGAGTTGTAGTTTGGCCACGGAGTAAGCATAGCCGTCTCCCCGATAGTAATCGTAACATCCTCGAACTTCGGTATCGGATTACTCCATCCATTGGTATAGTCACAACGAGAAAAGGCAGAAACATTAAGTTCCTTTCCCTTGTTCTTTTCCAGCCACTTGGCTACACGGTGGACGGGGGTATCGACAACGCCGCTGAGTGCCCATACCGTTCTTCCATGAGTGGGACCCGCAGTTGCTCGGTGTCCTTGATAGTCTTGGCGCGATATCCTCATCGATTCTGGTATCGACAGCACAGGGTCATAAGGGTCGCCCCTAAGAACCCTCTTTATTGCTTCTTCAATCTCTTTGTCCGTTGATGTTCCAACTCCGTGGAAATAGTGGACAAGGGCACCGGCGCAGAACGTAGGCCACGGTTCAACATAAATCATCATAGTAACTTCTCCTTTTCAGAAGTAAACTAGTTTACTTGGTCATAGTATAACCACTCATAATGATACAGGGTATTAGGACATACCCCCAATGCTTCTGCTCGTTGCTTTACTGTTGCTCCAGCTGCCTCCATTCTCTTGGCTGCTCTGATATCCGCCTCTCTGAGTGCCCGACTAGGGGCACGTTTTAGGCGGGCCTTTCGTCGGCTGCGCTCCGTAGCAAGGAGACGAGCAAGTGCTCTCTCTTTTTTACGTGCGAGCTTACGTTCTGCTAGTTGCTCCTGTAGCTTGGACATAGAACCTCGTGAAGTTTTGGGCGATATTGTAGTAGTCATAGTCAACGACAAGAGTACACACTCGGACTAGGTTCCCTGAGTTCTTGTTCCTCCACGGCTCGGTGATAAGGCACTGCTCCAAGGTAACTTCCACCTGCCCAGTCCTAGGGCCATTCTGGGCATCAAACACAATTTTGTGGGGTAGCTTGAGATTGCTCAAATAGTTTATGAGATAGTGAAACTCCCCACCATCATCCCCTTCCTCCCCTTCGGGGTCCTCGCCTCCCCGAACCCTATCACTGAATACTGCTACAGTCTCCCCGTAAGTTATCAGGGTTAGTAGAATTTGTTCCAGCAAAGCCTCCTCATGATCGAATCCCTCATAGAAGATTCTTCCAGCACATAAGGCGGGGAAGGGAGCATGTCTGACCATTGCGTCACCATTTATTCGCCGTAGCACCATTATTCTATTACCTCCATCCGCACAATGTACGCCCTGTTATCAACAGGACTCCACTCGATAACGTAGCACACTCGCTGCCCCCGATGATCCGTACTGTACCGAACCTCCTGCTTGAACGGGTCCGTGATGGGGCACGGCACCTTGGGTGGTGGCTTGGGGTTCTTGCCTTGCACGTATATTCCTAGGACTAGCCCCAAAATAATCAGCACTATGCCATAGCCAACCCATTCTATACACTGCCTCATGGTTACTCTCCTTCTGCTATCGCCTCATCGAGCTTACGGTTGACCAGTTCGTGTATCTTTTTAGCAGTACCTACCACCGGCTCCGACGTGATGCCCTCGATGGCAAGCTTACCACCAACAATCATGGCGATGCCTTGGCTAGAGGGGATGGCTACCGTAAGTCCCGCACCTACTACCACAACAATAACTAACTTGTTCAGTAGCTTACCAAATACCTGCACCATCTCCTCGTTTCGCTCAATATATGCGAAATAGAACCAAAGAGCAGCTACGATTAGGGTAATAAACACGGCAATTCCGGCAACAAACGAAAGCATACTACGGATGCTGTCTGCCTGAACAAACAACCAAAGAATAAAAATATCCATGATTAACTCCTTAGGATGGGTTACTCCCTCCACTGTCCAGTGGCTTCGCACTTGAACACCTGCCGGTCAATGACAAATTCCTGCTTCTCTGCACAGGCCGTAGCCACGTCATCCAGACCGGACTGATGCCCCCAAACTAGACCAAACAAGGTCCCGCCGATTACAAATACTAGCGCCTCAGTTAAGTTCATACTCTATCTCCTGCTAGATACACTAGTTTACCTGAGTGTCAATGACCTCAGCCTTCCACGCATTCAGAGCAAGCCATGCCTTAGCTGCCATAGCTAGACTGATGCAATCATACTTACGGTAGCAATAGCTCCCGTTTCCTCGCCTGACTCGCACATGATACCGAGCCTTGCGCTCTCCCCTTGGTGGCTGGCACCCGGCAATGTGCCATAGGGCAGCCTGTCCATAGAAGTCTTGCATAACACGGGGACGTTGCGCGTACTCACGCTTCCCTTTCCGCGGGCGCACCTGTAGCTCTATAGGTAAGGGCTTCTTGCCTTTAGTATCTACCCTCTTGCCATTGGTACGCATAGCATGACGGCACTCACCTAATGTTACTTTGCCCATAGGTCTTCTCCTCGAACCATTTACCTTCTACTCCACACCGCTTATCCCCAAAGGGTTTGGTACGCATATTGATGCAGTGGGGAGGTGTACCTGTGATGGGATTGCGTAAAGGTTCCGCATTGGGGTGCGTACACCTATGATTATTCAGTCTGTCCCCGAGATACCACTTACAGTGAATACAGAACCTCATGCTTAGTCCTCCTTCAAGTAAACTAGTTTACTTGCCGTGGGCGTACTTCATATGCAATCGGTGGCTTGCCTTAGCCTTGGCCAACCATTCCCTTGCACTCCGTTTAGCACGCGGGAACAGTTCCCCGTACCTGAGCACAGTATTGTATGCCCGTTGCCGCATCTCGATGGCCGTTTCATTGGCCTTGCACTTGTCGCACATTGCTTGTCTTGCCTCCTGAAGTAAACTAGTTTACTTGACGAATAACGCTTGGCTGCGGAGCCAGTAAAAGGGAATGACGCTTGGCCGCTATTCCCATTTCACAAGCCCATTATAGCACGGCTTGTGCGCCGTGTCAACAGGAAGTTTTAACCCAGAGGATTATAATAGCGCGTCCCTGCGCCGTGTTTGCCGTCATTCCTCGACTCTATACTGCTCGTAATAGTCGGCATTCACGCCGTAGTGGTCCCTTACTTCGTCCCTGCATTCCTGGCAGTACCGTTCCGCTTCTACAAAATCATCGAATTCCGCTATAGGTTCCCACTCGGACCAACGATCACAGTACCACGACATGCGCCTCCGCACCATTACTCTAGTCATAAGATAATTCTCCGGGTTATTAAAGAGCCAACCTATTATCAAATCCTTTATCAAGGCACCTATCACTAGGAACCTTGAGAAAGGAGGCCCTTCCGTGGGCCTAAGCGTTTTAGTGTACAGCCTTGCGAGAACCTGCGGCCTTTTCTTCCACCTTTGGGGCAGTAGTTACCTGTTTCCACAGCTTGTCAAACTGTGCTAGCAGGGCGGCGGCCTGGCCTTCGGTAAGATTGCCAGCGTCCCTGTACATGGTAACAAGCGCATCCTTAAGTGCCTGCACATTGTCTCCTACCTTGGCCTGCGTTCCTTCGCCAGCCTGCTGGCCAACTTCCTCGGCGGCCTTCTTTGCAGCACGTGCAGCCTGATTAAGTTTGCGAGCATGGGAAAGACTAGTAACTTCCTTGATTGGGATTCCGTTCCTGAAGGTAGCACGGACGTCAGATTTGGCCTGCACCCATGCCCGTGGGAGCATGATTTGGCCATCCTTCGTTCGCGCTACCGTGTAGCCCTTTTCCTTGAGAAGTTTTGCGGCCTCGTCAGAACGAATCCACTTTTCCACTTTCTCAAGGTGGGCATCCAGCTTTTCCAGCGAACCCGCGGCCTTGGCAGCGGTGATAATGTATTCCGCGACGGAACCCGCTACGGCGTTCATTTTCGTACGAAGTTCACCGGCCTCGAATGCTGCCAGCATGGCCTCCTTGGCGGCCTTGTTAAGAGTGAGCGAAAACTTTGCCATGATCGTATCCTCTTAGGTTAGCGTGTTGACAAAGAGCACAGGCAAGCCCAGTTCCAGCCTACGTGAAGTAAACTAGTTTACTTGGGATAGCCTGCTGTTAAAGAGCGGAAACCGAGAATTTTCCCGATTCAAGGGCAAGTATAGTAGTTGCCTAGGCAAAATGCAACTACTTTTTTTAACCCAAAGGCAAATATTTTTGCGATTCCCTACCATTTTTCGGGAACTTTTTCCAATTTAAATTGTCTAAGGAAATACTTATTTACTTAGTTATTATCTATCAAACAATCCAAATAACTAGATAGGTATTTCCTTAGTTAATGGGGTTCTATCCAAGTGAAACACTTGGAGCATAAGTAAACTAGTTTACTTGGAATAATTCTAATTAAATCAATAAGTTAACTATTTCCGGCGTAGTGGGCAGTATGCCAACGGAGCCTTTCACCAAGCCTAACCCCTAATATCGTTAGGTATTCCCTACTTCCCGGATTATTATAACCCGGATTATACTGACTCGGATTATTCCGAAGTAAACTAGTTTATCCCGGTATATTCGAGCTTGAACCTTCCATGTCCCGATTGTCCGAAATTGGACTGTTGCACCCCCTAGGGAGGGGGGGATGGGGGGTCCGGCTTTATCTTCTAATGCAACCAAAAATTATCCGCACAAAATTCTGAGACCCCAGAGGTCTACATGAAAGAGGTTGTGAATCTATAGTTCCTGGAATTAACCACCCCGAGGATTAGCGTCCTCGGCCCGACGCTGGCTTCATGCTGGCGTCTCTTCTTGCAACCCCGCCAAGGTGAGCAGCCTTGGCCCGACGCCCTTCCCGTGAGGGCGTTTCTCTGTTTCTTAGTCTTGAAAGCGGCCTTGGCGTAATGGTAGCGTACTGTCCTTCCAAGTCAGGGGTATGGGTTCGAATCCCATAGGCTGCTCCAGATTCCACCGCGCCTCATAGCGATAGAGGAAAGCATATGGCCCCGATATGCGCGATTCAGGGGAAGTCCTGGTGTGTGGATCACCGGGCACCGAACAACGCTCACAAAGGCTTACACGAAGGCACAGAGGTATATCCAATTGCTACACGACAGGCATACCATTCTCCGATGCCTACACGAAGGCGAGGAGTCATTCAAAAGGTTCGGCTACGCCGATCCGAGAGGTTGCCCCTACCGGGACCGCGAACGCAGTCTCGCGTGGCACCGGGGGGTGTTTAGGGCGGACCACGCTCACGCGGGTCGGCAAGTACTAGAACTTAATGATGAGTTGGCTGATATCCTTAGGGAATTGAGATTAGCCGATTCAAGTATAAAGGCTTTTGCAGGAGAGTACTAGGTGGCTAAAGTTGTAATCACCCCAATTGGTCCGGGGTACACATCCACATCCAAGCTGAACGAGAACTTCGAGGCAATCGAGCAAGCTATCGAGAATACCCTTTCTCGGGATGGGACTACTCCGAACCACATGGAATCAGACCTTGATCTGAATTCGTACAGGGTAATCAACGTAGGGGACCCGATTCTGCCAAGTGACGCAGTTAACCTGAGGACCCTGCGGTACGAACTCAGAGAGTACATCACGGATTCCAGTATGACCCTGAACGACGAGGATCACCATAACAGCATTATCCTGTGCGTGAACCAAACGCCCATTACTATTTCTTTGGCAGATATGGACACGGACGGGGTTTACGTATCGGTCGTTCAGTTGGGAGAAGGGCAAGTTACCTTCGAGGATGCAGGAGAAGATTTGCTGGTAGCAGCTCCTTTCGTTCCTAGCACTCGGGACGTGTACTCTCTCATAACGGCCACTAGGACTTCTATGGGCTGGATCGTCACGGGCGACCTGTACGATAGCTATGGCTAAGAGATACTGGCCTAACGACTTCCTACAGCAACGCCGGTGGCCCACAGCTAATGCTCGATACTTGACCTCTAAGCTATATCCAGTAGGACCAGTAAAAGAAGAGGTGCGGGGGAATCCTCCAGAAATCACTAAAATTGATTTTGGACTAAAGCCCCCCTACGAACAGCTGAGAGCCGGAACCCCAAGCATCTTGGAAGTATCTCTTAGGGAACCCATAGTAGAACATACCTTAGAACCTGAGTCCCTAAGTTCTTTTGTTCCAGAAATCAATAGCATTACACTGAGAACGCCTATTGTTACAGCAGAGATGGCCCCGGAAGCTCTTTCCAGCCAAGCTCCGAACGTTTCGAGTATTACTATCAAGCAGACTCTTATTACGTACTCTGACGCTGAGGCAGAGAGCTTAGAGTCTGCCGCACCACAAATATTAGGAATACAGATTACATGAAACTTAATCTCCACGCCCAAGTCGCAGGACGTTATAAGCTAATTAAGCACAAGGTCCGGGAAGATGGCACCCTCTATAATACGGAGGTTGTGGCGGACTTTCCTAACCTCATCACAGACTCCGGACTAGACCTGCTGGCCGCAGGATCAATCAACAACGTCATGGCCAAGTGCTGGGTAGGGTCAGGCAATTCTGCTCCAAGCGTAACAGATACAGGACTAGAGGCCGAGGTTGCTTCCACAACAACTGTCTCAAGTGATAGTTTATCGAACAACTCCGGACCTCCCGATTACTACTCTTATGGAATTAAGGTGTTTAGATTCTCAACAGGCGCAGCAGCGGGAAACATTTCAGAGGTAGGTGTAGGGTCCACTGGTAACATCCTATTCAGTAGGGCGCTAGTACTCGACTCGGGAGGAAATCCTACAAGTATTACGGTACTTTCAGACGAGGTTCTGGACGTAGTTTACGAACTACGCGTATACAAACTGTATGATGATGTTCCTTGGGGTCCAATAAACATTGACGGAGTAGACTACTCCGGAATCATCAGACCCTGTGACGTAGACGCCACGCGGGGTATCCACAGCTTATATCTAGGTGGGGGCGGGGCGACCTTGATCGCCTACAATGGAAGTATAGGGACCATTACTAACCCGCCTTCGGGCTCTGCAACACCACGATTAAACGGAGTATCGGCTCCCTATGTTCCTGGAACCTTTTATAGAGACATAACTTTCTCCGCGGGCCTTACACAACTGAACGTGGCCGGAGGTATAACTGCTCTTAAATTGGGTATGGACTTTAACTCTAACACAAGTGACGTAGAGCACCAAATATCAGTATCCCCTGCGCTACCCAAAGACGGTACTAAGGTTATGAGCATAACCTTTAGGGTACACTGGGGAAGGTATGAACCATAATGGCGCTTCCCGACAACAGTAGATCACAACGAACTGTCCCAGCACCCTACTCTGATAAGGTAGGCAAGAGAAGCGAACACTTCTTGGTAGATTACGAGATGGGGGGAGTTGCTCTGCAAGACCCCTCCCAAGGGCTAGATTATCTGCTATGGACAGCGTTTACAGACGGCAGTACTGTATTTGTGCAGCATAGCGGCATTGATCCAATTCCTCTGTTTACTGGCACAAACATTACAGAAGTGTCCCTAGCGTTTGACCATAACATGAGACCGTTCGTAGCCTTTGTGGATAACGGAGTAGCTAAGTACTACTGGTACGATACCCAAGATTCTACTCAGAAGATTACTGAACTTCCAGAGGGGGCGCACAGCCCCCGATGCTGCTTTGACGATAGACGAGGGACTTCTACAAATACCTCTGACATTATCCTAGCATACATGGTCGGCAGTAATTTGTACTACAGGCAGCAGAGAGACCGCTACGGAGTAGAGTACCCACTGGCAGAGAATGTGGGCAAGAGGCTCCTAGAGATAGGAATGAACGCAGGCTACCGCCTGCAATTTACAGTGGAGAGGGAATGATGGAACTTAAAGACGCACAAGGCAGATACAAGACCCGCTCGCTGTTCGTAGAAACTATAGATGCAAAGGTGAGGGAGAACGGCTACGTGCCAATTTTTACTCTCCGCGCCCAAGACCTAGAAGATGGAACCAAGTCCCTCAAGAAGATTTACTTGGACATGATGGACCCCTCTGAAATGTTGTTTGCCGAGGAAGTGTTTGGAACGTACGAACATTGGCAGAAACTGACAGAGTGCACGTGGTTCATTCCCCATCTGGAACAGTGGCGTAAGGAACTAGAACTTAAACTTATCGGCCTGGGAGTCCAGCAGCTACAGAAGCAAGCCAAGATGGGCAATGTCAATGCTGCTAAGGCCCTCATGGACCGTAAGTGGAAGTCAGACAAGAAGGCTGTAGGCCGACCTAGAAAGGCCCAGACAGTCGAAAACAGTGAGGAGGATTTTTCCTCAGACGCAGAACGTATTGGACTAAGGGTAGTGAAGAGTGGCTAAGCAACGGACGGAAGCACAGAGACAGAAGGACGAAATTCGCCAAGCGGCAGAGAACGACCTCCTGACCTTTATCCGTCTAGTAGCCCCTCACCGAGTTCTTGGTGCAGTACATGAAGAGGTTATCCAGTGGTGGACACGGGAAGACGCTAAGAGTCACCAGCTTCTACTCCTGCCACGCGGCCATCAGAAGTCAGCCCTCATTGCACTCAGAGTGGCTTGGGAGATTACAAGGAATCCCGCAGTAACGATCCTTTACATCTCCTCTACTTCCGGACTTGCTGAACAGCAGCTTGATGCTATTAAGCAGATTCTGCTATCTCCTACCTACCGCAAGTATTGGCCTGAAATGGTAGAAGCTCAGGAAGGTAAGCGCACATTGTGGAACAACTCCGCAATTAAAGTTGACCACCCGATCAGAAAACGGGAACAGGTGCGCGACCCGACGGTGTTCACCGCTGGCCTCACAACTTCTGTTACGGGGCTTCACTGCGACATTGCTGTACTCGACGACGTGGTAGCACCTGAGAATGCTTACACGGAAGAGGGTAGACAGAAGGTAGCCAAGGCATACTCGCTCCTTTCGTCTATCGAGAATCCGGGAGCATCAGAGTGGGTAGTAGGCACGAGATACCATCCCCGTGACCTGTACCAGTCCTTGATGGAAATGACTGAAGATACCTTTGACGAAGATGGCAACGTCATAGACACAGCCAACGTGTACGAGGTATTCCAGAGGGTAGTGGAGACGGACGGAGAGTTCCTATGGCCTAGACAGCAGAGGCAGGATGGTAAGTGGTACGGCTTCAACCAGCAAATACTGGCTAAGAAGAAGGCGCAGTATCTGGACAAAGCCCAGTTCTACGCCCAGTACTACAACAATCCGAACGATCCGGGCAATGCCCCGATTGATCCGTCCAAGTTCCAGTACTACGACAGGAAGTTCATCAAACAGAAAGATGGCTACTGGTTCTTCAAGGACCGTAAGCTCAACGTCTTTGCCGCAATCGACTTCGCGTTCAGTCGCTCCAAGAGAGCTGACTCTACGGCCATTGTCGTTATAGGTGTAGATTACGAAGGCAACATCTACGTGCTGGATATTGACCGCTTCAAGACGGGCAGAATCTCAGACTACTTTGACCACATCCTTAGGATGTACGTCAAGTGGGGATTCAAGAAGCTACGAGCGGAAGTGACCGTAGCACAGCAGACTGTTGTGACGGAGCTTAAGGAACAGTACTTCAAGCCCAACGGACTCTCGATCAAGGTTGACGAGTACCGTCCATCCCGTCATGAAGGAGATAAGCAAGAACGTATCAACGCCATTTTGCAGCCTAGGTATGACCAGCTAGCAATTTGGCATTACAAGGGAGGGATGTGTCAGGAGTTGGAGGAAGAGCTTATTGTAGATCGTCCTCCGCATGACGATATTAAGGATGCCCTAGCTAACGCGATACAGATCAGCGTTCCTCCGAAAGACCTGAGGAGCAGAGCATCGAGCAACGTAACACAAATAGCATATCACCCCCGATTTGGAGGAGTATATTAATTGAGTAGCAAAGTAAAAGTAACAAGCCTTCTGTCCGCACCGGACCAGCTAGCCTGTTCTATTGCAAGCCTGTGGGACCAGTGGGACGGGGCTAGGGCTACATGGAAAAGTAAGGTAGAAGAGGTCCGAAGGTACTTGTTCAGTACCGACACCAGCACTACCTCTAACTCCTCGTTGCCTTGGAAGAACCGGACTACGATTCCCAAGCTGTGCCAGATCAGGGATAACCTTCACGCACACTACATGGCTTCTCTATTCCCGAATGACAATTGGTTCACCTGGGAAGCTAAGAACGAGGACTCCGCAAGTAAGGCCAAGCGGGATATTATACGCGCTTACATGCGGAACAAGACTCGTAACAACGACTTCAAGGATACCATATCCGATCTAGTCCTTGACTACATTGACTGTGGCATTGCGATAGCTGACACGGAATACGTCCGGGAAACTTACGAAGATGCAGAAGGAGTTATCCAGAACAGCTACGTAGGTCCCAAGGTAATCCGTATCTCTCCCTTGGACATTGTGTTTGATCCTACAGCCCCCAACTTCGACGAGTCCCCCAAGATCGTCCGTAAGTTCTATAACATGGGTGAGCTGGAGTACATTGCGCGAAATATTCCCGAGAAAGCCTACTACCAAGAGGCTATCAACAAGATGAAGAACGATCGGGAAGAGTTGCGTAAGTACCAAACCAAGGAAGTAGTAGATGACTACAATCTCCAAATTGCGGGTGTGGGTACCTATACTGAGTATCTTCGCTCTGGGACGGTTGAGATTCTGGAGTTCGAAGGCAACTACCACGATCCGGTATCTGGTGAATACTATCAGAACCAAAAGATTGTCGTTGCAGATCGCAGGTATATTCTCCACCAAGCTCCGATGGATACGATCCACGGTAAAAGCACTAAGGTCATGGTGGGATGGCGCAAACGTCCCGGAAACCTTTATGCGATGGGTCCGCTCGAAAACCTCGTAGGACTCCAGTACCGCATCGACCATCTGGAGAACTTGAAGGCTGACGCATTCGACTTGATTGCGTTTCCGGTGTTCAAGATCGTAGGCGATGTTAATGACTTCAACTACGGTCCGATGGAAAAGATTTACTGCGGTGAAGAGGGTGACGTGCAGATGATGCACCCGGATGTTACTGCGCTCAATGCGGACATGCAGATTGCTGTCCTTGAGCAGAAAATGGAAGAGATGGCAGGCGCACCTAAGCAGGCTATGGGCTTCCGTACTCCGGGAGAAAAGACCGCGTTCGAGGTTCAGGTACTTGAGAATGGTGCCTCCCGAATCTTCCAGAGCAAGGTCAACCAGTTTGAGGAACAGTTCCTTGAGCGTATCCTCAACAACATGCTGGAGCGGGCACGTACCCACATGGACGTTGATACCATCCGGGACGTGGACGAGTTCGGTGCAGAAGTGTTCCGTTCTATTACTGCCCACGACTTGCGTGCTGATGGTACGTTGCACCCTGTAGGTGCCCGGCACTTTACGCAGAAGGCTCAGGCCATACAGAACCTGATCCAGTTCCTTAACTCGGCAGCAGGCCAAGACCCAACGGTTACGGCTCATATCTCTGGACTCAAGATCGCAGAGGCTATGGAAGAGTTGCTGGAACTTAAGCCCTACGGGCTGGTTAAGAACGGTGTCCGTCTGGAGGAACAGGCCATGTTGACTGCTCTCAGTCAGCAACTTAACGCCGCCTTGCAGAGACAGTCTATGCGACCTGACCCGGTTGAGCAGGAGATTGCTGATGCAAGTGAGATGGCTTAAAGTTCTTCCACAAGAGGAACGCGAAGCGTTCAAGAAAAGACTTTACTCTGTTCAAGATGTTCTCGAAGTACTCGACAAAGTACTAGAAGGTCTTGAGGAGAGTGTAGAGATTGCCCGTTTGGCGGACTATGACTCCCCTTCTTGGGCATATAAGCAGGCCGACCAGAACGGCTATATTCGTGCAATCCGCGACGTGAGGGGACTCCTCACTCTAAACGAAAAGGAAACTAAATGACCGACATTTTCGAAGGTGACAACCCGACCTTGACCAACGGGGAAGGCTCTAACCACGACCACGGTGAGGGCCACGATACCGACCCTAACCTTCTGTCAGACGACCCGCTGGCTGAACTGGTAGGTGAAGGTAAAAAGTACAAGACTACTGCTGACCTTGTTCGAGCTATTCAGGAAAAAGACTCGTTTATCGAGAGACTTAAATCTGAAAACGGAGGCATGAGGGAGGACCTCGCTAACCTCCAGGCTAAGCTTGAACAGTCTACCAAGCTAGACGACGTACTGAATAAGATAACGACTTCGCGGGGAAGCGAAAGTAACCAGTCTTTCAGCGACGATGAAGTGCGTAAAATTGTTGATGCCGCTCTCGAAGAGCGCATGACGGAAGCCAAGCAGAGGGAAAATGTTATGGCTGCATCTAAGGCTGTAGTGGATTACCTTAATGGGGATACGGAAAAGGCTAAGCAGTTTGTTGCCGAAAAGGCGCAGGCCCTTGGTATGTCCGTTTCCGATCTGCTGGAGGTTGCTCGTAAATCTCCCACTGGATTCGCTCAGCTCGTTGGTGTTCAGACCAAGGCACCCGCTCCGGGCGCTCCGTCTGCTCGTAGTTCTGAGAGCATTTCCAACTATTCTAACGAACCTAAACAGGGGACTAAGGCATACTATGACCATCTGCGCCGGACTAATCCGGCAGCGTTCTGGTCTCAAAAAGTTCAGAACCAGATGATTAAGGATGCACAGCAGAACCCTGAGAGGTTTTACGGAAAATAACTTCATCTAATTAACAGGAGTTTTGTTTTAAATGAATACCCACAATACTGAAGTACTCCGTCGGAGTCATCTGTGGTCTACCTACCTGAAGGAGATTCTGGAGGAAGACCTCAGTGGTATGAATTACGTTGACTGGCTGGACGAGTTCCCGGATGGTGACACCTTTTTGATCCCGTCGATCGGTCAGGCAACCGTTCGTGATTACGTTGAAGATACCGACATCGTATTTGATTCGCTGGATACTGGTGAGTTCCAGTTCCAGATCACGGACTACATCTCTTCGGCCCACTACATCACTAAGAAGGCCCGCCAGGACCTGTACTACGCTCAGAAGCTGGAAGCATCCTTCCTGCCCAAGCAGCGTCGGGCCATTGAGGAGCATGTCGAATCCCGGATTCTCGGCCTTGCCAATGAGCAGGTTGCCAATGATCTGAACATGATTAACGGCGCAGCCCACCGCTTCGTTGCCTCGGGCACCAGTGAGGTCATGTCTCCGGCGGACTTCGCTAAAGCTCTGTACTCGCTCAAGAAGGCAGCGGTCCCGCAGTCGCAGCTCGTTGCGATTGTCGATCCGTCTGTTGAGTACGCAATGAACACTCAGACTAGCCTCGTCAACGTTTCGGATAACCCGAAGTGGGAAGGCATCATCGCTGATGGTATCGCTACGGGTATGCGCTTTGTCCGTAACATTTACGGCTTCGACGTGTATACCAGTAACTTCCTTGCTGACGCTAATGAAACGATTGACGGCAAGTCCACCACGGCGGGTAAGGCGAATCTGTTCTTCTCCGCCTCGGGTGATATCCTGCCGTTCATCGGTGCGTGGCGACAGATGCCGGAAGTCGATGGTCAGTGGGTGCCTAACAAGCAGCGTGAAGAGTATATCACGACCGCTCGTTATGGTGTCAAGCTGTACCGCCCGGAAAACCTCGTTGTCGTTCTGTCTGACACCGATCAGGTATTTTAATCTAAAGGAGATTATATAAATGAGTAAGGCTACTTATTGGACTAACGAAGATGGCCTGACCATCGGCTACGGTCGTCGGACTTCCGAGTACGGGACTGCGGCTAAAGTCAGTAAGGGTGGTGAACACGAGGAGCTTGTTCTTGAGTTCCTCGGCGCCGAACTCGCTGATGCAGCGGCCCCGGCCAACTTCAAGCAGGGGGCTATGCTTCCGGCAGGCTCTTACATTGTGAGCGCACTTCTGCTGGTTGACACGTCCTTCGCTTCTGATGGGGGTACTGCTACCCTTGACATTGGTACGTTTGACGTGGATGGTGCGGCGATCGACATTGATGGTCTGGTTGCTGCGGCTGCCGAAGCTACGCTCGTTGCTGGCGCGGATATTGCCGGTGCTGGTGCCCAAGTTGGTACTACGCTTACGGAAAATGCCTACCTTGCGGCGACGTTTAATGAGGAAGCATTTACTGATGGTAAGGCTCGCCTTATCGTGCGGTACATTCTCCCGTCGTAAATGACACGGGGAGGGGCTTCGGCTCCTCCCTTTTCTAAGCCGGAGACACAATGAACTACACTCTACTTGAGCTTGTGCAAACTGTCCTGTCGGAAATGGACAGCGACTCCGTAAACTCCATTAACGACACCATCGAATCGCAGCAGGTTGCCAAGAGCATCCAGACTCTGTACTACGATCTGGTAGAGGAGTTCGATATTGATGGCAAGAAGAAGCTCTTTCAGCTAGACGCTAGCACTGACGTAGCAAAGCCTACGCACATGTACCTGCCCTCTGATATTAGAGAATTGTACTGGCTGAAATACAATGTGAAAGATACATCTGATGGTAAGGATGAGTGGCGAGAAGTCAAGTACTTTGCCCCTGAGGAGTTTATCAAGATCGTTCTCGGTCGCAACAATACTGACCCCAACGTACAGTCGGTAGTTGACGGAGACGGATACTACTTCTACATCTTTAATGATAGGCACCCGAGTATGTGGACTTCTTTTGATGATAGAACAATCATCTTTGACGCATACAAGTCCAGCCTAGATACCACTCTACAGAACAGCAAGACACTGTGTTACGGGTACGAGTACCCTTCTTTTAATCTTGAGGACGACGCAGTTCCTGTAATTCCCGACCACCTGCGACAGTTACTGCTCCGAGAAGCAATCGACTATTGCACAGCTATCTACAAACAGAAAGACCCTGAGAAACATCGACGGGCCTCTAAGTTGCGAGCAAGCACTAGAGCAAAAACAAATAGAATCATAAACGATTTCTTCGCATCACGACCTGACTTTGGACGTAAATAAGGAGAACTACATTGGCTTATAGTAACGACACCGTGGCAGAGAATACTAAATCTAGCTTCACGCCGAACGGCAAAGAGATTAAAATTTTCCAGAAAAAGGGTACGGCCCTTTACTGCGTCCGCTTTGCTGACGGAGGCGAGCTTCCCGCAGAGCTGAACAACCAGATGTTCACTACTCCTAAGGAGGCCCAGAAAGCTATTGATGCTTACATTGCCCGAAAGGAAAAAGAAAAAGCTAAGTCCGCCAAGAAAGTTAATAAGGAATAACAGTGCCTAGAGTATCTATCGCACAACTACAGTCGTTTGACTTTAGTGGGGGTCTGGTGACAGACCTCAACCCACTTACTACGCAGCCTAATATCTGCACAGACGAACTGAATTTCAAGCTGGAGGCCAATGGCACCCGTCGTAGACGTAGGGGCATTGACCGAGAAGCTAACGGACTTGTAGTAGCCTCCTCCCATACTGCTGACACGAACTACGGCATGTTCGTATGGAAGAGTCCGGGCGGTAGATACGACAAGTCTGTACTAGTAACCAAGATGGGAGTCTCTCTTCGGCTCTCCTATATAAACCAAGAGCCGTTGTTTAGCACGCCAGCTCCGTATACGTTCAGCCTCACTGCATTCAAGATTCCTGATGCCACCGACGCCGACGTTGCTAATACTCCGATCCAGGTAGCTTCCGTAGCAGGTAGGCTGCTTATTGTTGGTAAGTACATCGAGTACATCGTACTTGAGTGGGACGACGAAGCAGATTCGTTTGTTATCTCTAACGCATCTGGCAAGGCTCTATTCATCCGAGACTTTGAAGGTGCTGACGATGGGCTTGACGTAGATGAGCGACCAACTACCCTAAGTCAAGAGCATAAGTATAATCTTATCAATCAGGGGTGGCCGGTGGACGCCATTGACGATTTCTTCACAGAGAAGGGTAGATATCCCTCTAATGCCGACGTTTACTTTATGGGCAAGGTGGAAGACCCTACTACCCATATTGACGAATTCAATGCAGACCAGCTAGAGGCTCAGGCGTTCGGTAGCAGTAGAGCGCCGATGGGAAGTATTCTCCTTCCTCTGTTTGATACCACCTACAGCGCACCCGGAAATACTGGAGCTGTATTATTTAACGGGCAAATAGACGAAAGCAACCACGTAAGTGTCACTACGGAAAACGATCATGGGCTAGTGGTAGGACAGTACGTAAGTCTTTCGGGAATATACTTTTGGGACCTCAACGAGCCTGAGGTTCCTCCTATAGAGCGGCCCCTATATGCCTCTGGAGTAATTATTGATGTTCCCGCACCCAACAGATTTGTTGTTGAGTTAGCAGGGACATATACTGAGGACCAGAAAACTACAGCGTTATTTTCTACATATACGGCTGGCGCTCTTACTAACCCTAACGGAACCATCGTATACGTCCGCCCAACTGTTACGGCCTCGTACGCAGGACGAGCGTGGTTTGCTGGTATTGAGCACAGTCGTTACGAGTCCTCTATCTTCTTCTCGCAAATCGTGGAGTCCGGGGACAACATAAACAAGTGCTACCAAAGGAACGATCCTACTTCTGAGCATCTGTCCGATGTTCTAGACAGTGACGGGGGCCGATTGATTATGTCTGAAGTATCAGGAGTCAATCGCCTACTACCCTTCAAGGACGGGCTGTTGGTGTTTGCTAGGACTGGTGTATGGTACATCGGCCCCGGAGAGAAGGGATACTTCTCCCCTAACAGCTACTACACCAGCAAGATTACGGACATTGGCTGCGTCAGCGGAACATCTGTAGTGGATGCTTCGGATAGTGTTATGTTCTTCGGAACGGATGGAATCTACGCGATTACATATGACTTCGAGTCTCGGAACATCGTAGCTCGTAACCTGTCCACGGCCAGGATCAATAATCTGTATAAGAAGATTCCAGCATCTGCTAAGGAGCAGGCTATTGGAATGTACGATACCGCTGAACAGAACGTAGTGTGGATGTATTCTCCAGATGGAGGACCCACTAAGAACCGTCTGTTGATCCTGTCTATGAGGTTCGGTGCCTTCGTTCCGTATGAGTTCCACGACGGAGTTCTGTTACTAGCTGCTACCATCTTGCCGGGCGAGCCTTCTATGGAAGAAGGCATCCGGTTCCTTGGGGGCACTGATGTCTCTGGAACTATGAACGCACGTATATTCAAGTTCCAAGAGGACACCTTTGAGGACTTCCGTTCTTACGGAGCATCCTACTCTGGAGAAGTTGAGGCATACCTTCTTACTGGAGTTACATCAGGTCAGGAGTTCTACTTCCCCAAGACTGGAAGCTATATCATTACTCTGTTCAACAAGACGGAGACCGGCTTCGAAGAATCAGGGGGAGGGCTGCAACTGGCTAACCCTTCGGGATGTACACTACAGGCACGGTGGGACTGGGCCAACAACTCTGCATCTGGGAAGTTCAGTCAGAGCCAACAGGCATACAGGTTCACTAGAAACTATATCCCGTCCGGTGACGGGGACCCCTTCGAGGATGGACGACCAGTAGTGTTTACCAAGAACAAGATCAGAGGCAGGGGTCGTTCCTTGCAACTCAAGTTCTCGGCAGATACTGGAAAGGATTGCCAAATCCTCGGGTGGCAAATGTTACTTGACGTAGCGATGGGGAGATAACATATATGTTACCAATCATTCTAGCTGGTGCTAGCATGGCATTGGGCGCCATGAGTGCCAATGCCAGTAGGGATGCGGGCCGCTTGCGGGTCCGCGCTGCCCGCGTACGAAACAGGCAAGCTGCACTAGAGAACGAAAGAAAGATTAGAGAGTTTGTCAGGGGTGCCCAACAGGCGCAAGCTACCCAACTTGCCCGAGCAACAGCAATGGGGGGTGGCAATACCATTACTAGCGGTGCCCAAGGTACCGCAAGTTCCATAAGAACTAAAGCAGCTACTGAACTAGACTACTTTATAGGTATGGCTAGGTTGGATACTCAGGCTGCTAATTATGGAACTAGGGCTATGCAAGAAGAGAACCGGGCAAACACCTACAGTGCCTTGAGTAGCCTGTTTGGACAAGGTGCTAGCATGTTCGGTGCCGGAGGATAAATGGCAAATCTTACACCAGAACGTGTACAACAGATTAAGGACGCGGAGTCTCTTGAGGAGAAGGTCGCCCTTTCTCAGCAGTACGGAGTAAGTCCTGACGATATCTACCGCGCTACTCGCGGAAGGGCGGGTACCCTTGGGGAATATATGTCTCCCGAGGAGGATGCTTTCTCGCAGCTCAACGAGTACGTAGGTAATGAAGGACGGCTTACTGCTAAGGACTACCGCCCACAGGACAGTGTTGCTGCCGAAGTAGCAGGCAAGGCTGCTATGGTTGGTGCCATTACTGGTTCCGTTGATCCAGTAGAAGCCTATAGGAAGGTGAAGCAGGAGCTTATCTCTAGCGGACACTCAGACCTTTTGGTAGAGCTAGAGCGCCTTGCCGTACTCGATGAAAGTGAGGTTACTCGTCAAGCATTCACCAACATCCTAGTAGCAGAGGGCAGCAAGGAGGAGGTCGATCCTGAGTATCTGCAAGGTATCCTTGACGCTTATAACGAAGAGCGTCTAGGCATTGATACCCCGTTGGGGCGGCAGGTTGCGATAGATAGTTTGATTGCTACTACCCTCCGCGAGACTCCTGATCCTGAAGACGATGCTGAAAGTATGGCTGTACGTCTTGCTCCGGTTGACCCGGAGCGTAGGCTGTACGCCCGTGCCATGCTTGAAAGCAAGATGGAAGATGCTATTGCTACCATCGTTGGCTCTGATGCTAGTACGCTTGAGGGCGTACTAGAGTTGTCCACCCTTGTGGCCCCGTTCTACGAGCAAGTCAACCTGACTGCTGCCTACAACGGGCTAGTCGATAAGGGCTGGTTCAACAAGAAAGAAGAAATGGGGACTGCTCGTAAGTTCTTTGCTGGAGAAATTCTCCATGAACTGCGCGGCAAGTTCCACGAACTGTCTAAGGCTGACCCCGAGGAGGCTATGCGTTTCCTTGAGGACTTCACGGACGTGTGGCTCAACGAGACGGGTGAAGTTCTTGGTAACAATGGTATGCTCGCCATGTTCCTCCTGCAAGATGTTGGGGAGGAGCCTCCGACTCGCTCCTCGTTTTCGAGCGTGTTGGGTGCTGCGTTGGCTCCGTTTAGCCCCGCCGCAGTAGCTTACGGAATAAACGCCCAGAAGGATTGGGCACGATGGCTCTCCAATTTGGGTAGTGCTGCTGACCTGCTTGGATTTGGGGTCCTGTTCCGCGTCGCAAAGCGGTTGCGTATGATGCGTACTGGTATGGACTCCATTACCAAGGGCAGCCTTGCCGACATTATCAAGGGAAACCGTCCTAAGGATTTCCAGAAGCTAGCTCCGGAACTTGTAAAGAATCTGGAAGCTGCTCGTGCCCACGGCACTACACCGGATGAGGTAGCAGATGAAGTTCTGCGTCCTCGCGTACAGGGGGATGATCCTACTGCTGGTCCTACCAATGTAGCCGACCAGATGGTGGAAACTATTCTCAGAGAGACTGACCGTAGGGGTGTGTTCTACACGGATTACGAGAAGGCCAATGGTCTTGAGCGTATTCGTAGGATGCTTCACAAGGCCGGGCACTACTCGTACCACCCCGAGAAGTCCGCCGTAGGTATCTCGGAAGACGGCCAACGTATGCAGATTGATGCTGTCATTGGTGCCGACGATACTCACGGCTTCGCTAAGTTCGAGGATGCCAAACGTGCAGCCGAGGAGCTGTACGATGGAGAAGTAGAGTTCCTCTACCGAAATGAGTTCGGAACTCTTAAGGCAATTCCGGACGGCAAGAAGGTCGAGTTCCTCAACGAAGGGGAGGAAGTGCAGAACGTACTGTCCGCTCCTGGGGAGTGGTACGTCCGTATCCGTATGGAGAAAGACTTTATCCCTGAGGACGGTGTTGCCTTTGGTCGAAGTGACGTATTTACTTCTGACGGACTAATGGGATGGGTCAAGCGTAAGTTTGATCCCTCGTCCAAGTTTGGTCGTGACCTAGTGATAGCGGGCCACCGTGCCCACGACATTGGCGCACGTCTACAGACCCTGTTCCTGAACCTCGTAAAGTCCGAGTGGGACAAGCTGCCTAAGGGCGGCAAAAAGAGGTTGACGGCTGTGCTGGAACAAGGAGCTACCGAGAAGAAGTGGTATACCCCGGAAGAGCTAGTAGAAAAGTTCCCCGACATTTCTTGGTCGGAAGCTCAGGCTTATTACACTGTCCGCAAGTTTTGGGACACGGTATGGGAAGCACAGAACCGCCAACTGTACCGACGCTTGGATGGTCGTGGCGCTAAGTTCATTACTAATGAGGCCCAAGGCTTCAAGGGTATAGGTACTCCCCGTTCTTCGGAACAAATGTTCGACGAGGTTGGTTCTGACTTGATCGAGGTGTGGGATGCTGAGAGGGGAACTACTGTTTCTCTCACTCGTAAGCAGGCTGCTATGCGAGAGTCCCGCTATGGTGTGTCCTTCTTCAAGATGGAGGAACGTATCCGTAACGGCAAGACCGCCACTGACTACGTGATGGTTCCCAAGAACAAGAGGACTAGGATTCGTGCGCTTCCTCGTAATATTATGAAGTACGAGCATGGATACTATCCCCGTATCTACGAGGATAAGTATTACATTCGTGAAGTAACTAAGGGCGTGTCTATCAATGGTCGGGCACACCAGACTGACTCTAGGGCTGTGTATGTAGCTTCTAGTGCTGGCGAGGCGGCTCGTTATGCTCGACGCATGAACGCCCTAAACACTGACGGAACGATCGAGTATGTAGCTACTCCTGCAAGAGAGTTGATGGAAGGCGACACGGTACGTGCAGACATTGAGGCTCTTAACATTAGCGGCAGGCTGTTCTACTCCCCGAGGGGCGAGCACCTTAAGCATGTTGATGGACACGATGCCAAGATTGCTGACCCTATCGAGACTATCCAACGCATGACGTATGCCGTAGCTCGTCACTTGTCGCATGACGACTTCCTTGACAAGCTGCGCTATAACTTTATGCAGACATATAGGAGCCTGATTAGTCTTACGGACGATCAGCTCAAGACGGCTACCGATACGGAAATCCTCAGGGCTATCAAAAAGCCAGCTAACCTAAACTCAGACAGTAGTGTGCAGGCAGCTAAGGCTCTGTGGAATTATATCCGCATTATGAGCGGGATGCCTCCTGTAGACGGACAAGCGTACCGCAGGCTGGTGGTCAGCATTGCAGATACTCTGTCTATGCTAAGCCCCACCCTTTTTACTCCGTTGAGCAGGATGCTTATCAAGCATAGGAACTTTGCTCCGCTGTCGTTTATACGTACTACGACATTCCAAATGTTCATTGCCTTGAACCCCATCCGACAGTTGCCTTTGCAGGCACAGCAGCAGTTGTACTTGTACGGTGCGGAGCCTGTGTACTTTACCTCTGGTATGGCTGCTCGTCAACAGACGGCGGCCCTTGCGGCTTACGCAGAGGCATCTGCGGCTGCTAAGTTGTCTAAGGGTAAAGTAGTTAATCGTTTTGATAGTATTCCCGAAGGACGATTGAAGGCTTACGCTGCAACTGCTGGCATGGATGTAGACGAGTTCAAGCAAGCCTTAGTCCGGTTCCACGACTCTGGACTTGTAGATGCTATCGACGAGCATATGTTTATCTCCGGAGGCTCCTTCTCTCCAGTGATCCGTCCTGCTAATACAGGCATACTGAGGAGGGCGGGAGATGCTGTGGGTGCTGGTATCCGTGCTGCTCGGAAGACGGGCTTTGACAGTGGTGAGCTTGTCAATATGATGGCTAGCTACCTTGTGGCTATCCATCGCTTCAAGAAAGCTAACCCTGAGCAGGCCAGTAAGTGGCACACGGATAAGTACATCGACAAGGTTCTTGGTGATGCCCGTGACCTGTCGCTTGCTATGACCAAGAGTGGTTCGTTTGAATGGCAGCATGGGTGGTTTGCTAACGCTCTCCAGTTCTTCTCCATTCAGCAGAAGGCTTGGCTTGGATTTATTTCCAACAAGACCTTCTCTCCTATGGAAAGGGCTGGTATTGTTGCTGGTCAGCTTGCCCTCTATGGACCTAGGGGACTTGGCCTTTCCGGGGGTGTGTGGTACGCATGGGACAAGTATCAGGAATGGAAGAATCCAGATAACCCGGAACCCCCGAGTGACAAGGTAGTGGAGTTTATTGAGGGCGGCATGGTTGACGTAGTAGTTAACACGGCCCTTGAAGCTATGTCCGGGGAGGACCAAGACGTTAGGCTGTCCGGCCAGTTGGCCGCAGGCGCTGGCGCGTTCTCTACCCTAGAGGAGAAGGCGGTAGCCCTGTTGACTCATGGTACAGACTCTGCTGCGTACAATGTTCTCCAGTTCCTTGCCGGTCCTTCCGGCACCGCTGCTGAAAGATTGGCAGAGGTTGGTGGACGTGCGGCGCAAGCTGCTAAGCTGGCTTGGAACCTTAGAGCCAACCCGGAGTTCAACGAGGAGACTACCAGGGAAGAAGCTCTTCGTGCGCTGTATACGTTGGCGGAAGTAGCATCAGGCTACAGCAATGCCATCAAGGTTAAGATGTGGAAGAACATGAGGAAGAACGAAGTACTCATGGAACACTTCCCTGACCTTACTGACGAGGAGGCTTTCATCCAGCAATGGTTTGGTTTCTCCTCGGCAGACGAGGAGGACCATTGGGAACTTATCCGCGATATGGAAATGGGGTCTCTTACTTACTCTAAGGACGATGCTATCCGGGAGGGTGACGAGATTTATGATCGTTGGAAAACTACCTTCCTGCGGTACGGCCTTAAGGACGGAGAGGACCTGAACTTCCAGCTTGCGGACGAGCTTACCAAGATTGACGGCATGGTGATGATAGCCTACGCCGACGATCCTATCCAGAAGGCTCGCGTGATGGAACGTATACGCGAACGGATGGAGAACGATATGAGATATGATCGTACTTCCTTGGCTAAGGTTATTGCTAACGCCCTTAATTCGGGAACTGTAAACTATAACGATCTGTCCGACCTCAAGGCTCGGGTAGCTAGGCAGAGTGGGTTCACCGAGGAAGAGCGCCAGCAAATCTTTTTCATTATCGACTTCCTCATGGAGTCGCCTGAAATTATAGGAGTTAACGAACTTGGCACTGAGTAGTGACATTGGTAACATCGCAAATCCCACGGGGCGGCAGGTTGAGGCCGCCTCTAATGCGGGGGAGATGCGGGCGCTAGGACAGATGTTCAGCGCCGGTACTCAGATATTCAGCGGGGTAATGTCCCACAAACTTGAGTCGGACATTGATGATCTATTCTCCTCGGCCCTTGAGGAAGAGGGGCTTACTCCTCAATCAGACCTAGATGCAGAGATTCGTTCTTCGTCGGCTTACGGCAAGGAGGCCGTAGCCACATCTAATGAGAGTCCTCTTATACAAAGGATGCACGAAGAAGTTAACGGTATGCGTAGGGCTGTATCCCAAGGAGTGCGCTCTGCTGCTTGGTATCGTGCCCAAGTAGACCGCCTTGCTGCTGAGTATTCAGACGTGGCTCCGGGACTCGCTCCTCACTTTGCGCGTATTGCTAACGCTGCTCTTGATCGCAACATTAACAGTGAAGCGATAATGGCTAAGATTGCCGAGGAAGAGGCTTATGCCAAGGCAAGGGAGGAGCTTATCACTCAAGGCGAGAAGTATGATATCCCCCGAGTACTGTGGGAGACGGACCCTGTACAGGCTCTCGCAGACCTTAAGCTGGTAGCTATGCACAAGCAGAATGCTGCCATTGCTTCGGCTGCGCTAGAAGAACTTAAGGCACGTAACGAGCTTAGTGCTATCAACGATGAGCGGATACTGCGACAAATTATGCCGGAACAGCGTGACTTTGTTACTAGGTTCGTCAGAGAAGAGATTGGTTTGCGTGGGGAAATTACAGAAGCCAATCTAGCCGAACTGTTAGCGCGGGGCGGTGTAGACGCTGCGGAAGTAGCCATGAAGTGGGAACTACACAAGGAGAGAATGTATAACCAGTTCAGCTATCTGCCCCGAGCGAAGTTTGATGAAATGTACGAGCCTCTTGACCGTCAGGTAACTATGGCTCTTGGCGTAATTAGTGGGGAAGTCCAACTGGATGCGTACAAGAGGTACTCGGATTACACTAAGGCCCTGTCTGACGACCTCCTCTATGGTACTGATGAAGGACGTAGGGTACTGGCAGTAGCTAATGTACTATCCAAGCTACCGGACTCTATAGCCACTACGGTTATCAGCCTTCGTTCTGTTCCGCACATGACCCCGTTCGTCACTAAGCTACTGACTAACACGGGCGTTGATCTCCACCGCACTAGTGACCGTAACAGTACCGATCCTGCTGAAACTCCCAAGGCTATCGAAGGAGTGCTTACTGCTGCAAGGGAAGCTCCCGGAATTGAGGGACTGACTGATGAAGACAGGAAAGCGATGGGAGACACGGTGTACGAACTCTTTGAGGAAATCGCTGTTAATCCCCGACGTGTCCACTTGGCTAATTGGGACAAGGTAATCGCTAGCGTAAACAACGACAAGTTCTGGGAAGCTGTAGATACTTACGATCAGGCTACACGCGAGTCTATCTACAACAACTTCAATGCTGCCATGCATGACCGTGCTTATGCCAAGGACTTGGCTGCTATTGCGGAGTTCTCCGAGGCTACGTTTAATGACCGAGGGATTCTGTCCGATAGTGGTATTCCAGCTAATGAGTACATCACTATCCAGCCGGGGTATCCTCCGCAAGCTGTGGTACGTGAGACCGACTTCATTAACCGTGTGCCTGGAGCTAGGGCAGCAGCCGAACGCATCAAGAACAAGTTTAATAAGGACATTGCTTCTCGCCTTATTGCGGCATCGGAAGCCTACGCTAAGTTCCGCCAGCGTTCGGACAGGAATCCTGAGTACACCCCAGCCAGGGCTTTCTCAGAACTGTACGGTGCTAGTGTGTTTATTCAATTTGCTAGGGATGAAGAGCTTGATAATGAGGCAATCCAGAACTGGATGGACCAGCAGGACCATCAGAAGTTGCGGGAGCTAGCCTCTGACAAGTCTAGGCTCATTGCCTACATGAAGGAGAACAACGCACCTGAGGCGCTGCTACATATAATGGGAGTAATGGAATAATGTCTGCTAGTGCCAGAGCATTGAAGGAGATTCTTACTGCGAAGCCCGTCACCAAAGTAGCAAAGGAAGCTGACAAGGTGGCGGAAGCTCCTACTGAAATGGATTTGTTTGAGAAGATGCTGGAGGCGTCTATTGAACGTACCAAAAAGGATCACGATGCACGGGTGCAGCAGTACGTAGAAGAGATTGTTCCTCCTCCGAGAAAGTCCGTAGAGCGAGAGCCTAGCCCGCTAGTGGAGCTGTTCCATACGATAGAGGAAGGAGAGAACTTCAAGAAGGTAGGCATCGACCAGTACAACTACGTCGATATGGATAAGACTCCGGAAGGATATAAGATTTCCATGACGGAGTTTAGTGATAGAGCTTATAGAGGGAAAGGTCTAGCTGTCGAGCTTTATGCAAAGCTAGCAGATGAGGCTCTTGCAGAAGGGAAGTACCTTATGTCTGACTCTCTCGTTAGTGCCCATGCACAGAAGGTATGGGAAGCTCTTGAGAGACGAGGATACATCTTAGAACGCAACCCCTACGCCAAGAAGTATGACATTACGGAGGGCATTCTAGAGGGGGAGGAGCCTGCTCTCAAGACTAGGGATCATACGTCGGTCTATAAGATCGTAGGAAAACAAACGGAACCCGTGGCGGATGAATGATATTAAAGAACTGGAACAACGCATCGTTGCTCTCGAACTTCACCGAGAGTACGACGTGAAACTTAACGAAGAGCAGACAGCCAAGCTGAATGACGCTGTAGCTAAGATCAACGAGATTTACTTAGGACTGCAATGGATTGTGCGTATAGGGAAATGGCTTTCTGCTGCTACCGCGTTCGTGCTGGCGCTTGTCGGAATCAAGAACGGAATTACACCTAATGGCTAAATACTCTAACACATCTAGGGCCAGGCTTGCTACGTGCCATGAAGATTTGCAGAAAGTCTTTATGAAAGTAATTGAAAACTTCGACTGTACTATCCTTGTAGGACACAGGACTAAGGAAGAACAGGACGAGGCTTTCAGGACAGGACATAGCCAGCTACAATGGCCCAAGTCGAAGCACAACTCACTACCCTCTATGGCTGTCGATGTTGCTCCGTATCCTATTGACTGGAACGACCGGGAACAGTTCCACCTGTTTGCAGGTTACGTCTTGGGGATCGCGGACTCAATGGGGATCAAGCTACGTTGGGGAGGAGATTGGGACGGAGACAAGGATGTGAAGAACAATACGTTCGACGACCTAGTGCATTTTGAGCTACACTAGTTTACTTGAGGAAAATACATGAGCTTACTGAGCGTACTAGCACCACTGGTTAGCCCCATCACTAACCTTATCGACAAGATGCACACCTCTGACGAGGAGAAACTTCAGATCGAGAAGGCTATGCTTGATGTACAAGCTAACCTTACTATGAAGATGATCGAGTACGAGTCGCAGTTGCTGGAAGCACAGCGGTCTGTAATAGTAGCAGAGGCCCAAGGCCAGAGCTGGATGCAACGGAACTGGCGTCCCATTACTATGCTGACGTTCTTGACGTTGGTAGTCTTGGACTCTTTCGGTGTTCTTCCTTGGCGGCTCTCGGAACATGCATGGGAATTGCTGCAGATTGGCATAGGCGGGTATGTACTTGGCCGAAGTGCTGAGAAGGTAGCCCCTGTGGTTGCCGGAGCTATGAAAAAGAAATAAAAAGAAAGGGGGCACTAGGCCCCCTATACCGAGTCGTTACTTAGCCCCCTTTATGGGGGCTTTTTTTATTTCTTGGTCCCTACTTCTCTACCTCGTCAATCCACCACTCGGCGGAGCAGGCTGAATCCCTCCATGAGTATTCACCCGGCCTCACTCCTTTAAGGTGGCCGGGGGGATTGCCTTCGTTTACCAGTCTCATTTCTTCTTGGCACAGATTGCACAGAAGATGTTTCATCGCGTATGCCTCGGCTTCCTCGTAAGTCTTGAAGCCGCGCTTCACACACCAACAGCTGTCCTTGCCGTCTTCTCGGGCGGCACAGTGGTCGTGCGCTGGCATGTAGATGATTTCGAACATGCCATCTTTCACGAACATGCCTCCTTTAGATAGCGTTCTTTAATAAGTTCCATGAGTTCAGGATCACGGTACTCGAAGTTGTCTGGAATATTCAAGCTATAAATGGGCTTGTTCGTACGTCCTTCAAGCTCCTGCGCCATCCACGACTCCATGCATACGATCTCGTCAGCCCACTCAAGCAACACATCATCCACAGGAACTAGTGCGTACTCTGTAGTGATGCCTGCTGCTCGGGTGTTGTAGTTAAACGGCTCCGATGCCAATACTACTGCCGCTGTGGGCGAACGTAGAAGTCCTGCCGAGCATACACACAGCACCCGCCGGTGCTTGTCAGGACGTTGGTACGGGTTCGACGCATTAAAAATCCTATTACGAGTTGTCACAGTACTCTCCGTTCAATCTTCTTGCCACGACGCTTGGCGTGCTTCTCAACACGGATACACCGCTTGCAATCCTTGGGACCGATAATAAGCACTATGTCGCTATTATCTACAACCTGCTTGTCTCTAATCCAGAAGTCCTTGTCGTTCCGCTCACGAGAGGGGTCGAGCATGAACTGTGGCTTGAACAGGATGAAGGGAAAACCCCAGTCCGCTGCCGCTTCCCTAGCAATGGTGTCCACACCCTTGGTCCCTCCACTAACTACTACAAGGAACTTCGTGCCCTGATTGAGCACCGTATGAACAAACTCGTAGATGATAGCCTTAACGTCTACCTCATTAATGTTTTCCATCGCACCAACAATTGCAAGTCTCATACGTATCTCCTCTTAGTTTACAGTAACACCACGAATCACAGCCCGTGCGTCAATTGCCTTGTACACGGGGTCCAGTAAAGACATATCCTCAGCAATGGTACGAAACAGCCAGTCCTTGGCCGTCTCGTAGTCGTCTCTAGCTTTCTCGATATAGATGTCAGCTAGCCTGTTAATGTATCTAGGATGATGTATAATTACCATCTTACCTCGCAGTAGTCAGAATAATCTTATCCTTAGATACCTCGGCCTTCCGTTCCCTGTCCCATGTGCCGCAATCTTGGCACTGGTAGCGTCGGTATTTCATAGTCTTCGTGTAATAGTACCCACGATACTGAATCTTAAAGCTGCCACAATGAGTACACATGGCACGATCCGTCTCCGAGTACAAGGCAAAGTTAGGATGCTGTCTAATCCACGGAAGCAGGTACTCGTACAGTGCCTCAAGAAGAAGAACGTCCTCTCGGTTGTACTTCTCCATAGTTTTCCATGCCTTAGCATCCCCTTCCATACATGCCTTCCACAAGTCCATACCTGCGTGGGCTACCTTCTTGCCAAGCCCAAGAGCCTGAACAACGTAGTCCAGCTTGTAGGACGGGAAACGGAAGTTATGCTTCACTTCTCGGTACAGGTCAATCTGCTTAAAGGGGGATGGTGGTGCGTACCCTTCCAACAGAAAGTCCTTGTTGAGAGTGGGGATATCGAAGTTTGTTCCATTGTAATGGATAACTGCATCTGCCTCGTCGAGCAACTCATGGATAGCAGCAATCATATTCTCTGCCCCGTCCTGCTCAATAGAGGAGAACATCAGCCCCTTCTTCGGTGCCCCTAACCACTTGGCTGCCCAACAGAGGGTGTACGGCTGCTCAACCAACTGCTTGATAGAGACGTACTGTTTATTGGACCCCCACACATAGGCTTTAGCGGGGGCAGTTTCTATATCTAGCAGTAGGATTTTAGGACCACTCATCATCTTCCTCAAGCAGTTCGGCTACGTAATCATCGTCGTAGCCTTCGGACATGAAGTAGGAGTCATAATACTCCGGCTCTGAGTTCCACGGGTCATTCAGAAGCAGGTCTTCACTCATAGAGCATTCGTCACACACCCCGTCGTACAACATACTGTCCGGAAACATGTTCTCGCACAATTCACAAGCGTATAGACGCTCCATATTAATCCTCCTCCGCCATTCGTTCCAGTACCAACTGTTTTGCTGACTGTATAAGGTCTGCTGCATCACTAACGAACCAATCATTGTCCAGCTCCAACTGCTCGTACTCAGCCTCAACAGTCTCAATCATGTCGAGTATGTGCCTAAGATCAGCCTTTGTTACTTTCGGCATAGCCCACCCCGTAATTGATAGTTACTGTTTCCTTCTCTCGTCGCTCAACCATCCCTCGAAGAAGGAACAAGTAAACGATCAAATCGTTGATGCGTCCCGTAACGCTCTCCCGCTGGCTCTTGTGTCCGTTGATATAGGACGCGATACCGTCCTTATGCTTCATGGCGTAAACCCACAAGACCTGCTCAGGATCAATGCCAAGCTCGTTAGCAAGACGATCAAAGTTGTCAAAGGCGTTATCTTCCTTGTGCGCGTACTCTTTCTGCCCCTGCTCACGTGTCCACATAATCTCGTCGTTGAACACACGTTCCATAAGCTCCGCAAGTTCGCTCTTAGTCAATCCAATCCTCCGGTATAGTTCCAATAGCCCACGGTATCTTGTACTTGTCGCACCATTCGGAGTACCGTGTCTTACTTCGTTTGTTTAATGTGTTATCTCGCATGAACAACATGCGGATATCCAGCTCGGGATGTTGCTCCTTGACTTTACGCATCTTGGTCCGGTCACTAGAAGTGAATCGTCCCTTGACCTCTATGTAATACCCAAGGTCGTCAAGATAAAAGTCAGTAAGATAATCTCTAGTGCTAACAACACGATCCCCGCCACAGTCGAGGCAATAACCCCTATGAACATCCAAGTCGTACTCGATGATAACTTTTTCATAAGAATATTTAATGCCTCGTGCATCCAATTGCTCCGCTACATCTTTCTCAAACTTACTCCTGAACATAAATATCTACGTCCTTGGGGATTCCAAGTTCAGGTCGGAGGACATTCCTCACGAACGCCAACTGCTGCTCAAGAGGACGGCCATACATATAGTCGAACGAGGTCTTGAACAGGGATTCAGAGTGTTCCGGGGACAGGGTACGGAACTTAGTCTTTACCATCCAGTCTTTCAGGAAGTCCTCACGTCGTCCCCAAGCCTCACCCTTATCATGGATAAGCCAGTAGGCTTCCCAGAACAGAGTGACTACATCTGCCAGCTTGGTTGCCTCGCTCACCTCTAGGGGGAGGGAGAACTTGGCACGTACCGCATGTGCAGCGGCGGCCTCCAACTTATCGTAGTCCTTGAGAACACTCTTAAGTGGCTTAGGAACATCAACCACGTAGGCTTCGTGTGCGTCGTGCATCAGCCCCTCGAAGGGGTCACTAGAAAGTGCAGCTACGACACAACTATGCTGAGCTACGTTCATCCGAGGATTCGAGTGACCGCCGTACCTGCTGTTACCAGCAAGAGCATAGGCAATATCCACAATGCAAACAGACTCGGGAGTAAAATCAAACATCCCACTATAAGTTGTAATGGGTGGCAGGCTGCTCCCCTTTGTGCCGAACAGTCCAATTTGCTCATAGTTGCTTAACAGACCCATCTTGATATACCTCCATAAATTTAACATCAAGTTCCTCCAGTCTGTCTCGCAGGGCATCCTCAACCTCACGGCGGAAGAAGTCAATGTCATTGTTGTAGTGTTCGGGCAGGACTCGTTGCTCACCTAGATACTGTCCCGTCCCGGCGTGATACCATCGTACTTCAAAGTATTTTAGTTTCTTCATGTTGGGTATTTGAATGGCTTCCAAATTTCGTTTTCTTCTCGTCTAATCCACAGCAAGGTAGCTACTTCTGTCATCCTCTCCTCTGCCCGTTCCAGATACTCCGAAGAGTCATGCTCGTTCAATTCTTCTGGCACGTCTAGAGGAGACAGAATGTATTCGTAGTAAGCACCAAGTACCGTAGTGTACATCTCGCCTTCGTAGGTATGGTCGTCCAACATCCTAGCGGCTTTGATTGGCCCGATGCCGGGAATACCGGGGATATTATCAGTAGCGTCACCAGTAAGAACTTGCATGTAGAAGTTCTTCATAGCATCAAGATCACTGATGTAATCAGACTCCCCCTTCACCCAATTGTAATGGTACCCAGGAATCATACGAAGGTCCTTGTCGATACTAGCTATGATACTGTACTCCGGGCACTCCTTGTATGAGTTCCATGCAGCAATACCTATAGCATCGTCAGCTTCCTGTCCGTCAACTACCTCTGCTCCCCATCTACGTATAAGATAGTCTCGTATCTCGTCATACCAGTGAGGCTTCCGAGCTTCCTTGCGATTGCCTTTGTACTCCTTAATGGTAGCTACCTCCTCACGGAAATTGCCCTCTCCAGTAAGGAACACCCGCATATCCCCGAAGTAGTCAAGAGCTTCACGTATGTTATCTAGGGAAGATCGAACCATCTGTAGACAGTTCTCGACAGGCTCTAACTCGACCTCACTAGTATACTCTCCCTTCTCTCCGAACTCCTCCTCCAAGAACGCTATGTACGCCATAGCGTCTTTCTTGTTCTCTCGGAGTTCCCCGTTCACATAGTGCTTAGTTTTCTCAGCGGCAAAGCCGCATCGGTAAACTAGAATATCTCCGTCTACTAGAATCATGCGAAGATTTCATACATAAGGTAGACTGTGATAACTAGGCAGCACAGTACATGTGCAACTACTCCAACATCAAACTTTGTATTCTTCATACACCACTCCTTAAAGGTGGGGGCTACTAGGCTAGAGCCGTTCACCCCGAACTCTTAGTTTACGGACTTAAGGTGGGGAGACGCTTCCTCCTTGGGAAAGAGGAAATTTTCCGTCCACTTATCCAAGTCCTCTGCTTGCTTGTACGCAGCAGCGAAGATGGTGTCTGCGTCCTCAACTACACCAGTCTGCTTGTTGATAATCAAGTAGCCCGTGATGTTCTTGTCGGCAAGCGCCGGGATAGTACCGACTTCCATCTTGTAATACTTGCCGTCGTAGAGTTCCAGTGCGTTCACTTCATTAGTCATTCCAGTCGTCTCCTTCATTGTTGTCCTTGATTTCCATCGGGGTGCCCTCGGAAGTAGTGCTACCTTCCATCAGGGCCTTAGCGTTAACGGTGTTGTGGTAAATCTCTGCCGTGCATTCATCTACGAGAGCCTTGACATAGGCAGCACGGTCGCTCATGGACCGGATTTCACTAGGATGCTTGACGGCCTGAGTGTCAATCAAGAGTCTAGCGAGGCTCAAGCCTCGATCATAAGCGCCCTGATAGCGCATTGAGTACTGAGCTTCAATGTCCCGTGCTTCCTTAGCAGTCCAGTACTCGTCCTTGGAGGCGGAGTTAGCTCCCTTTGAGAAGCCTGCCTTACCAGTTGCGGGAGTAGTCTGTGCTTTACCCAACACATTGATCGGGAGATTGACATGCAAACGGCTCCCCCTCTGTGTAGCGGTGAACTCTACCATGTCACCTTCGTTGGCGTTCGGACGCTGCTCGCCGCAGTTGAAGTACACGCCCTGCTGCCCGTCGAGGGCGAAGCTATAAAGCGTCTTACCACCAAAATTGTTTTCGAAAATCTTTGAAATAGTACCCTTGTACATTAGCTCTCCTGCAGTTTCCAACGGGATTCAACCGTCGTTTTAATCTCTTCTCCTTCGGACCAGTGTTCTCCTATCTTACACCCAGTACCTAGGGGGAAGTTGAATTGAAGGTTGTAAACCTTATCCAGATAGTTATAGACATCGTGAGTGAAGCATTGGACACTCAGCTCCTTAAAAAGTTCCTGCTCATCTGGGGGAATTTCACAAATAACCGAGTCGTGAATGGTATTAACAATGAACATCTGCATGTCCTTGCTCCTGTGCCACAGGTACACGACTGCTATGGGAATAATCTCAGCTGTAGCGAGTGCCTGAACCGGGTAGTTAAAGATGGACTGCGTGTTAGTAACGTACCCACTGCTCTCCATCCTCGTATCCGGCCAGTAATACCGCAATCCCCACGGGGTTTGAAGGAACTTGTTGTTCAGGACTTGGTTGACCCATCCTCGTTGAGTCTCGTAGAGTCCTCGGTACTTCTCACGGAAGGCAGAGTAGTACTCCTTTTCCGCATTAGTGCCAGAGTTTCCACCGTACAAAGGCTTGAAGGTATGGGCCTTAGCCTCTTGTCTATTAGTGGGCTGTCCAGCGGCGGTCAAAGTATCTGCGGTAAACTGGTGAATGTCTACGTCATGAGTAATGTCGTAGTACACCATCGCATCTTGTCCAAGGAATCCACCTACTCGGAACTCAAGCTGGGCACCGTCAGCCTCAGCCATCAGCCACCCGTCGTGGCGTGACCTAAAGAGCTTCTTGAAGTTGCGGTCCATGTTCTGAAACTGGACTGACTTCTCCTTCTTGAACTCCGAGAACAGCATGGGGATGCCGGACGAACTCAGACGATGTGTCCTAGTCACCGTCTGATTGAATTGAGCAAAGAACTTACAGTCTTGCTCGTCGCACACTCCCTTAAAGAACTCAAGACTTTTGCTGAGGGCAGCACCTAGCTTGTTGAGTTCCTGCTTAAGCTCAACAAATCTACGCTGGTCCTCGGTACGTATCTTGAGCTTGTCGATAGTATCAGAGTCTGTAGCTCGGTTGCCGGTCTTAGTCCGGATAGGTTCCCCACGATAGTCCGTGACTTCCTCAAACCCTAG
>Ga0207873_1000540_pt1 | contig 41152 bp, 33 predicted proteins | sample BGWIniCompost_FD_187373 | JGI IMG/M metagenome (GOLD analysis project Ga0207873, IMG submission 187373) | Cellulose adapted compost microbial communities from Newby Island Compost Facility, Milpitas, CA, USA - BGW Initial Compost (SPAdes)... ... | reverse complement strand
CCCACCACCGCCAAGCGTTGGTGGTAGTTGACGAACTTCTGGGTGATGGCTCCGGCGAGGCCGGTCCGGAGCACGAAGAAGTCGTCGGAGAGTCGCTCGATGGGGACGGCGACCCAGGCCGCGCCCTGGGCTATCGCCTCACCGATGAGGTCTAACGCGGCGTTGTCGCTGTCGATCAGTGGACCGTTGGGTGCACACAGCAGGACGGGTACGCCTCCCAGGTGGGTCACGGTCGTCGAAGTCACGGGTGGAGAGGCTACGCCCTGTGGGCTCATGGCCCACCTCGTTTTTCGCAGTTCACCGCCTGGGTCGTGCTTCTCGGTCGCTCACCGGTGGTGGTGTTTGCCGTTCGGGGCGCTGGGCACACCAGATCCCGGTAAGCGGCATGTCCGGGTCGGCGGCAGGGAGGCTCAGGATGCGGGTCGGATACAAGAGGATGCGGATCGGATACAAGCTCGCCGCTGAGGCGTTCGGCCCCCACGAGCTGATCCGTCAGGCGGTACGGGCTGAGCAGGTTGGTTTCGACTTCGTGGAGATCAGCGATCACTATCACCCCTGGTTGGATGTTCAGGGGCACTCACCGTTCGCGTGGACGGTGCTAGGGGCCATCGCGGCGCGTACCCAAAGAATTGATCTGGCGACCGGGGTGACCTGTCCGATCCTGCGCTACCACCCCGCGATCATCGCGCAGGCCGCTGCGACGCTGGCTTTGATCTCCAATGGTCGGTTCATCCTGGGGGTTGGGGCGGGGGAACGCCTCAACGAACACGTCATCGGCGAGGGGTTCCCGAGCGTGCGGATCCGGCATGAGATGCTGCGGGAAGCCCTGGAGATCATTCGGCTGCTGTGGTCGGGCGGCTACCACTCCTATGACGGCGCCTACCTTCGCTTGGAGGACGCACGGATATTCGATCTGCCCGATCAACCGCCGCCTCTGATTGTGGCGGCGGGCGGGCCGGCCGCAGCACGGATCGCGGCCCAGCTCGGCGACGGATTGTTCGCTACCGAACCGGACGTCAAGTTGGTCACCTGTTATCAGCAGGCCGGCGGGGATGGGCCTCGGTACGCCGAAGTCCCCCTGGCGTGGGCGGAGGATGAGGAGCAAGCTGTCCAAGCGGCGTGGGAGATGAACCGGTGGGCGGTCACCGGGTGGAAGGTGATGAGCGAGCTGCCCAATCCGGTGAACTTCGACGCCGCTTCTAAGACGGTTCGACCTGAGGACATCCGTCAGCAGTTCGCTGTGGGGCCTGATGTGGAGCGGCATGTCCAGGCGGTACGCGCCTATGTGGACGCTGGCTTCGATCACATCGTGTTGCTGAACGCCGGCCCGGATCCGGATGGTTTCTTCGATTTCTTCCAGCGGAAACTGTCGGGTCGGCTGCGTGGCTTGCAGGAGCAGCCCATCCCTGCTTAAGGCAGATGCTTCTGGAGGTCTGTTAACAACAGCGCGGAACACACAGCATCCGCTATCTGCTCGTGGAGTCTCAGCGGTGGCGGTGCTGCGGCTGTTGTGGTGCAACGCTGCCTAAGACGATCGTCTGGGGTTGCGGCACGCTGTGCCCGCTGTGGAGATACCGCGGTCCCTCTCCTGAAAGCGGCCGTCTTGGACGTCTCTGGCTGATCTCAGGGGAGATATATGCTCGGGATGTCAGGCGGGCTCTCGTAATACGGCATGTAAGACTGCCCAAAGGTTGAGGTGCGATAGCCGTCATCGCCGGCTTGTTCTGACGATGAACTGGACAGCAGCCGCCAAGAATCCGAAAATTGAGCTCTTATCGGATGTCCACACTTCTTACACCCATACGACAGGCCCATAAACGTCTTGGGGATAGCGAAGCTGTCAGCGAATCTGACCAATAGCTCGTATGCGCCGAGCTTACGTCCCGCTATAAAGGATGAGATCTCGGATTGTGCGCAGCCAAATATTGCCGCCAAGTAGCGCTGGCTGAATCCTCGCTTATTGAGGAACTGCAGAATGAATCCTACATCCCGATGAAACAGCGGGAGTCTCGACAGCTCTTCCAGATATTGGGAACGGATGACGATATACGCAGAGCGCGACGGCTTTAAGCTCGTCGGAGGGTACTATGATAACCAGTTAGTGGGCTACAGTGCGGGATACCGCCTCTCCCCAGACACCCGATGGTGGGATGGTCTGCCCTCTGATGTCTCTCCCGAGTTCATCAGAGAGGACGGACGGAGAACATTCGTTTTTGCCCTGCTCACAGTTCACCCTTCGTGGCAGGGCCGCGGTTTCGGGCACGCCCTACATGATGCTTTACTAACCGGACGCACCGAGGAGCGAACCGCTCTCCTCGTCGCCCCAGGAAACGAGCCCGCTCACTCCTCCTACTATCGATGGGGATGGAAGAAAGTAGGGGATCTACAGTTCGGAGACTCTCCGATGTTCGAGGCCTTAGTTCATGAGCTCCCTCTGCGGTAAACAAAACTAAAGAAATTTGCGACGATCATCACGTTCATTTCCTTCCGGGAAGTTTTCGCTTACTGAGGTCATCGGTTGAGTAGCAATCTGCGGCGTACCGCAGTGATCCCACAGCGTCTGTGACTCATACTGCGTTCAAGGCGTTATGCCTAGTAACGCGCGCGGCCTCGTTGCCGCAGAGAGTTGACCGTTGATGGTCAGCTATGGAGCGCGACTCCCATGTGGGTCTACCCAAGACGCGTACCTGCCCACCACAGAAGGACCGGGCACGGGAGCAGGCCCGTGCCCGGTGAACCGGTTGGGGTTATGCCGATGTGCGCCCCTTGGTCACTCAGGGACTGGTGCAGGTCAACGAGGTCGGTGCCGTGTTGCTACCACTCCAGGAACCGAGGAAGCCGAATGTCACGGTAGCGTTGGGAGCAACCGATCCGTTATATCCGGCATTGCGGACCGTGACCTGTGGACCAGCTGAGACAACCTGGGCGTCCCAGGCTTGGGTGATCCGTTGGCCGTTGGGGAAGTTCCAACTGACCGTCCACCCGTTGAGTGCCCGGGTGCCGGCACGGACTGTCACTTCACCCTGAAAACCACCGGGCCACTGGTTCACCAACCGGTACGTCGCGGTGCACGCCGTAGGCGGCGGGGCGCTGCTGGTCGGCGGGCTCGTCGTGGGCTGACCGGTCGGGCCGCCGTCGCCGAGGGCGAAGGCGTAGAAGGTGGTACTTCCCGTCGCGGACGCGACGCGTGCGTAACCGTTACCCCAGTACAGGCGTCCATCGACGATCGCCGGGCCGGCGTTGGATGAACCTTGTCCACGGAACTCCCACAGCACCTGGCCAGTGGCGGCGTCCAGCGCGTACATGTAGCCGTTCAGGGCGCCGTAGTAGACGACGCCGTTGGCCGTGGTGGCCGGGCCGATGGCCATGCCGCCGTGTGGCTCGGGCACCTGCCACAGGAGCCGTCCGGTCGCCGCGTCCAACGCTCCGAAGGAGCTGTAGTCGATGGTCCGGCCGTCGGGCAGCTGGTACGGCACGCGGTCCATGTTGGTCTCAGCGAAGAAGATCCGCTCACCGTCGGTGGCGGTGCCCCACTCGATACCACCCAGCGTTGAACCGGGGCCGACCGACGCGCTCCAGATGATCTCACCGGTCAGCGCGTCGAGCATCCAGAACTCACCGCTCTTTTGGCCGGCGCCGACCGCCCGGCGGGGCTCTCCGTCCGGGCCGGGGATGGTGAACAGGTGAGTGCCGTCGCTGGTGTCGTGGTCCGGACCAGGGATCGGGCAGTTGTTCGGTGGGAAGCCGGGAAGGCAGGAGATGTTCCAGGCGTCGAACCGGTCCGGCCCGGTCGACCACTTGATCTCACCGGTCGTCATGTCGAACGCGATGATGGAGTTCTTCGCGTTCCACGGCGGCTCACATTCGCGCTGCGTCCCGCCGTTCCGGTAGCACTCCACCGCGCTGTTCGGGATGGAGTAGTTCTGACCGGTGCCGACGAAGACGGTGTTGGTCTGCGGGTCGACGGTGGGGGTGCTGCCCCAGACCGAAGCGCCGCTGAAGATGTCACCGCCGGGGCCTTGATCTGGCAGGGTGTAGCTCTTCCAGATGATCTCGCCGGTTTCCGCGTCGACCGCGACCAGGCTGCCCCGGAAGGTGCAGCAGTCGTAGTTCGGGTCACTGGCTAGGAGGAACTCGTGCGAGGAGACCCCTTGGTATATGACGCCGTTGTATATCGCCGGGGATGAGGTGAGTACCGCCTCGGGGTGCGTGTCTACCTGGGTACGCCACCGCAGGTTTCCGGTCTGGGTGTCGATCGCCAACAGGTAGGCGCCGTCCTGCGTACCGATGTAGACGGTGTCCCCCACCACCACCGGGCTGGTGCGGGAGTGGGTGTTGGCGATACCGGTGTACTCCAGGATCGTGTGAGTCCAGATCGCCCGGCCGGTGGCCGCGTCCACCTTGTGGAAGTAGCCGCCCCAGTCCGGGAAGTAAACGGCCCCGTCGACCACGGCGGGTGTGGCTGAGACGTCGCCCCGCGTGGTGTACGTCCACGCCACTTCCAGGTTGCCGACCGTGGACGGGCTGAGGATCCGCTCATCTGGGTTCGAGCGGCTGTTGTTGATGTCGTGGCCCCCCATTGGCCATGAGGAGCCGTCTTGGGCATCCGCTGGTGGCGCCTGGACCAGCGGCGCGGCGAGCGCCACCGCACAAGCCAGGGCCAGCGCGGATGCGCTCGCGACCCGTCTGGATAAATGCATCCCTACCTCCCAATCGGCCGATAACTATCGAATAGTTGGCCGATAACTATCGATACAGAACTACATGCCCGTTGTAAACCGTTCAAGATGAACGGGTTAAGCAAGGGATGAACGGCACGCTGTGGGCGCCAGACGGCATAGACACCGATTTGATCACTAAACAGCCGCCTTAACCCGTTACACAGCGCTGATCAACCATGAACAGAAGGTTTAAGTCGCCCGGTTGATCAGGCTTCCTCGGGCACGTAGCGGTACGCGTGGAGATAGGGGAGATAACAGCGGGAGGTACGCGGGATGGATTCGGCCGGCCGTCACCGGCCGGCCGGGTACTCACCGCCGCCCAGCGGCCATATCCATCAATCGGGGCAGAATCTGCCCGCCGGCGATACGGATGCCGTCGTGGTCGTACTCATTGGTCACCCACACCTGGGTGTTGCCGACCGCGCGGGCGGTCTGCAGCTGAAGGTCCGCGTCCACATATATGTCATCGAAGTAGACGGCCGCGGCGACCGGTACCTCGTTGGCGGCCAGCCGCTCAAGGTCATACAGCGGCGGCCAGTCATCGGCGGCGGCGAGCAGCTCGGCCGCCTCCGCAAACGGACGCAACGCCTTGATCTCCCGGAACATCCAGGGGTAGATCATCTCGGCGGTAAACAGCAGTGGGACGGCGTCGAGGCGGAACTCCGGATACCTGTCGAGGACTCGTTGGGCCGCCCAGGCCGTCGGGGTGTTCCCTTGGCCGTAGATGAACTCCTGGAGGGCGTATATCGGCGCGTCGATAAAGCCGGTCTCCGTCATCACCTGATACAGGAAGGTGTCCGACAGCTCAGCGCCGTGCCACGCACTCTCCAACAACCAGTGCACCCGCTCAAAGCCGCCTCTCACCCCGAAAGCCATGCCGAGCGTGCGGAGCCGCTGTGTGGTGAGCCGGTCGCCATCGGGCAGGTAGACCGGTGTGCTGTCCAGGTGGTCAGCGATCGCGCGGACCGCCGCCACGTCATCGGGGTACCGCCGGTAGTACTCGGCGTTCCGCGCCGCCACCCGCGGGTACAGCCGGGTGTAGACCTCCTCGGCGGTCGCGGTGAGCCCAGGCAGACCGCCGGTGATGTAGCAGGCCCGTAGCGCTTCCGGAGCCCGGGACAGGTAGGTCAGGGTGACGAAACCGCCGTAGCTTTGCCCCAACGTCTCCCAGCGCGCCCCGCCAGCTATGCGGTGCCGGAGGATCTCAGCGTCGGCAACGATGCTGTCGGCGCGGAAGTGTCGCAGGTACGCGGCCAACGCGGCCGGCTCCATGCCGGCGACGGTGCGGGCCGTCAGTGGGGTGCTGCGGCCGGAACCCCGCTGGTCAAGCAGCAACACTCGGTGGGTTTTCAAGGCGTGTCCCAGCCAGCCGTCCACACCGGACGGACGCGGCGCCATGCCGCCAGGGCCGCCGTGGAGGAACAGCAACCACGGCAGCTCCTCCCCCACCTTGTCGACAGCGACGACCTCGCGGGCGAAGACCGTGATCGAGGTGCCCGCGGGATCGGAGTGGTCGAGTGGGACCTCGATAACGTGATCCGTGTATACCAAACCAGGAAGCCGTGGCATCCTGTCACCTTATCGCGCCTTTACTCATCGAAAATCGACCGATCATGAATTCTTTTTGGCGCGCCGCTGGCATTTCATATCAATGAATTCATGATCAACGCAATGATGACATCATATAGAACATGATCTAAAGCGGACTCTTGACCGGTTAATCAACATCGGTATATGTTTCCGGAAACTACACCTTGGGAGCTATGAGCACTGTTTCTACAACGCTCCCACACATCAGGTTCGTCGCCGTTAAGACCATCTCGACGTACCGAAAGGTGACGCCATGAACGTCCAGAAGTCGTCACGCACGTCAAACTCTGCCCGCCGTATGTGGCAGCGGCCGGTTATCGAGTGCCGTGAGGCACGTCCCGAGGTGACCGCGTACGCCGGTTCCGACCTGCCGTGGCTGAGCCGCTGACGGCCCAGACCAGCCCGACAACGTCGTCTTCCTCTCCGGGGACACCCCCCGGGCAGGAGCCGCTGAGCCGGGCCGAATTCGAAGCAGCCCTTCGAGGCCTACGCGTGCGCTACTGGGACACCCACCCGTTCCAGATCCGCCTGCACGAGGGGCGCTGTACACCGGATGAGGTCCGGTCCTGGGTCGCCAACCGCTGGTACTACCAGCGGTGCCTGTCCCAGAAGAACGGGGCGATCATCGCCAACTGCCCACTACCGGAGGTGCGGCGGCGGTGGGTGGAGCGGATCCTGCACCAAGACGGTCGTCGCGACGGCGAGGGCGGGCTTGAGGAATGGCTCGTCCTCGCCGAAGCGGTCGGGCTGACCCGTGACGAGGTCATCGATGAGCGGCATGTGCTGCCGGGGGTCAGGTTCGCGATCGACTCCTACGTGCGGTTCTGCATGACACGACCGTGGATCGAGGGAGCCGCCGCGGCCCTGACCGAGCTATTCGCCCCTGAGCACATGGCCCAGCGGATCGTGGCCTGGAAGCGGCACTACCCGTGGATCGACGAGCGGGGGTACGCGTACTTCGAACGCCGGATCCCGGTGGTGAAAGGCGACCGTGACTGGACGCTCAGTCTGGTGCTGGATCACTGTGTCACGCGCGAGCAGCAGGAACGCGCGATCGCGGCGCTCAGCTTCAAGTGCGACGTGTTGCGCGGCATGCTCGACGCTATCGCGTACGCGGCGGAGCAACGGTGACATCGACGGTACGCGCCGGCCGACCGGCGCTGGGGCGTGGGGTTCGTCTGGCGTACGACGAGGTACGCCGCCAGCCAGCACTGCTGTACCCGGAAGGCGTACTGCTGCTTAACGAATCGGCGGCGGCCATCCTGGCCCGGTGCGACGGGACCCGAGACATCGCCGCGATCACCGCTGATCTGGCCGTCGAGTACGACGGGGTCAGCGTTGATGATGTCGCGGCGGTGGTGGACGAGATCGCCGCCCGTCGACTGGTTGACTTCGATCCCCCCACACCCAGGCCGGTCGGCCCACCCGAGCCTACCGCGGCGCTGGCCGAGGCCGGGGAGGGGCCGCCCCCGGATCCGTCCCCGGTCGGCATGGTGGCGGAGTTGACGTATCGCTGCCCGCTGCACTGCCCGTACTGTTCGAACCCCGTCAACACCCAGCCTTATCGCGACGAACTCGACAGCGACGTCTGGTGTCGGGCGTTGGAGGAGGCCCGGCGGCTCGGGGTGTTGCAGGTGCACTTCTCCGGTGGGGAGCCGGCCCTGCGGCGCGACCTGGTGACGCTCGTCGCGCAGGCGCACCGGCTGGGCATGTACACGAATCTGGTCACCAGCGGGATCCCGATGCAGGAGGGACGGCTGGACACCCTGGTCGACGCTGGCCTGGACCATGTCCAGCTGTCCATTCAGGACGCTGTGGCCCACTCGGCCGACGCCATAGCCGGGCTGCGGGTCCATGACCGCAAGCTTGCGGTGGCCCGGGCCGTCGTCGCCGCTGGCCTGCCATTGACCATCAACGCGGTGCTGCATCGGGGGAACGTCTCCCGGCTGCTGGAGATCGTCCGGCTGGCGGTGGAGCTGGGAGCCGACCGGCTGGAGCTGGCGCACACCCAGTACTACGGCTGGGGGTTGCGGAACCGCGCGGCGCTGCTACCCACCCCGGAGCAGATTGAGGCCGCACAACGCGACGCTGCCCAGGCGCTTGAGCAGTTCGGGAACCGGATCCACATCATCTACGTCATCCCGGACTACCACCTGTCCCGCCCCAAGGCGTGCATGGCGGGCTGGGGAAGCCGCCTGTTCGTGGTGGCCCCCAACGGGGATGTCCTGCCGTGTCTGGCCGCCGGGCAGCTTCCCGGCCTGGATCCCCCTAATCTTCGGCGGACCTCCCTGACGGAGGCCTGGTACGACTCGGCGGCGTTCAACCGGTTCCGGGGAACGGCGTGGATGCAGGAGCCGTGCCGCAGCTGTCCGTTCAAGCATGAGGACTTGGGTGGCTGCCGGTGTCAGGCGTTCCAGCTCACCGGTGACGCGGCGGCCACCGACCCGGTGTGTCACCTGTCCCCGTCCCGGCACCTGGTGGATGCGCTGCTCACCGGTGACGCCACCGGGACGCCCCCGTTACAACCTCGGCGGATGACATGAGGGTGCGGATACTGGGCACCGCGGCCGGCGGTGGCCTACCCCAGTGGAACTGCGCCTGCGACGTGTGCGCGGCCTCACGCGCCACCGGCCAGGGGCGCACACAGGACTGCCTGGCGATCAGTGGCGACGCCACGAACTGGTACCTGGTGAACGCCTCCCCAGACATCCGGACGCAGATCCTGGCGACCCCGGAGCTGACACCGGGCCCGGGCCGCCGGCAGACACCCTTGCGGGGTGCCCTGCTCACCAGCGCCGAACTCGATCACACGCTGGGGCTGGCGTCGCTGCGGGAGGCCACCGATTTCACGGTGTACGCCACGAAACCTGTGCTGGAGGCGCTCCCGACGCGTGGCGTCATCGATCCCTACGGCGGGATCCGATGGTGTTCCCTCGAGGATGGACGCCTGACCCTGCAGGGTGGGCTGATCGTGGAGTCGATCCCGCTGGGTCACAAACGACCCCGGTACGCCGCCACCGCACCGTGGGCCGACGACTGGGTGGTGGCGTACCGGTTCACCGATCCCCGCAGCGGTGGGGTTCTCGTCTACGCGCCGTGCCTGGCTGTCTGGTCGCCGCGGTGGGAGGCGGCGCTGGACGGCGCCGACTGTGTGCTGCTGGACGGGTCGTTCTTCACTGACGATGAGATGGTCGACCAGACCGGCGCTGGCCCTACCGCGTCGGCTATGGGGCACCTGCCGATCTCTGAGACGGTGGCGTACCGCTCGGCCTACCCCGCCGCCCGCTGGATCTACACCCACTTGAACAACACCAACCCCGTGCTGCTCGCGGACTCCGCGCAGCGACGAGCCGTGGAGGAGGCGGGCGCTGAAATCGCCGCCGACGGCATGGTGCTGGACCTGTAGCCGCCTCGGGCACCCGTAAGCCGTCTCGGGTACCCGGAGAGCCGCCGTGGCGGTGAACACCAGGCTGGCGTCGCCGGAGTCGGGTGGCGCGGCGTGACCCGCCTGTGCCGGAGCTGCCGATGCCGGCCGCGGCCGATACGCACGGAGTAAAGAACAGAACGGAGTAAAGAACAGACGGCGTCTGGGCGTTCGATGCGCGCAAACCCACGGATGCGGTGGGGTACGCGCGAGCTACACGGTCCGCCCTGCTTCCCGCCGCCTTGTCGCCGCATGGACTCGGAGGCTCCCCGCGCGGCGGGCGTACCCGGAAGGCTCTGAAGGCTCGGTGAAGGCCCTGCGGGCTCGTTACGTGGTGGGCACGGCAGGGTTCGAACCTGCGACCCCTCGGTTGTAAGCCGAGTGCTCTTCCACTGAGCTACGCGCCCAATCGGCGGCAAGGTTACCTTGCCGCCTCAACTGTGGAACAGTCAGGCCAGATTCGCCAACGCCTTTCGCCATGCGCTCTGGTCGCGCGCCTGGCCCGGCAGGTTCATCTCGGCGTATCTGACCACGCCGGTCTTGTCGATCAGGAAGGTACCCCGGTTGGCGTATCCAGCCTGCTCGTTGAACACACCGTAGGCGCGAGCAACAGCGCCATGCGGCCAGAAGTCCGACAGCAGCGGAAAGTCAAATCCCTCACGCTCGGCCCACACCTTATGGGCGTACGGAGAGTCCACGCTGACGGTGAGCACCCGCGTACCGGCCGTGGAATACTCAGCCAGGTCTTCCTGAAGCTGACGCAGCTCCCCTTGGCACACCCCCGTAAAGGCCAAGGGGTAAAAGACCAACAGAACGTTATGTTCCTTAAGGAGATCGGAAAGCCGTACCTCCTGGTTGTTCTGGTCCTTAAGGGTGAAGTCAGGCGCCCGTGCGCCCACCTCGATCGGCATACCAGCTCCTCGCGGGACAGGGGTGGGTCCCACCGTCGCACCGAGGATAGCGGGTGGATCTCGGCGGGTCGCACGACACCGCCCCGATGCCCGGTCGCGCAGGTCAGCGCCGGGACTTGGCAGCCTTAGGCGTCACCAGCCTGGTTCCGACCCAGTCCGGAGCGACGCTGATGCTTGAGGTCTGCTGCAGCCCCGCGGACGGAGCGGCCTCGCTGATCTCACTGGGCTCCACGTGCCCTTCCCGCCCGGCCTTAGGGGTGAGCACCCAGACCACACCGTTGTCCGCCAGCGGGCTGAGGGCATCGGTGAGCACGTCGAACAGATCACCGTCACCGTCTCGCCACCACAGCAGGACGACGTCGACCACCTCGTCGGTGTCTTCGTCGACCATCTCTCCGCAACGCTCTTCGATCGCGCTGCGGAGGTCCTCGTCGACGTCGTCGTCATAGCCCATCTCCATGACGACCATGTCGGGCTCGATGCCGAGCCGGTCCGCCAGGCTCTTCACGCCGTCGGCCTGACCAGCGGTCGCGCTCACTGTCGACTGCCTCCTCGTATCCTGGGTGCCGCTTGAAGCACCATCAGCGCGTAGTCCATACACTAGGCGCGCCCTTGCGCAAGTGGCACACCGTATGAACCTCCGCCTGCTTGTTCCTCGGCTGCATCCAATCACGGTATGACGGGTGTCGGGGTGGGAAGTTATCAGTCGGCCACGAGATCATCTACGGCCCGTTGGATCTGTTGTTCACCCAGCAGAACATGGCGGGCCGCTGGCCCCTGGGGGATGAAGGAATCGACGCTGGCCACTCGCGTCACCCGGCCTCGGTACCCCGCGTCGAGCAGGGCGGCGACCACGCCTTCCCCGATCCCGCCGCGGCGGCGAGTCTCGTCGACCACCAGAACGCGGCCGGTGACGTTGGCCTCCCGCAGCAGGTCGTCAACCGGTAACGGCGCCAACCACCGCAGGTCAACGACCCGGCAGGTGATCCCGGGAGAGTCGTTCGCCAACCGGCGCGCCACCCGCAGGCTCATCCGCAGCCCATTGCCGTATGTCACGATCGTCACGTCCTCGCCTTCTCCGTACACCCGAGCCCGGCCAATCGGGACATGGGTGGCGGCCCACCGCTCCGGTTCCGGATACTCGGCCAGCCAGCCGTCGTCATCCGGGGCGTACAGGTCACGGGTGTGGTAGAGGGCGGCCGGCTCCACAAAAACGCAGCAGATCCCGTCCGTGCGGGCCGCGGCCAGGCAGGTACGCAGCATCGCGGCCGCGTCGTCGGGGCGGGCCGGCGCGGCGATCACCAGGCCCGGGATGTCCCGCAACGCCGCGATGGTGTTGTCAGCGGGCAGGCCGTCGTCGTGGTCGTCGCGGTACCCGTGCCCAGTGACCCGGATCACCAGGGGATTGCGGTACGCCCCCTGGGACAGGTACTGCAGCGGCGCGGCTTCCCGCCGGAGCTGGTCTTCGAGGTGATGCAGCGCGGACAGAGACCGGATCTCGGGCACCGGCAGCAGGCCCGCCACGCCGGCCCCCAACGCCAAGCCGAGGATGGTGATCTCATCCGGCGGGGTGTCGAAGACCCGTGCGGCCCCGAAGAGGTCCTGCAGTCCGGCGGTGACCCCGTCCGCGCCTCCGGCGCCGACGTCCTGCCCGAAGACGAGCATGCGGGGGTTGGCGCTGAGGGCGTCAACCAGGGCCCGGTTGATCGCCCGCGCCAGCGTGAGCGGCCCCTCCTGCTCCGGGAGCCGGTCAGCGAAGACCCGCGTCCGCTCGGCGGCGGGGGCGGCCCGGGCGGCCGCCTGAGCGACCCGTAACGGGCGGCGGGGCGCGATCGAGGCCATCACCTCCCGCGCTGAGCTCGGCTTAGGCTCAGCGACCACCTCCTCGGCCACGGCCCGGATGTGCCACCCGATCGTGTCGTAGCGCGTTATCAGTTCCTCGGGGTCGGCTAGACCGGCCTCCACCAGCATCCGGGCGGTGATCACCAGGGGGTCCCTGGTCAGGTCGACCTCGGTCCGCGCCAGTGGGCGGTGTCGCGTTTCGTCCCCGCTGCCCATATCGCCCAGCAGCCGCACCAGACTCAGGTGCAAGATCGCGGGTCTGCGGCGTTGGCGGACCCAGGAGGCGGCCTGACGCGCCGCCTCATATGTGGCGGCCACATCGCAGCCGTCGGCCGTGAAATACCGCAACCCGGGCCGGTCACGCAGGCTCCGCGCCACCCAGCTGTCGGAGCGCTGGGACGCGCCGCTGTTGTCCTCGCAAATGAACAGCACCGGTAATGGCAGGCCACTGTGGGCGCACCAACCGGCCATGGTCAAGCTGACGGTGGTGACGGCACGGTTGACGGAGGCCTCGCCGAACGAGGCGACCACGATGCTGTCCTGGGGCCAGGGCAGCGAGGTGTTCAGCCGTGGACTGACCGTGAGCGCGAAGGCGAGCCCGACCGCCCGGGGCAGATGGCAGGCGGCGTGGGCGGTGGTGGAGATCACAGCCAGCGCCGGTGACCCGAAGATTTTGTGTCTGCCGCCGGTGACGGGGTCGGTGCTGGCCGCGACCACCCCACGGAGCACGTCCCTGACGACGTCAACGCCGTCCACCTGGGCCGCCCGGGCGCAGTAGAAGCCACCGTCCCGGTAGTGCAGCAGGGCGGGGTCGGTGGGTCGCAGCGCCGCGGCCACCGCGGCGATACCCTCATGCCCGGCCGACTCGACGGTGTGGAAGCCTTCGCCGTACGCGCGCAGCCAGCGGGCCGCCAGATCAAGGTGTCGGCTCGTCACCTGAGCCTGGTAGAGAGCCGCTGCCTGGGCGCCGGTCAGGCTGCTGCCGGGGCGTACCGGCCGATCAGGATCGGCGGGTTCGGCGGTCGGCTCCCAGGGTAAGGCGGCGACCGCCTCCCGGAAGTGGGCGTCGATGTCGAGCGGAACGGTACTCACGCCCCAAGCATCACCGAGTGACCCTCGACTGTCCCATCGAAACCTGTCTCATCGAACGTCGTCATCGACGGTATTCGTCACAAGACGGCCATAGGGAGCGTCGAAGGGGACCCCAGGGTAGCGAGCCCAAAAGGAGTAGGAGATAGTGCGCCCGATGAGCTACCACCTACCGACCGGACGTGGGGCGGTTTCGGGCCTGACTCCCACGGCCGGCATCCGCGCAGGTCAGCGGCCTGGAAAGGCACTCACCGCCTCGGTGGGGCCCCACCTGGGGCGCGGGCCGCTCAGCGGCGTTCACGGCGGAGTTTGGGCTGGTCTTCCGGCTGTCTTCCCACATTCTCATGACAGCTACGGCACGTTTGTGTGTCGGTCATCGCGAACCGACCAGTACCGCGTGACGACACGGCAGGTGGGAGGCAGGATAGGTACTAGGAACTCCTAGCGTTTCGCCCTTGAAGAACAGAAACAGACCATCAGTCAAGCCGAGGGAACGTCTGTGGCCACCGAACGCAAGCGCCCGGTCATCAGCGATGGCCTACCCAGCCAGCTCCCGGATATCGATCCCGAAGAAACCCAGGAGTGGGTCGATTCCCTAGACGCTGTCATCAACCACCGGGGGCGCCAACGTGCGCGCTACCTGATGCTGCGCCTGTTGGAGCGTGCCCGGGAAAGTCAGGTCGGCGTGCCGGCCCTGACCAGCACCGACTACATCAACACCATCCCGCCGGAGCGGGAGCCCTGGTTCCCCGGCGATGAGCAGATCGAACGCCGGATCCGCGCCTACATCCGTTGGAACGCCGCGATCCTGGTGCACCGTGCTCAGCGCCCGGGAATCGAGGTAGGGGGCCACATCTCAACCTACGCGAGCGCGGCGAGCCTCTACGAGGTTGGGATGAACCACTTCTTCCGGGGCAAAAGCCACCCCGGCGGTGGTGACCAAGTCTTCTTCCAAGGGCACGCCTCCCCAGGTATGTACGCCCGTGCCTACCTGGAGGGTCGACTGACCGAGCAGCAGCTGGACGGGTTCCGTCAGGAGCTGTCCCACCCCGGTGGTGGGCTGCCGTCCTATCCGCACCCGCGGCTGATGCCGGACTTCTGGGAGTTCCCGACGGTGTCGATGGGCCTGGGGCCGCTCAACGCCATCTACCAGGCGCGTCTGAACCGCTACCTCCACCACCGCGGCATCAAGGACACCAGCGACCAGCGCGTGTGGGCCTTCCTGGGCGACGGGGAGATGGACGAGCCGGAGGCGCTGGGCGCCATCACGCTCGCCGGCCGCGAAGAGCTGGACAACCTCATCTTCGTCGTCAACTGCAACCTGCAGCGCCTCGACGGCCCGGTCCGCGGTAACGGCAAGATCATCCAGGAACTGGAGAGCCTGTTCCGCGGCGCAGGGTGGAACGTCATCAAGGTGATCTGGGGCCGGGAGTGGGACCCGCTGCTGGCCGCCGACACCGACGGCGCCCTGGTCAACCTCATGAACACCACGCCCGACGGTGACTTCCAGACCTACAAGGCCGAGTCGGGTGCCTACATCCGGGAACACTTCTTCGGGCGGGACCCGCGGACCCGCAAGCTGGTCGAGCACCTGTCCGACGAGGAGATCTGGAACCTCAAGCGCGGCGGACACGACTACCGCAAGCTCTACGCCGCGTACAAGGCCGCGGTGGAGCACACCGGCCAGCCGACGGTGATCCTCGCCAAGACCGTCAAGGGGTGGGGGCTGGGCACGAACTTCGAGGCCCGCAACGCCACCCACCAGATGAAGAAGCTCACCAAGGCGGATCTGGCGCTGTTCCGGGACCGTCTGGAGCTGGACATCCCCGACTCCGCGCTGGACCCGGTCCTGCCGCCGTACTACCACCCCGGCAAGGACTCCGAGGAGTACGCCTACCTGATGGAGCGGCGCGCCCAGCTGGGCGGTCCGCTGCCGCAGCGGCGTACCACCACCATCCCGCTCGCCCTGCCGCCTAGCGACCCGTATGACGCGCTCAAGCGCGGCTCGGGCAAGCAGAAGGTCGCCACCACGATGGCCTTCGTCCGGCTCCTGAAGGACCTGATGAAGGACAAGAACATCGGCAAGCGCTGGGTGCCGATCATCCCGGACGAGGCGCGGACCTTCGGGATGGACTCTCTGTTCCCCACGGCGAAGATCTACTCACCGTTCGGGCAGAACTACACCTCCGTGGACCGTGAGCTTCTGCTCGCCTACAAGGAGGCCACCAACGGTCAGATCCTGCACGAAGGGATCAACGAGGCCGGGTCTGTGGCGTCCTTCACCGCGGCCGGCACCTCGTACGCCACGCACGGTGAGCCGCTGATCCCGGTGTACATCTTCTACTCCATGTTCGGGTTCCAGCGCACCGGTGACGGCTTCTGGGCGGCGGCCGACCAGATGGCGCGAGGGTTCGTGCTCGGCGCCACCGCGGGGCGTACCACCCTTAACGGGGAAGGATTGCAGCACCAGGACGGGCACTCCCTGCTGCTGGCTGCCTCGAACCCGGCGGTGGTCGCCTACGACCCGGCATGGGCGTACGAGATCGCGTTCATCGTCGAAGACGGCCTGCGCCGCATGTACGGGGAGAACCCGGAGGACATCTTCTACTACCTCACGCTCTACAACGAGCCGTACGTGCAGCCGCCGATGCCGCAGGACGTGGACGTCGAGGGCCTGCTCAAGGGCATTTACCGGTACGCACCCGCCGAGCGGTTGGGTGAGGTCGCGGAGAACGCGCCGCGTGCTCAGCTGCTGGCCTCCGGCGTAGCCATGCAGCAGGCGCTGCGGGCGCAGGAGCTGCTGGCCGAAGAGTGGGGCGTGGCCGCGGACGTGTGGTCGGTGACCTCCTGGACGGAGCTGCGGCGTGACGCGGTGGCCTGCGAGGAGTACAACCTGCTGCACCCCGCCGATGAGCCGCGAGTACCGTTCGTAACCCAGAAGCTGGCCGGCAAGCCTGGCCCGGTGGTCGCCGTCAGCGACTACATGCGGGCGGTCCCCGACCTGATCTCCCGCTGGGTCCCGAGCGACTACACCTCACTGGGCACCGACGGCTTCGGTCGCTCCGATACCCGGGGTGCGCTGCGGCGGTACTTCCACACCGACGCGGAGTCGATCGTGGTGGCCACGCTGCGTGGGCTGGCGCGGCGCGGCGAGGTACCGGCCGACCTGGCGGCCCAGGCCGTCAAGAAGTACGCCCTGGAGGATGTCTCCGCCGCCACCCCAGGGGAGACCGGCGGCGACTCCTGAGCCGCGGTTCTTCAGTCGCGTCCCGACGGCGGGAGCCTTAAACCGCCGCACTGACGACAGGCGCGGCCTCTCCGAGAGCTCGGAGGGGCCGCGCCCTGTTTTCGTACCCGGGTTTCATCCGCCCGGTCAGCCACGTCGCGTTGACGCCCGACACCACCCCCTGACGCACCCCGACACACCGTGACGCGCCGTGACGACAACTTGGCGCTCTCGGCGGGACTTCACGCTCGCCCCGCTTCCTGTCCCTCGGATGCCCGACACCACAGACAGTCCGTGGGCAGCGTGGAGAAAGTCCGGGAAACAACGAGGCGGGACGGGAGGATGGACAGTCTGGTACCGGTGGGGCACCCCGACGGCGCCCCACCGTCACGGATGGCTGGACGCGAACGCCTGACCCGGGCGATCGGTCTCTACCTGGGGTTGGTGTTCCTTCCTGTTATCGGGGTGGCGGCCCTGCTGTGGGACACGGACGCTCACGGCCGCGGTCCTGGATCCGGAAGCACTGTCACCGATGGTTTGGCGTCCGCGCACGCCCCGGCACGAAGCCTGTTGGCGATCACCCTGGTGGTCGGTACCTGCCTGGTCGCAGGCGCGGTGGCCCGCCGTTTCGGGCAGCCGGTGGTCCTGGGAGAGATCACGGCGGGGATCCTGCTGGGACCCTCGGTGTTAGGGGCGGTGTGGCCGGCTGGACAGCAATGGCTGCTGCCCACCGGGGTGGTGGCGCAGCTGGATCTCCTGGCCCGGCTGGGGGTCGTGCTGTTTGTATTCCTGGCCGGGGTGGAGCTGCGGCCCGAGCTGCTGCGCGGTCAGCGGCATCTGACCGTGGTCATCAGCCATGTCAGCATCGCGGTTCCCCTACTGGCCGGGGTGCTGGTGGCGTTACCCGCGTACCCGCGCCTGGCGCCGGAGGGGGTGGGGCTGGGGCCGTTCGCGCTCTTTTTAGGGGTGGCGATGAGCGTGACGGCGCTGCCGGTGATGGCGCGCATTCTCGCCGAAACCGGCTGGGCGCGTTCCCCGCTGGGGGCCATAGCGATGACCTGCGCCATGATCGACGACGTCACCGCCTGGTGCCTGCTAGCGCTGTTGGTCGCGTTGACCACCGCCACTGGGTTGTCGGCGGTGGCGGTCACCGTCGGCGCCGGGGCCCTGATCGCCGGGTTCCTGATCGTGACGGTCCGGCCGGTGCTGCAGCGCCTCGCCTCATCGGAGTCACCGGTGGCGGTACCGGTGGTCCTGGCCGGTCTGTTGGTCACGGCCACCGTGACCGAATGGGTCGGGCTGCATGCGGTCTTCGGGGCGTTCCTCTACGGCATGGTGCTCCCCGGGGATACACCCCTAGGGAACCGGGTGCACGCCACTTTGCACGGCCTGACCATGCTCCTGCTGCTGCCGTTGTTCTTCGCGTACAACGGCCTGCGTACCGAGATCGGGTCGCTCGGTACGGATCTAGGGTTGTGGGCGTGGTGCGGCGCGGTGCTGCTGATCGCCATCGGCGGCAAACTGCTCAGCACCGCGGTCACCGCCGTCGTGATGGGCGCCGACCGACAGACCGCGCTGCGGTTGGGGGCCTTGATGAACGCTCGGGGCCTGACCGAGCTGATCGTTCTCAACATCGGGCTGGACCTGGGGGTGCTCTCCCCTGCCCTGTTCACAATGCTGGTGCTGATGGCCCTGGCCTCCACCGCCATGACCACGCCGCTGCTGCGGATGAGTGCCCCATCACGGCGTCGACTACTCGGATCGAGTCGGCGGTGATCGCCGGACGAGGCATCAGCGGCCCGAAAGCGGCGGGGTGTCGGTGAACGACCGGTCGGGTGGCACCGGGTTTTTCAGCGGCGGCCGGCTGTGCGAGGGCCTGCTATCGCGTCCTCTCATCAGAGGCGGCGTCCACGGCGGGAGAGACAGCCGGTGGATCCACACCAGCAAGGGCGGCACCACCACGCAGGTCAACGCGAACCCGCCCACCACATCGCTGGGCCAGTGCACCACCAATGCGACTCGGGACACCCCGACCACTCCGGCCCAGACCAAAGCCACCGCCACCATGAGGGCTTTGATGACTCCGCGTACCACAGGGAGGGTCAGGTACAGCAGAATCAACGCGGCGGCCGTGGCCGTGGTGGTGTGTCCGCTGGGGAAGGCGTACCCACTGACCTCGTCGAGCTGCTCCTCGGGGCGCTCCCGCCCCACCAGGGCGGCCATCCCGTACCGGATCAGGCCGAGGACCAGGATCACCGCGATAACGCTCAACGCCGCGCGGGGACGCCGGCACACCAACAGCGTGAGAGCCAGGACCGCCCCCGCTCCTATCACCACCTGCGGATCACCCAGGTGGGTCACCACACGCATCACGTCGACCCAGCCAGGGTGCTCTTCGGCGTACCGGGCCGCCGCACTCGAGATCCTCGCATCAAGGTCGTACAACAGCGGCACATCCCAGACCACCAACGCGGTCAGCACCGCCAGGATGACGAACCCGATAACCACCGGCGCCGTGCGCACAACGGCGACGCTCCTGACACGAAGCGCTGGCACCACCGGCCTTCTTTCTCCCTCACAGTGGGCACGAGATGCTCGGGCAGTTTAGGGAATGCCCGGATCCGGATGGAATATGCCCGTTCCCGCTGCAGGCTATGGGTGCCCCACGTCTGGGCCGTGACCGGTCATGGCACGCTGCAATCCATGGGCAACGGCACGATAGGAGGACGCGGGCTCGCTGCGACCATCCGCAGGGTGGAACGAGCGGCCGGGGCCCTGGCCACTCAGAGTGTGGCACGGATGGACGAAGCTCTGCCGTGGTTCCGGGAACTACCGGCCGATCAGCGTTCCTGGGTGATGCTGGTGGCCCAAGCTGGTGTCCGTTCCTTTGTGGAATGGCTCCAGCAAGGCGGCCAAGCCGGCGAGGTCTCTGACGAGGTCTTCGACGCCGCGCCACGGGAACTGGCGCGCGCCATTACTCTCCAGCAGACCGTCGCCTTGGTCCAGATCATGGTCGACGTGGTGGAACAGCAGGTTCCACGGCTGGCTGCCCCCGGAGAGGAGACCGCGCTGCGGGAGGCGGTGCTGCGTTTCTCGCGGGAGATCGCGTTCGCGGCGGCGCGGGTGTACGCGCGGGCGGCCGAAACCCGCGGCGCCTGGGACGCGCGGTTGCAGGCCCTCCTCGTCGACGCCCTCCTGCGGGGCGACACCGGTGATGTGCTCGCCAGCCGGGCCGCCGCGCTGGGGTGGATCGACGCCACACCGGTGGCGGTGACGGTCGGACGCTCCCCCGGTGGGGAGGCGGCGGCCGTCCTCCATGGGCTGCACCGGGCGGCCCGACGGGCCGGGGTAGAGGTGATCGGTGGTGTCCACGGGGACCGTCTCGTGGCGGTGATCGGCGGCTCTCCCGAGCCGCTGGCGGCCACAGGGCGGATGTTGTCGGCCTTCGGGGACGGCCCGGTGGTGGTCGGCCCCGCCGTGAGTTCCCTGGATGAGGCCACCGAATCGGCCCGGGCGGCCCTGGCCGGCTACCGTGCCGCGCCCGCCTGGCCTGACGCCCCTCGTCCGGTCCACGCCGATGATCTTTTGCCGGAACGCGCCTTGGCCGGGGACCCTGAGGCGCGCCGGGTGCTGCGCACGGAGGTGTACGGCGCCCTGGTCCGGGCCGGCGGTGAACTGTTGGAGACGTTGGACGCCTTCCTCGCCTGCGGCGGTGTGTTGGAAAGCACGGCACGGACTTTGTATGTCCACACGAACACGGTGCGGTACCGGCTCCGACGCATCACCGACGTGACGGGGTACGCGGCGACCGTGCCCCGGGAGGCCTTCGCGTTACGGATCGCGCTGACCATCGGGCGGCTCGATCAACCCACCCCGGTCTCCTCCTCCGTCGCCGCGATATGACGATCGTGAGGGGTTCGTTACCGGGCGTACCCCTCGCTTCGTGGATGAGGTGACTAGGAAAGGAACACACCTGAAGGGTCGTTCAGGCGCTCACCAGCGGCTTTTGGAGGAACCCTCCAAAGATTGTCGTCGGGTTTGGTTGGGCGGAAGGGCGAAGTGACTCACCGGTATCAGCGACAGTGTCGCTGTGCTCGCCGTACTCGCTCCTGGACAGGGCTCTCAGAAGCCCGGATTCCTGACCCCATGGTTGGCTCTCCCAGGCGCCGAAGCGCGCCTGCGGTGGTGGTCCACCCTCGCCGGTGTTGACCTCCTCCACCTGGGAACCGAGGCCGACGCCGAGGAGATCCGCGACACCGCCAAGACCCAACCGTTGTTGGTCGCCGCCGGCCTGCTGGCCGCCGAACACCTGCCGCTGTACGACGTCGCCCTGGTCGCCGGTCACTCGGTCGGTGAAATCACCGCCGCCGCGTTGTCCGGGGCGTTCACCCCGGAGACCGCGATCGCCTTCGCCGGGATCCGGGGCCGCGAAATGGCGGCGGCGTGCGCCCAGGAACCCACCGGCATGAGCGCGGTACTGGGCGGCGACCCCGACGAGGTGCTGGCGGCGATCGAGGCCGCCGGGTTGCACCCCGCCAACCGCAACGGCGCCGGTCAGGTGGTGGCGGCAGGACCGCTCAGCGGCCTGGAGAAGTTGGCAGCCAATCCACCGGCCGGAGCGCGGGTCACGGCCCTGAAGGTCGCCGGCGCCTTCCACACGCCGTACATGGCACCGGCTGAAGCCGCTCTGGAGGCGGTGGCGCCTGGTATCAGGTACAGCGATCCGACCCGGCTGCTCCTGTCCAACGCCGACGGCTCTGCGGTCAGCACCGGCTCGGAGCTGGTGGTCCGGCTGATCCGTCAGGTGACACTGCCGGTGCGGTGGGACCTGTGCATGCGTACCCTCGCCGACCTCGGGGTCACCGGCGTCATCGAGCTCACCCCTGCCGGCACGCTGGCCGGTTTGATCAAGCGGGAGCTCAAGGGGGACGCCGCACCCGAGATCGTCAAGGTGAACACTCCGGATGACCTGCCCGCGGCCCGGGACCTCATCGCCCGCCACGGTACGCCGGCCCACATCGTGCCCGAACCCACGGTGCACTTCCGGGTCGTGGTGGCCAACGCGGCGGGAACGTTCCAGCCTGGGCAGCTCACCGAAGGAACCGAGGTGACCTCCGGCCAGGTGATCGGTCAGGTGGTTACCCGGCAGGGCCCGACAGACATCACGGCCACGGCCTCCGGCGTGCTGGTGGAGTGGCTGGCTCACCCCGAAGACCCGGTCGCCCCGGGACAACCCCTGGCCCGCATCTCCCCCACCGCCATCCCCGGAGGCTCTCGATGACCTACCCCGGCTCCCGGATTGTGTCCCTGGGGCATTACCAACCCTCGAAAATCCTCACCAACGACGACTTGGCCGCGATGGTCGACACGAGCGACGAGTGGATCCGCACGCGGGTGGGGATTCAGACTCGTCGAATCGCCGAGTCCGACGAAACCGTGGCTGATATGGCGGCCGCGGCGGCTGAGAAGGCGTTGGCGGCCTCCGGGCTGACTCCAGCCGATATCGACACGGTGGTGGTCGCCACATGCAGCTCCGCGGACCGCTCTCCTAATGTCGCCTGCCGAGTCGCGGACCGGTTAGGGATTCCGTCGCCCGCCGCGTACGACATCAACACCGCCTGCTCGGGCTTCTGCTACGGCCTGGCGACCGTCGACCACGCGATCCGAGCCGGGGCCAGCCAGCGCGCCCTTGTGATCGGGGCGGAGAAGCTGTCGGCCATCACCGACTGGACTGACCGCAGCACCTGCGTCATCTTCGGCGACGCGGCCGGGGCCGCGGTTGTGGTACCGGCCGAGACCCCGCAAAGCGTCGGTATCGGCCCGGTGGTGTGGGGTAGCGACCCCGAGCGTTCCCACGCGGTCCGGATTGAAGGATGGCAGCCGTTCATCCAGCAAGAGGGCCAGCAGGTGTTCCGCTGGGCCACCACGCAGCTGGCTCCGATCGCGCAGGAGGCCTGCCGCCGGGCGGGTGTGGACCCGTCCGAGCTGGCGGGTTTCGTCCCCCACCAGGCCAATCTGCGCATCATTGAGGCGATCGCACGTAAATTGGGTGCGCCTAATGCCGTGATCGCCCGCGACATCGTCGAATCCGGTAATACGTCAGCCGCGTCTATTCCGGTGGCGCTGTCCAAAATTATCGAACGGCGGGAGATACCGACGGGAGCGCCGGTCCTGCTGTTTGGTTTCGGTGGTGGACTGACCTACGCCGGGCAGGTCATCCGCTGTCCCTGAAAAGGCCCACAGATTTTCTTGTGACCCGCACAATTCACATAGGAAAGGAATCCAGCATGACCCGCGAAGAGATCCAGAACGGCCTCAGCGAGATTCTCGAAGAGGTGGCCGGAGTCAACCCCGACGACGTCTCTGAGGAGAAGTCCTTCACCGAGGATCTCGAGGTCGACTCCCTGTCGATGGTGGAGGTCGTGGTGGCCGCCGAGGAGAAGTTCGGCGTGAAGATCCCCGACGACGCGGTGCAGGACCTGCGCACGGTGGGGGACGCGATCACCTTCATCGAGAAGGCCGCCGCGTGATTAAGCGTGTGAATCCCGCAACGTGTATCGAGGTATACACATGAGTTCGATCGATGTTGTCGTCACCGGGCTCGGCGCCACCACTCCTTTGGGGGCGGATGTCGCGTCGACTTGGGACGGCATGCTCACCGGTCGGTCCGGGGTGCACGCTCTGGAAGAGGAGTGGGCCGGCGATCTGCCCGTCCGGATCGCCGCCTCCCTCGCCGAGGATCCCACCACCCACTTCGATCGGGTTCTCCTTCGCCGTCTGGACCGCTCCGAACAAATCGCGTTGATCGCGGCCCGTCAGGCATGGGCAGACGCGGGATTCGCACCTAAGGACGGTGGGGAGGGTGACTCCCTCGACCGGGAGCGGCTCGCGGTGACGTTCGGGACCGGTATCGGTGGCGCGCTCACCCTGCTGGCCCAGGACGACATCCTGGAGACCCGCGGCCCGCGGAAGGTGTCGCCCTTCACCATCCCGATGCTGATGCCTAACGGGCCGGCCGCCTGGGTCGGTCTGGAATTAGGTGCGCTGGCCGGAGTCCACTCCCCCGCCAGCGCCTGCGCCACCGGCGCGGAAGCGATCGCGATGGGGTTGGATGTCATCCGCTCCGGCCGGGCCGATGTGGTGGTGGCTGGAGGGACCGAGTCGGTGATCGCTCCGCTGCCCATCGCCGGCTTCGCCGCGATGCGCGCCCTGTCCACCCGCAACGATGAGCCGGAACGCGCCTCCCGTCCGTGGGACAAGAACCGTGACGGTTTCGTCCTCGGTGAAGGTGCGGGAGCGTTGGTGCTGGAACGGGCCGACCATGCCCGGGCCCGAGGGGCGCGGATCTACGCACGGTTGGCCGGGGCGGGCCTCAGCTCGGACGGTTTCGACATCGTCCAGCCGCACCCCGACGGGCAGATCCGTGCCATGCGTCTCGCCTTGGAGAACGCGGGCGTGTCGCCTTCGGACGTCCACCACATCAACGCGCACGCCACCTCGACCCCGGTCGGTGACATGCTGGAGGTCGAGGCGATCCGGAAGGCGATCGGTGACCACCCCGTGTTGACCTCGACGAAGTCGATGACGGGGCACCTCCTCGGCGCCGCCGGTGCCGTGGAGTCGATCGCCACCGTGCTGGCCGTCCACCACGGCGTCGTACCCCCCACTCTCAACCTCGACGATCCCGACGAGGCGCTCGATCTGGATGTCGCGGCCGGTAAGCCGCGCGACCTGCAGATCAACGTTGCGATCAACAACTCGTTCGGGTTCGGCGGACACAACGTCGCGCTGGTGTTCCAGCGCGCCTGACACGGGGGAGGAAACCACGTGACTGTCACCCAGGCCATCTCTGAGGCCAGTCTGGACGAACGGGATCCGGTCGTACGGCTGCAGACGGTGTTCGACACCGGCACGATGCGGCTGTTGACGACGCGGGACGACGTGGGTGTGTTGACCGCCGCTGGGCTGGTCGACGGGACACGGGTGATCGCGTTCGCCTGTGACGCGACCCGCATGGGCGGCGCCCTGGGTGCCGAGGGGTGCCGGCGGATCGCCGACGCCATCGACACCGCGGTGCGGGAACGCGTACCCGTGATCGGGCTATGGCACTCCGGTGGGGCCCGGATCGGGGAAGGCGTGGCCGCGTTGGACGGTATCGGCCAGATCTTCGCCGCGATGGTGCGCGCCTCTGGGCGGATCCCCCAAATCTCGGTGGTGTTGGGTCCGGCCGCCGGTGGCGCGGCGTACGGTCCGGCCCTAACCGACATCGTGGTGATGGGACCGGCCGGCCGGGTGTTCGTCACCGGTCCGGAGGTGGTCCGGTCGGTCACCGGTGAGCAGGTGGACATGGAGCGGCTGGGCGGCCCCGACGCCCACGGTCGCCGCTCAGGTGTGGTGCACATCGTGGCCGACAGCGACACCGCGGCCATCGAGCAGGCCCGGAACCTGGCCCGGCTGCTGGGTGACCAGGGACGGTTCTGCCCGGACGATGTCACCGTCGACACCCCTGAGTCCGACCTGTCGACGCTGCTGCCGGCGGAGTCGGCCCGCGCCTACGACGTCAAGCCGCTCATCAAGCGGTTGCTGGATGAGCCCGGTGTGGAGCTGCACGCCAAGTGGGCCCCCAACATCGTCACCACCCTGGGGCGCCTCGCCGGGCGTACCGTCGGCGTCATCGCCAACAACCCGCTGCGGCTCGGTGGCTGCCTGGACGCGGCCAGCGCCGAGAAGGCCGCCCGGTTCGTGCGGATGTGCGACTCGCTGGGTGTGCCCCTGGTGGTCCTCGTCGACGTCCCCGGCTACCTGCCCGGCGTCGGCCAGGAGTGGGACGGGGTGGTCCGTCGGGGCGCCAAACTGCTGCACGCCTTCGCTGAGGCGGTCGTTCCCCGGGTCACTCTGATCACCCGCAAGGCCTACGGTGGCGCGTACATCGCCATGAACTCCCGCGCGTTGGGCGCGACCGCCGTGTTTGCCTGGCCCACCGCTGAGGTGGCGGTCATGGGGGCTCCTGCGGCGGTCAACATCATCCACCGCAGGACGCTGGCTGCCGCCCCGCCCGAGGAGCGGGAGGAGCTGCGGGCTCGCCTGATCGCCGAGCACGAGCGCACCGAGGGTGGTGTGAACCGGGCTCTGGAGATCGGCGTGGTGGACGAGATCATCAAGCCCACTCAGACCCGCCGTCGGATCGCCGAGGCCCTCGCCGCCGCACCGCCGGCCCGGGGCGCGCACGGCAACATTCCGCTGTAGCACCGCCGGACGCGGTCGCGACCGTGTCATCGTCGCCGCGACCCGACAACGGCGCGACCGTGTCCGTCCGTGCCCCAGCCGTTCTCTGCTGCTCTCTGAGATCACCGTCCGGGTCTCCGCTTGGCCCACTGCCCGGGGACCCGGACGTTTTCTGTTGTAAGAGTTCAGCCGTCAGGAGCGGGCCTACCGCGTACCCAGGCCTGCGGCGTGCCGCAGTAACATGCCGGTGAAAGGCCGTTTTACACGCAGGCGGAGACCGGAAGCCCGTCGACAAGCACCGGTGATCGGCCGGTCGCCGACGCCTCCCCCACCAGGACGGCCGCCACCGCCCGCAACGAGAACTCATTAGCTCCGAACGCGGCCAGTAGGACCGGGGAGTCGGCCTGTCTGAGCTGGTAGGGGGCGTCCATGCTCACCGTGACGTCACCGGCCTCCCGAGCGACGTCAGCGACGCTGTCCCCGTACCCCGCTAGATGGACGGTGACGCCTCCGTCGCCGAGGGCCACGCCGTAGTCCTGCAGGGCTTCGCTGAGCCACGTCCGCTGCTCCTCGCGTCCCCCGGTCACACGCACCGGGCCGGTGATCAACGGGCCGTCGCACGGGCCCCGTAACACCGTCACCGCCGCCGCAGCGATCTCCTGCGCCGTCCGCTGGTGTTCTGGGCTGCCCACGATGGACAAATCGGGCCGCTGGTTCACGGCCGCCACTTCGAACTTGGCGGTGATGATCCGGGTCACGGCCTCCACCAGGCGCTCCCGAGGGAGTCGGCCGCTGTGGAGGGCCTCCAGCAGCCCGTGGTACGCGGCGTCTAAGTCCGATGGCATCAGAAGGATGTCGTTCCCGGCCAGCAGGGCCCGCACCGCCGCTTCCTCAGGGCCGAACCTGGCCACCGGCTCCATCTGCAGCGAGTCGGTGATCACAACCCCGTCGAATCCCAGCTGCTCGCGGAGCAGATCCACCAGGACCCGGGAGGACAGGGAGGCGGGAACACCGGGGTCTATCGCCTGGACATCTAAATGTCCGGACATCACGAACCGCGTACCCGCAGCTATCCCGGCCTCGAAGGGAAGCAGGTCCTCCGACCGTAACTGCTCCATGCTCTGGGTGAGCACCGGCAGGGCCTCATGACTGTCGGTCGAGGTCCGACCGTGGCCCGGGAAGTGCTTGAGCGCGGAGGCTACCCCGGCCTGTTCGATACCGGTGACCGTGGCGGCGACGTGGCGAGCGACCAGCTCCGGATCGGAGCCGTAGGAGCGGGAGCCGATGACCTGGTTGTCAGGATCAGTGATGACGTCAGCATCGGGGGCGAAGATCAGATTGATCCCTAAGGCCGACAGTTCGGTCGCGGACACGGTGGCCGCGCGTTCGGTCAACTCCGGATCATCGATGGCGCCGAAGGCCATCGCCGTGGGCAGTAGGGTCATCCCCTCCCGCATCCGGGTGACCACGCCGTGCTCCTGGTCGATGCCGATCAGCATCGGCACCCCGGCGGGCAACTCTAACGCGGCCCGCTGCAGGCCGCTGGTGAGCCGACGCACCTGCGCTGGATTGTCCAGGTTGGAGGTGGGGTGAGTGGCGGTAGGGTCGTCGGCGGACTGCCTCATCAAGATCACCCCGCCGAGCCGGTACCGCTGGACCACCTCGGCCGGGGTCAGCCCGCCGTTGGCGGCTCGGGAAGCATCGCTCACCTCATAGGCGTCATCGCCGTAGATGGTGGGCATCAGAACCTGCCCCACCAGATCCTCGTCAGGGAGGGTGGCCGCGATCTCAGCGGCCGCGGCCTGGGGATCCTCTGGAATGTCAATGAGCGGTTCTGTCAACGCTGATCGCCACCGCACCGCCGGATCAGTGAAACCAGCGACGACGATCACGGTAGGCACAACGATCAGGGTGACCGCCACGGCGGCCGTAATCACCCAGTGTCGGTACCGTGACAGCTTCGCGAGTGGTCCCGAACTCCAGAGTCGACGCGAAGGACGGGGGGTCAGCCGCCGCAGGACCCGTAAAAGGATGGCCAGTCGGTCAGAGTGGACGATCCGCACTCGGACAAGTGCACCATCCCGCTCCCAGACCGAAGCGACCACCCCCCAAACCTAAAGCGCGCTGTCCAGCGTCTCAGCCGGCTTGGGTCAACCAGACCACGGGTGCACCCTCCCCCGCCTGCCGGTAGGGCTCCAACTCCGCGTCCCAGGCCGTCCCCAGCAGCCGATCCAGTCCGTGAACCAACGCCTCTGCTCCGGCCGCCTGGGCCATCAGGGCCCGCACCCGGTCCTCAGGGAGCAGCAAATCCCCGTTGGCGCTCATGGTGGCCCGGAAGACCCCTCGGCCCGGAACGTGCATGATCCGCTCACCGTCGACACCCGGACTGGGTTCTTCGGTTACCTCGAACCGGGTCATTGGCCACTGTCGGAGCGCGGCCGCCAACTCGGTCCCGGTCCCGACACGCCCGGACCAGGAGCATTCGGCCCGCAGGGTGGTGGGATCCGCGGGCTGTGGTGTCCACTCCAGCCGGACTGGCGTAGAGAGGACACGTGCGATCGCCCACTCGACATGCGGACACACGGCGGGTGGGCACGAGTGGACGTAGACGACGCCTCGCGTCGGCACGGTGACCTCCCAGTTGTCGAGGTACGCCTTCCCCCACGCCCTCGGCTATGGCAGGTCGATCATCATGATGACTGTGCGACGCGAGTTACGCCAGTCGCTTGGAGATATTGGTGGGAAAAGTGTGGCGAACAATGCGGCGCGGCGGGAATAGCACCGTCCGGGAGGGTGCTGCATCATGCGAGTCCTGCCCCTCGTCACACAACAGTGGACATTGCTACAACAGTGGAGAGTCGTTGATGGTATCGCTCTCGCCATAAGGTAGGGTCCCTGCGGCGCCTTGTTGCCGTTCTCATCTTGTTCAGTGTCAAGGAGTACCACGCGTGGCCACCAACCAGTCCAAGACCGCGCGCGCTTCGGTCCGTGCCGGGCAGCAGAGCAACACCGGCGGCGCGCTCAACGTACTTGGTGAGTTCAAGTACCTGATCCCGCTCGCTAACGGCAAGTACGCCTATGTGCGTAACATCACCACTGGGAAGACGGTCCACTGCGCGACCGACTCGGACAAGTTCGTGACCGAAATCAAGCAGCTGGTTGAGGCCGGTCACGGCGGAAAGATCCGGAGCGAACTGGACGCGTTGAATGCTAACCACCCCACCCACGGTTGGGATGTCACCACCAAGCGTCTGGTCGAAGCCGGCGTCTTCGAGAACTGACTCAGTGGGAATCGGGCCCTGACAATAAGCAGGGCCCGATTCTGTATGGTTCGCCGGGCTACTGTTCCTTTCCGGCCGTGTCCACACAGAACCCTGCTTACGGCAGGGAGCGTGGCCCCACGGTCACAGCGACAACAGCCGCACCCGTCCCGTTGTGATCTCATAGCGGGCTCCGACCACTCGGAGCGCGCCGCGCTCCTGCGCCTGGCGTACCGTCGGCAGCTCCCGCAGCGCGCGGACGGTAGCCGCGACGTGGGCGACCATGGTGGCCGCGTACGGGTCGTCACCGTCCACCGACACCGACGGGCCGATGACCTCAGCCAGGTATGCCTTCGCCCCCTCTAAGCGTCGCCCCTGGCGAACCGCGTCGACCACCGCCGTGATCGCACCGCATCGGTCGTGTCCGAGGACCATCAGCAGCGGTACCTTCAGATCCACGACCCCGAATTCGACCGACGCCCGTAACGCCTGATCGAGTACGTGGCCGGCCGAGCGCGCCACCAGAAGCGAGCCGAAGTCCTGATCGAAGACGGCTTCCACCGGGACCCGGGAATCCACACAACTGATGACCATCCCGAAAGGATGCTGGGCAGTGGCCCAGCGACGGGCAGCCACCACGTCATGATGGTGTATGGGGCGTCCGGTCAGGAAACGGCGATTTCCCTGCAACAAGATCAGCAGCGCGTTCGATGCGGGATCGATCGCCGACGGATCGGTCGGTACGTTGAGAAACTCATCATCATCCAGATGAGGCTGAGCGGGCACCGTTTCCTCCCACCCCGGGTGTGACATGGCACAAGGGTAGGAGCGACCGTCCTGCCTGGACGGTAATTCTCGCCACGTTCACATGAAGTTCACACACCAACCCATCGATCTAAATCGATGGATTCAGCGCCTCACCAGGGAGAATGACCGCTCAGCTGGCGGCACGGGTCTCACGCGGCATAGGCAACGCGGGACGCACTTCAGCAACCCCTTCCTCCGCGGATGACTGCGCCATGCGCTCGAACTGGTAGAACGCCGCCTGCAGGTCCTCCGCGATCGGCTTCAGCTTCTCCACGGCCGCTTGGAGCCGCTGCCGCGCCGTCCACAGACCGTCGTGACGCCCGCCGGACTCCCCCCATGATTCGGCGTGCTGGACGACAGCGGCCAAGGAGATACGCAGATGGTCGATGGTCCGAGTGAGGTCGTAGAGCACGCCACGGACCTCCGTCATGGGCATGCCGTCGACGAACAGTTCCCTCTCCCACTCGCCGGCGGCTCTACGCAGCCGCGAAGTCCACACGGTGCTCCGCCCCATAACGATCCTCTCCTTAAGCTCTTGTCCCGCGCTGTCCTTAATGTTGGAACGCCGACAAGTTTCCCTCGTTACGGTCTTGCGTCTTCGCGCCGACAACTATGCCCCTCCGTCTACCGCATATGAAAGGGGAGGGCCAGTCTTCTCCCTTCGACACGCCGTAAGGATCTTGAATCAATACTCCAGAAGACGGCGACGTGACGTCCGCCACCCATTTCCCTCATGCGTTGGCACCGACTCCAGTGTTCAGACCTGACACCGGTACAACACCATCGGAGGAACGGCGCGTAGAATCGGTCGACTACGCTCCACCACCTCGAATTTACTTCTCAGCAGTGCGGCAACCCGACGCCCGGAAGGCAGCCAAACCGTGGGCGTAGTAACGAGCGTGACGAATGAGCCCCCTTTCTTCAGTAGTTCGCAGACCGCGTCGAGGGTCCGGTGCTGATCCTCTGAGGACATCAGGGTCCATGGCAAGCTGCACACCACCGCGCCCACAGAATTCAGCCCGAGCTCCTTGGCGATCTCCAACAGCTCAGCCGCTGAGCGGTTTATCACCTCAACCCGGGACAGCTCTGGTACGCGGCGCAGCTGCTCTGCCAGAGCCGAGTTGAGCTCCACGGCGACGATCCGGGCCTGCGGATCCGCCGCCCGGACAATCTCACGGGTGATCGGACCGGTACCGGCCCCCAGCTCTACAATCTGGGTGACTCCCCGTAGATCTACACTGGACACTGCGCGAGCCGCCAGGTGACGGGAACTCGCGGCGATGCTCCCGATCTGACGCGGATTCCCCAAAAACTGGCGGAGCAAGCCCATCGAAACCCCTGTTGATATACACCGACCACATACAGCCCCGGCACCTGAGACTACCTGGATATTTCCCGCCCCTCTCCTTCCCAGGCGCCGCCCTAGGTAGAGGTGACCGCCACCCCGCTGCCTGCGCGCTCCCTGACAGGAGTTGAGATGCCCGATCTCCAGGCCGGGTTCGGGAACCCGGATCCGAGTAACGCCTCACCACCGCGCCTGGCTGATTCGGCTGATTCGCAGCGGCGTCGCAGGACCGGCAGAAGCGTCATCGCCGTCCTCATGATCGGTGTCCTCGCGGCCTGGTTCACGCTGACCAGGCCCACCGAAGACGACGCCTTGGAGCCGGCCCCTCCAGCGGCCTCCTCTGACCTGGCCGTGCTCGCCTACCAGGTCTACGACCGGAACCACGCCCTGATCACGTACACAAGCCCGTCGGAGACCTCACCAGCGGACGGGAGCGGCTGCCGGGAGGTGACGGTACGGGTCACCGCTGACGGTGGGCGGACCTGGAGTCCACATCGGGCGCCGGCGCATCTGAGGTGTCCGTCATCCGACGGACCGCAGGAGGCGCCGGGGACGGTCCAGGTGACGTCGCGTCCGTTCTTCTCTCCCCGAGCCATCCTGCTCGCGCCGGATACCATCCTGCTGGAGGTCAACGGCCGACGGTTCCTCAGCCACGACCTCGGGGCGAGCTGGAACGAGTACCTCCCGCAGACCCACCAGGTGGCGCAGCTGCCCGAGGCCATGCCCATCGACGTTCCGTGTGACGCGTTCACGGCCTTTGACTGCGCGGACTCCTCGGGTGGGCTGCGGGCGATCGCCCCACGGACCGGAGATCTGTATCTGTTGACAGGCGGGCCCCGATCCCGGATCTGGGATGCCACCCAGGCCGCTGACGGATCGATATGGGCGACGACCTGGAACACCGAAGGCAAGGCCGAGGTCTGGGTCAGTCACGACCGTGGCGCTACCTGGGTCACCCGACCCCTGCCCCACATCAGTGAAGACGGCTCACTCTTTTTGCATGTCACCAGCTACGACGGACAAACCGGCTACGTGCTCGCTCCCCACCGAGTTCCCCGTGGCGACGTAAACGCTGCGGAGCAGGAGTTCGACGGGCCACGACTCCATGCGCTGTACCGCACTGCCGATGGTGGGTTGAGCTGGGAACTGACGCACTACGACGCGCCACCGACCGAGGCTCCCGTCGCCGAACCGTCATATGGAGAACCATCACATGAACCTGAAGAATCTTCTGGGGAGGCGCCGGCTGGCCACCTTCTCACTGAGGACGGCGCTGACTCGGCGGTGGTGCTTCCCGACGGCACCCTCCTGACGGTCGATGCTGGGACGTTGACCTGGTACGCCAGTGCAGACGGTGGCCGAAGCTTCAACGTCATCGACCCCCCGGTGCCGGCAGCGGTGATCTCTTGGCTGCCCACCCGTGGCTTCTCCAGCCACGTTCTGCCCACGGAAACCGCCCGAGGCCCTATCCTCTACTTCAGTGAGGATGGTCGGGAGTGGAGCGAAATTCCCGTTCCCTAACTGTTCACTAATAGATCACTGTTTATCTGTTCGGCGCGATTCGCGAGCGTGTGACCTCACTTAGCGATACCCACTGACAGCCGGTGCGGCGACCGGGGCACCCGTCGCCACCACGCGACGCATCGCTCCAATTTGTTTCGCTGTGTGTTTCCGCCCGAATCCGCTGGGTGACATTGTGAAAAAGGGCCAAAAAAAGCTCTTATTGATCTCTCACTCGGTAGTGTGACGTTACTCGCACTTCAGAGTGCCGAGACTGGGGAGGTCGCTATGAGCTATGGCGAGATCTTCGTCTGGGAGTTGATAGGCACCGCCTGCCTCACCTTGCTGGGGTGTGGTGTCGTCGCCAACGTGGTACTGACCCGCACCCTCGGGCACAACGGCGGATGGCTCCTGGTCAACTTCGGGTGGGGTTTCGCGGTGTTCGCCGGAGCCAGCCTGGCTGCCCCTAGCGGCGCCCACATCAACCCCGCGGTGACCTTGGGGCTAGCGGTGGCCGACCGCCTGGACTGGGATCAAGTCCCGTTCTACTTCGCAGGACAGCTGGTGGGCGCCTTCCTCGGCGCCGTCCTGTGTTGGCTGAGCTACAAGCGGCAGTTCGACACCCACGACAACCCAGGGGGCACGCTCGGCATTTTCAGCACCGGTCCGACCGTGCGGAGCCTGCCCTGGAACGCCCTCACTGAGACGATCGCCACCTTCGTCCTGGTGGCGTGGATCCTGCTCAGCCCGCCCGCCGCTACCGGGGCTGACGGCGTCCCGCAGTTCGGCAATGAGGCGCTGGGGTACGCGGCGGTGGCCTTCGTGGTTATCGGTATCGGTAATTCACTGGGTGGTCCCACGGGGTACGCCATCAACCCGGCCCGTGACCTGGGTCCGCGTTTGGCGTACGCGGTCCTGCCGATCCGGGGTAAGGGTACCCCGGACTGGGGGTACTCCTGGGTTCCGATCGTCGGTCCGCTGCTGGGGGCGACCCTCGCCGGCCTGTTGGTCTACATCCTGCCTTCCTGAGCTTCCGACTTCCGCTTTCCAGCGTCCGGCGACGGCCTGCCCGCCACGGTGGGCGGCCCACCCCGAGATGACAGTCCACATATCCACCCGAAGGAGGCGGACGGCGCATGAGTCCCTACGTAGCCGCCATCGACCAGGGCACCACCTCCACCCGATGCATGATCTTCGACCACTCCGGCCAGGTGGTCTCCTCCGAGCAGATAGAGCACCGGCAGATATTCCCGCGAGCCGGCTGGGTGGAGCACGACCCCTTGGAGATCTGGCGCAATACCCGACAGGTGGCCGCCGGTGCGCTCGCCAAAGCCGACCTGTCCGCCAAGGACATCGTCGCGGTCGGGATTACCAATCAACGCGAAACCACCGTGGTGTGGGACCGCAACACCGGTGAACCGGTCTACAACGCCATCGTGTGGCAGGACACCAGGACCGATGCGATCTGCGCGGAACTGGGTCGTTTAGGAGGTGGCCAGGAACGGTACCGGGCCAAGACCGGTCTGCCGCTGGCCACCTACTTCTCCGGCCCCAAGATCAGATGGATCTTGGACAACGTGGAGGGTGCCAGGGCGCGCGCCGAGGCCGGTGACCTGCTGTTCGGCACCATGGACTCCTGGGTGTTGTGGAACGCCACGGGCGGTCCTGACGGCGGGTTGCACCTGACCGACGTCACCAACGCCTCCCGGACCCTCCTGATGGATCTGGAGACCCTGACCTGGGACACCGACATCTGCGAGGAGATGGGGATCCCACCACAGATGCTCCCCGAGATCCGTTCCTCGTCCGAGGAGTACGGGCAGGTGCGGGAACGCGGGACGCTCAGCGGGGTGCCGCTGGCCGGCATCCTCGGCGACCAGCAGGCCGCCACCTTCGGACAGGCCTGCCTATCGGTCGGTGAGGCGAAGAACACCTACGGCACCGGCAACTTCGTGTTGCTCAATACCGGCACCGAAAAAGTGATGAGCCGCAACGGCCTGCTCACCACAGTCTGCTACAAGATCGGCGACGCGGCGCCGGTGTACGCCTTGGAAGGGTCGATCGCGGTCACCGGCTCACTGGTGCAGTGGCTGCGGGACAACCTCGGCCTGATCTCAACGGCCGCTGAGAGTGAGGAACTGGCCCGGACGGTGGAGGACAACGGCGGCGCGTACTTCGTGCCGGCGTTCTCGGGCCTGTTCGCGCCGTACTGGCGCTCCGACGCGCGCGGAGTTCTGGTCGGACTCACCCGGTTCGTCAACAAAGGGCACATCGCACGAGCGGTGCTGGAGGCCACGGCCTTCCAGACCCGCGAGGTGATCGACGCGATGAACGCCGACTCCGGCGTACCGCTGAAGTCGCTGAAGGTGGATGGCGGCATGGTCCGCAACGAGCTGCTGATGCAGTTCCAGGCCGACATCCTGGGTGTGCCGGTGATCCGGCCCGTGGTCAGCGAGACGACGGCGTTGGGAGCGGCGTACGCGGCCGGTCTGGCGGTTGGTTTCTGGTCCGGTGAGGACGACATTCGGGCCAACTGGAAGCAGGACAAGCAATGGAACCCGCAGATGGACGAGGAGACGCGGGAACGGCAGTACGCGTTGTGGAAGAAGGCGGTCACCAAGTCCTTTGACTGGGTCACTGACTGAGGAAGGCATCTAGGTCCGTCGGCATGCTCCGCCACGCGTCGAATGGTCGGGGTAAAAATGGCCGGCCGACCTGAGAGGTCAGACCGAGACGTCAGACGCAGACCCCGGATCAGGGACACACAACAGGCCGCGTACCCGTCGGTGGCGGGTACGCGGCCTTTCACAGTCCTGGAGCGTGCCGGGTTTCCACACCCGCACCCCTCACGTCCTGTCACCGGGTGCTATCTGCATGGATCTCCTACGATCCTCCACCGGTGTGGATGTCACGGACAGCCGGGCACCGATCGGACAGCGTTCTTTCATCTGTGGCCATTGTGGATCCTTTACCAAGAAGCCCGTCGCTCACCTCCGGCACTACGGCGACCGTTCACGGCTTTGTCACTCACCACCGCTCTTCTGACCGACACAGCCGGTTTGTGTGACGCGAACCAGAACAGGAATCGCACATCGCTCGCAAGTTAAGTTCAGTTTTTTCTATTTGTTAACATACACGCTCTTTTAGATACATCTATGTAAAGCTATAAATGGCCAAACCGTCCCTATCACCCCTCAGGGAGCGGAGATGGCCAGATTCACCGCCTGGGCCAGTGCTGTCTTCGCGGGTGTCGTAGCCGCCACCCTCCTGGCCGCACCCGCGTACGCCCAGACCTACTCAGCTCCGCTGCGCACCGCCGTAGCCGCCCTGCCGGTGGCCTCCGAGGTCCGCACCGGATACTCACGAGACCTGTTCCCCCACTGGATCGATGCCGACGGCGACAGATGCAACACCCGGTACGAGGTTCTGATCGCCGAAGCGGTCACCGCCCCCTCCGTCGGCGCTAATTGTTCGTTATCCGGTGGCCGCTGGTACTCCTACTACGACGAACTGTATTGGACTAATCCGTCCGATCTGGACATCGACCATCTTGTCCCCCTCGCCGAAGCGTGGGACTCCGGTGCCCGTAACTGGACAACCGCGCAACGCCGCAGTTTCGCCAATGACCTCGGAGACAGCCGCTCCCTGGTGGCGGTCACCGACAACGTCAATCAGATCAAGGGTGATCAGGACCCCGCCACATGGCTGCCGCCCTCCAGCAACGCACGGTGCCGCTACATCACCGAATGGGTCGCGGTCAAACTGCGTTGGCGACTCAGCGTAGACACCGCCGAACGCAATACATTGACCTTATGGGCTAACAATTGCCCCAACGTCACTGTCACGGTGACCTACGCCTTGTAATTTATCCCCGCACCTTCTGCCCGGTGTCCGCCTTCTACCTGCGGCTTTGTCAATTGAACGACTCTCCTGATAGGAGCTTGGGCACCGGGCAACACATTGACCGACGACATTTTCATCTCACAGCGGGGTAGCGCTCGACGTCACTTTCGGTAAGCTAACCGAGGCCGCTGTACCCCCAGCGTCGAAGAAAAGTGGCGCGGCAGCGGCACCGCCGAATCGTCCTGGCGCCCGCCGGACGAGCCGGGGACCCAATCCATATGGGGTGAATCCGCGTCCTGCACCTCCGATGCGGTAGGGCCACCACTTCCGGGCCCGAACCCGTCAGCTAACCCGGTAGGCGGTCGACGGAAGGACCGCTCGTGACGTCAACACCGTTCTTACAACCGTTCCCTCGACGCGTCATCGTTCTGGCCGCCACGACAGCGGCCATGATCGGTACGCTTCTCATCCCGAGCTCCCCCGCTTCTGGCCACACCAACGCTGACCCGGAAGGCGGCAACGCCACCCTTCTCGAACAACTCGAAGCGGCTTCCCGAGGCTACGCCGAGGCGCAGGCCGCGCTGCAGGCCTCACAGGCCCGGTTGGCCGAGTTACAGGACCAGATCACCGAGACGGAAGCCGAGATCGCCAGCCTCACCGAGTACGTCGAAACCTTGGCTGACGCCACCTACCGTTCGGGCCAGCTCTACGGATGGAGTGCGCTGCTGCAGGACGGCTCACCCGACTCTCTGCTGGACACCGCCACCCTGATCGGCCGCTTAGCCCGTGAGGACCACGAACGGCTCTCCTCACTCCGGCATGCCCGCGATGAGCTGAGGACGCAACGGGACGCCGTCGACTCCGAGATCGCCGAGCAGCAGGAACAACTGGCCGAGATGGAGCGGATCCGCGACCAGGTTGAGCAAGCCCTGACCGAGGCCGGTGGCGGTGAGGAGACCGAGGGCCCCAGTGCTTCCACTGACTCCACCGATTCCGGCGCGGCGGCCGCCGCTCCAGCGCCGCGCAACCCCGACGGCAGCTGGCCCGAGGAGAGCTGCTCAGTGGACGACCCCACCACGGACGGCTGCCTGACCCCGCGTACCCTGCACGCCCTCCAGGAAGCCCAAAACGCCGGCTTCACCCGATACGTCGCCTGCTTCCGCACCGGCGGTAACGGGGAGCACCCCAAGGGACGGGCGTGTGACTTCGCCGCCCAGGAGGACACCTTCGGTGGCGTAGCGACCGGGGATGACCGGGAGTACGGCGACAACCTCGCCGCCTGGTTCGTCGAGAACGCTGACCGCCTAGGGGTCATGTACGTGATCTGGTTCAACCAGATCTGGCACCCCGCGACCGGATGGCGCGCCTACACCAACGGCGACGGTACGCCCTCGGGCGATCACACCAACCACGTCCACCTGTCGATGTACTGAGGATGTGCTGAGGTCTGAGGGCGCCTCCTGCGAAACTCCTGCGAAGGAGGAACCCCACAGGGGAGCCCGCCGTTGACCTGCACCGGATGGTCCGGGCCTGGCGGCCGATCGTGGCGCGGTCCGGGCCTTCCGGTCAGCACAGGTTTTCAATACAGGTCGTCGGTCAGCGCACCCGCTGTAGCACCAGCAGCGACCGTGCCTTCACCCTGATGGTCTCATTCGCTTTAAACCGTCGGATCCGCTTCCGGGACCGTCCGATGGGCAGCTGCACGGTTCCCGAAAGATCGAAATTGACCTCCCCGGTCACGGTGTCTACCGCCACCGCCCACTCCTCGCCGTAGCTGGCGTCCGGCACGGTCATCGGCACGTCCTCGTGATGGGCGTTGAAACACAGCAGGAACGAGTCGTCGGTGACCCGTTGCCCCCGCACGTCCCGGTCCGGAATGGCGTCACCGTTGACGAACACGGTCAGTGCCTTACCAAAGCCGGCGTCCCAGTCGTGGTCGTTCATCTCCCGCGCCTGGGGGGTGAACCAGGCGATGTCGCGCAGTTCATCACCGGTACGCAGCGGCCGCCCTTGGAAGAAACGGCGGCGCCGGAACACCGGGTGCTCGCGTCGGAACCGCGTCATCGCGGCGGTGAAGGCCAGGAAGTGTTTCTCCTTCTCTGCCAGCCGCCAGTCCACCCAACTGATGGGGTTGTCCTGGCAGTAGGCGTTGTTGTTGCCCTGCTGGGTACGGCCGATCTCGTCGCCGTGCAGCAGCATCGGAACTCCCTGCGACAGCAGCAAAGTGGCGATCATGTTCCGCCGCTGCCGGGTTCGCAGGCTCAGGATCTCAGGATCGTCGGTGGGACCTTCCACCCCGCAGTTCCAAGACCGGTTGTGGTTCTCCCCGTCCCGGTTGTCCTCGCCGTTCGCTTCGTTGTGCTTGTGGTTGTAGGAGACCAGGTCTGCCAGGGTGAACCCGTCATGCGCCGTGATGAAGTTGATCGACGCGTACGGGCGACGCCCATCGGATTGATACAGATCACTAGAGCCGGTCAACCGTGAGGCGAACTCCCCCAAGGTGCCGGGGCGGCCGATCCAGAAATCACGAACAGTGTCCCGGTATTTACCGTTCCATTCTGTCCACAAAGGAGGAAAGTTTCCGACTTGATACCCTCCGGGCCCCACGTCCCACGGCTCGGCGATGAGCTTCACCTGCCGAATCACGGGATCCTGCTGCACCATGTCGAAGAAGGTGGCCAGCCGGTCCACGTCATAAAACTCCCGCGCCAGGGAGGCGGCCAGGTCAAAGCGGAAGCCATCCACCCGCATCTCCGTCACCCAGTACCGCAGCGAATCCATGATCAGCTGCAGCGTGAAGGGGTTCCGGACGTTGAGGGAGTTTCCGGTCCCGGTGTAGTCCATGTAGTAGTAGGGCTCGCCTTCCACCAACCGGTAGTAGGCGGTGTTGTCGATGCCCCGCATGGACAACGTGGGGCCGAGATGGTTGCCCTCCGCGGTGTGGTTGTAGACCACATCGAGGATCACCTCGATGCCCGCCTCGTGCAGGGTCTTCACCATCATCTTGAATTCCTGCACCTGAGATCCGTCGTCACCACTGGCGGCGTACTGGGCATGAGGGGCGAAGAAAGCGAGGGTGTTGTAACCCCAGTAATTGGCCAGTCCACGTTGGACAAGGTGATGATCAGTGATGAACTGGTGGACCGGCATCAGCTCCACCGCGGTGACCCCCAGCCGAGTCAGATGCTCGATCACCGCCGGATGCGCCAGACCGGCGTAGGTGCCACGGAGGTGAGGGGGCACCTTGGGGTGGTTAATCGTCAGGCCCCGCACGTGCGCCTCATAGATCACCGTTTCGTGGTACGGGATCCGAGGCGGCCGGTGGCTCCCCCAGTCGAAGAATGGGTTGATCACCACCGATTTCGGCGCGTACGGTCCAGAATCCTTCTGGTTGCGAATATGCGGCGCCCCGAGCTGATACCCGAACAGCGATTCATCCCAGGTGTTCGCGTCACAGACCGCTTTGGCGTACGGGTCTACCAGGAGTTTCGACGGGTCACACCGCAGACCTCGGGCCGGGTCGTATGGGCCATGAACCCGATAGCCGTACCGCTGGCCGGGCCCAATCCCCGGCAGGTATCCATGCCAGACGTAACCGTCGACCTCGGGAAGCGGCACGCGGGTCTCGGTGCCGTCAGCGTCGAACAGACACAGCTCAACCTGAGTGGCCACCTGAGAGAACAGCGCGAAGTTAGTCCCGGTGCCGTCGAAGTTCGCGCCTAGCGGATAAGCCGAGCCGGGCCATGGCTGCACGACCGCTCCTGACGGACGAGGCGACCGGCCGTTGACCGGTCACCGGGTGTTGCGGGATTGGCCAGATGGTGTTGGGGCAGGGAAGGTTCACGGTAACTCAGATCGCCGCGCTGTGAGCAGCGTCTGGAAAATCCGTCGGGTGAGGTTCATAAGGTCCTCACAGGATGACCACCTCGACCCCCGCGGACGCCGTCACCGTGGCCGGCCCAGGGAGTACAAGACCCCCAGGGCCGGGGAGTCTGTTCCTGTCACGATCCGCGCATCGTCATACTATTCGCACGCTACGCCGTCACCATCCCGGTCCAGTCCTGGACGGTACCCAGGCTCGCCTCGATACAACGGAGCCGCACCAGCCGCCCGCGCCGCATCACAGTTGCGGTAATACACACTGTCCTCCTCCGGCGCGGGAGGTGGCGCAGGAGGATCGTCCCGCACGGGTGGCTCCTGGGCCGGTGGTACAGGATCGACGCCGGATGTGTCCTCGCACGCTACGCCGTCACCATCCCGGTCCAGTTCTGGACGGTACCCAGGCTCGCCTCGATACAACGGAGCCGCACCAGCCGCCCGCGCCGCATCACAGTTGCGGTAATACACGCTGTTCGCCTCCGGCGAATCA
>Ga0207873_1000539_pt1 | contig 41183 bp, 37 predicted proteins | sample BGWIniCompost_FD_187373 | JGI IMG/M metagenome (GOLD analysis project Ga0207873, IMG submission 187373) | Cellulose adapted compost microbial communities from Newby Island Compost Facility, Milpitas, CA, USA - BGW Initial Compost (SPAdes)... ... | reverse complement strand
CCAGCCGGTGGCGATCGAGGCGGGGCTGCGCTTTGCCATTCGCGAGGGTGGCCGCACGGTGGGTGCCGGCGTCGTCACCGAGATCATCGAGTAGCTGACGGTGTGGCGGGGGCCCGCCGGGTGAGCTGGCGGGCCCTCGCATCCAGCACGGGGATGTGGTATCATGGCCAAGAAGGCGAAGGCCGACCGGCACGTCATCACGCTCGAGTGCACGGAGTGCCGAGAGCGGAACTACACGACGCAGAAGAATCGGCGGAACGATCCCGGGCGGCTTGAGCTGAAAAAGTTCTGCCCACGTTGTCGGTGCGTTCGGTTGCACCGCGAGACGCGCTAAGCGCCGCGCGCTCAGGCGCGGCACGCAGCACAGGGTCGTAGCTCAACTGGTAGAGCAGCGGTCTCCAAAACCGCAGGTTGCGGGTTCGAGTCCTGCCGGCCCTGCCGCTTCCCCCATCGGGGAGAAGCCGACGCGCTGCGAGTGCCCAGTGGGGAGTCGTAGTGGGGCAGAGCCGATGGGCTCCGCCCTTTTGTCTGCCATCAGCGTGCGGGCTCGTCTCGTCCGGGCAGCAGCGCGGCTCTCATGAGGAAGGATGCATGGCGACGAGGACACGAACGCGAACGCGAGCGAATGAACCGCAGCCGCGAGCCCGGGTCGCAGCGCTGCAGCGGGTCGCGCGTGACACCGTGGCCGAGATGAAGAAGATCACCTGGCCCGACCGCGAGACGACCCGAAACCTGACCCTGGTCGTCATTGCGATCTCGGTCGTCCTCGGGTTGCTGCTAGGCGGGGTGGACGCGGCCTTCGTTCGACTCTGGAGCATCTTCTAGGAGGTCGCAAATGACGGCACGAACGCTTCGCGCGCGCCTGGCGCGGCGGCGCGAAGAGGAAGCCATGGCCGAGGGGGCCGGCGAGCAGCGGGGCCAATGGTACGTGGTGCACACGTACTCGGGTTACGAGAACAAGGTCCGCCAGAACCTGCTCCACCGGATCGAGACCATGGACATGGCCGACAAGATCTTCGAGGTCGTCGTGCCGACTCAGGAAGAGGTCGAGATCCGCTCCGGCCAGCGCCATAGTGTGCAGCGCAAGGTCTTCCCCGGCTACGTGCTGGTCCGGATGATCATGGACGACGATTCGTGGTACGTCGTCCGCAACACCCCCGGTGTCACCGGCTTCGTCGGCATGGGCAACAAGCCGACGCCCCTGGGCGAGGACGAGGTCCAGGCCATCATGCGCGGCATGGAGGCAGAGGCGCCTCGGGTCAAGGTGTCGCTGGCGGTTGGCGATGTGGTCCGCATCATCGACGGGCCGTTCAGCGACTTCCGCGGCACTGTGGATGAGATCGACCAGGAGAAGGGTAAGGTTCGGGTGCTCGTGTCGTTCTTCGGGCGCGAGACCCCGGTGACGCTGGACTTCCTTCAGGTCGAGCGCGAAGCGTAGGGTTAGCGGATAGACCCGCCGGCCGGTGCCGGCGGGTTGTGCATGTGGGAGGGGTTGATCCCCGTTCGGACCACCAGGGAGGATTGACGTACCGTGGCTAAGAAGGTCCGCGCGTACATCAAGTTGCAGATTCCGGCCGGGAAGGCGACCCCGGCTCCCCCGATCGGCCCGGCCCTCGGTCAGCACGGCGTGGCCATCATGAACTTCTGCAAGGAGTACAACGAGCGCACCGCCCATCTGGCCGGGCAGATCATCCCCGTGGTGATCACGGTCTACGAGGACCGCTCGTTCACCTTCGTCACCAAGACGCCGCCGGCTGCTGACCTGCTGCGCCGGGCTGCGGGGATCGAAAAGGGTTCCGGTGACGTGATCCGCAACAAGGTGGGCCGGGTCACGCGGGACCAGATCCGCGAGATCGCCGAGATCAAGATGCCCGACCTCAACGCGGTTGACCTCGAAGGCGCGATGAAGCAGATCGAGGGCTCCGCGCGGAGCATGGGGATCGAGGTCGTCGACTAGCCCGGTCGTTCCGGCTGGGATGTCGCAGGTGTGGGAGGGGCCAGCGCCCCGCCAGGACCACGAGGAGCACAAGAATGCCCAAGCGAGGGAAGAAGTATCTCGAGGCAGCCAAGCTGATCGAGCGTGGCCGTCTCTATACGCCGGCAGAAGCCGTCGCCCTGGTCAAGAAGACGGCCTTCGCCGACTTCGATGAGACAATCGAAGCCCACTTCCGGCTCGGCATCGATCCGCGCCAGGCGGATCAGAACGTGCGCAGCACCGTCGTCCTGCCCCATGGTACGGGGAAGGAGCCGCGCGTGCTGGTCTTCGCCGCCGGTGAGGCGGTGCGCATCGCGCAGGAGGCCGGCGCCGATTACGTGGGCAGTGACGATCTGGTCAAGAAGATCCAGGACGGCTGGCTCGAATTCGACGCGACGATCGCCATGGCGGACCAGATGGGCAAGGTCGGTGGCCTGGGTCGCATCCTCGGCCGGCGCGGCCTGATGCCCAACCCGCGCTCCGGTACGGTCGTGCGGTCAGCGGAGGATCTGCCGGCGGTCATCCAGGAGCTGAAGCGCGGCCGGGTTGAGTTCCGCAACGACCGCACGGGGCTGATCCACGCCGTGATCGGCAAGGAGAGCTTCGAGGACCAGCAGTTGGTCGAGAACCTCTACGCCCTGGTGGACGCCGTGATGCGGGCGAAGCCGGCGGCCGTCAAGGGCACGTATTGCCGCTCGATCACGCTGACGAGTACAATGGGCCCCGGCGTTCCGGTCGACGTTGCGAAGGCAACGGAGGAGGCGTCGAACTTCGCCGCCTAGCCGCTACGCGGCCCGGCCGCCGGACACCAATCGGATAGCCGACGTGCGCCGAAGACCGCTGGGGTGCGTGAGCACTTAATCATCCAGCCGAGGCGCGCGGGAAGTGACCACCGACGCGGGCTGTCCCGCGCTGTGCCTGGTGATTCCGCCCCGCGCCTCACGGCGCGGGGTTCTTGTTTGGTCGGAACACTGAACACACAAAACGGGACGGAGAGGAGGTGAAGACGGTGCCTACCCCCAAGAAGGTGCAAGAGGTCGAAGAGATCAGCCAGTTGCTCTCCAGCGCGACGCTCTCGATCCTGACCGACTATCGCGGTCTGAACGTGGCGGACATGCAGGGCCTGCGGGCGCAACTGCGGCCGCATCAGTCGAACATCCGCGTCGTCAAGAACACGCTGACCGCGATCGCGGCGGAGCGTGTGGGGCTGCAGGAGCTGCACCCGCTCCTGGAAGGGCCGACTGCCCTGGTGGTCGCGATGGACGACCCTGTGCAGCCGGCGAAGATCATCAACGACTTCGTGCGGACGTCCCGCATCCTCCAGATCAAGGGCGCGGTGCTGGAGGGGCAGGTCATTCCGGCTGCCGAGGTCGAGCGCCTGGCGACGCTCCCGCCACGGGAGGTGCTGCTCGGCAAGGTCGTCGGCGGGCTGCAGTCGCCGCTGTACGGCCTGGTCGGCGTGCTGGCTGGCACGATCCGCTCGCTGCAGTACGTGCTCCAGGCACGTGCCGAGCAGTTGGGTGGCAGCGAGGCGTCGGCGGCGTAGTAACGGCATAGCGTGCAAGCAGTCGACGGTACAGGCAAGATAGGAGGACCAGACATGGCTGTGGGCCAGGAGAAGATGGAAGAACTGATCAGCACCATCGAGCAGATGACGGTGCTGGAGCTGTCCCAGCTCGTCAAGGCGCTCGAGGAGCGCTTCGGCGTGACCGCTGCTGCGCCGGTCGCGGTGGCGGCGGCGCCGGGCGCTGCGGGTGGGGATGCCGCGGCGGCCGAGGCCGAGGAGAAGACGCAGTTCGACGTGGTGCTGGCTGATGTCGGCCCGAACAAGATCCAGGTCATCAAGGCGGTCCGCGAGCTGACCAACCTGGGCCTCAAGGAGGCGAAGGATCTGGTCGAGGCCGCGCCGAAGGCCGTCAAAGAGGGCGTGTCCAAGGAGGAGGCCGAGGCGGCCAAGGCCAAGCTCGAGGAGGCCGGCGCCAAGGTGGAGGTCAAGTAACGACCTTCGCTGGCACTCGCCATGCGAGCCACAGCGGCCCACCCGTGGATACGTCCGCGGTGTGGGCCGCTCCCTTTGTGAGGAGGGGCCCATCTGTGCTATACTGCGCGTAGTTTCGGGGCGTGGCGCAGCCTGGTAGCGCACCGGTATGGGGTACCGGTGGTCGGAGGTTCGAATCCTCTCGCCCCGACCAAACATCTTGAATATCCGGGCGAGTGCGTCGCCTCCGCACCCCGGCGTGGGACTCCCCAGTCAGACGAGCGGAGAGTGGGGATATGGAGAGCGCGTCGCGCAGGGCGCGAATCATCATCGCCGACGATGAATCCATCATCCGGATGGATCTGCGCGAGATGCTGACGCACCTCGGCTACGATGTCGTCGGCGAGGCCGCCGATGGGCGGACGGCCATCGAGCTCGCCCAGAAGCTCCATCCGGACCTCGTCGTCCTCGACATCAAGATGCCCGACATGGACGGCATCGAAGCGGCCGAACGGCTGACCCAGAGCCGCATCGCGCCGGTCGTGCTCCTCACCGCCTACAGCGAGCAGAACCTCATCGAGCGCGCGAAGCGAGCGGGAGTCTCCGGGTACCTGGTCAAGCCCTTCCGCGAGAGCGAGTTGATGCCGGTCATCGAATTGGCCCTCGCGCGTTTCCACGACCTTCAGGGGCTGGAGAACGAGGTGGAGCAGCTCAAGGACGCGCTGGAGACGCGCAAGCTGATCGAGCGCGCGAAGGGCATCCTGATGGAGGTCCACGGCCTCAAGGAGGCGGAAGCCTTCAACCGCATGCGGCGCACAAGCATGGACAACCGCAAGTCGATGCGGGAGGTCGCCGAGGCCATCCTCCTCACGCACCAGGTCGAGACCCGGTCCTCTTAGACTACGCCGAGCTCACCCGCAACTCATCTTTGGTGTTTTTCAACGTAACGCCGGTAGGCTGCCGGCTTAGGCCCCGTGCCCACACCAGGAGCGCGGCTGGCGCACGAAGCTGCTTCCTGGGGGGCGGCTCTCACCCCCGACCCCTCTCCCAACGTTGGGAGAGGAGAGTTAGTTATGGGTGGACGGGGGCTGCACCGGCCGACGCCGGCCCTCCTGGGAAGGCTCAGTCGTTGCATTGACACGCAGGTTCGTGCCGGGAGTGGGGATCAGGAGCCTGAGCCGGTGGCGCGCTCGAGCTGGACGGTGATCTGGGAGGGCTGCACGCTGCGGACGCGCACGCCGGACGGCACGTCGACCGAGACTCGTTCCTGGTAGAGTCCCGGCTCCTCGATGTCGCCGAGGTCGACAGTGGCCCGGACGGCGCCCTCTTCCAGCGCGTTGATGCGACTGCGCGGGCCTTGCAGGCGTATCTCAACCGTGCCGAGAGTGCCGATGACCGTGAAGCCGTCGGGCACGTCGGTGGCAACCACCGGCACGGCGGGCAGAACCTTGCTGATCTCCGGGTCCTGCTCGCTGGTCACCCAGGCCCACAGCGCGAAGGCGAGGATGAGCGCCAGGATGAACCGGAAGAGGTTCCCGGTGTCGAGGAACTGGCGCAGCCTAGTCAGCACGGGTTGCAGTCCTCGCTCCATCTTCAGGCGCTCGCTCCCGGTTATCGCCCAGACCGTCGGCGGGCGGTGGTGGCCCGTTCAGCCGCACGCGCCGGCGGATGGTGCGCTCGGGGCGGTCAAGCCGCAGCAGCGTACGCAGGACCTTCCGCAGCCGCTCCGGGTCCAGGTTGCGGTAGAGCCGCCCGTTGTGTGCAACCGCGATCTGGCCCGTCTCTTCCGAGACGACGACGGCGATGGCGTCGGACTCCTCGGTGATGCCCATGGCGGCGCGGTGGCGCGTCCCGAGCTGACCGCCGGTGGCAACGTTGTCGCTGAGCGGCAGCACGCAACTCGCCGCGAGGATCCGGTCGTTGCGTACGATGACCGCGCCGTCGTGCAGGGGCGAGTTGGGGTAGAAGATGTTGATCAGGAGCTGCCGGGTTAGCGTGGCGTCCAGCGGCACGCCGCGGTCGACATAGTCCTGAAGCCCAGTCTCACGTTCGATCACGATGAGGGCACCGTAGCGGTGGCGCGATAACTGGACGGCGGCACGCGAGATCTCCTCGACGGTGCTCTCCAGGTCGGTCTCAGCGGCGGCCGTGAAGGGTGGTCGCAACCAGGAGCCGGTGTGACCGAGCTGCTCCAGTGCCCGGCGTAGCTCCGGCTGGAAGACGACCGGCACGGAGATGATGAGCGCCGGGAGTGCCTTGTCGAGCAGCCATTTCAGTGCTGTCAGGTTGAAGATGTTGGCGACACCGACGACCACGACGATCAGGATCAGCAACCCGCGGATCAACTGCGTGGCGCGTGTGCCCTGGGCTACCCAGAGCACGCCGAAGAAGATCAGGGCCACGGCGAAGATGTCGATGATGGCCCGGAAGTCGAGGCGAGTAAAGATCCACGGGAGTTCGGGCATGAGCGGCACCCTGACGACGGACTTGCCCAGCTAGCTGATTGGATTGTACCACGGCGCCATGGCGGATCCTGACGGGGCGCGGCCCGCGGCGGCGCACGTGTTGTTCATAGTTGTCTCTTGGCGAGGGCGGCCAGCGCGGCCTGCTTTGCCTTGATCGCCGGGTCGTCAGGCGCGAGTTGGGCGAGGCGCCCGTAGACTCGCTCGGCCTGCCCGTACTCACCGACGGCGGCGAGGATCTCGCCGAGCCGGTGGTATGGCGTCAGATCCGTCGGATCGAGGGCGATGATCTGGTGGAGCGCAGCGATGGCTTCGTCGTAGTCCTCCTGGGTTCTCGCGATGCGAAAGACCTCCTGGAGCTGTGCCTTGGCCTCCGCGATGCGCCCGTGCTGGACGAAGGTGGCGGCGGCGGCGTGCCGCAGCCCGATGTCTTCGGGCGCCAGGCGGATCATGTAGCCGTAGATCGGCTCGACCTTCTCCCAGTCGCCCATGAGGGTGGCGATCTCGGCGGCGCGGCGCAGGTGAGCGATCGCCTCCGCGACGCGGCCGTGCCGCTCCAGCAACTGCGCAAGGGTGAAGAGTTCGCGGAGGGCTTCTGCCAGTCGGCCGCGCTTGAGATGGATCTCGACCAGCCGCTCGCGCAGCGGGAGATGGTTCGGAGCGATGCGCACCATCGTCTCGAGGGTTTTTTCCGCCTCGGCGTGCCTCCCGGCGGCCTCCTCCTGCTCGCGCAACGCATCGAGCTTTGCGAGGGCTTCGGCCGTCTCGCCGGCGCGGCCCACCAGTTCGGCGTGGGCACGGGCGTACCGATGGGTGTCCGGATACTGCCCCATGAGTCGCTCGTAGACAGCGAGGGCCTCCCGGAACTCACCACGCTCGACGAGCAGGTTGGCGAGGCTCTCACCGAGAGATGCCGCCGTCGCTGGAGGATCGAAGAGGGGATTCTCCGACACGAAGGCCGCGACGTCGGGGTGCGCCGCCAGGTCGAAGGCAGCCCGGAGTGGCGGGAGCACGGTTGCGGAGTCAGCGTCCGGACCCAGGGCGCGGAGCGAGCACACCGCGGCAACGAAGGCACTGACGCGGTCGGCCGGCCGGAAGCCCGCGAGCCGGGCGGTGACCTCGCGCGAGTCACCCACGGCCAGCGCGAGCAGCGCTCGCAGCACGGGCATGGCCGTGCCCTCCGGCAACACCGCTGCCACGTCGCTCAACAGGCGCTGGGCCTCGATCCGGTCCACGCACCCGGCGGCAGCGTCCCGAGCCAGCCGCGCGATGAGAGACCACTGCGTCTTCGCACCTGTCGCGGCGGCGACGGCCAGCGCAGCCACGATAGAGGCCGGGTCGTGTCCCACATCTTGGGTCAGATCGGCTGCCTCGGCCAACTGGCCGGAGCGGAGCAGTTCACGGACGTAGGTGAGGCGGGCGACCGAGCTACCGGGCGCCTGGGCGTGCCACTCGCGGGCGAGATCGAGCGCACCCGCTGCGTCTCCGGCCTCCAACAGGGCGGCGGTGGCAGCCGGGACGTAGGTGTCGCTGAGCGACGCGTCGCCGGCGGCCAGCGCGGCTCGTGCCAGAGCCAGGACGTTGTCCAGCGTGGGAGCGGCGTGCGCGACCACGCGCGCAAGGGCCAGGTCATGCTCGGTCTCGCTGCGCAGCGCCGCGAGCCTGCGGATCGTGGCGGCCAGCGCCAGCGCTTTGGCCTGGCGCTGTGTGGCGACGAGGAGTTCGGCGTGGCGTACGAAGATGGAGAGATCGTCCGGGGCGAGCGTCTCGGCGTAGACGGTCAGATCGAGCGCGCTCTCAAGGCGCCCTCGTGCCACGTCCGCATCTGCTTCGGCCATCACACGGGCGGCAGCCGGTGGAAGGCGGTTCGTGTGAGGGAAGGGGCCGATCGTCAGCGGGTCGAGCCGCGCCCCACGGCGCGGCCGCTTCCGTGAGGGTGCCTCCACGGCCGCTCGCTCTTCCGCGTGTCCGTCAGCGGCCCGCAGCGCGGCCTGGGCACGGGCTCCCCAGGTGGCGTCGATCGTCGCGACCTGGAGCAGCGTCCGTCCGTCCGGGTCTCCCCGGCGGAGCAGGACCTCACCGAGCAGCACGCGCGCGTCGGCGCCCGGGTATCCGGCCTCGATAGCGGCCCGGAGCAAGGGGATGGCGTCGTCTTCACGGCCGTCGGCGATGAGCGCTGCGGCGTGCTCGATGTTCGCGCGCAATCGCTCGGAGTCGCCCGACACGGACCTCGTCGGGGCGGGCTCGTCGAAGTGCTCCACGGTACCCGGGGTCCTTTCTCCCAACGGTATCGGGCGCCGAGAAAACCCGGCACATTGGCAGTATACGAGCGCAGGCCGCGCCGCTGGATAGTACAAAGGTGCGGAAGTGGTCTGGGACTGCGTGCCCGGTGCCCCCTTACCGGCCGGGGAAGCGCCGGAGAGCGCTCGCGCGGCGCACGCGGTAGTCGCCCGCGGGGATCAGCACGGCGTGGCAGATGCGCGGGTCGCTCAGGCGGGAGGCGACGCGTGGATCGAGCTCGTCGAAGTTGCGGTTGGAGGTGATGATGGTCGGGCGCCGCTCGTTGTAGCGGAAGTTGATGATCTGGAACAGCTTCTCGCGGGCCCACGGGGTCGTGTGCTCGGTTCCCAGGTCGTCGAGGACCAGGAGGTCGATGGTGCGGATGGCGTTGAAGCGCGCGTCGTAGGTTGCGCCCTGGTCCGGGGCGAAGGTGGCGCGCAGGTGGTCGAGCAGGTCAGGCACGACCAGGAAGAGGGCGCGCATGCGCTGGTGGGCGATGACGTAGTGCGCCACCGCAGCCGCCAGGTGGGTCTTCCCGCAGCCATAGCCGCCGAGGAGGAAGAGCCACCCATCCGGGTTCTCGGCATAGGCGAGCGCCGCCTCGTAGGCCTCACGGACGCCCGGCACGTCCGGATCGAACGTCTCGAAGGTCTGCCCCTCGAACGCGCCCAGGCTGCTCATCTCCGCGATCTCGCGATGCCGCCGCTCCTCACGTTCGGCGATCTTGCACTCGCAGGGGATGAGCCGCCCGAAGTTGGGACTGCCCACTGGTGCGTCGACCCGCAGGAAGCCAGCCCCCTTGCAGATGGGGCAGCTATCGTCGTCGCCGGAAGATGGGGGCATGTTTACCGCGGAGGTGCCTCTCCGGGTCGAAAGCTGTCGCAGGACGTCCAGATCGCCGATCCGCTTCATCGCCACGCCCCTCGGTGGCCCAGCGCTCCAGGATCCGCTGGATGTATCGCCATTGTCGCCGATTGTAGCTTACCGCTTCCTGGATGGCGTCTTCAATCCACTGCTCCGGGTAGAGCTCCAGCGCCTCGATCAACTGGTCCGCGATGATGGGGGTCACGAGCCCGACGTTCTGCTCGTAAAGCCGGAACACGTTGGGCCGCTCCCGCTCCACCCGCAGAGACGGCTCGCGGGCGCCGACGGCAGGGGGCAGCGGCGCGAGTCCCTGCTCGAACAGGCCCAGCCGCAGGCGGTTCTCCGGCGTTGCCGGCATCAGCCAGGCTTCCCCGCCGTCGTCTCCAACGACCCGGAAGCGCAGCAGCGCGCCGCGTGCGACCGCGAGCTCGATGCCGCGGCGGATGTCGTCGAGCGGCAGGAGCGCCGCCCCGGTCAGGCGCAACCCCTCCAGCAGGTGCTCGTCGGTGTAGAGCGCGCTCTCGGGCACGACACCGTCACGCCAGTCCGGCGAGGCGAGGAGCCGATAGAGGGTCAGCATCACCTTGATCTCGGCGATGTCGCGCATCGCCGGGAGCAGCTCCTCAAAGAACTGGCGAGGGACGGGTATCCTGGCGTCCGGGTCGTTCCCGGCGTCGTGGTGCATCTGAGCCTTCCCAGCCCGTCGTGCTACGACGACGGCTCACGGTAGAGTTCGAGGTCGGCGAACCGCGCGGTGCGATCGAAGAAGCGGAGCGAGATCGTGTCGGTCGGCCCGTTGCGGTGCTTGGCGACGATGATTTCCGCGATGCCCTTCTTCTCGGTGTCCGGGTCGTACACGTCCTCGCGGTAGATGAACATGACGATGTCTGCATCCTGCTCGATCGACCCACTCTCGCGGAGGTCCGAGAGCATCGGCCGGTGGTCGGTGCGGGCTTCGACGGCGCGCGAGAGCTGGGAGAGGGCCAGCACCGGGACGTTCAGCTCGCGGGCCAGACCCTTGAGGCTGCGAGAGATGTCGGAGATCTCCTGGACGCGGTTCTCGGCCCGGCGGCCCTGGGCGAGCTGGAGGTAGTCGACGATGATGAGGTCGACGCCGTGCTCGGCCATGAGGCGGCGCGCCTTGCTGCGCAGCTCCATGATGTTGATGCTCGGCGTGTCGTCGATAAAAATCTTGGCCTCCGCCAGCCGGCCGAACGCGCGGGAGATCTGGTCCCACTCGTCGTCGTTGATCAGCCCCAGGCGCAGCCGGTGAGAGTCGACGCCGGTCTCCATCGCGAGGAGGCGCTGGACGAGCTGCTCAGCCGACATCTCGAGGCTGAAGATGGCGACCGTCTTGCCGTACTGCACGGCCGCGTTGTGCGCGATGCCGAGCTGGAACGAGGTCTTCCCGACGGCCGGACGCGCGGCGAGGATGATGAGATCCGAGCGCTGCAGCCCGCCGGTCAGCTTGTCCAGATCGGCAAAGCCGGTCGGCACGCCGACGACGGTGCCGCGCTGGTGCTGGATGGCATCGAGCTTGTCAAAGTAGTGCTCGAGGATCTCGGCGATCGGGGTGAAGTCGCGCGTGCTGCGCCGCTGCGAGACGTCGAAAATGGCCTGCTCGGCCCGCTCCAGCGCCTCGTCGATGTCCAGCGACTCGTCGTAGCCGATGCGGACGATCTCACTCCCGGCCTCGATCAACCGGCGCAGGGTCGCGGTGCGCTCAACGATGCGGCCGTAGTACTCGACGTGCACGGCCGTCGGCACCGCGTTCATGAGTTCGGTGATGTAGGCGACACCACCGACCTCTTCAAGCCGCTCGCGCCGCTCCAACTCGTCGACGACGGTGACGAAGTCGGGCGGCTCGCGGCGGTTGTAGAGGTCGACGATCGCCTGGAAGATCGTCGCGTGGGCGCTGCGGAAGAAGTCTTCAGGCTTGAGGAACGAGGCGACCCTGATCACCGCATCGCGGTCGATCAGGAGGCTCCCCAGGACCGATTGCTCTGCCTCCAGGTTGTGGGGCGGAAGTCGCTCGACCGCCTGCGTGGCCACCGCCTCGCTCCTCGCTCAACCCTAGGACTCGGGCGACTCCTCGCCAGCCGCCTCGTCCTGGGCGCTCGCCGCGCCATCCTCGCCGGCAGCGCTCGCCTCGGCGTCGCCGGCCGCAACCGGTTCGCCGCCCTCGGGAGCGACGACCACCGTCACCGTGGGCCGCAGGCGACCGACGAGGTGCACCGTCACTTGATGCTCCCCAACGGTGCGGATCGGCTCCTCGAGGAGAACCTTGCGCCGGTCGATCTCCTCACCGAACTTAGCGGTGAGCACCTCGGCGATGTCCTGCGCGGTGATGGAGCCGTAGAGCCGCCCCTGCTCGCCGACGCGAGCGAGCATCTGAATGCGCGTGCCCTCGATGCGGTCGGCCAGGGCCTGCTTGGCTCGCTCCTCGCGCTCGAGGCGCCGCGCCGCGGCGGCCAGACGCTGCTCGGCTTCCTTGACGCGGCCCGGGGTCGCCATCTCGGCCAGACCCTGCGGAATCAGATAGTTGCGGGCATACCCTTCGGAGACGTCTGCAATCGCCCCCGCACTCCCCAACTTGGGGACATCCTGCAGGAGGATGACCTTCATGCTGTGATGCCTCTCTGTCGCCGTCGCGGTGCGGCGCGCGGCGCGACCCGCACGGCACTCTGTCAACGAAGACGCGCCGGTCACAAGCGGGACAACCGGCGCCAAAAACAGGTGTTCGCACGTGTACGAACACCACTCCCTCCAACATTATGATACCGAGCGTAGGGGCGGATTGCAATGTAGGCGCGGCATCCGTGCGGTTCTGACGGTCGCTTGCCCGTGCCGAGGACCGGGAACGCCTCGTGCGCCCGGCCGCGACGGAGTTCAGTCGCCCTGGGCAGCCAGGCGGCGGCGCAGCAACTCGTAGAGAGCGATGGAGCCGGCCACTGCGGCGTTGAGGGAATCGACTCTGCCCTGCATCGGGAGCGCCACCTGGACGTCGGCGCGGCGCAGGAGGGTGGGAGCCATGCCCTTCCCCTCGGAGCCGACGACGAGCACGGTCGGCTCGGGCAGGTCAGCGGTGAAGAGGGTCTGGGCCTCGGGGCCGGCCTCCAGGGCGACCACCCAGTAGCCAGCCTCCTGGCACTCTTCCAGCGCGCGCCCGAGGTTGGCAACCAGCGCCACGCGCAGGTGCTCGACTGCCCCGGCCGAGGCATTGACCACGGCCGGCGTCACCCCGGCCGCGCGCCGGTCCGGCAGGAGCAACCCGCCGACGCCCACAGCCTCGGCGGTTCGCATCAGGGTGGCGAGGTTTTGCGGGTCCTGGATGTGGTCGAGCGCGAGGATGGGACGCCCCTCAGCCTGCCGGAGCAGGTCGTCGAACCCGACGTACGGGTAGGGGCCGGTCTCCAGGGCGACGCCCTGGTGGTTGACATCCGGCAGCATTTCCGCCAGGTCGCGCTGTGGAAGGTGCTTCACCGGAAGTCGGCGCTTTTCGGCCGCCTGGATGATCGCCGCGACGCGTGGCTGCCGGGCCGAACCTTCGGCGACGAACAGGCGGCGGAGGGAGCGGCGACCGCGCAGGGCCTCCATGACGGCGTTGCGGCCGTAGAGCAGCTCGGTCCCACGCGGTCGCTCGCGCATGGTCACTCCCGTCGCCAGGTGCTGCCCTGGGCGGTGTCCTCGACGCGGATGCCCAGTTCACCCAGCCGCACCCGAATGCGGTCGGCCAGATCCCACAGCCGCTGCTTGCGCAGCTCGGCGCGGACCTCCAGCAGCAGGTCGACGAACGGCTCGATCGCCTCGTCGGTGCGCTGCGTGGTCGTCTCCAGCGTCAGCCCGAGGACGCCGGCAAGCTCCTTGAGGACGCTCTGGGCGTAGGCCACGGCGGCGGCAGGCGCACCGGCGTCGCGCTCGCGGTTGATGGCGCGTGCCAGCTCGAACAGGTGGGACAGCGCCACCGGCGTGTTGAGGTCGTCGTCCATCGCCGCCCGGAACTCAGCCCGGGTCTCGTCCGCTATGCGGGCGAGCGCGTGATCCGGTGCGGTCGCCGGCGCGGTGGCCGGGTCGAAGCCGCGCACGGCGCTCTGCAGGCGCGCCAGGCCGCGGCGGGCCGAGTCCATGGCCTCATCGCTGAAGGTGAGCGGGCTGCGGTAGTGCGAGCTGAGGACCAGGAAGCGGAAGGCCTCGCCGTCGCCCCGTTCCAGCAACTCGCGGATGGTGATGAGGTTCCCCAGCGACTTGCTCATCTTCTCGCCGCCGAGCTGCAGCAGGCCGTTGTGGACCCAGAAGCGCGCCAGCGGCTCCTGGTCGGTGAATGCCTCGGACTGGGCGATCTCATTCTCGTGGTGGGGGAAGATGAGATCGGCACCGCCGCCATGGATGTCGATCCGGTCGCCCAGGTGCCGGTAGATCATCGCGCTGCACTCGATGTGCCATCCGGGGCGACCCGGACCCCAGGGACTGTCCCAGGCTGGCTCGCCCGGTTTGGCACCCTTCCAGAGCGCGAAGTCCATGGGGTTTTCCTTGCGGGGATCCACCTCGATCCGCGCGCCGGCCATCATCTCGTCGAGCGAGCGGTGCGACAGCTTGCCGTAGCCCGGGAAGGAGTCGACGCGGAAGAAGACGTCGCCCCCCTCGACGGCGTAAGCGTGCCCCTCCGCGATCAGCCCCTTGATCATCTCGATGATCGTGTCGATCTCCTGGGTCGCGCGGGGGTAGATCGTAGCGGGCTTGACGTTCAGCCGGGCGGTATCGCGCAGCCAGTCCTCGATCAAGCGCTCGGCCAGCTCGCGGGGTTCAATCCCGAGCGTGGCCGCGCGCTGGATGATCTTGTCGTCGACGTCGGTGAAGTTCTGGGCGTGGATGACCCGGTAGCCCGAGTACTCCAGGTAGCGCCGGAGCACGTCGAAGACGATCGCCGACATCGCGTGACCGATGTGCGCATCGTCGTAGACGGTGGGGCCGCAGACATACATGCGGACCACGCCCGGCTCGATCGGCTCGAACGGGCGCTGCTCTCCGGTGCGGGTGTCGGTCAGTCTCAGCGTCATGCTCGTCTCCTGTTGCGGCGCCGCGGCCGAACTGGCGGGGCGCCGGAATCACAGCCGTCGCCTCCTGCGGTCCTGGGCCGCACCCGGTGGCGTGCCCGTGCGGGTACGCGCCGGCATGCCGACTGACTCGACCCTGGACGGGTCAGCGTCGTTGGACAGCAGCAGGCAAGAGGTAGGCCGCGACGGGGGCACCGGCTCCGCCGATACCCCCTAGCGACAGGAGCAATAGCAAAGAACGCTGTGATACGAATACGAGGGGTTGGTGTGGCCGTTGCTCATAGCGGTCGCGCCGGGGCTGCTAATCAGCCGCTGCGCTCGTCTCCTTCGCGCTCGATGTGCTCTCACTGTCACTGGTGCTGCTCGAGCCGTTCGACTTCCGGCTGTCAGTAATGTACCAGCCTGAGCCCTTGAAGATGATCCCGGCGGGATGAAGGACGCGACGAACCTGGGCTCCACATTCCGGGCACTCGCTCACCGGCTCGTCGCTGAACCGCTGCTTGCGCTCGAAGGTGTGGCCACACGTCCCACATGCATACTCATAGATCGGCATCCCGCTCGGACCTCCTCTGACCTACTACGAGCAAACTATCGGTAATTCTATCCATAATCCGATGCTAGAGCAAGATGGTGTCACCAAGTTTGAGTTAGAGCGGCTCTAGCTCGTCCCAGTTCGCGCCGGCAGCGACCTCGACCACCAGCGGCACGTTGAGCGTGACGACCTTCTCCATCACATCGACTGCCAGGTCGGCCATGGTCCGGAGCTCGGAGCGTGGAACTTCGAAGAGCAACTCGTCGTGCACCTGCAGGAGCATGCGGCTGCGCAGGCCGCGGCGACGCATCTCGTCGTGCACCCGGATCATGGCGATCTTCATGATGTCGGCCGCGGAGCCTTGCAGCGGCATGTTGATCGCCATCCGCTCGGCGGCCAGGCGCCGATTCACGTTGGAAGAGTCGATGTCGGGGGTGTAGCGCCGCCGGCCGAACATACTGGTGACGTAGCCCTGCTGCAGTGCCTGCCGCTTGGTCCGCTCGAGGAAGGCGCGCACGCCGGGCAGCCGCGCCATGTAACGGTCGATGAAGCGCTGGGCATCCTGCCGGCTCATCCCGGTGTCGCGCGCCAGCCCGTAGGCCTGCATGCCGTACATGATGCCGAAGTTCACCGTCTTGGCCACTCGCCGCATGTCGGGGGTAACCTGCTCCAGCGGGACGCCGAAGACATCGGCCGCCGTGGCAGCGTGGATGTCCTGCCCCTCGCGGAAGGCGTGGACGAGTCGCTCGTCGCCGCTCAGGTGCGCCATGAGCCGCAGCTCGATCTGGCTGTAGTCGGCCGACAGGAGCACGGCCTCCTCATCGAAGGGTCGATACCCCGGCCGGTTGTCGGCGATGAACGCACGCCGGACCGACCGGCCGAGCTCGGTGCGAACCGGGATGTTCTGCAGGTTCGGGTCAGTCGAACTCAGCCGCCCGGTGGCCGCGATGGTCTGGTTGAACGAGGTGTGGATGCGGCCGGTCTCCGGGTTCACCTGTTCGGGCAGGGCGTCCACGTAGGTGGACTTCAGCTTGAGCAGTTGGCGGTACTCCAGGATGCAGTCGACGATGGGGTGGGCGTGGCGCAGATTCTCCAGCACCTCCTGGCTGACCGAGTAGCCGGTCTTGGTGCGGCGGCCGGCTGGCAGCCCCAGCTCGTCGAAGAGCACAGTCGCGAGCTGGCGGGTGGAGTTGATGTTGAACTCGTGCTTGGCCAGGCCGTAGATCTCCCGCTCCAGCTCGGCGAGCTGCCCGGTGAGCTGGCGAGAGAGATCGCGCAGCAGGTCAACGTCGACAGCGATGCCGACTTTCTCCATGTCGATGAGGACGTCGATCAGCGGCATCTCGATCTCACGGAACAGGCGCTCCTGCTGCTGCGCTTCCAGGTCGGGCTGGAGGACCTCGACCAGCCTGTAGGTCGCCTCGACATCTGCGCAGGCGTAGTCGCCCGCTGCCTGCACGTCCGTTAGGTCCATGGTGAGCTGGTTCCGGCCGCGGCCGATCAGCGTCGTGATCTCGGTCATCTCCATGCCGAGCCGGTTGAAGGCCAGCGACTTGAGGTCGAGTGCGTTCTCGCCCAAGAGGTAGGCGGCGATCATGGTGTCGAAGGCGATGCGTGGGCGCGGATAACCGGCCCGCTCCAGTACGAGCGCATCGTACTTGCCGTGGTGGGCGTAGACGACGGTGTTGGGATCGGCCAGGAGCGGCGAAAGCGCCTCTCGCACCTCGTCCGCGTCGAGCTGCTCGTCGTCGTTCGCGTGGTTGACCGGCACGTAGAAGCTGCGCTGCCCGCTGGTCGCCAGAGCGATACCGACCAGCCGTGCGGTCATCGGGTCGGTCGAGGTCGTCTCAACATCGAGCGCGATGGCCGGGGCGCTCCGGAGCTCCTCAAGCAGGTCGCCGAGCTGGTTGTCGAAGCGGACGATGGTGCGCTCGGCGGGTGGCGCCGGCGGCGCCGTCGTCACCTGCGGTCGGGTCGGCTCGGGTAGCCGGTTGACCAGCGTGCGAAACTCAAGCTCGCGGAAGACCTCCAGGACCCGGTCGCGGTCGTAGTCACCGAGGACGCAGGTGTCGAGGTCCAGTTCGAGGTCGATATCGCGGACGACGGTGGCGAGCTCACGGCCGTGGAGGGCCTGCTCGAAGTGCTCGGCCAGCGACGCGCGGGCGCGGGGCGGTTTGATCTCGTCGATGTGCTCGCGCATCGCCTCCAGGCTGTCGTAGGCCTGGACCAGGGCCGTCGCGGTCTTGGCGCCGATGCCGGGGACGCCGGGGATGTTGTCCGACGTGTCGCCGACGAGGGCCTTGTACTCGGGGATGCGCTCCGGCGGGAAGCCGTAGCGCTCGATGACGGCCTCGCGGTCAAAGACGCGGTAGTCTCCGAAGCGCTGCCGGCCTGGCAGGATGATGCGGACCGCGCCGTCGGCCAACTGGAGGAGATCGCTGTCGCCGGTCACCACCAGCACCGACATGTGTCGCTCGGCAGCGAGCCTCGCCAGGGTGGCGATCACGTCGTCTGCCTCGTAGCCCTCGCGGGTGAAGACCGGGATATTGAGCGCGGCGAGGACCTCGTGGATCCGCTCCATTTGCCGCCGCAGATCGTCGGGCATCGGGGCGCGGTGCGCCTTGTACGCTTCGTACCTGTCGTGGCGGAAGGTGCGCCCGACGTCGAAGCTCACCACGACGTAGTCGGGGTGATAGGAGCGCAGGGCATCGAGCAGCATCGAGGTGAAGCCGAAGACCGCGTTGGTCGGCTCACCGGATGCTGTAGCCAGCGTGTCGGGCAGGGCGTGGAAGGCCCGGTAGGCCAGGCCGTGGCCGTCCACAAGCATGATCGTTCGCCCTGCAGGATCGTGCGCAGACTTCATTCACCCCGCTCCTCTCCGCAAGCAACAAGTATACGGGAATGTGTGCCCCTGCGGGCACGAGAACCGGTGGCAGGCGTTGAGCGTAAGAGTGACGACGCGGGAGCCTGAGTGCGGGGTATCTGACAAGACGATCATGCCCCGTACGCGCAGGCGCGCAGGCGGGGCGGCGCTCCCGGTTTGGCAGGGGTCTGATTGATATAATGCACAGCGTCGTGCTGGGATGGTCTTGGAATTGCTCCGCCCGATTTCGTGAGCTGGTAGTGATCTTGAATCGCCTCCCGCTCGACAGTTCTATCGTTCAGAGTTTCGGGCGAGATGGCACGCTGGCGCGGCCGTGACGTTTCCACGTGGCCGCTCGCGTTCGGCACTCTCCGGCCAAGGGAGGTAGAGGGCATCATGGAGCCGGTGCAGGCACTTTCCGAGCGGATTGTCACCAACGTGGAACGGGTTATCGTCGGCAAGCGGCGCGAGGTGCAACTCGTGCTCGTGGCGCTGCTGTGCCGCGGCCACGTCCTGATCGAGGACGTGCCCGGCGTCGGCAAGACCGTGCTGGCGAAGGCCATTGCGCGCAGCATCGGCTCCAGCTTCAAGCGAATCCAGTTCACGCCGGACCTGCTGCCCAGCGACGTCACCGGGGTGAGCATCTTCAACCAGCGGACCGGGCAGTTCGAGTTCCGCCCGGGTCCGGTGGTGGCGCAGATCGTCCTGGCCGATGAGATTAACCGAGCCACTCCGAAGACGCAGTCGGCGCTCCTGGAGGCGATGGAGGAGTCGCAGATCACGGTCGACGGGATAACTCACCGGCTGCCCGACCCCTTCATCGTCCTGGCGACCGAGAACCCGATCGAGTACGAGGGGACGTTCCCGCTGCCCGAGGCGCAGCTCGACCGGTTCCTGATCCGCATCTCTCTCGGCTATCCCGGACACCGTGGCGAGGTCGAGATCCTCAACCGGCAGCACTACACCCATCCGCTGAACCTGCTGGAGCAGGTGGTGGGGGTCGATGAGTTGCTCGCCGGTCAGGAAATGGTGAAGCGGGTCTTCGTCGACGACTCGCTCAAGGAGTACATCGTCTCGATCGTCGAGGCCACCCGGGAGCACGACGATGTCTACCTCGGCGCGGGGCCACGCGGCTCGCTGGCGCTCTACAACACGGCGCGGGCCTGGGCGGCGATGGCCGGCCGGGACTACGTGATCCCGGATGACATCAAGGATCTGGCGGAGCCGACGCTGGCACACCGGCTGATCGTCAGCCCGTCGGCGCGCATGAAGAACGTCGATGGGCGCATGGTGGTGCGCGAGATTCTGATGAGCCTGCCGGTACCGGGGGCACGGCCCACGTCGCCCAGCGCGGAGCGGACACTCGGGTGGCGCGGGACACGTAGCCCGAGGGGTACGGGGACGAACGCGTGAACGCCCTGAAGCTAGCCGTCCTCATCGTCGTTGTCCTGGTACTTGCGGAGCTGAGCCGCTGGGACGTCCTGGAGAAGGTCTTCTTCGTCCTGGCGGGCTTGTTCGTGGTGGCCTTCATCTGGAGCCGCCTGAGCCTGCGTGGCCTGGTCGTCACGCGGGAGACGCAGGCTGACCGTGCTCAGGTAGGCCAGGCGCTGGTGGAGCGCCTGCGCATCCAGAACCTGAGCCGTCTGGCGAAGCTCTGGGTCGAGTTGATCGATCACTCCGACGTGCCTGGCCACCGGATGAGCCGGGTGGTGCACCTGCGCCCACGCGACTCCAACCGCTGGCGGGTCGAGACGTGGTGCTCCCGGCGCGGGCGCTTTCGGGTCGGCCCGCTCACACTGCAGTCCGGCGACCCGTTCGGTCTCTTCCCCGTGAGGCGGCTGGTGCCCTACGTGCATGAGTTGCTGGTCTACCCGGCGACGGTCGACCTCTCCGGCTTCCGCCTTCCGGTTGGGGAGTTGCCGGGCGGCAACTCGCTCCAGCGCCGGACGCAGTTCGTCACGCCGAATGCGGCCGGGGTGCGGGAGTACCTGCCCGGGGACGCCTTCAACCGCATCGCCTGGGCGGCCACGGCGCGCACCGGCCAGTTGATGGTCAAGGAGTTCGAGCTTGACCCGACGGCGGACGTCTGGATCGTGCTCGACCTGGAAGCGCGCCACCATGTGCGGGCCGGTCACCACCTGCCGCCGCTCGACCCGCGGGCCGCAGGCCGGGGAGGGGAGGAGCTCCCGCTGGCCTTCTGGCTCGACTCGACAGAAGAGTACGCCGTGACGACCGCGGCATCGCTGGCCCGCCACTTCCTGGACCAGAACCGCAACGTCGGCCTGATCACCAACAACAGCCAGCCGACGACCATCCCGACCGATCGGGGCGGGCGGCAGATGGTCAAGATTCTGGAGTTCCTGGCAGTGGTTCGTGCCGATGGGACGCAGCCGCTGGCGGAGACGCTGCTGGCGGAGGGTGGGAACTTCGACCGGAACGCCACCGTCATTGTTGTGACACCCTCCACCGATGAGCAGTGGGCGCAGGTTCTCATGAACCTCAGCGCCCGCGGCGTCGGTGTCGTCGTAGTACTGATCGAGAGCAGCACGTTCAATGGGGGGGAGAGCAGCCTGATGGTCGTGAGCGACCTGGCGGCGATCGGCATCCCCACCTACCTCCTGAAGTACGGAGACGACATCGGGCGAGCCCTGGCCACGCAGGCGGCCACGATGGGGGCGGTCAGGACAACGCCGTAGACGGGCTGAGCGCCCCGCGGCTGCCGGGATAGGAGCGACATGCATCGGTTGGCGCTTCGCGAAGGCTGGACCACCTTCTGGCTGATCGCTCTGGTGGTCTTCACCGCCACATGGTCGGTCCAACTCGCCGACTGGGCGGACGGGTTGCAGATCCTCTCGACCATCACCCTCGTCGGGCTGGTGGTCGGGCTGGTGCTCTCCAACATTCGACGGCTGCCCTCTCTGGCCGCACACATCATCGCGCTGGCGGTGGGTTCGGTCGTCGTGCTGTACCAGATGACCGGCTTCCTGAGCGACGCGCTCGGCGGCCGCCGGGAGAAGCTGGCCTACCTTTGGCAGCGCTGGGAGCTCTGGTCCAGTGCCGTACGCCAGGGTGAGCGAGCGGACGACCTGTACCTGTTCGTCCTGCTCATGGCCTCGCTGTTGTGGGTCCTCAGCTACATCTCGGTCTGGTTCGTATTCCGCTCCCGCTGGGTCTGGCTGACGCTCCTGCTTCCCGGTGTGATCCTCCTGCTGAACATGGGCTATTCGCAGCGCGTCTCGCACGGCCTGGTGGCCCTCTACCTCTTTGCCGCTATCCTGCTGCTGATGCGCTTCACCGTCAGCCAACGCGAGTTGACCTGGCGGAGCTTGTCCGTGCCGTACCCCGAGACACTGGCCTGGCGCGGGTTGTGGGTGGGGAGCTACCTGGCCATGCTGGTCATCTGCGCGGGTTGGCTGGTGCCGTGGTCCATGCAGAGTGAGCGGATTCAGGCCGGTTGGCAGCAGATCAACGGCCCGTGGAGGCAGGTGGAGCGAACCTTCAACTCCTGGTTCTCCTCACTGCGAGGTCCGGGCGGCGTTGGCATCGGCGGCTTCGCGAGCTTTGGGGATCGTTTCGAGTTGGGCGGGCCGCTCCGGCTGAGCGATGAGCCCGTGGTGCTGGTGAAGGGTGACGGCGCCCCCTACCTCGTCGCGCACCGCTACAGCACCTTCGACGGTCGGGTCTGGGAGGCAGACCTTGACTCCCGGGTGGCTTCCTACGCTCCGCTGCTCGAGTTCGAAGCTGACCAACCCTTCCCGCGCTCGGCCACTACCGGCGGCGCGCGCAGCGAGGCGGAGTACACGATCGAGGTGTACCAGCCGCGGGGCGCGGTAGTCTACTCGACTGAGGCGGCCGCCCAGTCGAGCGTCCCGACGCGGCTGCAGGTTGGGTGGCACACCTACCAGCGGGAGGTCCTCGATGTCCAGGAGGCCACTGAGGAGACCACTCCACATGTACTCTGGCCACTGGTAGAGCTACTGAAAGAGGCCGATTACACCCCGCCCGAGCCGACTCCGACCCCGGTTCCGGAGGAGGATGAGACGGCGGACGGGGAGGAGCCACTGGCGGCGACACCGGAGGCGACCCCGGAGGCGTCGGAGATCCCGTCGATCCCCGAGCGACCTCGCCGGTTCGGTATTCCGGCGCAGCAACGCGCCATCATGGAGCAGGTTGAGCAACTCAGCAGGATCGGGATACGCGTGCGGTTCGAGCCGGACCCGGAGGACTACCGCGTCCACACGCTGCGCTTCAGCGGACCGCTACCGATCTACGACGACGTGGACGCGATCTACGCACGGGACGGCCTTCGGGCGGGGGACACCTACGAGATCGTCTCGCTGGTCAGCGAAGCGACCGCCGATGACCTGCGGGCGGCCGGGACGGATTACCCCGCGGAGATCACCGAGCGCTACCTGCAACTGCCGGAATACTCCGAGCGGACGCGGCAGTTGGCTGAGCAGCTCGCGGAGGGCAAGGACAACCCGTACGACATCGCGAACGCCATCGAGGAGTACCTGCGTCAGAACCTGACCTACAACGAGAACGTGCCCACCCCGCCGGCCGGTCGCGATCTGGTCGATTACTTCCTGTTCGAGCTGCGTCAGGGATACTGCACGTACTACGCCTCGGCGATGGTCGAGATGCTCCGTATCCTCGACATCCCGTCGCGGATCGCGGTCGGGTTCTACCCGGCTGACTTCGACGCTGATCTGGGTGGGTACCTCTACCGGGACCGCAACGCCCACGCCTGGGTCGAGGTGTACTTCCCGCAGTATGGCTGGATCTCGTTCGAGCCGACGTCTGCGCGGCGGGCGATCCAGCGCGGGACGCCGGACCCGACGCCGTCGGCCACGGCGGACGGCAGCGCCATCTCGGGCGACAACATCCCGCTCGACCGCGAGGCGCAGATCCTCATGGAGTTGAACGAGGGCTTCGGCGCGGCGGGCGGTGCGGTCACGCCGCCCCCCGACCAGACGACCCGCGCGGAGTGGATCGCGCGCGGCCTGGTCCTGGCGGTGGTGCTGGGGATCACGGTCTTCTCCTTCTTCTGGATGCGCGGCACGCGTGGCATGACCCCAACCACCCGGTTCTTCACCAAGGTCCAGCGGGCCGCAGGCTGGAGCGGCTTGCCGACGCGCACGTCAATGACCCCGTACGAGTACGCCGCGGTCGTCTCTCGCCACCTGCCGGGTGCGCGGCCGCACATCCGGCTGCTGACCGACCTCTATGTGCGCGAGCGGTACGGCCAGCGGCCGCCGACCGAGAACGAGTTGAACCGGGCTCGCGCGGCCTGGCAGCGACTGCGCGCGCTCCTGGTTCGCTACGGACTGCTGCAGCGCTGGCGCCGGCGGAATACGGGCGTCGACGGCCAAGACTGAGGGCGACTTGAGGGTGACCCTCAGGTACCAGGGATGGATTCACTGCCGGAGGCGCCTCGTCGGGACAGCGTGCGGGCGAAGAGGGCAAGGAGCGTGAGCGCAACGATGCTCGCGATCGCTTGCCCAGCCTGGTCGACTGCATTGCCTGACGTCACGTAGAAGAAGCCATACAACATGCTCACGAGCAGTGCACCGACTGCCAGAGCCAGGCGGTGCACGTCGCTCCAGTTGCGCCGCGTGGCCGCCCAGTGGGCGATCAGCCGCGCAGCGATCGCGTCTACGGATAGCGCAACCATCATCGGCACCCATACCCACGCCCCCACTCTCAGCCACTCGGGCAGATCCACGAGCGGGAGGAACCAGGCGGCAGCGGCCACGAAGGCGAGAAGACCGACGCGCAGCGGCGCCGGGGCATCGAGCGCCGACCGCGGTCGCGCGAGGTCGATTTCGGACCACCGCCAGCGTAGCGCGAGGACTGCAAGCAGCGCGGCGATGAGCCCGGCCGCAGCGAGCGTTATCGGAGAGGCTGCAAAGTCGGCGGCGACAACGAACCGGAATATTGCCGCCAGGACCGCGATGCCGCAGACGTACCCGACCGCGACGACAATGAGTCCGGTGGTCCCCAACCAGGAGCGGCCGCGCCGGGCGGGGAAGAGGAGCTCGGCTGGCCGCCGCCCCCAGCTCCGCTCAGGATGACAACAACCGGGCAGCTCCGGTGTAGCACGGTAATTCGTCAAACTTCATAACGCGCGAGCATTCGCTGCAGCTGGCGCGGTGATCACCCACTGGAATACCCGGCAGCCACGCCCACACGCGCGTATCAGCGCACGAGGAGAGATGCCTGCGCCTTTTTGTCTCTGGATAGCGACAGGGGCCCTCGACGGGCCCCTGTGCGACGAGCAGGCGCACCGCAGCGCGCGGGAACTCGCTTGCGTACTACCAGCCCATGAAGGCGACGATGAGCAGGGCGACGATGTTGACGATCTTGATCATCGGGTTGATGGCCGGGCCGGCGGTGTCCTTGTAGGGATCGCCGACGGTGTCGCCGGTGACGGACGCCTGGTGGGCGAAGCTGCCCTTGCCGCCGTGGAGGCCGGACTCGATGGCCTTCTTGGCGTTGTCCCAGGCCGCACCACCCGTGGTCATGGAGATGGCCACGAACAGCCCGGTGACGATCGAGCCGATCAGCAGGCCGCCCAGCGCCTCCTTGCCAAGGGTGACGCCGATGATGATCGGGACCACGACCGGCAGGAGCGCCGGGAGCATCATCTCGCGCAGCGCCTGCCGGGTCACGATGTCGACCGCGCGGCCGTACTCAGGCCGGGCACGGCCTTCCAGCAGGCCCTTGATCTCACGGAACTGCCGCCGGACTTCCTCGACCACCGCACCGCCGGCCTTGCCCACGGCCTCCATCAGGATGGCGCCGAAGTAGTAGGGGAGGGCGCCGCCGATGAAGAGGCCGATCAGGACGCTCGGGTTGGAGAGGTCGAAGGCAATCTGCTCGGTGATCTCCAGGAAGTAGGAGGCGAACAGCACCAGCGCTGCTAGCCCGGCGGAGCCGATGGCGTAGGCCTTGGTGACCGCCTTGGTGGTGTTGCCGACCGCGTCGAGCGGGTCGGTCACCGCGCGGACGCTGTCGGGCAGTTCGGCCATCTCGGCGATGCCGCCCGCGTTGTCGGTGATCGGGCCGAAGGAGTCGATGGCGACAATGATCCCGGCCATCGAGAGCATGGCCATGGCCGCGACGGCGATGCCGTAGAGGCCGGCCGTCAGGTCACCCGGCACGGCGGTGAGCCGGTAGGCGACGTAGATGGCCACCGAGATGAGGACGATCGGGAGCGCGGTGGAGCGCATCGAAACCGCAAGGCCGGCGATGATGTTGGTGCCGTGGCCGGTCTCGGACGCCTCGGCGATGTGCTTGACCGGGCCGTAGCGCTCCGAGGTGTAGTACTCGGTGATGATGACGACGCCCATGGTGACGATGATGCCGACGATGGCGCTCAAGAAGAGCTTGGCCGTGGCGGAGAGGCTGAAGCTGAGGCCGAAGAGCGAGACGGGCTGATCGCTGATGATCGGGTTGTCGCCCATGAGCCAGAGCGTGAGCGGGAAGAAGGCGACGGCGGCCAGGATCACGGCGGCGACGACACCCTGGTAGAGCGCGCGCATGATCGAGCCGTTGTTGCCGAGCCGCACGAAGAAGGTGCCGATGATCGAGGTGAAGATCGATGCGGCGCCGAGAACCAGCGGGTAGACCACGGCCGTCTCGGTGTCGAAGACGAGGTGGCCGAGGAGCATGGCGGCGACCGCGGTGACGGCGTAGGTCTCGAACAGGTCGGCGGCCATCCCGGCGCAGTCGCCGACGTTGTCGCCCACGTTGTCGGCGATCACGCCCGGGTTGCGCGGGTCGTCCTCGGGGATGCCGGCCTCGACCTTACCGACCAGGTCGGTCCCGACGTCGGCGGCCTTGGTGTAGATACCGCCGCCGATGCGAGCGAAGACGGAGATGAGGCTGCCGCCGAAGCCCAGGCCGACCAGCGGAGCGACGTCACGCGTGATGGCATAGAAGACCGCGACGGCGAGGAGGCCGAGGCCGACGACGAAGAGGCCCGTGACGGTGCCGCCGCGGAAGGCGACCTTCAGCGCCGGGGCGAGGCCCGACTTTGCCGCCTCGGCAGTGCGCACGTTCGACCGAACGGCCACGCTCATCCCGATGAAGCCGGCCGCAGCGGATGCAGTCGCGCCGACCACGAAGCCGATCGCGGTCGACCAGTTGATCAGCAGGCCGAGCAGCAGCGTGATGACGACCGCAACGATCGCGACGAGCGTGTACTGGCGCCGCATGTAGGCCTCGGCACCCTCCTGGATGGCCTGTGCGATGTCGATCATGCGCGACTCGCCGCGCGGTTGCCTGAGAACCCACTGCACGAGGAACAGGCCGTAGAGGATGGCGGCCACCCCTGCGACGATCGCGATGGCAAGCGCGATTGTCACGGTATCCACAGACTTCTTACTCCCCCCACTCGCAGGACCACTGACGCTCGATTGCCGATAGAGGGCAGCCTGCCGTGGCCTGACTGCCTACCCCGACGGGCGCCCGAACGTGCGACGCGCGGGCTCGATTGGCCCGCGCTGCTATTCCACGCACCACGCCTGCCCGAGCCACATTCCGCGGCCTTCAGGCACGCACTGTTGGAGTTTACCCGACGCGCTTCGCGACGTCACGGTGGGGTGATTAGTACGCGTAGAGGGCTATCATCGCCAGGACGATTGCGATAGCCACGAACATGCCCCACGCGAAGATGCCGGTGAAGAGCCGGGAGTCGAACTTCAGGTGCATGTAGAACGCCACCACCAGGACGAACTTGCCGATCGACAGCACGATCAGGATCGGGGTGATGACCGGCAGCAAGGCTGGGATGTAGTAGACCGCGACCTCGGTGATCGTGAGGATCGCCAGGATCGCCGCGACCTTGATGTACGTGATCGCTCCTGGATGCGCGTGCGCGTGCTCGACGGACGACTCACCACCCGGATGGCTCATACCTCTCTGCCTCTCCCTTCACTACCGGCCTGGCTCTGGGACCGACCGGTGTGCCTGCGCGGCGGGGGTGCGCCCCGCCGCGCCGCAGTGCCCTAGTAGGGCAGCAGGTAGACGAAGGTGAAGATCACGATCCAGACGATGTCGACGAAGTGCCAGTAGAGACCCGCGATCTCGACCTTCTCCGCGTTGTCCTGACGCACCAGCCCCCGGAAGGAGAAGGCGAAGAGCGTCAGGAGCCAGATGATGCCGAGGCCCACGTGGGTGCCGTGGATACCGGTCAGCACGAAGAAGGATGACCCGAAGACGTTCGTGCCGAGCCCGAGGCCGAGATGCGAGAACTCAGTGAACTCGTAGTACTGGCCACCGAGGAAGAGTAGCCCGAGCAACGCGGTGGCGAGAATCCAGACCCGGAAGACCTTGATCTTCCCCCGCTGCAGAGCGGACAGCGCCAGGACCATGGTCAAGCTGCTGAGGAGCAGCACCGCCGCGCTCACCGAGGTGAACGGGATGTTGAACACGTCGTCCGGGTACGGCCCGTTGAGGCTCCGGCCCCGGTAGACCATGTAGGTCATGATGAGGGAGCCGAAGAACATGCAGTCCGACGCCAGGAAGGTCCACATCAAGAGCTTATTGTGGGACAGCCCGGTTGATGTCCGGTGCGCGTCCGCGTGAGCCGCGGCTGCGTTTGCGTGACTCAACGTTCTCTCACCCTTCCTCACTCACGCCCACCGGGCTACTCGTTGGGCTCGATCGACCAGGCGATGATGCTGATCAGCAGGATCGCGAGGCCGACCCCGACGAGGACCCAGACCTTGTACGTCATGGCTGCGCCGGCGATGGCGAAACCGAGGGCCGACACGAGCGGGATGATCGACGGAGGCGGCAGATGGATGCCCTCAGCCTCGTCACCGCTACCGCCCTTGACGGCGGCCGGCGCTGCCTGGTTCTTCAGCTTCCGCTCCCACAGTTCATCGCGGCTGGAAACCACCGGCACCTCAGCGAAGTTGTAGACCGGCGGCGGCGAGGGGATCGACCACTCCAGCGTGCGGCCGTCCCACGGGTCGGCCGGGGCGCGCTCGCCCGAGCGGAGCGAGGTGAACATGTTGTAGGCCATCACCAGGACACCCACGCCGAGCATGTAGGCGCCGATGGTCTCAACCATGTTCCACAGGTTCCAGCCCATCTCCTCGGAGTAGGTGTAGATGCGGCGCGGCATGCCGTCGACGCCCAGCAGGTGCATCGGGAAGAAGGTCAGGTTGAAGCCGATCAGCGTGATCCAGAACTGAACCTGGCCGAGCTTGTCATTGAGCATGCGGCCGAACATCTTGGGGAACCAGTAGTAGATGGCCCCGAAGATGGCGAACAGCGCGCCACCGAACAGGACGTAGTGGAAGTGGGCGACGACGAAGTAGCTGTCGGTCTGCCAGTAGTCGATCGGCACCGAGGCGTGCATCACGCCCGAGATGCCGCCGATGGTGAACATGCCCAGGAAGCCGATGGCGAACAGGAGCGGCGTGGTGATGCGGATCGAGCCGCCCCAAAGCGTCCCCAGCCAGTTGAAGATCTTCACGCCGGTGGGGATGGCGATCAGCATCGTCGTGGTGCCGAAGACCGCGTTGGGCACCGTCCCGAGGCCGACGGCGAACATGTGGTGCGCCCACACGCCGAAGCCGAGGATGGCAATCGCGATAGCCGAGTAGACCATGAACGGATAGCCGAAGAGCGGCTTGCGGGTGAACGTCGGCAGGATCTCGGAGACGTAGCCGAACGCGGGCAGGATCAGGATGTAGACCTCCGGGTGACCGAAGATCCAGAAGAGGTGCTGCCACAGGACCGGGTCACCGCCGGCAGACGGCTCGAAGAAGACGGTGCCGAAGAAGCGGTCGAAGGCCAGCTCGATCAGGCCGACGGTGAAGGACGGGAGGGCCAGGAGCAGCAGCACGGACGTGATGAGCGTCATCCAGGCGAAGATGGGCACGCGCATCATCGTCATGCCCGGTGCCCGCATGTTGATGATGGTGACCACGAAGTTGAGCGACGCGGCGATCGACGAGACGCCCAGGATCTGGAGCCCCATCGTGTAGTAGTCCAGGTTGGGGCCCGGGGAGAAGGTGGTGTTGGTCAGGTTTGCGTAGGCGAACCACCCGGCGTTGGGCGCCACCTTCAGGATGATGCTCGCGCTGAGGAGCAGGGACCCGAAGAGGAACACCCAGTAGCTGAAGGCGTTCAGCCGCGGGAAGGCGACGTCACGCGCGCCGATCAACAGCGGCACGAAGTAGTTGAAGAACGCCGAGTTGAGCGGCATGACCACCAGGAAGATCATGACCACGCCGTGCATCGTGAACACCTGGTTGTAGGTGTCCGGGCTCAGGAAGTCATTGTTGGGCACGGCGAGCTGGGTGCGGATCAACAGCGCCAGCAGGCCGCCGACCAGCAAGAAGAAGAGCGAAGTGAAGAAGTAGAGCTTCCCAATCCGCTTGTGATCAACGGTGGTGAGCCACCCCCAGAGCCGCGAGAGCGCCGTCTGCTCCGGTGCCGTGCGCTCTAGCGTGAACGCTGACTGCGCCATTCCTACATTCTCCCTCGCCCACGCGGCACGCGTCGCCGCGCAGTGCTCTCCGCTACCTCGTCGCGCACTTCTCTCTGCTCAACCGCCCAGCTCACTTCAGGCTCTCCAGGTAGGCCACGAGGGCATCCACTTCCTCGTCGCTCAGCCGAGTGAAGGCCGGCATCTGGAGTGGGCGACCGGGCTGGCCCGGCTTGACGGACGGTGCGTTGTGGATCCACTCCTTCAGGTTCTCGGTGCTGTAGGGCACCACCCCACCGGCAATCATGTTGCGGCTGCCGAAGTGCGTCAGGTCCGGACCGACCTTGCCCTGAGCCTCGGTGCCCTGGATCGTGTGGCAGCCCAGGCAGTTGGCCATGAAGAGCTCCTTGCCCTGGGCCTCGACGCTGCCGGGCTCCGGCTCGACGGCGGGCTGCAACTGCTGCTCAAGCCAGGCTTCGAACTCTTCCTCGGTCTGGACGATGACCTTGAACTTCATGTTGGCGTGCTGGGCGCCGCAGAACTCCGCGCACTGCCCGGAGTACTCACCCACGGCGTCCGCAGTGAAGTGGATGGTGTTGGTCCGCCCGGGGACAACGTCCTGCTTCCCGGCCAGGCGGGGCACCCAGAAGCTGTGGATGATGTCCTTGCTCTCGAGCTCGACGCGAATCGGGCGGCCGACCGGGACGTGGAGCTCATCCGCGGTGACCACGCCGCTCTCCGGGTACTCAAAGGCCCACCACCACTGCTGGCCGATCGCCCGCACCGTGAGGGCCTCGTCGCCGGGATCGCGAGCCAGGTCGGCGATGGTGGTGATGGTCGGGACCGCGATCGCGGCCAGGATCAGCGCCGGCGCCAGGGTCCACGCGATCTCGAGCTTGGTGTTGCCGTGCATCGCGTGCGGAATCGGATCATTTGGCCGACGCCGGAATCGGATGAGGGCGACGATGATGATGCCCTGAACGATGACGAACACGACGACGGACATCCAGAAGATGGGCATGAACAGATCCCAGATCTTCCTCGCGTTGTCCGCCGCGGGGTCGCTCGCCGACTGCGGTGTGCCGCCAGCGCAGCCACTGACGAAGACGACGAGTGCGACTGTGAGCGCCGCGAAGAGCGCCCAGCGGGCCGTTCTCCTGAGACCCGTCATGATCCTCCTGCTCCCCCTCCTGGCACACAGCACCCCCACACGCTCGGGGCAGCGCCTCCGACCAATTGCTTTCTATGCTACCAGGGTCCGCGCGGGGTGTCACTATTTTGTTATGCCATTCACAAGCCGTGACACGCCAATGTCACGCCAATGTCACGCTCTTGATGCCGAGAGTGGCACGCGCGGTCGTGTGGTCTGGGAATCGCGTAAGAGCTGCGAGAGAAACATGCGATAGTGGCGACGCGCCGCCGCCGGTGCGTGAAGCCTTTCTTGCATGCGGATTATAGATTAAGATACCCCTGAGAGGTTCCCTGGGAATGGGATGGAGGTCGCCGCTGGGGCAGAGTAGCACCGTGGCATCGCCTATGATGAGGAGGCAGTCCCCGCGTGTGGACCGTGGAAGGAGTGAGTCATGTCGACTGACCCGATGGGCACCATAACCGGGTTGCTGACCGAGACGCGGCGATACCCGCCCCCGGAAGACTTCGCCGCTCAGGCGAACATCAACGACCCCGCGGTCTACGAGCGTGCCCGGAAGGACCCGGAGGGATTCTGGGCTGAGGCGGCAGAGCTGTTGGATTGGGACCAGCGCTGGGAAAAGGTGCTGGATTGGAACCCGCCCTGGGTCAAGTGGTTCGTCGGCGGGAAGCTCAACGTCTCCTATAACTGCGTCGACCGCCACATCAAGACCTGGCGCCGGAACAAGGCCGCCCTCGTTTGGGAGGGGGAGCCGGGGGACGAGCGCATCCTCACCTACCAGGACCTCTATCGCGAGGTGAACCGCGCCGCGCTGATGCTCAAGAACCTGGGCGTGCAGACCGGGGACCGGGTGGCCATCTACCTGCCGATGATCCCCGAGCTGCCGATCATCATGCTGGCCTGCTCCCGCATCGGCGCACCGCACTCGGTGGTCTTCGGCGGGTTCAGCCCGAATGCGCTCGCAGACCGGATCAACGACTGCGAGGCGAAAGTTCTGATCACGGCTGACGGCGGCTACCGGCGGGGCGGGATCGTCCCGCTGAAGGAGAACGCCGATAAGGCTCTGGAGCAGACGCCGTCGGTCGAGCGCGTTGTTGTGGTCGAGCGTGTTGGGCGCGACAAGCACCCGGTCCAGATGCGGGAGGGCCGGGACATCTGGTGGCATGACGCCATGGCCCAGGTAAGCGGCAACTACTGCCCGCCCGAGTCGCTCGACTCCGAGCATCCGCTGTTCATCCTGTACACCTCGGGCACGACCGGCAAGCCCAAGGGGGTGCTGCATACCACCGGTGGTTACCTGCTGGGTGTGGCGCTCACCACGAAGTGGGTCTTCGACCTGAAGGACGAGGACGTCTACTTCTGCACGGCTGACATCGGCTGGGTTACCGGGCACAGCTACATCCTCTACGGACCGCTGGCCATTGGTGCCACCAGCGTGATGTATGAGGGGGCGCCCGACTGGCCGGACAAGGATCGCTTCTGGGATATCGTCGAGCGCCGCGGGGTGAACATCTTCTACACCGCGCCGACGGCGATCCGGAGCTTCATGCGCTGGGGTCCCGAGTACCCGGCCAAGCACGACCTGTCGTCGCTGCGGCTGCTGGGGACGGTCGGTGAGCCGATCAACCCGGAGGCCTGGGTGTGGTACCGGGAGCACATCGGCGGCGGGCGGTGCCCGGTGGTCGATACCTGGTGGCAGACCGAGACGGGGATGATCCTGATCACCCCACTCCCGGGCCTCACGACGCTGACGCCTGGCTCTGCTACCCGCGGGTTCCCGGGGATTGAACCGGACATCGTCGATGAGCAGGGCAACTCGGTGCCGCGCGGGCAGGGTGGCTACCTGGTCATCAAGCGACCATGGCCGGCCATGTTCCGGACCCTCTGGGGCGACCCGGACCGCTACGTCAATTCCTACTTCTCGAAGTTCGGGCCGACGGTCTACGTCTCGGGGGACGGCGCCAAGCAGGACGAAGACGGCGACTTCTGGATTATGGGGCGGCTCGACGACGTGCTCAACGTCTCCGGCCACCGGTTGGGGACGATGGAGCTCGAGAGTGCGCTGGTGAGCCACCCGGCGGTGGCCGAGGCGGCCGTCATCGGCGTCAGCCACGAGATCAAGGGGCAGGCGATCGCGGCATTCGTCACCCCGCGCGCTGGTGTGGAGCCGACCGACGAGCTGGCGCAGGAGCTGCGGCAGCACGTGGCCGAGACGATCGGGCCGATCGCACGACCGGACCGGATCTACTTCACGGCCGAATTGCCGAAGACGCGGAGCGCGAAGATCATGCGGCGGCTGCTGCGCGACATCGCCGAGGGCCGCGTGCTCGGCGACACCACCACGCTGACCGATCCCTCCGTTCTGGAGGAGATCAAGCAGCGCTACGCGGCGAGCGAGGCAGCGGGCGAGTAACGGTCCGAGCTGCTTCCACGGCACTGCGTACGAACGGGGCTGGGCGTACACACGCCCGGCCCCGCTTTTTCATCCTGCCTGATGCCATCTTGGGCGGAGCCCGGGGCCCCCGGCGGGTCGAAGGATGACACGAACATCAGGCGCCTCGGTGCGCGCGGCGGGCCCGTGGCGTGGGGAGTGCGGTCACCGATGCGGAGGTGGTCGCCATGAGCTACGACGGACACGAGCCGGGAGCCGACCGGGCGAGCCTGTTCATGCTGTTGTTGCTGCTGGTCGGTCTGGTAGCAGCAGCGGTCATAATCGTGGCGGTGGCCCTTGGCTGGGTGATGTCCTCGTTCTGGGAAGTCGCGCCGTTTGCTCATGTCTTCGTCGTCGGAGTCATGATTGCGGTGTGGCTACTCGCTCTCGGGGTGACCGGGCTGCTGGCACGGGCAATTACGCGGCGGCGCGTGTGAATCGGGCATACGGCGGCGGTGGCTCCCACCGGTCACGGCAGGCCGGGCGGTGCGGCATGGCTACGGGGCGGGGCCGCCGTACTGACAACAATTGGTAGATAGCAGAACGCCCCGGTGGATCTCACCGGGGCGTCGCTGCATGCGGTGCCGAGGGCCGGGATCGAACCGGCGACACCGGCATTTTCAGTGCCGTGCTCTACCGACTGAGCTACCTCGGCGGGCTGTCGCCGGGTCATCCCGCGCAGTTGTGGGCGATAGAGGGCTCGAACCTCTGACATCCACGGTGTAAACGTGGCGCTCTACCAACTGAGCTAATCGCCCGCACCTCGCGGTGTTGGTGCCGAGGAAGGGATTTGAACCCCCACGCCCTAAACGGGCACTAGCCCCTCAAGCTAGCGCGTCTGCCTATTCCGCCACCTCGGCATGGGCCCCTGCCTCTCGGCAAGCGCATGGAATTATAGTCGCCAGTCGGCTGACGTGTCAAGGATGCTGGCCGCCCACGAGCGCGATCTGGGGCCGGCGCGGGAGGGCACGGAGCCCTCTCCGGCCGGCACGGCGGGTGCCTACTCGCACTCGGCGACGCACTCGATCTCGACCAGCGCACCCGCGGGCAGCTTGGCTACCTGGAAGGTGCTGCGCGCGGGCGGGTTCTCGCTGAAGTAGGTCGCGTAGACGCTGTTGAAGGCGGCGAAGTCGTCCAGGTTGGCCAGGAAGCAGGTCGTCTTGACGACGCGGTCGAGCGACGAGCCCGCCTCGGCCAGGATGGCCTTCAGGTTCTCCAGCACGCGCCGGGTCTGCTCCTCGATACCGCCCTCGACTAGCTTGCCTGTCGCCGGGTCGAGCGGAATTTGCCCGGCGGTGAAGACGAGATTGCCGAGACGAACCGCCTGCGAGTACGGCCCGATCGCTGCCGGTGCCTTATCTGTCTGGATGATCTGCTTGCTCATGGTCCTCCCATCTCCCCGCTCGTTGGCGGGCAACGCCCAGGGAACCCGGGCGCCACGAACCGTCCGCTGCCGGTAAGGGCCTCAACCGGCAGTCCGGCGCCCATCGTAACACGCTGGCGAACACCCGGCGCCACGGCACGCAGTTGGCTATACTGACCTCAGCGCGGGCAATCCGGGAAGCGGGAGCGGATGGTGGCGCTATCGACCTCCGTCGTCATTGTCAACTACAACGGATGGCCGCTGTTGCGCGGCTGTCTCGCATCCCTGCGGGAGCAGGAGCGCCCGGCCGACGAAATCATCGTCGTTGACAACGGCTCCCGCGACGAGACGACCCGGTTCCTGCCCGTGGAGTTTCCCGAGGTGCGGCTGGTTGACGCCGGTCGCAACCTGGGCTTCGCTGCCGGGAACAACCTGGGAATCGCCCATGCCCGGGGCGAGGTCGTGGTGCTGCTCAACAACGACACCGTCGCCGAGCCGGGCTTCATCGCACGCATCACCGAGCCGTTGGAACGCGACCCTGCCGTCGGCGCGGTTGCCGCGACCATGGTCTTCGCCGGCGCGCCCGACATCGTGGCCTCGGCAGGGATCGAGGTGTACCGCGACGGCCTCGCGCTCGACCGCGGCGTCGGCTTGCCCCGGGCTACGCTGACCGCGCCGGCGCCCGTCTTCGGGGCGTCGGCAGGGGCGGCTGCCTATCGGCGGGCGGCTCTGGACGATGTGGGGTTCTTCCCCGAGCCTTTCTTTATGTATCTGGAGGACGTGGACCTTGCCTGGCGCTTGCGCCTGCGCGGCTGGGAGGCGGTCCACGCGCCGGGCGCGGTGGTGCGGCACTTCTACTCGGCCTCGTCGGTCGAAGGCTCGGCCTGGAAGCGGCGGCTGCTGGCCCGGAATCGCCTCTGGGTCATCGCGCGCTGCATGCCGACCCCGCTCCTGCGGCGGGGAGGCTGGGCCGTGCTCCGCTATGAGGCGATGGCGGGGGGCTACGCGCTGACGCGGCGTGACTGGGCCGCCTTGGACGGGCGCCTCCGCGGGCTGATGGGCCTGCCGGCCAGATTGCAGGAGCGCCGCGTGATCCAGGGCGCCGCGACGGTGTCGGCTGAGAAGGTGGGTCGCTGGCTCCAGTCGCCGCTGCCGCCCACGGAGTTGCTGCGCGTACGGCGGCTGACCGCGGAGCTGGCGGTGAACGGTGCAGGGTCGTGGTCCGGCCAACAGGCGGCGCCACCGGCCTGACCGGGCCATGTAGAATTGCGTGGCAACCGCGACCTGTGAGCGTCGCGCGAGCGTCCCCGGCCGGGGACCGAAGGGCCGGGACGGGTTCAACCGTAAGGGGATGGGAAGGGCCACCAGCCAGGTGATCACCGACAGTACACAGCAGCATGCCATGGTGGCGCGGGGACATGTCCCGGTCATCCGCTTCGCAGCGCCCGTCCTGACCGGAGTCGCGGTCCTCGCTGCCGTAATCGCGCTGGCCGGGATCGCAGTCCTGGCGTACGGACGCATGCACGGCCCGACCATTTACCGCGGTGTCAGCGCCGTGGGTGTTCCCCTGAGCGGTCTCGACCAGGCCGAAGCACGGGCGCGGATCGAGGCGGCGGTGCAGGGATCGTTGCCGGCCGCGGTGGAACTTGAGGCCGGCGATGCCCGCTGGCAGGTGCCCCTGATGGATCTCGGCATCGAGGTGGACCCTGCGGCGACGGCCGAGGCGGCCTGGCGCTGGGGGCGCAGCGGCGACCTCTGGGCCGACAGCCGCGCCTGGTTGCTGGGCCTGCTGGGTGGCTACGAGGTGCCCCTGGCGGTGTCGCTCGACGAGCAGGCCGTGTACCGGACGCTGGAAGCGATCGCCCCGGAGGTGACCCGCCCAGCACGCGACGCTCGCTACGATGAGGGAAGTGACGGGCGGCTTGTGGTCGTGCCGGAGGAGGACGGGGTCGCGATCGACGTCGTGGCGACCGCCAATCAGATCCGGCGCCGGGTGCAGCAACTCTCAACCGAGCCGGTTCCAGTCGTCACCATCTCGATCTCGCCGAAGGTAGACGCCGAGGCGCTGGAGCGCGAACTAGATCGAGCCGAGAAGTTGATCGCCGAGCCCGTGTTGCTGACGTACGGCGGCCGGAGCTGGGTGCTCGACCCGGAGACGCTGCGGGCGATGCTGACCGTGGCGAACGACGGCTCGCGGAAGAACGCGGAGCTGACGATCGACCGGGAGCGCCTGCGCGCGAGCGTGGCGAGTCTGGCCGAAGGCGTGGGGCTGCCTGGCCGGGATGCAACGCCGGTCTGGGACGGACAGCGCTTCGTGGTCGAGTCGGCCGGGATGGGCGAGGCGCTCGACGTCGACGCCACGGTGGACGCGATTCTGGCCGGGTTGGAAGACGGGGAGCGTCGGTTCGAGCTCCGGACCCGTCAGGTCGCGGCGCGCATCGGCAATGCCGAGGCGGAGGTCGCGGCCGAGCGCGCGACCGCGCTGATCGCCGACGGACTAACCGTGACCTGGCCGGACGGCAGCCAGCACCTCGCGCCCAGCGAACTGGCCGAGGCGATTCGCTTCACCGCGGTGCTCGACGATGAGCCCCGCCTTGAGCCCGAGGTCGACATGGACGCGCTCCGGCAGGTGCTGGAGCGCCACGCGCCGGCGATCGAGATCCCGATGCGCAACGCGGACTTGCGGTACATCGACGGGCAGGTGGTGGTGAGATCCCCCGAGCAGGCCGGGCGGGCACTCGACCTCGATGCGTCCGTGGCCAACGTTGCCCGGGCGCTGGAAACGGGTCAGTCGCAGGCTGAGCTGGTGACGACCCCGGTCGAGCCGCAGGTCACGGCCGCGATGGCTGGCTCCGTTCAGATCCGGGAGGTCCTCGCCAGCGCCGCAACCTACTACGCCGGGGCGCTGGACAACCGCCGCCACAACGTCGAACTCGGAGTCGAGCGGGCCAACGGCGCGCTGATCCCACCGGGCGGCGTCTATTCGTTCATCGAGACGGTGGGGGCGATCGATCTCAACTCGGGGTACAAGGTCGGTTACGGGATCATCGGAACGAGCAACGGCAGCGTCTCAACGGTGCCGTCGGTCGGCGGCGGGGTGTGCCAGGTGTCGACCACGGTGTTCCAGGCTGCCTTCTGGGCGGGACTGCCGATCGTCGAGCGCAACTGGCACCTCTACTGGCTGCCCTTCTACGGCCAGCCGCCCAGCGGCCTGACTGGTCTCGACGCGACCGTCGACACCGACTGGGGGCTCGATCTCAAGTTCAAGAACACGACCGACGACTGGATCGCGATCGTGGCCACCGCCGACGGCGAATGGGTCCGCGTCGAGATCTGGGGCACCGATCCCGGCTGGACGGTCCAGGTCGACGAACCGGTCGTGACCAACGTCGTCAAGGCCGACGAGACGATGCAGTACCGGGAGTCGGACCAGCTCCCGACCGGGACCAGCCTCCAGGTGGAGCGGGCGCAGGACGGCTTCGACGTCAGCATCCACCGGCAGGTGCTGCGCGACGGCGAGGTGATCGACGACCTGACGCTGCGGAGCCAGTACCTCCCGTCGGCCAACGTGACCCTGGTCGGGACGGGCTAGACCGCGCCTAGCTGCAGTAGCACCACGGACCCGCTCGCGCGCCGCGTTGACCCGGCCTTGGCGCGAGGGGTACGATTCATGCATGTCTCCTTCGCGTCCGGGCCCGCACGACTGACGTGCCGCAGGCTGCACTGGGAAGGCGCACCCCATTGGCAAGATCAGCATCCCCAGATAAGCGACTTATCTCAATCGGCCTCCTGATCGGAGCAGCGGTCGGCGTGTGGGCGGGCAACCGCATGCGTGAGCAGCAAGCCCGGCAGGCGACGCGCGAGGTCGCCTCCCCAGGCGAGCCACCGCCGCTCATCAACTGGAGCCAGGTGCGCAGCATCGCCGTCAGCTTGAACCGCGAATCGAGCCTGGAGGGGGCGGACCGCGACGGGCTCCACGCCTACTACCGTGAGCTCGTCGAGCGCGCGGTGCCCCTGGTGGCGGCCTATACCGGCGATGAACTGCCCGGTACCCTGGACCGGGTGTATGCCTTCGACCGGATCGACTGGATCGACGCCAACATCGACGGTTTCAAGGACATGTTCAAGCCACTGGAGGCGCTCAACCCGCTGGGCGAGCAGCGCGGCCCGCGCACGATCAGCCTCCTGTGGGGCGGCCTGAACCAGACGGTGCTCAGCGCGGAGATCGGGTTCCTCCTCGGCTACCTCGCGCGGCGCGTCCTGGGGCAGTACGACCTGGCGCTCCTCGGGCGCGAGCCGTTGACAGGCGGCAAGTTGTACTTCGTGCAGCCCAATATCACCTCCGTCGAGCGCGCTTTGCGCCTGCCCGGTGAGGACTTCCGGCTCTGGCTGACATTGCACGAGGTCACGCATGCCTTCGAGTTCGAGTCGCACCCCTGGCTGCGGCAGCACCTGAACGGCATGATCGAGCGCTACTTCGAGTTCCTGAGCCAGGACATCGAGCATCTTAAGCGGGGCATGGACGGCCTGCGCGCCTTCTGGGACCGGGCGCGCAGCCGCGAAGGCACCAACGGGAGCTGGATCGAACTGGTCATGACGCCGGAGCAGCGCGCGCTCTTCAACCAGATGCAGGCGACCATGTCGGTCGTCGAGGGATACAGCAACCACGTCATGAACGCCGTGGGCAAGGACCTGATCCCGAGCTACGAGGTCATCGCGCGGCGCTTCGAGCGGCGCCAGCGCCAGCGGACGCCCGCCGAGCACCTGTTCGCCCGCCTGACCGGTCTGGACATAAAGATGGAGCAGTACCGGCAGGGTGAAGCGTTCGTGAACCACGTGGTGCGGGAGCGCGGGCACGACTTTGCGCGGCGGCTCTGGGAGGGGCCGTGGATGCTGCCGACGATGGACGAGATCCGCAACCCGGACCGGTGGATCGAGCGGGTCTCCACGGCGCAGCACCCGGCGCCGCTCTAGGCTCCCGGGCATGGACTGAGGGCAGCTATGGAAAAGCCGGACATCAGCTCGGCCGAGCGCCTGCTGCGGCAGGACGAGTACACCCTGGAGGAGCTCGCCGCGCTGCTGGAGATGCGGCCCTACGTGCTGGAGAGCGCGATCTACGGCGGCGAGCTCAAGGCTCAGATGGTCGGCACCGACATTGTGAGCATCCGCCGCGAGGACGTCCTCGCTTGGTTGCGCGCCCGCGAGGGGTAGGGGCTGCGGACGCACCTGCTTGTAGCCCGGCGTGGGTCCAATCGGGGGACAGCGATGACACTGGACCTCAGCCGCATCGCGGATCAACTCAACCGGATGGTCGCCACCCAGCGCGGCGATGGTTTGGCGGGCCTGGCGGAGCTGCGCGAAACCTACGCCACGGTTGACACCGCCGACTTGCGCGGGCGGCTCGCCGAGGCGAAGACGTCCTGGCTGCTGGCCCGGACCGACGGGGACTTTCGCGCGCATGTCCCGGCGCCCGCAGTGGACGGTGACTTCGCCGTCGTGGCGAGCGACGGATCGTTCATCCTCCCCGACCGGCACAGCCCGGCCCGGTTCTACCTGATCAATATCGGTAAGGTGCTCCTCCGGTACGGGGACGAGCCGCGCGCCGAGTTTGCCACCGAGCCGCACCTCTACTACCAGGAGGATGAACTGTACGTGCCCCACACCGTGCGGCGCATCCCCGTGAACGGGACGGTGCTGGGGCTGAAGCGGGCGACAGAGGAGCTGCGGGCGGTGGCCGAGCAGGCGACGGACCTGCCGTGTCCCGCCCTTGCGCTCCAGGACGGGACGCTCATACTCTGGGCGCTGGAGAGCCAGCCCGACTTCGTGGTGGAGTGGGTGCTGGACCCCTTCCTGGAGACGCTGGCGCGTCTGCGCGACGCCGGAGTGCCGGTCGCTGCCTACATCAGCGCCCCTGGCTCGACGGACGTGGTGAATACCCTGCGGGTGTCGATCTGTGACTACCCGGAGCGGGGGCTGCCGGTCAACTGCGACCACTGCCGGTCGCAGATCCCGCACGGCCGGGTGCCGGCCTGCGACCGCTTGCCTGACGTGACCGATCGCTTCCTGTTCGAGCAGGCGGCGGGGCTGGCGCCGGGCGAGCGGACGCAGGTCTTCGCCAGCACGTCGAAGATCCTGGAGCAGTACGGGCCAGACTTCCACATCCACTTCTTCTACCTGCACACCGGGACCGAGATCGCGCGGGTCGAGATCCCCCGCTGGGTGGCGGAGGATGTCGACCTGCTCGACCGGACGCACGCGATCCTGGTCGATCAGTGCCAGCGTGGCCGGGGCTACCCTCCGGCGTTGCAGGAGGCGCACGAGCTGGCGGCGATCCGCGCCGAGGAGCGCCGGGCGGTGGAGGTGTTGATCGAGCAGGCGCTGGCTGAGCATGGGATCGTCGCTCTGAGCACCGGGAAGGACGGGAGTAAGCGTGGTCGGTTCGTCTAACGGATCGGCACCGCAGCGGCTCGGGGAGGTCATCGAGACCAGCACGGTGCGGCTGTGGGTCGAGAGCGACCGGCTGCACGTCTTGCCGCCACTTGGGTCGGTCGTGCGGGTGGCCAACGGCGCAGGCGACACGATCTACGCGGTGGTGTCGTTTGGGCAGACGGCCGGCATCGATGAGACCCGGCGGGCAATCCGTCGCGGCTCGGACCAGGTCCGCGACGACGAGGTTTACCGCCGCCACCCCGAGTTGACGCAGATCCTGCGTACCACCTTTGAGGCTCTGCCCGTGGCCTATCGTCGAGGCGGCGTCATCCGGCGGATGCTTCCTCCGCTCCCGC
>Ga0207873_1000537_pt1 | contig 41239 bp, 29 predicted proteins | sample BGWIniCompost_FD_187373 | JGI IMG/M metagenome (GOLD analysis project Ga0207873, IMG submission 187373) | Cellulose adapted compost microbial communities from Newby Island Compost Facility, Milpitas, CA, USA - BGW Initial Compost (SPAdes)... ... | reverse complement strand
CCCGGCGGATAGGTCTGGGTGTACCCATACGTTATGGTGCGCGATTAAGTGGAAAGATCAATTCCGACTGGCGGGTTGGTGCGATGGATATGCAAACCGATGCCGTCGATTCGCTGGGTCTTCCTGCGCAGAACTTTGCTGTCCTGGCTATCCAGCGCAGGGTGTTTGCACGATCCAACGTTGGGTTGATCTTCATTAACAAAGAGTCATTGGATTACGATTCTGTGGAACACGGGCTGAGCTCTGAATACAATCGCAGCATTGGAGTCGAGTATAATCTCGCGTCTGCCGATAATATCTGGACGGGTAAGGCGCTGGTGTTTAAGTCGATGTCGCCCGGTAAGGAAGGCAAGGATATCACCCACGCTGCGAATCTGCGATATGCTACGCGTACATGGGACATTCTCTGGAGGCATGAATACGTCGGGGAAAACTTTAACGCGGAGGTGGGGTACGTTCCGCGACGGGGCTACGTTCGCCTCAATCCGGAGGTCATTCGCATGTTCTTCCCGAAGAGCGAAAAGATACTGAGTCATTCGCTAAAGCTGGCGAACTCTTCGTACTTCGACGAACGTATGCATCAAACCGATTACCGCACCCAGTTCACTTACACCGCCACCTTCAGGAGCAGGGCTACAGCGAGTGCATGGACATCGCCCAATTATGTAAAGCTCCTCGCGCCGTTTGATCCTACAAATACCAATGGCGATACCCTCGCCACCGGCACGGAGTATCATTGGATGGAATACGGGATGGAGTACGTGTCCAAGCCGCAGTCACTGTTTACCTACTCTGCGGCTGTCCAGGCGGGGGGTTTTTTTAATGGCGACCGGGTCAGGGTTACGACTGTAGCAGCATACAGATTCCAACCCTATGTTAGGATAGGCATCAGCACCACCTATAACCACATTAAGCTTCCCGAGCCGATGGAAAGTCGCGAATTATGGCTCGTGGGACCACGGCTCGATGTAACAATGACAAACAAACTCTTCTTTACCGCCTTCGCCCAGTATAACGAACAGCTCGACAATTTCAATCTCAATACCCGCTTTCAGTGGCGCTATCGGCCGGCCTCGGATTTCTTCATCGTTTATGCCGACAACTATTTCCCGGGCGGCATTGCACGCAACCGCTCCCTTGTGGTCAAGCTAACCTATTGGTGGAATATCTGACGAACTAACCTGCCCGAAGAAACATTTCTAAGGGGATAGTTTGTTCTCTGGTTGGAGTTGGCCCTGAAGCCATGGGCAGATGCAGTAGCAGATGCAGAGGCAGGGCGCTCCGGTGGTGAGGGTTGTGTTATGGAGTATATTGATTACTACAAAATTCTGGGGGTAAGTAAGGATGCGACGGAGAAGGAGATTCGCAACGCATATCGCAGGCTTGCGCGAAGATACCATCCCGATCTGAATCCTAACGACGAGACGGCGAAGGCAAAATTTCAGCAGATCAACGAGGCGCACGAGGTGCTTAGTGATCCTGAAAAGAGGAAGAAGTACGATCAGTACGGTAAGGACTGGAAGCATGCCGAAGCCTTTGAGAGTGCCAGGGCCAGCAGGGGCGGAGGATTTACTTCGCATGAGCCCTTTACGGGAGGTTTTGAGGATGGGTTCTCTGATTTCTTCGAGTTCCTTTTTGGAAGCCGCAGACCTGGTGGGTTTGGAGGAGCGCGTTTCAGGGGAGAAGACCTGCACGCTACACTGACGCTAAGTCTCCGCCAGGCGTCGGAAACCCACAAACATACACTTGAGGTAAACGGCCGAAAGATACGAATCACCGTTCCCGCCGGAATTGAGAACGGACAAACCATTAAGATTAGCGGCCATGGAGGTCCCGGTGTAAACGGAGGACCAAACGGTGACCTGTACATCACTTTTAATATTCCGGATGACCCGGTGTTCAAGAGGGATGGTGCCGACTTGTTTATGGACAAGGAGATCGATCTATACACCGCGGTGCTGGGCGGTGATGTGACGTTGGACACCTTTAGGGGCAAGGTAAAGGTTCGCGTTCCGGCCGGCACACAGCCCGGTACGCGCGTCCGACTGAAAGGCCAGGGCTTTCCACGCTATCGTGAGGATGGTTTTGGTGATCTGTATGTGACGTGGTCGGTAAAGCTGCCAACGTCGCTGTCGGAAAAAGAAAAGCAGCTTTTTATGGAATTGTCAAAACTCAGATCCTGATCACATGAAACAGGAAGATTTGATATCAATCGGTGAATTTTGCAGACATTATTCCGTCGAGGTGTCCTTCATACGGGCCCTTCACGACGCCGAACTTATCGACATCATTGCCATCCGTGATGAGATGTACGTCCGCCATGACCAACTCCCATTGCTCGAGCGACTAACGCGTTTTCATTACGATCTTGACATAAACCTCGAAGGTATTGAAGTGATCAACCGGTTGCTCCAACGCATTGATGAAATGCAAGCGGAGATCATCGCCCTAAAGAATAAGCTCAGACGCTTTAAAAGAATTGAAGGGTGAGGTGCCAGTGTGAGTGTTAGAGGACATCAACACCTCAACACCTCAACACATAGAATGTGCGGAATTGGCGACAACCACAAAAGTGGATCGAAGCACCAACGTAAACACGTAAACACCTAAACACGTAAACACCTATCAGCCTCCCCCTCTCCGGGGTATTGCCATGCTTAGCCGGATTCGGTACCTTTTGCGTGAAACCCGAAAATCATTATAACCTAAACCTCATAATCATGAAGAAGTTCTTTACGCTACTCCTGAACGTGGCGGCGATTACCGCTTTTGGCCAGGGCATTACAACGCCGCGTACGCCGAGTCCGGCGGCGACGGTTTCGCAGACCATCGGAATCTCGACAGTTACCGTGTCGTATTCACGGCCGGCCGTTAACGGTCGGGAGGTCTGGGGCAAATTGGTTCCCTATGGGTATGTTCCTCCCGGGTTTGTCACTACGCATCCCGCTCCCTGGCGCGCTGGCGCGAATGAAAACACTGTTTTGACCCTTTCGCATGACGCGAAAATTCAGGGGCAGACCGTACCGGCTGGAAGCTACGGATTGTTTTTTGTCATCAATGAGGATAACTCAGGTGAGGTAATCCTTTCTAAAGATTACAAGGCGTGGGGCCATTACTGGTACGACCCTGCGCGCGACCAAATGCGGGCGCCTATCACGATCCGCGATCATGCGATGACCGAAAGGCTAACCTATGAGTTCATTAATCTTGACAAGACCAGCGCCGAGCTGGTGCTAAACTGGGAGAAAAAGCAATTCCCGGTAAGGATTGAATTTGCTGTCGACGACATCGTCATGGCAAACGCTCGCGAAGAACTTACCAACATCAAGGGTTTCAACTGGCAGGGTTGGGCAAGCGCTGCAAACTACGCCCTTAGCAACAAGACGAATCTTGAAGAAGCGCTGCAGTGGATTGACCGCGCCGTTACCATGAATCGAAACTTCGCCACATTAAACACAAAGGCCGGCATCCTGGAAGCGCTTGGACGCAACGAGGAGGTGGGGAAGCTCAAGGAAGAAGCCCTCGCCGCGGCGACCGAACTTGAACTTAACAACTATGGTTATCAGCTGCTCAACCTGGGCAACATAGACGAAGCCATTCGCATATTCACACTTAACACGCAGCGTTTCCCCAAGAGCCCGAACGTTTGGGACAGCCTTGGCGAAGCTTACGCGATAAAAGGGGATGAAAAGAATGCGGTCAAAAACTTCAAAAAGGCACTTGCAATGAATCCTCCCGAGAACGTGAGAGCGAATTCCGAAAAGTACCTGAGACAATTTGGGGCTTTGTGAAATGCGGAGATTTTTCACCGCGAAGTCACTAGACACGCAATGTAGAGACGTTGCATGCAGCGTCTCTACTATTATTATTATCTATTGCCTCTATACCCACGTCATCGACGATTGTTATTTGTATTGAGACGCGCTAGTAGCGCATCTCTACCACCTTCTCACTTTTTACTATTCACCACCCCCGGTCCCTGGGCCTGTCGAAGGGCCGATTATTTGTTACCACAGTTCCCCTACGCACCACTACTCCCTGTAATCCAGCGCCGGCTTCCTATTCCCAAGCAGCGCCTCATAGACATAATCTCCTATGGACGCTGCGTGTTCCTTCTTTGCTTCAACGAGTACCTGCGGTTGCGTGTAGAAATCGATGGCGGTGAGCGCCATGGTTTTGGCGGCGACGAGCATGCCTTTGATGCCGATGGAAGTGCCGCCGCACGCGACGGCTTGCCAGCTGTGAGCAGGGGTGCCGGGAACCCACGTGGCAATACGCACACCGACGGTGGGTACGGCATAACTCACGTCGCCAACGTCAGTTGAACCTATTCCTTCCGTGCGCTCTTCCTCAAAGGGAACGACAGTAGACGCCCGCGCGAGATCAGGCTTTGATGTGAGCGTCTCCTGGATCTTTTTTCCAAAGGCGATTTCTTCTGCGTCGTATTGTATTCCTCCTACGCGTTCAAGGTTGGTTTGAGCAACGCGTGCGAGTGCATTGTTAATGAGCAGATCGTGCGTGCCGCCAATGATTTCGTAGTCTGTCCTGGTGCCTGTACCCATAGCCGCTCCCAATGCTGCCGCTTCAACGCGTTCAAATAGTTCCCTAACAACTTTCTTGTCGGGATGACGGACGTAGTAATACACTTCCGCAAAGTCGGGCACCACATTCGGTGCATTGCCACCTCGTGTTATTACATAGTGTATGCGCGCTTCCTGCGGTATGTGTTCGCGCATGAGGTTGGTCATGAAATTCATCGCCTCGACACCATCCAACGCCGATCTTCCTTTGTCAGGAGCACTCGATGCATGAGCAGCGACGCCATAGAAGCGGAATTTGGCCGACTTATTTGCGAGGGCGCTCGTAAGCGTCACCTCGTTGCGATCACCGGGATGCCAATGGATGGCAGCATCCAGTCCTTCGAACAACCCTGCGCGCACCATGTATACCTTGCCACTGCCGCCCTCTTCAGCGGGACAGCCGAAGAGTTTTATTGTACCGGATATTTTGCCTTGTTCCATTAAATCTTTTACAGCGATGGCAGCAGCGACCGACGCTGTTCCGAAGAGGTGATGCCCACAGCCGTGCCCGGCATTGGATCCCTCAATGGGCTTCCTCTCTGGCACAGCCATTTGCGACAACCCTGGAAGTGCGTCGTACTCGGCAAGAATGCCAATGGCAGGGCTTCCCGACCCGTACTCGGCAACAAACGCTGTTGGTATGCCGGCTACCCCTGCTGTTACACGGAATCCATGTGATTTCAAAGTTTCCTGCAAGAGCGCCGTGCTGCGTTCTTCCTTGTAGCCCACCTCAGCAAAATCCCAAATCTTCAGCGCAATGGATGCGTAGTCGTCTTTTCCTTCCATTATGTTCTGGCTCGCCTGTTCCTTCATTCTCTCCACGGCCTTTCTGTTTTGAGAAGTTGCCGGATATGCGAGGATAGTGCAGATAACCAGCAGGCAGAGATGTCTCATGTCGCAATAATTTTTGGCAGCTACTATGTTTTCGTTCGGAAGTTATGGAAATCTGTCTTCGCGTGCATCATCAGAATGGATCCTCTCAATTAATGCGATATCAAGAACATCTTTACAATCGTTGGCAGTCCAAATACAGCACTCGAATAACCGTCGTTTGGCAAAGTGACGGATTCGGTTAGATTTGTGCATTACCTATTCCTAAATCCCATGACAACCCGTACCTGTACAATCCTTCTGATCTCCGTCCTTTGCCTGGCGGCTGCATGCCAGACCAAAGAAGCGAAGAAGACCGACTTGCATTCACCTGAGGAACGATTGGCGCTTGCCGATTCGATGGAACATCTCCTTCGCACTTTGACACTTGACAAATGGTATCCACAGGCGGTAGATACCGAGTACGGGGGATTTCTCAGTGGATTTACGTACGACTTCCAACCCACGGACAATCAGGATAAGTTCATCGTCACCCAGGCGCGACATACATGGACTAACGCAAAAGCTGCCATGCGATACCCCGAAGTCGACCACTATCGCACAATCGCCGAACACGGCTTTCGCTTTCTCCGCGATGTGATGTGGGATAAAGAACATGGCGGGTTTCATCAACTGGTAGACCGTCAGGGAAACGTGAAGGCTCAGGGCGGCAGAGAAATAAAGACAGCCTATGGTAACGCCTTCGGTATCTATGCGCTGGCCGCCTACTACGCGGCAACCGAAGATACCGCAGCCCTTAATCTTGCGAAAAAGGCATTCCTCTGGCTGGAAGACCACAGCCACGACCCCGTACACAAAGGATATTTCCAACACCTTGAAGCCGATGGTACAGTCGTCATTCGCACGGATGATGTTGAATCGACGGCTGAGACCGGATATAAAGACCAGAACAGCTCCATTCACCTGTTGGAAGCTTTTACTGAACTTTACGCGGTATGGCCGGACAGCCTCTTGCGCGAGCGGCTGGAAGAAATGCTGCTTCTCATTCGCGATGTAATTGTGACGCCAAAAGGATATCTGACGTTGTTTCTGACGCCTGACTGGAAACCGATCTCGTTCCGCGACTCAACGGAAGAGGTGATCATGAAGCATCACGGCCTCGATCACGTTTCTTTCGGCCACGATGTTGAGACTGCGTTTCTAATGCTGGAAGCGTCGCATGTACTCGGCATTGAAAACGACGTGCAAACCCACACCATCGCGAAACGGATGGTGGACCACGCCCTTGAAAACGGTTGGGACGAACAGGTGGGTGGATTCTATGATGAAGGTTACTACTTCCGCGACGCCGACACCATCCGCATAATCCGCGATACGAAGAACTGGTGGGCACAGGCGGAAGGTCTCAACTCACTGCTGATGATGTCCAAACTCTATCCCGAGGATCCGCACAACTATTACGAAAAGTTCTATAAACTCTGGCGCTACGCTGACACGTATCTGATCGATCACGAACACGGCGACTGGTACTCGGGAGGCATCGACAAACAGCCTCAGTTCAAGACCGCCAACAAGGGCGGTATCTGGAAGGGCATCTATCACCACTATCGAAGCATGACACAGTGCATAGATATGTTAAGAGGGGAGGGGATAAGCGAATGGCTGGGCCATTGAAGCGCCCGACGACAGGCTCAGGGCCCGGTTATTCGCAAACTCGGAGCTGAATTTTTTCTTGTTTTATTATTTGATCGTTCCCCGGACCCTGAGCTTGTCGAAGGGCCATTCATTGCCAACGCTTAACTGCCTCATAGACCAAACCCGCTGCCAATCGCGCTGTCCGGCTATCGACATCAAATGCAGGATTTAGCTCAGCGACATCCATACAAGCTACCTTTCCGGAAGAAAGTACGAGTTGAAGTATTTCCAGGATTTCAGGTGGCGTCCAACCCAATGCCGAAGGCGCGCTTACTCCTGGAGCAAAGGCCTGATTGATTACGTCAAGGTCGAGCGACAGGTAAACACTATCCACTTTAGAAACAAAATCTTCAATGGCAGTGATACGTGCGGTCATCGGTTCGTTTCTTAACTTCCAAATCACGCCAAGTTCTTTCGCCGTTTGAAAAAGCCCCGAGTAGTTAGCGCTTTCTTCAATGCCAAGCACGAGATAATGAAACGGCGAATTTTCCTTCTTCAATACCTCACTCATTTGCAGGAAAGGTGTGCCGGAATTTCCTTCTCCTTCGTATTGCCTCAGATCGAAATGCGCATCGAGGTTTATGATACCAAGTTCATGCTTCTTTGATTGTGCGAATGGATGGACGCCCAGGAAGGTTCCATAGGCAACCTCGTGTCCGCCACCGAGGACAAGTGGTCTATAACCTGCAATTAAAAGTTGATAAACCGCACCACCCAGCATGGCTTGCGCGGCTTCCATTTTTTGTCCGCTGCAGATGACATCGCCGGCGTCATACAGTATCACGTCGTCCCAGTGAAAAGCCAGGTTGCACAAAGACCTGCGGATAAAGGCCGGTGCTTCACGTGCTCCTGTCCGTCCGAGGTTGCGGCGTACGCCCTCGTCGCAACAAAAGCCCAGCAGCGCGTAGCACCTGGTGCCGGATTTCGCTGCGGGTATGTCACCAGACATGTCGAGGGCTTGCATGACGCTATGCCAGCGTTGCGTGTCGACACTTCTCGGATAATCGACGCGGCCGGTCCATCTTGACATGTCAGGCGGTTGATACATACTACATTTTTATCGTCATGAGGAAAATTCTTTGCCGGCAATCCACACCCGTGACGGCTTCAACTTGCCCTGGTGGTATAGAATCTCGCGGTAATCATCGACAGGGAAGGCGATGAAGTCGGCACGCTTTCCCGCTTCAAGCGTTCCGCGGTCGCTCAATCCCAGAGCGCGAGCCGCGCGAAACGTAACAGCACTTAAAGTTTCTGCATTGGAAAGCTTTTGTTGAGCTGACAATACCGAAGCCTGCATGAGTAGATCACCCATTGGCGCTGAGCCCGGATTCCAATCGCTCGCAATCACCAAAGCACATCCGTAATCCAGTATCTTTCGTGCGGGGGCAAAATGCATTCCCAGGCCGAGTGATGCTCCCGGTAACACCGTGGCCGTCACACTGGAGGCTGCCAGAGCCTTAATGTCATCGTCGCCTGATGCCTCCAAGTGATCTGCACTGATTGCACCGACGTCAATGGCTACCGCGCTTCCACCCGTGGTGAACTGATCGGCATGAACTGTAGCCATGAATCCCATCGACATTGCGCGTTTTAGAAAAGACGCGGCAATAGCAGCAGGAAATGCGCTGGGTTCTATGAAGATGTCCACACGTTGGGCGAGGGACTCGCGACTCACAATAGGCAAAAGTTCTGCGAGGATATGTTCCAGGTACATTGCCGGTGATTCAAACTCCGGCGGTGTTATGTGTGCGGCGAGGCAGGTCGAAACGAGACTTACAGGCTGTAGTTCTGCCGCCTCACCGATGGCATGAAGTATTTTCAACTCGTGTTCTACCGATAAGCCATATCCGGACTTAATCTCACAAGTAGTCACGCCTTCCGAGGCATGTCGTGCCAATCGTTGAAGGAGAAGTTCGACCAGCATCTTGCCATCACAGGCGCGCGTCTTCTGGACTGTATCCATAATGCCTCCACCCGATTCAAGGATTTCCTGGTAGGTCTTCCCGGATATCCTGGCGCTGTAGTCTCCGGCCCTGGACCCAGCAAAGCACAGGTGGGTATGAGTGTCTATTAGTCCTGGCATGACAACGCATGGGCTGGTGGTCTCGATGTGATCACCGGCTCCTTTCAATGCCGCGAACATGCCGACTGCCACAATGCGGTTTCCTTCGACGAGCAAAGCGGCATCGGGGATGATCTCCAGCGCGGCATCAGCAATAGGACCTTTGTCAGGCAGCGATGCCATCGTGAGCAGCTGGGTAATCGGACCATAAAGCGTTCGGTTCATATCAAACCTGCTGGTGATGTAACTGCCACGCTTCGTCGAGGATTTCAGCAACATGCATTACCCTGACGTCAAGTTTGCGATGCCTGATGATCCCCTCAAGGTGCATCAGGCATGACATGTCCGTTCCTGTAATAACCTGTGCCCCGTGATTCACGTGGTCGTCAATACGATCTTCACCCATGCGTACTGACACAGCTTCTTCGGTTACGGAAAACGTACCACCAAAACCACAGCATTCATCGGGCCGATCGAGCTCCACGAGTTGAAGTTCCTTAACCTGTAGCAGCAGGTTTCGTGGCTTGTTAAAGTCGGGAATATTAAGCTCTGAAGCCCTGCTGAGACGCAAGCCCCGAACACCGTGACATCCGGCGTGCAGCCCTACCCGGTAGGGAAATCGGAAGTCATCGCCCTCATAGGTTAGCACGTCAGTAAGAAACTCGCAGAATTCATAAATGGACGACCGTACTTTTTCTGCTGTGGCCGCCTCAACATAATGTGTTATGTGTTCCTTGATGTGTAGTACACAACTCCCCGAAGGCGCGACGATGAAATCGTATTTTGCAAAATTTTCTGCGAACAGGCGGAGTGCGTCAGCACCATACGAAGCGAATCCCGCGTTGGCGACGGGCTGGCCACAGCATGTTTGCTGCGTAGGGTAGTCCACTTCAAGCCCCAACCGGCGAAGAACCTGATATACGGCGACACCCGTCTGAGGGTAAAACTGATCAATGTAGCAGGGGATGAACAATCCGACATTCATACTATCTTCGGCATGCGCGCTTTCGACCTACCACACAGGCAAGCTTTGTTGCCGGTAGCGGAATTCACTGGCCTAAACATACACCGTATATCGGTCTGGTTGTAGCTTTTCGAGGAAAAATTGGAAGCAGAGCAATCGATTGCCCTGAGCCTGTTGAGCTATGGGTCACTCGCACTAACTGCTACGGATTTTCCGGGAAGCGGGATGTCTTCTTTTGTCAGTACAGAACAGGACACAGAACCCTTCCTGTCGGGATAATTTTGTCAATCTTAGACACGCATTATTTTTTCTTTTGGACATACACTCTGAAAAGCGATGCAGATAGCAACGAAAAGGTTTCAGTACGTAGACTACCTTTGGGACAAGGACAAAGAGGCTGCACTACGTGATGACGAGGTAGCCTTACTGATCTACCGCTCCAATATCCTGGGTGCCGATTTACGAATTACCAACTACGGTGGCGGCAATACGAGTTGTAAGACCACTGAACGCGATCCCCTTACGGGCAAGCCGGTAGAGGTAATGTGGGTGAAAGGTTCAGGTGGCGATATCGGAACGCTTACCCGCAAGGGCCTTGCCGGCCTCTACCTCGATAAACTTCGTTCCCTGAAGAACATTTACCGGGGGCTGGAGTTTGAAGATGAAATGGTGGCGCTCTTCAACCATTGCATCTATGATCTCGAATCAAAGGCTCCGTCTATTGATACACCGCTTCATGCGTTCCTCCCTTTCAAGCATATCGATCACCTGCACCCCGACGCTGCTATCGCTATTGCTGCATCGAAAGATGGTGAAGCGATCACACGTGAACTGTTCAACAACCAAATCGCCTGGGTGCCATGGCAACGCCCGGGATTTGACCTGGGATTGAAACTTGAAAAAGCCGTAAACGAAAACCCGGGGATACGCGGTATTATGCTCGGTGGACATGGACTCTTTACCTGGGGCGAAACTTCGCACGAATGTTACATCAACAGCCTCGAGGTAATTGACAAGGCCTCTGCCTTTCTGAACGATAACTACGGCAAACGAAGACCGGTTTTTGGTGGTGTCGAAATAGAGTCCCTTGCGCCGGAAGCCCGTCGCAAACAGGCTGCCCGCATGGCTCCTGTGCTTCGCGGTCTTGCATCGGCGTATGCCCGTATGATTGGGCATTTTACCGACGATGAAAGAGTTCTCGAGTTCATCAACAGCAAAGACCTTCGCAAGCTTGCGCCTCTGGGAACGAGCTGTCCTGACCACTTCCTCAGGACAAAAATCAGGCCTTTGGTGCTCGACTTACCCGCGACAGCCGATTTGACGAACCTCGCTGAGGTGCGAAAGAAACTTGAAGCGCCCTTTGAGAATTACAGGAAGGAATATGCCGACTACTACGAGCGTCACAAGCGTCCGAATAGTCCGGCAATGCGTGATCCCAACCCTGTCATTATACTCTGGCCGGGCGTAGGGATGTTCTCCTTCTCTAAGGACAAACAGACGGCGCGCGTTGCCAGCGAGTTCTACATTAACGCGATCAACGTGATGAAAGGCGCTGAAGCGGTTTCCGAATATGTTTCATTGCCGCTTCAGGAAGCTTTCGACATCGAATACTGGCTGCTGGAAGAAGCTAAACTACAGCGCATGCCGAAAGAAAAACCGCTTTCGCGAAAGATTGCTTTTGTGACCGGCGGAGCAGGAGGTATCGGAAAAGCAATAGCTACCAAGCTTGCCTCAGAGGGTGCCTGCGTTTTCGTCGCAGACGTTCATGAAGATCGGCTGAAGGAAACGGTCTCCGGCTTTTCACGCGATGTTGGAGCCGGATCGGTTGTTGACGTGACGAGCGAAAGCTCTGTACGCGAAGCCATCGCGAACGTCTGCCTCGCCTTTGGTGGAGTGGACATTATTGTCAACTGTGCCGGCCTCGCTATTTCGAAACCGCTGGAGGAAACAACAACGGCCGACTGGGACCTGTTGAACGATGTCATTGTAAAGGGTCAGTTTGAAGTTTCAAAGGCGGCCGTTGAAGTCTTGCGTGCGCAGTCACTCGGCGGCGACATTGTGAATATTGTCAGCAAGAACGCCCTGGTATCCGGACCTAATAACGTGGCTTACGGGACGGCCAAGGCGGCGCAAATCCATATGAGTCGACTGCTTGCGGCGGAACTGGGCAAGGATAAGATCCGCGTGAATGTTGTGAATCCCGATGCTGTCATCGAAGGCAGCAAAATCTGGGAAGGGGAATGGGCCGAAGGCCGTGCGAAGGCGTACGGCGTTAAGGTCGAAGAGTTGCCCGCATTTTACGCAAAAAGAACTATCTTGAACGAGATCATTTCCGTTGACGACATAGCCAATGGCGTCTTTGTGCTCGTGGGAGGACATTTGAACAAGAGCACAGGGAATGTTATCAATGTGGATGGCGGTGTGGCAGCCGCATTCGTGCGATAAGATATGAGGATACTTGCTGACCAGGTCGGTGAACAGAACCGCCGGCATGAGGAGCGCCATCGCGGAGACTTCGACTTTCTTGCGTCACGTCTGTCTGCAGACGGGCATGATGTCGACGCTCTCGTCTCGAAAATAGCATCCCTGCAAATAGCCGTTCCCAGCTGGGCGCTGGGTGCAGGCGGGACCCGATTTGCGCGCTTCCCTGGTGGAGGTGAGCCGCGAAGCCTTGAGGAAAAGATTCTCGACGTCGGACTCCTTCATGCGCTCAACCGTTCCAGCGGCGCTATCTCACTGCACATCCCCTGGGACATCCCAAAAAACGCATCGGAGACTAAAGCGCTGGCGAACGAGCTCGGACTTATCTTCGATGCGGTAAACTCGAATACCTTCCAGGATCAACCCGACCAGGAATTCAGCTACAAATACGGATCGCTCGCGCACACCGATAAATCGGTGCGCAAGCATGCGATCGACCACAACATCGAAGTGATCGAATACGGAAAGCAACTGGGTTCGAAGGCGCTGACCGTGTGGCTTGCCGATGGGTCGTGTTTTCCCGGACAGCTCAACTTTGCGAAAGCGTTTCAACGCACATACGCTTCCCTGCAGGAAATCTATTCGGCGCTTCCTCACGACTGGAAACTGTTCATCGAATACAAGCCATACGAACCCAATTTTTATTCCACGGTGATTCAGGACTGGGGAACGTCCTTCCTGCTGGCGAACAAATTGGGTGAAAAAGCATTTACCCTCGTTGATCTTGGGCACCATCTGCCAAACACAAATATTGAACAGATCGTTGCCACGCTCATGATGGAAGGTAAGCTAGGAGGCTTTCACTTCAACGACTCCAAGTATGGCGATGACGATCTCACCGTTGGAAGCATAAAGCCATATCAGCTGTTCCTCATCTTCAGCGAGCTGGTGTACGGGATGGAGAACCCAGCGTATTCGAATCCCACGCCTGCGTGGATGATCGATGCGAGCCATAACGTTAAGGATCCTCTTGAAGATTTGCTCCAGTCGGTAGAGGCCATCAAGCTGGCCTACGCCCAGGCACTGCTGGTGGATCGTGATGAACTCGAAGCTGCGCGTGAGAACAACGACACGGTCATGGCGCAGGAGATTTTGCAGAATGCCTATCGCACTGATGTTCGGCCCTTGCTTGCGGAAGCGCGACTGAGAGCAGGAGGGGCGATTGATCCCGTACGGGCCTTCCGCGCGCTGGGTGTGAGAAAGCAGCTGATCAGTGAGCGTGGTATGAAGACTGTATCGACGGGATTGTAGGCTATGGCGAGAGTCGTCACCGCTGTCTTCGACATTGGTAAGACCAACAAAAAGTACTTCCTATTTAACGAGGAGCTGGAAGAGATTCGCCACGAGTATGCGGATCTTCCAATGACAACCGACGAAGATGGATTCCCTTGCGATGATCCGATAGCGATCGTTGATTGGGTCAAGATGACAATTGACGGAATTCTCGGGAATCCTGACTTTGACTTGCGCGCCGTAAACTTCTCCACCTATGGCGCTACGTTGGTGCACCTGGATGGTCATGGTCAGCTGGCCACACCCTTATACAACTACCTCAAGCCTTTCCCGTCTGAGCTCGCGTCGCGGTTTCAATCCACCTATGGTGCTGCGAAACACGATCTTGTCACCGCGTCGCCGTTTCTTGGAATGTTGAATTCCGGACTTCAGCTTTACTGGCTGAAATATGAAAAGCCCGAACTGTTCCGAAAAATTCGCCATACCCTTCACTTTCCACAGTACTTGTCGTATGTGCTTACAGGGAAGATGGTGACCGAGCCTACGTCGGTGGGATGCCATACCAAGTTGTGGGATTTCACAAGATCGGACTATCACCCGTGGGTGATTGAAGAAGGTTTTCGCGACTTGTTTCCGGAAATGGTTCGGACCCCGACATCATTCAAGGTCACGAGGAAGGGTAAAACGTTTCGGGTGGGTGTCGGCATACACGACAGCTCTTCTGCGTTGGCAGCCTACCTCATGCGTACGCCGGATCCCTTCCTGTTGGTGTCGACCGGAACGTGGAGCATTTCCATGAACCCATTCACGGAAGAGAATCTTACGTTGGATGAACTCGAACGCGATTGCCTGAACTACCTCACGCCTGCTGGCAATCCTGTGAAAGCCTCAAGGCTTTTTCTCGGACACGAGCTTGACCATCAGCTCAAGACACTGAATCGATTGTTTGATCGGGATACGAAATACTACAAGCAGATTCGGTTGAACCAAAGTTTTCTCCGCGCAATAGAGGCAGGAGCGGTTGACAATCTTTACTACCCTGAAGTGTTGGGCAATGAAAAGCTTGTCGCGGATGTCTTTCGTCCGGTTAAGTGGGATCCCCAAGGCTGTGCATCATACGAAGAAGCCTATCATCATGTCATCTGGGGTATTGTACGATTGCAAGTGGCTTCCATACGCCTCGCACTCGGAAGTTCGCCGTTAAAAAAAGTATTTGTCGACGGGGGCTTCGTCGACAACGAACTTTATATCACGTTGCTCAAACACTTCCTTCCTGATCTGTCTATTGAAGCCTCGCACGCACCTTTAGGTTCAGCGTACGGCGCAGCGGCGATTATTCAGTAGTTGCAGTTTCAGTTGCAGACGTCTGCGTCTGCCTCTGTGGTGAAAACTACTCCGACAGGTACCGCAACAATTCCTCGGGCGTTCCCAAATCCCTCGCGGACCCCTCATCGAACTTGACATAATCAACTCTAAGACCGCCTTTCATCGCATCGCGAATAATATCGCCAACGTAAAGCTCGCGCGGGCTGCCGTCAGCGCGGGATCCTTTCAGATTGTTGCTGGTGAGACGAGTTTGAATCTGTTCGTGCAGAAATTCTGTAAACGATGGGCCCCACACGGCGTGAGCCCAACCCCAGGAGAGGTCGGGTCGATCTTCCTTGATGACGATATCATGGAGCTTGTCGCCATCAAACGCGACCATATCCCAGCTCTTGTACTTGCTGATTTTGATCAACCCCAGTACTACGTCGGCATTGGTCTGTAACAGCCTTTCCTTTAGGTGTTCGAAATGATTTTCCGGTGTGCACACCAGGTCGGGAAATCCGAGAGCAACACCATGATCTTTCACGAAGGGGTAGGCCTGGTCCAGCGTAAACGGAGTACCGTGAGGATGAGCCATCACCAGGTAGGCGATGTTTACATCGAACTCAGAGCCGTCACGCAAATAGGCCGGGATATCCCATTTTCCCGGCCTAAGAATGCAATAGATGTCGGTAATACCAGCAAGGCGATAGTACCGGATGAGGTTTTCGCAAATGACACTGCGTACCGGCCCGTCCGCCGTGTTCCTGACGACGGGGTAGACTTCCTTACTGCAGGGGATATTTCCAAGCCTGCTGCCAATTCCGCCCGCAGGTATCAATCCGAAAAACTTCATCCCTTCTTACCCGCCACTGTGTACTGATCATCCTAATGTGCTGGCGCAGCCGAGCCTTTCTTGTAAGCCCGGATCATGTAGATATTAAGGATGATGAATGCCACAGTCAGGATCGCTGGAAGAATCGCGATGTTCGCGAGTGTCGCCTGCCCGGCTGCAAGTTCGAGCGCATCGCCGGTGAGACCTTCAGCCCGCATCGCTTCTCTGTGGCCGTCAAGCCAGGTACCGATGATCGGTTGGAAGATCGAGACACCAAGCATTCCGACGCCGCCCATCAGCGACATACCAAGCGCTCCGGTACGGGGCAGATACTCCGCGATGAACGATATCATCGTCGGCCAGAAATAGCAGACACCTATAGCAAACAGGATGGCAGCAATGTACACCATACCTCCGGTGGCCATGTGCATCGTGTAGATCGCGACAGCAGAAATGATCGCAGATGCCAGCAGTACACCTGAGATGTTCAGTTGGTGAATGAGCGGACCAGCAAAGAGACGTCCTACTGCCATCAATACAGTTACAAGCGCAAGCACCAGAAGCGGCTGAGCACCAGAGGCCGCAAGTATGCGTTCAACCCATGCCTGAGTGCCGAGTTCCGTGGTGGCAGTCATGACCATGAGAACAAGCATTACCCAATACAGCGGTGAGCTGAATATTGCTTTGACGTTCTCAGCGGTAGAGGCCGTTTCCTTGCCCCCCGTTTCAGGGAACTTCTGACCCAGGAACATGAAGAAGTAGATCAATGCCGGGACGTACATGATGGCCAGCTTGGCTTGCCATCCGCCACCCATGTTGTCCACCAGTAACACCAGAACAGATCCTATGGCGATTCCTCCAGGGAACCACACGTGGAATCTGTTAAGCATGGTGGCTTTCTTCTCCGGATACATGGAAGCTATCATCGGGTTGTAAGCTGCTTCCACCATACCATTTGCAAAGCTGATGAAGAACGTGGAGAAGAACAGTGTGTAAAAGCTGTTTGAGAGTATGGAAAACGTTATGCCAAGTATGTGACAGACGAAGGCAACGTTTCCGATGCGGCGAGGGCCGAGCGAGTTATACAGCGGCCCGCCAACCAATGTGGCAATCGGGAAACCGAAAATTCCCATGAACTGAATCCATCCGAGCTGTACGTCGTTCAGGCTCATGTCATCGACCAGGTCGTTCATGATACCCGCTCGGATTCCAAATGCGAAAGCTGTAGTGAGGAGTGCAAAGCAACTGGCTATAAACAGCCGGTTGGCGTTGATGGCTTTTTCCATGAGGTTTAAGGTTTAAGCAGCCCCAATATGGTTCTAAAATTGTTTTTGTGCAACCGTTTGTGAAGCCGCCTTTTTCGACGCCGAACCCCAATAGCCTGTCATCTACCGGCCTACGATGGGGATGGCCGAACGGCCGAAGGAACGCTGATACAGCCGCTGTATTTTTACGGTGTATTACATGCCAAACCGTTGCTAACCATGCGATTAATTATAGCCTTGATGGCCATGTCCCTGCCGGCCCTGGCCCAGTCGACCAGTTATGGCGACTTCAAGATTTTCGAGAACCGAATCATTTATCAGCACGTGTTCGACTGCACTTCCATGACCGTGGAACAACTCGACTCCGTACTCCGGGCAACGCCGAACGTATCTGATGTTGCGGTGAAGGAGGGAGCAATCACAGCTACACTCAGCGACTTTGTCGTGGACTATAAAAAATTCAAATTTCCCCAGGTGGGTACACCTCACATCATTCAGACGGGTCGGTTCGGTGCAAAGCTCACGGCTCAGGTGCGCGATGGCCGTTACAGGATCACCCTGGACGATATCACCATGAAAGGAAACATTGGCTACAAGAACATTACCGAGCCCGAACTCATGACGGAATATGCCACGATCAAGAGCGCTACGCTGCTGGCGCAGGACTGGTGCCGTCCGAATATGCTCGGCCTGCTCAACAAAGCGCTCAACGACCTCTTCACCTGCAAATCCGACCCGACCGAGTGGGACTGGTAACCCTGACTCCGCTTATGGAAAGCGCGGTGTTTTTCTGTCCGCGCTGATACGCTCGTCGCGAACTCCGCGATCGGGCATAATATTGCCTTGTCAAATCTGAAACTATCAGGGGAAAGCGGCTTTCACCTTTCACAATTATTTCCTTACTTATCGCCCTCAAAAACAAGGAGATTCTCAATAACCATTAAACCACTATCTGTACGCATGGCAAGAAAATTACGCATGGGGATGGTAGGCGGAGGCATCGGCTCCTTCATTGGTCCGGTACACAGAAAAGCTGCTGGAATCGATGGACAGATCGAGCTTGTATGCGGAGCCTTCAGCGTCGACCCCCAGGAATCCAAGGAAACAGGTAAGTCCCTGTATCTAAACCCTGACCGGGTGTATGGCACATACCAGGAGATGTTTGAACGTGAGAAGAACCTTCCCGCTGACGAGCGGATGGACTTCGTCTCCATTGTGACGCCAAACCATGTTCACTTCGGCCCCGCCAAGATGGCGCTTGAAAACGGATTCCACGTCGTCGTGGAAAAACCGATCGCTTTCTCGCTGCAAGAGGCAAAGGCGCTGAAGAAACTCGTAGACAAGACCGGCCTCATCCTGGCACTCACGCATACCTACACCGGATACCCCATGGTAAAGGAAGCGCGGAACATCGTCGCTTCTGGCAAGCTCGGAAAGATTCGCAAGGTGTATGCTGAATATCCGCAAGGATGGCTTTCCACTATGCTTGAAAAGACCGGCAACGCACAGGCATCGTGGCGTACAGACCCGAAGCAGTCGGGTGCCGGCGGAGCCATCGGTGACATCGGCACGCACGCCGCAAACCTCGCCGAGTACATCACGGGTGCGCGCATCACCGAGATCTGTGCCATGCTGAATATTATGGTGAAGGGTCGGAAGATCGATGACGACAGCTCAATGTTGCTTCGTTTCGATAACGGCGCTTCCGGTATGCTGATGGCTACCCAGGTTGCTGCGGGTGAAGAAAATAACCTCAACATCCGCGTGTACGGTGAGAAGGGTGGACTGGAATGGCACCAGGAAGAACCCAACACGCTGGTGTTGAAATGGCTTGATCGTCCCCGCGAAATCCTTCGTGCCGGGTGGAGTTATTTGTCTGATGATGCGAAGGCATTCACGCGTACGCCTTCTGGTCACCCAGAAGGATACCTGGAAGCTTTCGCGAACATTTACCGCGCGTTCACGCAGGCGGTACGCGACTACAAACCCGGGAAGAAGATCAATCCTGCAAAGTACGACTTCCCCGACGTTGAAGATGGCGTTCGCGGTATGATGTTCGTCGAGACCGTAATCAAGTCGGCCAACTCGACTCGCAAATGGACGCCGATGAAGTAATTCTCCACCTTCAAAAGCACGCAACATGAAGACGATAAAGGGACCCGCAATTTTTCTCGCACAATTCATGGGTGATGAACCCCCGTTCAACAGCCTGAAGTCAATATGTGAATGGGTGGCATCCCTGGGATACAAGGGCGTACAGATACCCACCTGGGACAGTCGCTGCATCGACCTCCAAAAGGCGGCAGAAAGCAAGGACTATGCGGATGAGATTCGCGGTACAGTGGCTGAGTACGGACTCGAAATCACTGAACTATCAACACACCTTCAGGGCCAGCTCGTTGCTGTTCACCCGGCTTATGACGAACTCTTTGACGGTTTCGCACCCAAGTCTGTACGCAAGAAACCTAAGGAACGCACGGCTTGGGCGGTGAACCAGCTCAAGTACGCGGCGAAGGCAAGCAAGAACCTGGGACTGAAGGCGCATGCTACATTCTCCGGTGCCCTGATGTGGCATACGGTTTACCCGTGGCCGCAACGTCCTGCAGGACTTGTCGACGAAGGATTCAAGGAACTCGCCAAGCGCTGGCTTCCTATTCTCAATGCGTTCGACAAGGCTGGTGTGGATGTATGTTATGAAATTCACCCGGGTGAAGACCTTCACGATGGTGTGACCTTTGAGCGCTTCTGGGAAGCTACAGGCAAGCACCCTCGTGCTAATATTCTCTATGACCCGAGCCACTTTGTGCTGCAGCACCTGGATTACCTCCAGTACATCGACTTCTACCATGAGTTTATCAAGATGTTCCATGTCAAGGATGCGGAACTGAATCCTACAGGTAAGAGCGGTGTATACGGTGGCTACCAGGATTGGATAAATCGCCCGGGTAGATTCCGTTCGCTTGGCGATGGCCAGGTCGACTTCCAGGCGATCTTCTCGAAGCTCGCGCAATACGATTACGATGGATGGGCTGTTCTCGAATGGGAATGCTGTATCAAACATCCCGAACAGGGTGCCGCGGAAGGCGCCCCCTTCATCAGAGATCACATCATCCGCGTTACTGAAAAAGCCTTTGACGACTTTGCGTCCGCTGGCATTGATCAGAAACTCAACCGGCGTGTTTTAGGACTCACTAAATGAAAAGTATAATCATGACTATGAAACGTTTAATAGCAGCTGCCCTGGTACTCTCAATGTCTGCATCACTGCTGACATCATGTGGAGGTGGTAAGAAGGAAGAAGCGAAAACTGACGATGCCTACGGCGAATACGAAATACCCGGCAATGAAAAGGAACAACCCCAGTCCGGTGATTCGGCACCGCAGGCAGCCGCACAGAATGATACAGTGGCACCCGCTGCCACAGATGGGGCAATTGCTGAAGGACAGGCTCTGGTAGATGCCAACGACTGCAAGACCTGCCACCATCCAACAAACAAGATCATTGGCCCTGCACACACTGAAGTTGCGAAAAAGTATGAGTTTACAGAGGCTAATGTAAAGATGCTGGCAAAGAAGATTATTGAAGGAGGAAGTGGTGTGTGGGGTGAGATCATGATGAACCCGCATCCTAACCTGAGCCAGGAAGATGCCGAAAAGATGGCACGCTACGTGCTGTCTTTGGATGGTGAGACGGAGAAGTGATTCCTGGGAGTTCAACAACCTAAAACCACAACCACCATGAGACGAAGAGAATTTATCCACGCCTCTGCTGCTGCCGTGGCGGGTATGCTTGCCGTGCCCGCTTTGGGGGAAACTGCAGCGAAGAAGCACAGGATCGGAATTCAGCTCTATACACTTAAGGACGTTATCAACAACGATCCGAAAGGCATTTTGCGACAACTGGCGTCGTTCGGATACACCGAACTTGAAACGTTCGGCTACAGCGACGGAAAGTTATTTGGCCTCACCGTTGCCGAATTTGGCAATGAAGTGAAGGCGCTTGGGATGCAAACAGTCAGCGGGCACTTCGGTATCGACCTCGTCCGGAACGACTGGGAACGTACGGTGGCCGATGCGAAATCGCTGGGTCAGTCGTATGCCTGCGTGCCCTGGCTTCCCGAACAGGATCGCACCCTTGATGGCATCAAGCGCGTATGCGAAGCCATCAACAAGGGCGGCGAGATCTGCAAGCAGTATGGCATGAAGATCGGGTATCATAATCACGACTTCGAATTCAAGGATGCCGGAAATGGCAAGTTGCTCTTCGATGTCATGCTTGAAGAACTCGATCCCAAGCTCGTGAGCATGGAGATGGATCTTTATTGGGTAATTGCGGCAGGATATGATCCGATCGCGTATTTCAAGAAATATCCTAAGCGCTTCGAGCAATGGCATGTTAAGGATCAGGACAAAGAAGTGCCTTCGCGAAACACGGAAGTCGGCAACGGAGCCATTGACTTCAAGGCAATCTTTGCGCAGGCTAAGTTATCCGGAATGAAACACTTTTATGTAGAGCAGGAGTTCTTCACCAGGCCGTCCATCGAAAGTGCAAGGATCTGCATCGAGAACTTGAAAAAGATGCTTTGATTCCTAAGGCATAAAAATGAAAAAGTGCCACCTTGTGTGGCATTTTTTTATTAACACGTAACTCAAAGCAACATCATGCGCATTTTCAATCTCATTCTCGCTGTCATGTTCGTGATCTTCGCCTTCGTCCAGGTAAATGATCCCGATCCGTTGATATGGATCGTGATCTACGGATTGCTGGCAGCGTCGTGTGTGCTCGCGGCGTTCAAGGTGTTTATGCCCAAAGCCACTGCGGTACTGGCCGTGATTCTCATTGCCTATGCAGTGTCTTTTTTTCCCGGCGTACAGGAATGGATGAAAAGCGACGACAGAAGCCTGCTGTTTGACGATATTGCGAAAATGCAGTATCCCTACATTGAAGAGTCGCGCGAATTCCTTGGCTTGCTGATCTGTGTCGCGGTGCTTGCCATGCATCTTGTGCGCTGGAAACGATCGCAAGTTTGATGATTTTTATCAGCCATTTTATTCGGTCGCCGAGGGCTTTTTTTTCCTTACCAAATTTCTAAATTGAAGGCACATCGATCCCTGACCATTGGTATCGTTTGCAGGGTCGTGACATTCCGCGGGATGTCATGGGGGCGGGGTTAACCTCACAAAACGGCTCAAAATAAATCGGGTATTCATGAAAAGATCAGTACTGCTGCTAGGTCTATGTCTTCCAATTTTGTTCACATTCTGTTCTTCACCTAAGGAAAGAATTCCGCCTGTGAATACACCGAAACCGCCCGGAAGGATGATTATCTATCAAATGCTGCCCCGCCTTTTCGGAAACAAGACACAAGTCAATCAGAAATACGGTACGCGGGAGGTGAATGGCGTTGGAAAATTCAACGATATCACTGACACGGCCCTCGTTGCCCTTCGCGAAATGGGCGTCACCCACGTATGGTATACGGGTGTACTGGAGCATGCCACGCTTTCCGACTATTCCTCGTTCGGCATTCCAGCCGACGACCCGGCCGTCGTCAAAGGTATCGCCGGATCTCCATACTCCATTCGCGATTACTATGACGTCGATCCCGATCTCGCGGTCAGCGTTCCCGATCGGATGAAGGAGTTTGAAGCGCTCGTGGCGCGTACACACGCGGCGGGGCTTAAAGTTATCATCGACTTTGTGCCGAATCACGTCGCGCGTGCTTATCGCTCCGACAACAAACCTGAAGGTGTGCGCGACTTTGGCGAAGACGATGATCCCACTGTGGCATATCGTCCTAACAACAACTTCTATTACTTGCCGGCAACATCATTCGTACCCCCTCGCAGAACTTTGCCGCCCGGCATGCAAGGTCATTACACCGAATCGCCGGCGAAGGTGACAGCGAATAACCAATTCCGCCCCGATCCATCGGTTGACGATTGGTTCGAAGCGGTGAAGCTTAATTATGGTGTGGACATTCAGGGTGGAGGCGCAAAGTCATTCGATCCTGTGCCGGATACCTGGAACAAAATGAAGGACGTCCTGGTCTTTTGGGCCAATAAGAAGGTAGATGGCTTCCGGTGCGACATGGCTGAAATGGTTCCCGTGGAATTTTGGAACTGGGTGATACCACAGGTGAAGGAAGTGAATCCTGAAGTTGTGTTCATTGCCGAGATCTACAACCCCGATCAATACAAAGACTATCTGAGTCAGGGTGGCTTTGATTTTCTTTACGACAAGGTCCTCCTGTACGACACGCTCCGCAATCTGGTGGGCGGAAAGGGCAGTACCGTCGCAATAGACGGAATTCAACAACGGCTAAAAGGCATCAATCACAATATGCTCCACTTTATGGAGAACCACGATGAGCAACGATTGGCTTCGAGGTTCTTTGCGGGCGACATATGGAAAGGATGTCCCGCCATGGTGATCAGCGCGACCATTGATCGGGGTCCTGTGATGATTTATTTCGGACAGGAGGTTGGTGAGCCGGGTGCGGGGGATGAAGGCTTCTCCGGAGAAGATGGCCGCACAACGATATACGATTACTGGGGTGTACCTGAGCACCAAAAGTGGATGAACGGCGGTGCGTTTGACGGCGGCCTTCTTTCACTTGAACAAAAACAACTACGCATGTTCTACACGGACCTTCTCAGCCTGGCAGGGTCTAACCCTGCATTTACATCGGGTGAGTATTACGACATCACCGCGTATAACGTAAGCAAGGGTAACATCACTCCGGATATACACGCGTTCATGCGCGTGGCCGCGGATGAAAAAATGCTGGTGATAAACAGCTTCAACAGCGAACCCAAGACGGTGCGGTTTCAGATACCACCAGAAGTAGCCGATGCTGCCGGATTGGATGAAGAAGCAGTGTACATTGCGCGCGATCTTTTGTGGAGAGAAGTAGAGGTTGGATTCGATGAGAATATGAGCTTTGAATTGCTCATGAAGCCCTACAGTTGTTTCATTTTCAAAATCAAATAACGCGCAACGCATGACTGCGGATGTGGATGGAAGGGTACGGGTTCTCATCAATAATGTGCAACCATCGGTTGATGGTGGCCGCTATCCCGCAAAGCGAACAGTAGGAGAAAAGGTCGAAGTAACTGCCGACATCATTGCTGACGGCCACGATCATATTCGGGCCGTCCTGTTGTATCGCCATGAGTCCATGCAGGAGTGGACCCGCGTGGAAATGATTCATGAGAACAACGATCGGTGGAAGGCGTCGTTCACGGCTTCCGAAAAGGGAATGTACGTCTTCACTGTGAAAGCATGGATCGATCATCTGGACACGTGGTATGACGGCTTTCGCAAGAAGGCAGCCGCAGGCGTGGACACCGCTGCGGAAATGCTCGAAGGAGGCGAACTCCTGCGCGCCGCAACGAAGGAAGACGCTTCTCCCCGGATAGCAGAGCTCGTCGCTCTGATGGCTGACGTCTCGAAACATGCCGAAGTCCGAGCGCAGGTATTGAGCCGTGAATTTGCCGACATCGTTCACAACCATCCACTCGAACAACATGTCGCGCTCTATTCCCCGGAGTTGCGCATACGCGTCGAACATCGGAAGGCCAATTTCAGCACGTGGTATGAACTGTTTCCGCGGTCTGCGGCGCTGGAAGGAGGACGGCACGGCACGTTCAGAGATGTGATACGTCTCCTGCCGCGCCTTCATGCCATGGGGTTTGACGTCCTGTACATGCCTCCAATACACCCCATCGGCGAAATCAACCGGAAAGGGAAAAACAATTCCGAGCGTTCAACACCTGGAGAGCCTGGTTCGCCGTGGGCGATAGGGAGCAAACACGGCGGGCACAAAAGCATTCACCCGGAGTTGGGTACTCTTGATGACTTTCGCGCATTGATCGAAGCCGCTTCAAAGCTCGGTATCGACATCGCGATGGACATAGCGTTTCAATGCGCGCCAGACCATCCGTATGTTAAGGAACATCCGCAATGGTTTCGGAGGCGGCCTGACGGCTCAATACAATACGCGGAAAACCCACCCAAAAAGTATCAGGATATCTATCCGTTTAATTTTGAAACCGATGACTGGAAGGCGTTGTGGGAAGAACTTCGTTCAGTGTTTTTCTATTGGATAGAACAGGGAGTAAAGATATTTCGTGTCGATAATCCGCATACCAAGCCCATACGTTTTTGGGAATGGGTTATTTCGGAAGTGAATAAGCGCTATGAGGACATCATCTTTCTGTCGGAAGCATTCACGCGGCCGAAGGTGATGGCGGCGCTTGCCCGCGTCGGGTTCACGCAATCGTATACCTATTTCACGTGGCGTGTGACGCGCAGCGAGTTGACGGAGTACATGAATGAGCTCGTCAACACTGAGCTACGCAATTACTTCCGTCCCAACTTCTGGCCGAATACACCGGACATTCTCCCGTATCACCTGCAGCATCAGGGTGAGAATATCTTCATCATACGGCTGGCCCTCGCGGCCACGCTATCTTCGAATTACGGCATCTATGGTCCCCCGTACGAATTCTGCGAGAATGTTCCGGTGGAAGGAAAGGAGGAATACCTCGATTCAGAGAAATACGAGATTAAGCATTATGCCTGGAAGAAGACGAACCGGATGACGGACATTATTACGATCCTCAACAGGGCGCGTAAGGAACACGCCGCCCTTCAGTCGACGTGGAATGTTCGCTTCCTCAACATTGAGAATCCAAACCTCATTGCTTACCTCAAAGCTACTGACGATCTCGACAGTATTTTCCTGATCGTTGTGAACCTGGATCCGCATGCCCGACATTCGGGCTATGTGCAAATACCCATGGATGCGCTGAAGCTGCAATGGCCGATTAACATCAAGCTTCACGATCTTGTCACGGATGAACACTATACCTGGACACAGGAGTGGAACTACGTGGAACTTGACCCGTACGTGATGCCTTTTCACCTGTTCAAGCTCGAAATGCACGAATCCTATCAGTGATGGGCGCCAAACTGAAAAACGGTCGGAAGCTTTGGTACAAGGATGCCATCATCTATGAACTGTCCGTGCGTGCTTTTCACGACAGCAACGGTGACGGCATTGGCGATTTCCCTGGCCTCATCCAGAAACTTGACTATCTCGAAGACCTCGGCATCAATACAATCTGGTTACTGCCGTTCTATCCTTCGCCACTAAGAGATGACGGCTACGATGTAACCGACTATTGCGAAGTGGCGCCGGAGTATGGAACGATGGCCGACTTCCGCGCTTTCCTCCGGGAAGCCCAACGCCGCGGTATGCGCGTCATCATCGAACTGATCCTGAACCACACGTCCGACGAACATCCCTGGTTCAAGCGAGCGAAAAAAGAAAAGCCATCAAGCGCTGCACGAAACTATTACGTATGGAGCGATGATAACACGCGCTACGCTGATGCGCGGGTGTTGGGTTCCAACACTTCCAACTGGACGTGGGATGAAGAAGCGGGGGCGTACTATTGGAGCCGGTTCGGACGGTACCTTCCGGAACTTAACTACGACAACCCGAAGGTTCAGATCGAAATGATCCGCGTCGCGGATTTCTGGCTGAAGAAAGGCGTTGATGGCTTCAGGTTGTCGTCAGTACCTTTCCTCTTTGAAGAAGAAGGTACTGGCTGTGAAAACCTGCCACAAACCCATGCGTTCGTGCGTAAGCTCCGCGCGCACATGGACAAGCACTATGAGAACCGCATTCTCATAGCGGAAGCAAACCTCTGGCCTGAAGATGCGGCCAGCTATTTCGGTGAAGGTGACGAATGTCACATGGCCTTTCACTATCCGCTCATGCCGAGGATTTTTCTGTCGCTGCGCACGGAGGATAATTATCCCATAACGGACATCATCAGCCAAACGCCAGAGATTCCACCGGAAGGACAGTGGGCGTTGTTCCTTCGCAATCACGATGAATTGGGTCTCGAAATGGTGACGGAAGAAGAGAAAGACTATCTCTTCAAAGCCTACGCCAATGATCCGGGTACAAAATTCAATACGGGCATCAACCGAAGATTAGCGCCTCTACTGAATAACGATCGACGAAAAATCGAGTTGCTGCATGCCCTGCTGTTCTCGCTCCCCGGATCACCAGTAATTTACTACGGTGATGAGATTGGAATGGGCGACAACGTATATCTGGGAGGAAGGGCAGGAGTGAGGACACCCATGCAGTGGGACATGAACATCAATGCAGGGTTCTCCAGCGCAAACCCTCAGAAATTATATCTGCCGGTAAACACCGATCCCGTCTATCGATACGAGTCGGTAAACGTCAGGATGCAGGAGGAGAATCCCTCATCGCTGCTGCACTGGATCAAACATATCATAGCCGTAAGAAAACGCATTCTGGCATTCGGACGTGGCAGCATGAAATTCCTGCACAGCTCCAATTCCAAGATACTCTGCTTTGTCCGGACGTTAGAGTCACGACACGTGATCGTCGTCGCAAACCTGTCGCAGTTCTCGCAGTCGGCCGTTCTTGATCTTTCCGATTTCAAGAATTGCGACGTCACCGAGGCGTTTAGTCAGAACCGATTCAAAAGCATTGGCAACGGCGACTACGACATTACCCTTGGTCCTTACGGATATTTCTGGTTTGAAGTAGATACATCAGACATTGGAGCGCGACAGGAAGGCGATGCGGAACTGCCTGAGTTGCGCGCCGACCTCACCTGGGAGCGCCTACTCGGGAACTACAACGCAGTCCGCACCCTGGAACGCAAGATTCTTCCGTTGTTTATCAGGAAGTGTCGCTGGTTCGGAGGAAAGGCAAGACCTATCGGTGGTATTCGCTTTCACAAGACGTTTCCGCTCAGGGTGGAGGACGAAACGTACCACCTCGCGATTCTTGAAATACAATACGTGCAGGGACTTCCCGAATTCTATTTCATCCCTTTGGGCTTTGTTCCTGCCGATCAGCTCATGGAGAAGGCGGAATACACAGTTCAGGCCGTGGTATGTCGCGCTGAGCTTCACGCCACGGTAGGCTTTGTCATGGACAGCAGTTACATACGCCCGTTCCGCGACTACCTGTTTTCATCAATTCAGCGTGATACGCAGATCAAGGAAGGGAATGCTGTGTTGTATTTCCGCTCAGGATTATTCTCCCGCCACTCCAAGGCGCGTGATGTGGAGTCACGATTGCTGAAGTCTGATCAGAGCAATACAGCCATCATTTACAACGACCAGTATTTCCTGAAGTTCTATCGAAAGATCGAGCCCGAGCTGAACCCGGAGCCGGAGATCATAAGATTCCTTACGGAGAACACGACATTCCGAAACAGCCCGCGTTTTGCGGGGAGCATTGAATTGCGAGATGAAACCGGCGGCACATATGTGTTCGCCCTCATGCAGGAAAAGGTGGAACACCAGGGCGATGCGTGGGTGATGACGGTCGATTCGGTTGGAAGATTTTACGAGCGCGTGCTGGTAAGTCCTGACAGGGATAACATCCCACCGCTTGTCGATCGCCCGGTGTTGCGATTTGAGGAGTCGCCGCTGCTTATTCAGACGCTGATCGGTCGCGGGTTCTACGAACGGATCGCGCGTCTCGGGCAACGGACGGCGGAATTGCACCTCGCTCTTGCATCCAAACCGGATGGAGATCCGGCATTTGCGCCGGAGCCGTTCACGGCCAACTACCAGCGATCGTTGTATTCATCGTTGAGGAAGCTGGTGCGCGAGCGGTTCAATATGCTGCGACAAGCGCTTCCGGAATTGCTGCCGGAGACGCGTGCAGTTGCCAACAAGGTGCTTGCCCTTGAAGACGACATTCTCGATTGCTTCAGCGAGATATACAAGACCCGCATTCGCGCGATGAAGACGCGGATTCACGGCGACTACCATCTGGGCCAGGTGTTGTTTACCGGAAAAGACTTCATCATCATCGACTTTGAAGGAGAACCTGGATTTTCTTTTAGCGAAAGGAGGCTCAAAAAGCACCCGCTCAAAGATGTGGCGGGTATGATGCGCTCCATCCATTATGCGGCATTCGGAAAAATTCTGCTCAATGAGAACTACCGCGAACAGGATCGGGGAACCCTTGAGGCCTGGGCGGAGCAGTGGCAACACTATGTGGCACGGTACTATATGGGCGCCTATCTAGAGAGAACCGGAGAGAAAGGGTTTACCAACGAGCATGAGGTGCTGATCCGCACTTTCCTGCTCGAGAAAGCGGTATACGAGCTGGGGTATGAACTGAACGGTCGACCCGATTGGGCTATTGTCCCTCTAAGAGGTATATTGTATCACATGACGCGGTATTTCAAGGAACAGAACAAACGCCCACGTACCGAAAAAAAGGTGTCAAAATAGATGGGAAAGAGGACGAAAAGTAAAACCACAGAAGAGACGACTGAATCGTTTAGTCTGCTTACCGACTTTGACATCTATTTGTTCAAAGCAGGCAAGCACTTTCGGCTTTATGAAAAGTTGGGCGCACACCCAATGGAATACAAGGGTGAGCGGGGTACGTACTTTGCCGTCTGGGCACCAAATGCAAGCCAGGTTTCCGTAATCGGGAATTTCAATCATTGGCAACCGGGTCGTCATCTTCTTCACGCTCGTTGGGACGAAAGTGGCATCTGGGAGGGATTCTTTCCCAACATAGGCAAGGGAGAAGCGTACAAGTACGCCATCCGTTCCAATACCGGAGAATTGCTGGAAAAAGCAGACCCATTCGCTTTTTACTGCGAGCCGCCGCCAATGACGGCTTCGATCGTGTGGGAGCACGACTACAAATGGCGTGATGACGTATGGATGAAGCAACGCAGGGAACATCCGCCAGCAAAAGCAAAACCTTATGCAGTGTACGAGGTTCATATCGGGTCGTGGAAAAAAGTGCTGCACGATAACAACCGCTCTTTGAATTACACCGAACTGGCCAACGAATTGGTGGCCTACGTGCGTGACATGGGTTATACGCATGTTGAATTTCTTCCCGTGATGGAGCACCCGTTCTTTGGATCATGGGGATACCAGATCACTGGTTACTACGCGCCAACAAGTCGGTTTGGTACTCCTGAGGATTTCATGTACCTGATCGATCGCTTCCACCAGGAAGGTATAGGCGTTATCCTCGATTGGGTGCCTTCGCATTTTCCTGGCGACGCCCACGGACTTTTCAATTTCGATGGAACTCATCTGTATGAGCACGCCGACCCGAGAAAGGGATTTCATCCCGACTGGAAGAGCTACATATTCAACTACGGTCGCAACGAGGTACGTTGCTTCCTGATAAGCAATGCGTTGTTCTGGCTGGAACGCTTTCATGCCGACGGCCTACGTGTCGATGCGGTAGCGTCGATGCTGTATCTCGACTATTCGCGCAAACCCGGTGAGTGGATACCGAATCAATATGGTGGCAACGAAAACCTCGAAGCCATCAGCTTCCTGAAAGAATTTAATGAAGTAGTGTACGGCGAGGTACCGGATTGTGTCACCATCGCGGAGGAGTCGACGTCATGGCCCGGCGTTTCCAGACCGACCTATTTGGGTGGCCTCGGATTCGGTCAAAAGTGGATGATGGGGTGGATGCACGATACGCTGAACTTCTTCCGGAAAGATCCGATACACCGAAAGTACCATCAGAATGAGATTACCTTCAGCCTGATGTACGCGTTCACGGAGAACTTCATGTTGCCGCTTTCGCACGATGAAGTGGTTCATGGAAAAGGATCACTTATTGGTCGAATGCCCGGCGATGATTGGCAGCGGTTCGCTAATCTTAGGTTGTTGTACGCATACATGTACACGCACCCCGGGACCAAGTTGTTGTTCATGGGTGGCGAGTTTGGTCAGACGTCGGAATGGAATCATAACCATAGTCTGGACTGGCACCTGCTGGAATACGATTTTCATAAAGGCGTTCAGAAACTTATTAAAGAGCTAAATCGGTTTTATCGTACAGAAAAAGCGCTGTACCAGTACGCCTTTGATCACCGGGGATTTCAGTGGGTAGATTACAGCGACCGTGAGAACAGTGTGATTATCTACCAGCGACAGGGTGATGATCCCATGGACTTGCTCGTCGTGATTTGCAATTTTACACCCGCGGTAAGGAATCACTATCGGGTAGGTGTGCCGTACCGGGGATATTGGAAGGAAGTGCTGAACACGGACGACCGCGCCTATGGAGGCAGCGGCATTTTGAACACAGGGTTGTTTATGACTTCCCCAGTGAAGTATCACGGACGCGATTACTCAATTACATTGACGCTTCCTCCGCTGGCCGTTTCGGTGCTGAAGTGTGAAAGGGAGGTGGCGGAATTTGAGTTTGATGGCTCGTGAGGTGTACAGCGGTGTGGAATTAAAGGTTGAAAACGCGTGGAGAGATATATTTGTATACATGGTCATTTTTATCAGCCGCCGCGTGAAAACGCGTGGCTGGAAGTCATAGAGGTGCAGGATTCGGCGCATCCGTATCATGACTGGAATGAGCGGATTTCTGCCGAGTGCTACGCGCCGAACACGGCTTCGCGTATCCTCGACTCCAAGGGCATCATCCGAAACATCATCAATAACTATTCGCGCATCAGCTTCAACTTCGGTCCGACGCTGCTCTCATGGATGCAGCAAAATGACCCCGAAACGTATGAAGCGATTCTGCGGGCTGATGCGGAAAGCGCTTCGCGGTTTTCAGGACATGGTTCGGCGCTGGCGCAGGTCTACAACCATGCCATCATGCCGCTCTGTAACTCCCGCGACAAGGAGACCCAGATATATTGGGGTATCAAAGACTTCGTCTTCAGATTCAAGCGCCATCCTGAAGGCATGTGGCTGGCTGAGACGGCTGTCGATCTCGAAACCCTTGAGCTTCTCGCCAAATACGGTATTAAGTTCACCATACTCGCTCCGCGGCAGGCCAGGGCAGTCCGCAAAATCGGCGCAAAAAGCTGGCAGGAGGTAGACGAATCGTTGCTCGACACACGCCGGCCTTACACGTGTCCGCTACCATCAGGCAGATCAATTACGATCTTCTTCTACCATGGCCTACTCTCACAGTCTGTGGCCTTTAATGGTCTGCTCAACGACGGTGACCGTTTTGCGCGGGCACTTATGGACGGCTTTGATGCGCGCACCGAGCGCCAGCTCGTCAACATTGCCACGGACGGAGAAACCTATGGCCACCATCACAAGCACGGTGATATGGCCCTGGCGTATTGCCTCGATCAGATCGACAACAGCAGCAACGCTCGTCTCACGAACTACGGTGAGTACCTTGCAATGACTCAGGTTACCGATGAGTGCATGATTCACGAGAACAGTTCGTGGAGCTGCGTGCATGGCGTAGAGCGTTGGAGAGACAACTGTGGTTGCAATACCGGTGGCCATCCCGAATGGAATCAATTGTGGAGGAAGCCGCTGCGGGAAGCACTTGACTGGCTACGCGATCAGTTAACCCGGATATACAGCTTCGAGGGTTCGCTGATACTCAAAGACCCGTGGCATGCGAGAAATGAATACATCAGCGTAATCCTCGACAGGAGGGATGAGGTGGTTGACCGTTTCCTGAAGGAACACAGTTCCGTAGAGACGCAGGCCAATCACATTCTGCGGTTGCTGGAAATGCAACGGCATGCTATGCTGATGTTCACGAGTTGCGGGTGGTTCTTCGATGAAGTGTCGGGAATCGAAACGACACAGATTCTACAGTACGCGTGTCGCGCAATCCAACTTGCCAACCAGGTTTCTGATGCCAAGCTGGAGGCGGAGTTCATCAAGAAACTCGAAGATGTTCCCAGCAACATTCCGATGATCGGGAATGCGGCCCAGGCGTACCATCGCTTCGTATTGCCCGCCAAAACGAACCTCCAACGCGTGGGGATGCACTATGCAGTTTCGTCGTTGTTTGAAGAAGACCCGGAAAACTTCCCTGTGTTCAACCACACGACAACGAACGAATTCTTTATCCGGAAAGAAGCCGGGGAGCAACGCCTCGTCCTCGGTATCACGCTTGTTAAATCAAATGTAACGCGTACCGAGAAACGTTTCGCGTTCTGCGTGGTGTACATGGGAAAGCATAATATCATCGGCAACATATCCCAGGAGATGCAGGTCGACAAGTTCCACAGCATGCAGGTGCGCATCGTACGCGCATTCCAGGAGGGCAGGCTGGGTGATGTGATCGGGCTTATGCAAACCTATTTCGGTCCCGATAAGTACACGCTGTGGCACCTGTTCAAGGACGAAAAGCGCAAGGTTCTCGACATGATCACGCGCAAGAGTCTCGAAGAACTGGAGTACTCGTTACGCAGAATTTATAATCACGACTATCCGCTTGTAACTGCGCTCGACAACAACGATGTTCCTATTCCCAACGCTTACCGGCAGACGTTTCAATATGTTCTCAATGCCGATCTGCTCAACTGGTTCCGTTCCGATAAGATCAACATCAAAGAACTGGAACGGATTATGGGAGAGTTGGATAAATGGAAGCTTACGATCGAGGATCCGGACAAGGTGGCGCGATTGGCGGGAGATCGCATCTACAACGAATTGCAATTGATTGCTACGGAAGAGATCGAGAACCAACGTCGGATTGAGCGACTCAATCGCGTGTTCCCGTTGCTGTTGAAATTCGACCTGAAGCCGAATCTCTACAAGAGTCAAAACCTGTATTTCCTCATCTCAAGAAAAGATCTGTTGCGCGACGGTCACTCTGAGGCCTGGCTGAAACAGTTTCACCTTCTCGGCGAAAACCTGCGCGTCAAGGTCGAGATTCCCGAAGCGCAACAATCTGCTTAGGAAGGAATCATCCTCCTTGACGGTTCATTCTCCAGGTAATTCCACACCAGGCTGCTCGCGCCGAGGATCGGAGCTGCCTGATTTTGAAGGGCCGAAGGCAATACCTTGATCTTACCCCGGAACAGGGGCATAAGGTTCGCTTCCATGTGCCGAATGGTTGGCTTGAAGATCAGGTCACCCGCAAGTGAAAGCCCTCCAAACAGGAAGATGGCCTCGGGGTCGGTGTGCACAACAGTATCGGCGAGCTTCATCCCCAGGATACGTCCGGTGTATTCAAAAGCGGCCAGCGCGACATCGTCACCGCGAATGGCACATTCGGTGATCATCTTCGTGTTGAGGTTGTCGAAGCTGATACCCCGCAATTCACTCGGTTCAAGGTGATCGGCGAGGAGTTTATAAACCGTGCGCTTAATGCCGGTGGCCGACACATACGTTTCAAGGCAGCCGCGCTTTCCGCAGTTGCAATACCGACCTGCAGGATTTACAGATGTATGTCCGAGTTCTCCGGCAATACCGTGTTTGCCATTGAGCAATTGACCGTTTGCGACAAAGCCGCTGCCAAGGCCTGTGCCGAGCGTTATGACGATGAAGTCCTTCATCTTTTTGGCGGCACCGTAGACCATTTCGCCTACAGCGGCTGCGTTTGCATCGTTCGTGATGATGGCCGGGATATCGAATTCTTCGCGGAACATGTCTGCGAGGGGAATGATACCCTTCCACTTAAGGTTGGTGGCGCGTTCGATAGTGCCCTTATAATAGTTGCCATTGGCCGCACCGACTCCGATGCCGAGGAGTTTGTAGTCTGACCCGAGTTCGTTAAGCGACTTGCGCAAGGCGCCGGCCAGCTCTTTAAAGTAATCCCGGAACTCCTCGTGTTTTGCCGTAGAGATGCTACCCTGGGTGATTACATGACCTTCTTTGTCGACAATTCCGAACTTGGTGTTCGTGCCGCCGATGTCAATGCCGATAGTTACTTCTCTCATTTGTATTACCTCGTTAGAGTTACCGGATAACCGCCGGCTTGTTTACCACAAATTCCTGCTGAGAATCATTCATTATATGGAAAGGATTTTGGCAATGCGGAGCGACTCCGCATCAATCTCGTTGCTCGGAACATCGATAATGGTCTTAAAGTCGTTGTACACGATTTTATTGCCTTTGATACCGACCATTGCGTCGCGCTTTCCTTGCAGCAGCCCTTCAACCGCTGCTACGCCCATCTTGCTGGCGAGCACCCGGTCAAAGTACGTAGGTGAACCACCGCGTTGCAGGTGACCGAGGATCGTGACTTTGATGTCGAAGTACGACGAACGTTCCTTGACCTTTCGTGCCAGTTCGTAAGCACCGCCGATCTTTGAGCCTTCAGCGATCACGACGAGGTTCGACTTCTTGTTCGTCTTCTCACCGGCTTCGAGTGCGGCAAACAGTTCGTCGAAGGTCGTCGTCTCCTCCGGCAGGATAATCGCGACAGCTCCTCCCGCAACGCCGCTGTTTACAGCTATGTATCCGGAATGCCGGCCCATCACCTCGATAAAGAACACGCGGTTATGCGAGAGCGCGGTATCGCGGATCTTGTCAATGGCTTCCACAGCGGTGTTGGTAGCTGTGTCATAGCCAATGCTGAAGTCGGTTCCGGGAAGGTCGTTATCGATGGTGCCGGGTATGCATATCGAGGGAATGCCGTGTTCCTCGTAAAATTTGTGGAGGCCGGTGAATGTACCGTTTCCCCCGATGGCAACCAGGGCATCGATGCCGATCTTCCTGAGACTTTCGTAAGCCCTCTTCCGTCCTTCTACCGTCCGGAACTCCTGACAGCGTGCCGTCTTCAGGATGGTGCCACCCCGCTGAATAATGTTGCTGACAGAACGTGCGCCCAGGCGAACAATATCGCCCTCGATCATGCCCTCGTATCCGCGCATGATCCCGTACACTTCCTTCTTGTAGTATATCGCTGATCGCACCACTGCACGGATCGCTGCGTTCATTCCAGGCGCGTCACCGCCGGACGTGAAGACACCGATCTTGCCTATCTCCTTTTCCATTTGGACCAATGAATTCCGGTAAAATTAAGAACTCGTTATGATTTTATGCAGAACTAATCAATCATCTGAATTTCAAACGTTTGAAATAGTTGATTAGCCCATTTGTTGACGCGTCGTGTGAAGTGATTTCTTCTGGAGTTTCAAGTTCGGGCAGGATTTTGCGCGCGAGAACCTTGCCGAGTTCGACACCCCATTGGTCAAAACTGTAGATGTTCCAAACTATTCCCTGTACAAAAATCTTGTGCTCATACATCGCTATGAGCGAGCCAAGGGTGCGGGGCGTGAGCTGCCGGAACAGGATGCTGTTGGAAGGCCTGTTCCCTTCGAAGGTACGGAAGGGTGCGTGGAATCGTATCGCTTCGGTATCCATGCCTGCCTGGGCAAGTTCTCGTTCCACCTCTTCGGTTGGCTTGCCTTTCATGAGCGCTTCCGTCTGTGCGAAGAAGTTGGAGAGGAGTTTCGCGTGATGATCACCCACAGGATTATGGCTGATGGCTGGCGCGATAAAGTCACACGGGATCAACTTCGTGCCCTGGTGTATGAGTTGATAGAACGCGTGCTGACCATTGGTGCCGGGTTCACCCCAGATGACAGGTCCGGTCTGGTAGTTAACGGGTTTGCCGGTTCTGTCAACCGACTTGCCGTTGCTTTCCATATTGCCCTGCTGGAAGTACGCGGCGAACCGGTGCAGGTATTGATCGTAGGGGAGGATAGCCTCCGTGGCAGCGCCGAAAAAGTTATTGTACCAGATGCCTATCATCGCCAGCACCACCGGTATGTTCTTTTCGAAGGGCGTGTTCTTGAAATGCTGGTCCATGGCGTGCGCTCCTTCAAGCAGCGCCTGAAAGTTCTCGAAGCCGAGCGTGCATGCGATCGACAAGCCGATGGAGGACCAAAGCGAATACCTTCCGCCAACCCAGTCCCAGAATTCAAACATGTTATCCGTGGCGATCCCAAACTCCTTCACCGCCTTTGTGTTGGTGGAGACGGCAACGAAGTGCCGGGAAACGTCGGCCTGACTTCCCGCTTTGGAAAGAAACCATTCCCGCGCCGTCATGGCATTGGTCATGGTTTCTTGTGTGGTGAAAGTCTTTGACGCGATGATGAAAAGGGTTCTTTCCGGGTCAACTCTTTTCAACGTTTCCTGGATGTGTGTCCCGTCGATGTTGGACACAAAGTGTGGCGTGATGTTTTTCCAGTAGGGGCGGAGCGCCTCGGTCACCATCAAAGGACCCAGGTCGGAACCTCCGATGCCGATGTTGACGATATCGGTAATGGTTTTGCCCGTGCATCCCTTCCAGGCACCTGAAATCACTTCTTCGGAAAACCTCTTCATATGGTCGAGCACGCGGTTTACGTCGGGCATGACATCTTCACCGTTGACGTATATGGGCTCGTTGGTACGGTTGCGCAGCGCGATGTGAAGGACCGGCCTGCCTTCTGTGCGATTTATGGGCTGCCCTGAAAACATCGCGTGGATCGATTCTTCCAGTCCGGCTTCCTGAGCCAGCTGTATCAGCAGCGCCATCGTTTCCGGCGTGATGAGGTTCTTGGAGTAATCGACCAGGATGTCCTCAAACTGCGCATGGAACCTGTCAAAGCGTCCTGGATCTTCTGCAAAGAGGTCACGCATGTGTACGGCCTGCAAATGAAGAAAGTGAGCTTCGAGCTGACGCCAGGCTGGAAGTTCAGTAGGATTATGGGTGGGTAACATAAGCTGTGGTTAGGAACGGGCGAAGATATATCGCTCCGCTGAAAATGAAAAAGAAAGTCCAGGGCTTGGCTTTGCAGGCGAGTGTTGAGGAATCCCTACACACGTTGGGAAGCTTAACCTACAATTTGGCAGAAAATGAGTCGGCAATCCCTGTAAAACCCTTGTGGAACAAAACTTGATATTCTTTAAATGTGTTGATTATAAAGTGATCAACAGAAATGATTGTCCTGAAAGGTTCAGGACTTCAAACCCAATAACCCTAAAAATATGAATACGACAACCAAAATCATCGGCGGTTTCCTGGCGGGAGCTGCCCTGGGAGTAGCAACAGGTCTGTTGATGGCACCTGACAGCGGTAAAAGGACCCGCAGAAAGATCATGGACAAGTCGAAAGAAGTTGGTGACCAGGTGGCAAAGTCAGTAGCCAAAACCCTGGAAGGCGTTAAGTCGACCTACAATCAAAAGGTTGACGAACTCGCTAACATCGGAAAGGCTTCTATCGAGACGGTGAGGGAAAAAGTTAAGCCCTGACGGTAAAGACCGTAGAGAAGTAAACGCGGCATCCTGTGCGGATGATTCCGGGCATGGTTATGTACGGAATAAGTGTTTACTTCGTTATTGAATTGTCCTATGCAGATGTTCAGGCGGCTCACCCGGTGGTTCCGGAAATTATCGTTCATCAATAAGATTCTGGTTGTCCTCACCGGCTTGGGCGCCATCCTGATAGCCGGCTTCGCGCTGCTCATCGGCATGGTGGCCAAGGGATTCTTTGGTCCGCTTCCGGCGGACGAAGAACTCCGGAGTATCAGTCATCCCCTCGCCGCCGAAGTGTACAGCGCCGACTCGGTGCTGCTGGGTAAGTATTACATACAGGACCGCAGCGCCGTACCTTTCGATCGCATTGCTCCGGAGGTCATCCAGGCACTCATCGCCACCGAAGACATTCGCTTCTACAAACACAAAGGCGTAGACTACCGGAGCCTGGCGCGGGTACTTGTTAAGTCAATTCTTCTCCAAAAGGAATCCTCAGGAGGCGGCAGTACGATCACACAACAGCTTGCAAAAAACCTGTACCCGCGTCAGCGTTACCGGTTTTTCTCCATCGCCATCAACAAAATCCGCGAAGCGCTCATCGCGTTACGCCTGGAACAACTATATACTAAAGAGGAGATCCTCGCGCTATATCTCAACACCATTCCCTTTGGTGACAACACTTTTGGCATCCAGGCAGCTGCAGAGCGGTTCTTTTCCACGTCCGCAAGTAAGCTCACCTACGAGCAGGCCGCGGTGCTCATCGGCATGTTGAAGGCCACGCATACGTATAATCCCCGGCTGTTTCCTGAACGGTCGCGCGGGCGGCGAAATGTCGTGCTTTCACAGTTGGGAAAGTATGGATTCATTCCTCAGTCGAAAGTGGATTCACTCCAGGCGCTGCCCGTGGAATTGAAATACCAAAGGATAACCCATCACAGCGGACTTGCGCCCTACTTCAGGGCTCATATCAAAGATGAACTGATCGCCTGGTGTCGCAAGCATCTGAAGAAGTCGGGCGAACCATACAACCTTTATACGGATGGCCTGAAGATTTACACTACTATCGACTCGAAGCTCCAGGAATATGCTGAGGCTGCTGTTCGTGTACGAATGAAGGCGCTGCAGGAGGAATTCGACAACCATTGGAAGAAGCAGGAGCCCTGGGCACATCGTCCGAAGATTCTTCAGGACGCCATCAAGCGTTCATATCATTATCGCCGATTGAAGGAGATGGAGTTGCCCGAGGAAGAGATCATGAAGATCATGAATGAACCTGTTCCGATGACGGTGTTCACCTGGGATGGCGATCGCGAGATGAATCTTAGTCCCATCGACTCGGTTAAACATTACCTCCGTTTCCTCAACGCCGGATTCCTGGCGATGAATCCTCGTGACGGTCGCATCCTCGCATGGGTGGGCGGAATCGATCATAATTACTTTCAATACGATCATGTTCGCAAAACCACGCGGCGGCAAGTAGGCTCTACATTTAAGCCGTTCGTTTACGCGACCGCGTTGGAGAGCGGAGTGCATCCCTGTGATTATGTGCCCGCTGAAAAAACGGTGTACACGAATCTCGATAACTGGTCGCCGGCGAACAACGAAGACAATTACGGTATGAAGTATTCGATGGAAGGCGCATTGGCATATTCCGTGAATACCGTGTCGGTACGACTCCTTGAACAGGGCGGAATATCGAATACCGTGGCTCTTGCGCGAAGGGCCGGAATTACAGCGGACATACCCGAGGTACCTTCGATCGCTCTGGGTACCGCTTCTATTTCAATGATAGAAATGGTTGCGGCGTACGGAAGTTTTGTGAATGATGGTATGCAGGTGGAACCGTACTATATCACGGCGATCACCGACCGGCGCGATAGTGTGCTGGAGCGGTTCAAACCACCGAAGCCGGATGAACGCGTGATGTCTGCCGAAAACGCAGCGTTGATTCTGGAGATGCTCAAGCGTGTTGTCAATGAAGGAACGGGGGTAAGCCTTCGCACACGTTATGGATTCAGTAATGACATCGCAGGTAAGACCGGCACGACGCAATCTAACGCGGACGGATGGTTTATGGCGCTCACACCGCACATGGTAGTTGGTACCTGGGTGGGTGCGTCGGATCCCGGCATCAGATTCCGGACTACATCGCTGGGCCAGGGTGCACATACAGCCTTGCCCATCTTTGCTGAGTTTTACAAGCGCGTAGTGCGCGACCCTGAAAAGGGAAGGTATACAAGGCCACGCTTCCGTCCACTTTCAGAAGAAACGGCGAGGTTGCTGGATTGTGATCTCTTCAAGGAAGATGCAACGTTCCTGGAGAAGTTATTCGGCAAGAAGGATGAAGACGAAGCCGAAGTTCGCGCCTATGGTGAAAAGAAGTCCGTATCAACAGTAACCCGTCGCACGCAGAAGAAGAAAGAAAAGAAAGAGGGATTTTTTCAGCGCCTATTCGGAAAGAAGAAATAGGAAATCATCCGCCAACAGTCTTCCTAAGACTGTCGATGAGGCCGTCCCACAGATCCTTCAGTTCCTTCATATCGTCGAAGCCTGAGTAGTCGGTAACTTTTAGAAATACCGACTGCGTGAGTTCGTTCGATTCGAGTTGTAACTCAAAGTAGGAGGGATCTCTTTCGTCCTCTTCGTTCTCAGGAAGGAATTCGAATCGGACAAAGTGGTTTGTGCGGTGTGCGACCTGACGGGCGGGGTGACCTTCATTGTCCCAATAGAAAGTATATATTTTGCTCTCGTTGTTGATAGTTACATCGTCGGCAAACCACTCAGCCAGGCCCGAAGCAGACTGGATGTAAGGGTAGAGCATCTTGACAGATGCATGGATCTCGTAGTCCGCGGTGAAGACCTTCTTCTTCGTGATTCCTGCCGTTGTCATGGTCACCTCCTTGTTTGTTTTAATATATGGCATTTTTCTGTCTGAGGCAAAATAATAGCCGCCTTTT
>Ga0207873_1000535_pt1 | contig 41273 bp, 34 predicted proteins | sample BGWIniCompost_FD_187373 | JGI IMG/M metagenome (GOLD analysis project Ga0207873, IMG submission 187373) | Cellulose adapted compost microbial communities from Newby Island Compost Facility, Milpitas, CA, USA - BGW Initial Compost (SPAdes)... ... | reverse complement strand
GGCGGCCTTAGCCCCGGGCCCTGGCCTGCGTGTGCGGATCCTCTCACCACCCGGTTGGATGACCGTTCCTAGCCGTCTTCAGCCGGCTTTTTCTTGTCAGCCGGGGGTACCCCCGGGCACGTACCACGGCGTAGGGGCCGTCGCACCACGGCGCGGAGTCCCATGCCCCGCCGGTCCCGGGCACGTTGTACCACCCGGGTCCATCGTGTTCGGGAGGCTCCAAGCCTCCCGGGATTCTTGGAGTGCGGCGTCCAGAGCCGCCGCTTTGGTATCCGGCGGTCGCACCCGCCGCTTCCCCGCGTTGTTTATTCCTCTCCTTCGGTTTCTCCGAGAGGGCGTCGGACTTGCGAAGTAGGGAGCCGCCCGCTGCGTTCCGCAGGCGGCTCCGGGTGCGGTAGCCACAGTGTGCGGGCTAGGCTCACGCCTTGCTCCCCGCCGAGTGAGCGGTGGATTAGTGGTCGACGGTGCTGACGCGGGGCATGATCTCGCTCGCGATCAGCTCCAGCGCGGGGATGTCCTCCTGATCGAGCGTCTGTAGGAGGATCCCCTGGATGCCGACCGCCTCCCAGCTCTTGATCCGCTCGATCACCTCGTCCGGGGTGCCGACGAGCCAGTTGCGCTGGCGGAGGCGATCCGGCAGCTCCTCGACCGGCACCTCTTGCAGCGACGGGATGACTTGCTGCATCCGGCGGGCGCGCTCGCGTAGCTCGGCTTCATCGCGACCCACGAGGTGGGCCAGCATGATCGTGCGCTCGACGGAGTTCGGATCCCGCTGTGCGTCGGCGCAAGCGCGCTCGAACTCGGCACGGAGCGCCTCGTAGTCCTGCGGCGTCATGCTCGTCACGTTCCACTCGTCGGCATACGTCGCGATGATCCGCAGCGACCGCCGACCCTTCCCGCCGATGACGAGTCGTGGCCCGCCCGGCCGCGCCGGGGTCGGACGGCAGATGGCGTCCTCGAGCCGGTAGTAGCGGCCGTCGAAGCTGACTCGCTCGCCGGTATGCAGTCGCTGAATGACCTGGATCGCCTCGTCGAGGCGGTCGAACCGCTCGCGGATCGGCGGGAACGGGATGCCGAAGGCCCGGTGCTCAACCTCGTTCCACCCGGCGCCGACGCCGAGATCGAATCGGCCGCCGGAGAGGCGGTCGAGTGCCGCCGCGTTGCGCGCCAGTTCCACCGGGTGGCGCCAGGTGATGGGGGACACCATCTGGCCGAAGCGCAGGCGCTCGCTGCGCACGGGCACCACCGTCAGCGACGGCCACAGTTCCAGCGAGTCGCGCTCGCCCGAGGCGATCGTCGAGAACAGGTGGTCAGAGCGCCGGAGCCAGGTGAATCCGAGCCGGTCCGCTGCATCGATGATTGCCTCCCAGCGTTCCCAGGTCAGGCCCTCTTGGGCCTCGATCATGATCCCGAGCTGTACCACCAAGTGACCTCCCCTCGTCGTCGGTCCTCAATCGCTGGCGGACACACGCGGCCGGAGCCACCCGCGTGCCGTGTCGCGACGATCATCGCGCATCCGGGCGCGGTTGGCGAGCGGGGCGGCCGGAAAGCGCAGGTGGCTCTGTCACCGCGATGGGCGGATACCCTCGCGGGTCAGAGCCACCTGGCTGCGCGCCGGCGATGGCGCGCTGGGGGGCTAGATCAGGCGGGTCAGAGGAGGTTCGCCCTCGAGGTCGTCCAGGGTAATCTCCCCCTGCTCGATCCCGACGGCGCACTCAGGGCAGACCAGGATTGCCTCGGTCTGTTCCACAGCCGGATGAGCGCGCGAGAACGCGACCAGCGATGCCCGGGGTACGGTCCGCCCACAGACATCGCAGGATCCGACCTCGGAGCCCTTCGTCTCTCGGAGTCGATGTCGCAGATCTTCGTCAACCATGGGCTGGCCCTCTCCTTCCCCGGCGAACCGACCCGGCACATGCCAGTATGGATCGCGTGCATTCGAATGGTGTGACACTCCCCATGGGGGAGCTTACGAAACCGCTACAGTGTAGCCGGCCTGTTCCCGGCAGGGGCGCGAGCCACGATGCGGGTCGGAACGTCGGGGTCGCTCTGTCGTTACTGGGTCGCCGTAGCGCGACTGGCCGACCTGCTTCGCTCGCATGCGTGCGTCGGTCGAAACGGACCGATTCGTGCCTCGCCTTCCTAGCCGCGAGCAGTCCGCCCGGTGAGCCATGCAGGTCGCGTTCCACCAGGGGCGGGACACCTGGCGACTTTCGTGACGTGGGGGCAAGTGGTGGATCAGTCGGGGGTAAGTGGACCAGGGCGGGTGAGCGGAGTTGGAGCACGGCCCTCCCAACCCCGCTTACCCGTTGCTCAACGCGGGAAACAATGCGGAACCCGTGGTAGTCGACAGCTCTCGCGTCGCAGGATCCCATAACCCAATAGCCGGTCCTGTGCGGTGCCGAGGGATGGGCGGGGGACCCACGCGCGGGTGTGGACTCGTGGGGTCTACATGATCCCGGGAATGTTCAGGTTCAGACCACCGGTGATGGCGCCCATCTTTTCGGCGGCAAGCTGCTCGGCCTTGGCCATGGCGTCGTTGATGGCGGTCAGGACCATGTCCTCGAGGATCTCGATGTCGTCCGGATCCACAGCCTCGGGATCGATCGAGACGCTCTTAACCGTCCGCGTGCCGTTGACCACGACGCGCACCGCCCCGCCTCCGGCCGAGCCCTCGACCGTGGCCTCTTCCAACTCCTGCTGCATCTTCAGCAGCCGGTTTTGCATCTGCTGAAGCATCTTCATATTTGGTTGCATGCTTTGCTCCCTGGCCTCCCGGCGATGGTTGGTGACGTGAGTATAGCACGCCGCGGTCTGCCGGCCGCTACCGGCACCCGATCCGGCAGGCCGTTGCCGACTGTCAAGCTGCCGTGTATGCTTATCGCATCACGGTCACGATTGTATCTGTTTCGCGGCCGCCGAGTTTCACACAGTGCGATCACTACAGCGAGCGATTTGCCGTCGAGGGCTTGTGCCTCGCAGGCACGCCCACACACGGTTGCTTTGAGTCAGCGGCACGACTGTGCCCATTGGTGGGTGTGAGGAGGGAGTACAGTTGACGGCTGCGGCGCAGTCGCCGGCGGGGACGGCTGCCGGCCAGAGCGACGCGATCCTAGAGGTGTCCAATCTCACCAGGGTGTTCGGTGGGGTGAGGGCGGTCGATGACTGTAGCTTTCGCGTCCGCCGGGGCACCATTACCGGCTTGATTGGCCCCAACGGCGCGGGGAAGACGACCGCGTTCAACCTCATCTCCGGCTTTCTCAAGCCAACCAGCGGCACCATCGTCTTCGACGGCGAGCGCATCGATGGCCTGCCTCCCCACGTGATTGCCCGCAAGGGCCTCGTGCGTACCTTCCAGATCCCCAAACCACTTGGCTCGATGACCGTACTGGAGAACCTGGTGCTCGTGCCCATGGGGCAGGAGGGCGAGCGCGTCTGGAACGCGTGGTTTCGCCCCGGCCTGGTCGGCCAGCGCGAGCGGGAGATTATCGACCGGGCGCTGGCCGTGCTGGAGTACGTGGACCTGATCCGGCTGCGGGACGAGTACGCGGCGAACCTCTCGGGCGGCCAGAAGAAGCTCCTGGAGCTGGCGCGGACGTTGATGGCTGAGCCCAAGATGATCCTGCTCGACGAGCCGGGCGCCGGGGTGAACCGCACGCTGATGCGCCGGCTGGTGGGCTACATCGAGGAGCTGTGCTACGAGCGGGGCATCACCATGTTCATCATCGAGCACGACATGGATCTGGTGGCCCGGCTCTGCAACCCGGTCATCGTCATGAGCGAAGGAACCCACCTCTGCGAGGGGACGCCCGAAGAGGTACGCAACAACCCGCAGGTCCTCGAGGCGTATCTGGGAGGGCAGTATCGATGACCGTCGCTACTGCCGTCGCCACTCAGCCGCTCCTCGACGCCGTCGATATCACCGCCGGCTATGGCGGGGTCGACATCCTACGGGGCGTGTCGATCCGGGTCCAGCCGGGTGAGATGGTCGCCATCATCGGTCCGAACGGGGCGGGTAAGTCGACGCTGATGAAGGCCCTCTTCGGGCTGCTGCCGGTGCGCACCGGCCGGGTGTTGCTGGCAGGGGAGGAGATCACCCACGAGTCGCCGGATCGCCTGGTCCGGCGCGGTATGTGCTATGTGCCGCAGACGGACAACGTTTTCCCCTCGTTGACCATCCGTGAAAACCTGGAGATCGGCGGCTTCGCGCGGGACGGGGGCCGCGGGGAGCGGATGGAGCAGGTCTTCAGCCTGTTCCCGGTGCTGGCCGAGCGGCCGAACGAGCGTGCAGGGCGGCTCTCGGGCGGGCAGCGCCAGTTGCTGGCTATCGCACGGGCGCTGATGCTCGACCCGCAGTTGCTGCTGCTCGACGAGCCGTCGGCCAGCTTGTCGCCGAAGATGGTCGACATGGTCTTCGAGAAGGTGGTGGAGATCAATGCCACCGGGACCGCCATCCTGATGGTCGAGCAGAACGCACGCCAGGCGCTGAGCCTCAGCCACCGGGGCTACGTGCTGGCAGGTGGGGAGAACCGACTGGAAGGTGACGCGCGCCAGCTCCTTGAGAGCGACGAGGTGCGCCGCCTCTATCTGGGGGAGTAGGAACGGAATGTCCACGGGGACCGTCTCGCCACGGGTCGAGACCGCACCAACTCGGCTCGGGCGGCTGGGTGACGCGGCCGGCTCGGTCGTGCTCTTCGGCGCGATCGGCCTGTTCGTCATCTGGAGCGCGCTGACGCACCCGAGCCAGTTCGTCGCCGGCCTGGTCGTCGGCAGTGTGCTCGCGCTCGGGGCGCTGGGCCTGACGCTCATCTACGGCGTGCTGAAGTTCGCCCACTTCGCCCATGGCGACTCGATGATGCTGGCGGCCTACCTGGCCTTCTTCGCCCTCTCGGGCAACCTGGTGGGTACGCGCGGGACCGACGTGCGCCTGCCCTGGAGCTTCGCCGACCTGCCGGGCGCCACCGAGCGGATCTGGCGCTTCTCCTTCGGCTACGGCCTACTGCTCTCGATCGTCGTCGCGGCCGCGCTGTCCGCCGTGATCCTGATCCTGGTCGACCGCTGGGTCTACCGGCCGCTACGTCAGCGGCGCGCCGGACTGGCGATCTTCGCCATCGTCTCGCTGGGCGTGGCGATTGCCATGCGCAGCCTGGTGCTCATGATCTGGGGGCCGACCCCCCGCTTCTACGTCTCCGGGATTCGGCCGACGCTGCAAATCCCCGGCGGGCCGCGCATCCCCACCGATCAGCTCTTCATCGTCGCGGCTGCGATCGTCCTTGCCGCGGTCGTCTACTTCCTCCTCTACCGGACAACCACCGGCCGCGCCATGCGCGCCATGGCCGACAACCCGGACCTGGCGCGCGTCAGCGGCATCGACACCGAAGCGGTGGTGCGCACCACCTGGCTCGTCAGCGGCGGACTGATCGCCGTCGCAGGGGTTCTGCTCGCGCTTCAGTCGCAGCTCAAGCCGGAGTTGGGGTTCATCCTGCTCCTGCCGGTCTTCGCCGCCGCGATCCTGGGCGGGATTGGTAGCCCGCACGGGGCGCTGGTGGGTGGACTGGTCGTCGGGGTGGTGCAGGAGGTGGCGGTGGCGGTTGGCCCGCTCAGCCCGGGCTACAAGTTCTCCATCGCCTTCGTCATCCTGATCCTGGTGATCCTGGCTCGGCCGCGTGGACTGTTTGGAGCGTAGCGTCATGAAGGAAGCATCGAAGACGACGAAGCTCATCGTCGCGGCCGTCACGGTCGCAATGATCCTCCTCCCACTCATCCACTCCGGCGGGAGCGTCACGGCCGTGATCGGCTTCCTTGTCCCCTTCGTGACGACCGTGGCGATCCTGGCCATTATCGCCATCGGGCTCAACGTGCAGTGGGGCTACACCGGTATCTTCAATTTCGGTGTGGTCGGCTTCTTCATGGTCGGCGCGTTCGTGGCGGCGATCGTCACCAAGTCGCCCGCCGACTCCGAGTTCGTGCAGTACGTGGGCGGCTTCGGAGATCGGCTGGCGTTCCTCCCCTTCCTCGACAGCCGGGAGTGGCTCCCCTTCATCTTCGGAGTGCTGGCGGCGGCGCTGGCCTCGGCGCTGCTGGCGTTGCTCCTGGCGCTGTCGGCGCTGCGGCTGCGCGAGGACTACCTGGCAATCACGACCATCGGCGTGGCCGAGGTGCTGCGGCGGGTGACGATCGAAGAGACCTGGCTGGTCAACGGCACGCGCGGCCTGACCGGCATCCCGCGGCCCCTCGCCGGCTGGTTCGAGCCGAACGTGTACCGCTTCGTCTTCCTGGGCCTGGCCCTCGCGATGCTCTTCCTGGTCTACCTGATGGTGGAGCGCGGCATCAGCTCACCCTGGGGCCGCGTGCTGCGGGCGCTGCGCGAGGACGAGGACGTGGTGGCCGCCAGCGGCAAGAACGTCTTCGCCTTCAAGGTCCAGGGGTTCGTACTCGGCGCGGCGATCATGGGCGCGGGCGGCGCGTTCTTCGCGTTCCAGCAGGGCGCCATCTCGCCCGAGACGTTCACCCACTTCTTCGGCACATTCATCATCTGGGCCATGCTGGTGCTCGGGGGCAGCGGCAACAACGTCGGCGCGGTCGTCGGTACCTTCGTGGTCTGGGGCTTCTGGTCGATCACGCTCCAGATTCAGAGCTTCAAGCTGCCGGTGTTCATCGTAGACCGCATCTCGTTCTTCCGCGACTTCATCATCGGCGCGCTGATCGTCGTGGTTCTGCTCGCCGGCCCCAAGGGGCTGGTTCCCGAGCGGGCGCGGGTGTCGCGCTGGCTGGACAGCCGGGTGCGGGAGCTGCGGCGCCAGGAGGCAGCGACCCAGGCCACCGCCACGGTCGAACCGGCCTCGAGTCCGGTGGAGTAGGGGCGCCGCGGCGTGTGTCCAGGCTGAGTGGTGCAGCGTTCTCCGCGCCGTGGCGTGTGCCCGGGGGTTTACCCCCGGGCTGACAACACGAAGCCGGCTTTAGCCGGCTGGGGACCAAATTCTTGGAGTGCGGCTGCTCTGGCCGCCGCTTTGGTATGGCGCAGGGTGGTAATCCCTGCGCAGGTTGGGTTCCGTGAAGATCCGCGCGCCATGGCGTGTGCCCGGGGGTTTACCCCCGGGCTGAATATGGGAAAGCCCACTGAAGGGGCTGCGATGGCTACCTGCGGGCGGAGCCGATCCGGTCCCTCACCGGACGCAGCGTTCCCATCCCCTTCAGCGGGCTTCGCCTTGTCAGCCCCCGGGGTTATGAAGTTTGACGAATTACGTTGATACACCGGAGCCAACCCCGTCGCCCGGTCGCTGTCATCCTTCGCTCTGCCGGGGGCAGCGGCCAGCCGCGCCCGGCAACTCCGTTCGAGCCGAAGGATCTCCCCGATGCGTATCCGGTCCGACGCGAGATCCTTCGCTGCGCTCAGGATGACATCATCGCGGGAGCGGGTTGCCGGCGGGTACACGAAGCTAATTCGTCCAACTCCATTACCCCCGGGCACTAACCTGGGGCGGGCACCGTATCATCCGGATCTCCGCCCTGCAGTGTCCCAGCCGGCTTTAGCCGGCTTTCTTTGTCAGCCCGGCGGCTTCAGCCCCGGGCACAGACTACCGCCCAAGGACCGTCACACCACCCAATACGGGGGCATCCCCCCGCTGTCGACTGGATCCTGGCGGAAAGCTCCGTAGGGAAGATCCCTTCAGAGGCGCTTGTCTGTCCAATGTAGTCGAGGTGGCTTGACGCAGGTGATCGAGAAACGGGTGTGAGCGGCGCAGGTCGCTGCCTCTTTGCAGCGCACAAAGAAGGGCTTGCGGTGTTCACCGCAAGCCCTGCCTTGGGAGTGTGGGGCCGCTGTGATCGATCACTTGCACGGCTATTGGGTCAGGTCGATCTCACGCGTTTCCTGAACGACGATAGCGCTGCCCTGCACGCGCCAGACCTCGATCGCGCCCGTGAGCACATCGCCGTTGTCATCGAAGTCGGCCGGGCTAGCTGCACCCTCATAGTTGATATCTTCGCCGGCCGCGATCAGCTCGAGCGCTCGCGCCCAGCCCTCAGGACCCGGCGTGACCGTTTCACCCGGCGGGTTGGCGATCTCGCGAATCGCGTCGCGGATCGCAGCCGGGTCGGTGCTGCCGGCCTTCTGCGCCGCCAGCGCGATCACGTACACGGCATCGTAGCTCTCGCGGAGGAAGGGAAGCTCCGGCCGGCGGCCGTAGGCCTCTTCGTAGCGAGCGTCGAACGCATCACCGACCTCGGTGTCCAGCGCGCCGGGAGCCGTGCCCCACATGCCCTCGAAGACGTCCCAGCCGAGGTCAGCGAACTGCTCCTCGGACTTGGTGCCGTCGACGAACAGGAAGTTCTCCACCAGCCCCTGCTCGACAGCCTCGCGCAGGTAGACGCGCGCGCTCTCGGGGTAGCTAATGGCCGCCAGGACATCCGGGTTGCCCTCGGTGCAGGTGGCCAGCTCCGCGGCGTAGCTCGCCTGCTCCTGCTCGTGCGGCACCTGGGCCAAGACCTGCCCACCGAGCCGCTCGAACTCACGGGCGAAGGCCTCGGAGAGGCCCTGGCCATAGGCGTTGTTCGTGTACATAGTGCAGGCGGTCTGGAAGCCCTGCTCCTGGGCGAGCTGTGCCAGGACGACACCCTGCGCCGCGTCCGAGATGGTGGTGCGGAACAGGAAGTCATTGTCGTTGGCGTCGGTCAACGCGGGCGACGTGGACGCCGGGGAGATCTGCACGATCCCGGACCGCCCGGTCACCGACTCCGCGACCGGGAGAGTCACGCCGCTGGCGGCGGCGCCGATGATGGCGCTCACCCGCTCGACCTCGACCAGGCGGCGAGCCTCTTCAATGCCCTGCTGCGGTGACGTGCCGTCGTCAGCACGCACCAGCTCGACCGGCTGGCCGAGCACACCGCCCGCGGAGTTGATCTCCTCGACGGCGAGCATCGCGGCGTTCCAGAAGGCCGGGCCGAAGTCGGAGAGGTCACCGGTGAACGGCGCCAGCATGCCGATCTTCAGGGCCTCCCCAGATGCGGTCGGGGTACTGTCGCTACTGGTTGGCGACGCCGCGGGCGAACCTGACGGCGCTGCCGTAGCGGTCTCCGTTGTTCCTCCGCTTGTGGTCGGTGTCTCGGCCGCGGTCGTGGGCTCGCTTTCGCCGTCCCCACCGCAGGCTGCCAGGATCGGCAGCAGCAGCGTGATAGCGACGAACAGCGCAAGCGGCCAGGGGATGCGTCTTGACATACGATCACTCCTCCTCGCGATCGACGGTCCCCACACTACACTGTCGGTGCGAATCCGTGCGCATAGTATGTCAGGGACGGCGACGATTGGCAATCCGAGTATGCCTTCCCATTTGAGGTTAGCTCGGTGGCAAGTCGACCTGTCCCGCTCCTGGTCATGTTTCCCGTGGTTGTGAACAAGGGATGCATGGGCGGTCGCCACTCAACGCAACGGTAAGCAGCCCGCCGATCATGGAAAGGTTCTTTAGGAAATGGATGCGCTGCCCCTTGCGCTGCTGCGGATCGCTCACTTGCCAGAAAGGGTGGCCGGCGAGCGTGGTCGGCACCATCGATGCCACCAGCGACAGGGCGGCCAACCGCGGACGGATTCCGAGCATCAGCATCGCACCGGCCGCGACCATGAGAGACCCGTTCGCCCGAACCGCGAGTTCCGGTTGCGGGACACCCAGCTCGGCCACCACCTTGACACGCCCGCCCGGTTCCCGAGCAGCATCCCAGCCGAGCACGATAAAGGCGAGACTCAGCAAAGAGCGAGCAAGGAAACGGACCGCAGACAGCATACACACCTCCCCTATACGTGATACGTGCCGCCGTTCGGCACCGCGGGTGGCTGCAAGACAGACGCCACGGCACCGGCCTGAAACATCGACGTACGGTCCGTCGCTACTTTAGTAGAAGCAGGCTGAGACGCAGTAGGGCTTACGTCCAGGTGAAGCGGTGTCTGCCAGCCAGTTCGTGCCCGGGGCTCAAGCCCCGGGCTCACAAGGAAAGCCGGCTGAAGCCGGCTCGGGGGAAGAGGGCTTACGTCCCGGCGTTGGGAGTCCACCGGCCGGTTGGGGCCCGGGGGATTACCCCCGGACACATGCCGCCGCGCGGGAATCATCACACCGCCTACTGGCAGCGGCATGGAGGGCGGGTGGTTCCCGACACTGCGTGGCTGGCGCGGGGTTGTCGGTCTAGCGGGTGGTGGCGGGGACGCGGCCGGATTGGCGCTTCCACTGCTCGATGCGGGCCAGCATCTCCTGGGCGTTCTGACGGGAGGCGGCGGTGACCGGCAGGCCGTCGAGCATGGCGGCTAGCTCATCGATGCGAGCTTCGTCGTCGAGGCGCTCGATGCGCGTCTCGGTCCGGCCGTCGTACTCGTCCTTGGTGATGCGGTAGTGGGCCTCGGCAAAGGCGGCGATCTGCGGCAGGTGACTGATGACGATGACCTGGTGCTGCCCGGTCAGTGACCAGAGCTTCTCGCCCACCGGCTGGCCACTGCGGCCGCCGACGCCGACGTCGACCTCGTCGAAGACCAGGGTGGGGGTGGCGTCGGCCGCGGAGAGGATCGACTTGAGGGCGAGCATGAGGCGGGCGGTCTCCCCGCCGGAGGCGATACGGGCCAGTGGCCGGGGTGTCTCCCCGGCGTTGGGGGCGATCAGGAACTCGACGCGGTCGAGTCCGGTCTGATCGAAGGTGATCGTCGGGCCGTCACGGCCGTCGTCGCCCGGGAGGTGGGCGACGGTGCCGCTCGTCAGGGGGCGCAGGTCGACCACGAAGCGGGCCCGGCCCATGTTCAACTCGGCGATGGCCTGCTCGACCGCCTGCTCCAGCTCGCCGCAGGCGGCGCGGCGGCGTTCGGTCAGCCGGGCGCCCTGCTCGGCGATCTGTCGCAGCAGGACAGCGGCACGGTGGCGCAACTCCTCGACCCGCTGCTCGCTGGTGTCCAGGTCGTGGAGTTCCTGGGCGGCCTGCTCGCCGTAGGCGATGACCTCGGCGATTGTCGCGCCGTACTTGCGCTTGAGTTGCTTGAGGAGCGCCAGCCGATCCTCGACCGCCGCCAGTCGCTCCGGGTCTCCTTCGACCTCCTCGGCGTAGACCCGCACCCCGTGGGCGACATCCTCCAGCAGGATGAGCGCCTCGCGCAGTTGGTTCGCCAGGGGCTCGTTCGTCGCGTCGACCCGCGCAAGTTCTTCGATCCGCTCGGCCGCCAGCCGGATCTGGTCGAGCGCGCCGGAGACCGGAGCAGGGCCGGTGTCGTCAGCCCCTTCGAGCAACTGGTACGTCTCGGCGGCGAGGCGCGCCAGCCGCTCGGCGTTGCCGAGCACGAGCCGTTCGCGCTCCAGCTCGGCTTCCTCGTCCGGGTGCAGCTTGGCGGCGGTGATCTCTTCGACCTGGAAGCGGAGCAGGTCCATCCGGTGCGCGCGCTCCCGCTCGTCGGCGACGATCTGGTCGATCTGGCGGCGGATCTGGTGGTACTCGTGGACGAGGGCGGCGAACCGCTCACGCTCCTCCAGCGTCCCGGCATAGCGGTCGAGCAGGTCGACGTGGATAGCGGGGCGCAGGAGCGAGAGGTGCTCGCTCTGGCCGTGGATGTCCACCAGCAGCGAGCCGAACTGGGCGAGGGTGCTGGCAGTGACGGTGCGGCCGTTGATACGGGCGGCACTGCGCCCGGCCGCGCTGATGTCGCGGGTCAGGATCAGCGTGCCGTCCTCGGGCTCGACGCCGGTCTCGGCCAGGAGGGTGCGGAAGTCCTCGCGCTCCGCGAGGTCGCGAACGTCGAAGACTGCCTCGACCCAGGCACCGGACGCGCCGGTGCGCACGAAATCGGCGGAGACGCGCGCACCCAGGACGGCGCTCAGGGCGTCGATGATGATCGACTTACCCGCGCCCGTTTCCCCGGTGAGGGCGTTCAGGCCGGGGTGGAACGTGAGGCGTAGGTCGCGGATGATAGCGAAGTTGCGGATGGCGAGTTCCAGGAGCATGGCTCGGCGTCACGTCCCTCGGCTAGCTGCTGGTCCACCGCCGCGCCGGCGGGCGGTCGATGAGCGGAACAATTGTACTACAGGCCCTTGGCGGGTCCGGGGCGGAGCGTCTCCGGTGCTAGTCCGTAGGTGTCAGGATCCCCGAGCGGTGACAAGGGCCCGGGGCTCAGGCCGCCGGGCTAGGAAGCGAAGTCCACTGAAGGGACTGAGGACGCTGCGCCCGGTGGGTGGCCGAACCGGACATGCCTGGATGTCGCCATCGCAGCCCCTTCAGTGGGCTTACCCCATTATTCAGCCCGGCGGCTTGAGCCCCGGGCGTGTACCGGCACGGTGGATTCCTTATTATCCAGGCGTGGGCCAAATTCCCCCAGCCGGCTTCAGCCGGCTTTCGTTGTCAGCCCGTGGGTTTACCCCCGGGTACTCATCACACGTGCAGCCCCGCGTCGCCCGATGCGGAGAGAGGACCGAAATTTCCTGCTCCTTCGAACGCGGGCCACAAATACGAACCGCCCGACTCATTGCGAGCCGGGCGGCTGGACGGAACACGGAACACGCAATATGCAACACGCATCAATTCAGATCCAACTCCCTGTGCTGGCGGGCGACGCGCCCTCGGACCTGGGAGGCGGCGGTCGCGCGGCCGATGCGGAGGATGTTGCGGGCGCTGGTGGCGAGGCTGGCGAGCAGGGTGCGCCGGGTTGGGGGCGGGTCGAGGTCGCGGACGGTCCGCCAGTGTTCAGCGGCATCGTGGCGTTCTTGCCAACGTGACGCTGCTAGCTTCAGGTTCACCCACGGATTGGAGTGCATAGCTCGGTTCCCTTCATCGTGCGGGTCGATGCCAGGTCGGTGTCGTCAGAACGGGCAGATGTCGCAGGCATGGTTCAGGTGTGGTCTGGGTAGCCTCTCCTTTCAGAGCGCAGCGGGCCCCTGGCGGAGCCGCCGCGGTTCGCGCGCGGCTCCGGGATCAGGTCGTCGGTTCGGTCGTGGTGCGCTACGCGGTCGTGTGCTGGCCCTGTTGCCGCTGCGCCAGGGCGTCAAGCAGGCGCTCGGCTTCGGCAACGGTGAGTGTGCCGGCTGCCAGCTCGCTCAGGATCACACGCTGGTAGTTCTCGAACTCGCTTTCGTCGGTGCGCGGCGTCTCGGCGGCCGGTGGACCCACCAGGATCACGTCCGTGTCGGAATCGGCGGCTTCGACACCCTCGGGCGGTGCGGGCACCTCGGGCAGTGCCGGAGGTGTCGGGGGCACCGGCGGTTCTGGAGTCGAGGGCGATGAAGGTGCCGCGGGTCGCGCCGGGGCGATGGAACGCGCGCCGGCCCCCGTCAACCAGCGGAGGTCCACATCGCCGCGCACGGCGCGGATGCGGATTTCGGCACGGTCATCGCCGTCGCCGATGCTGCCGACCAGCCGGCGTCCGAGCACGCTCTTCGGCCCGCGCTTGCCGACGCTCACGAGCGGGATCTCGCTGTCGATCTTGCCTCGGGCGGTGATGACCTCGATCCGGGCGCGGATGTCTCGTTGGACGGCGACGGTGATGTCGCCCGAGCCGGTGGTGAAGCTGTGCTCGCCCAGGCCGAGAACGGTGCGGCAGACGATGTCGCCCAGGCCGTTGTGGATGCTCGTCGTGGCGCTCGTGCCGCTGCGGACGATCGCGTCGCCGGTCCCGAGCTTGATCGTCAGGTTGTCGCAGTCGCGTTCGTCGACCACGGCGTCCCCGGCGCCGAGCTTGAGGTTCACCGGGCCGGTGCCGCCCTGGACCAGGACATCCCCGGCGCCGGCACTTACCACCACTTTCCCGGTCACGTTCGTCAGCTTGACGTCGCCCGCGCCGGAGCTGGCCGTGACCGGGCCCGTGAAGCGTTCGACCCGGATCGTGCCGCCGCCGAGCTTCATCTCGATCTCGCCGTCGCCGCCGTCGACGATGGTGTCGCCTCGGTCGACCCGTGCCTGCACCGTGCCCCGCGGGCTGTCGAGCACCAGGTCGCCGGTGCGCAGGGTGATCTCAGTGCGGCGAATGGTCTGCGGCAGTTCCACCGTGACGGGCGAGCCGGTGCCGATCCCGAGGATGGAGGTCAGGGCATTGGCCACGGTGGCGGACTGCCAGGAGATCTCCACCCGGTCGTCGTCGTGCTCGATCTCGACGTAGTCGCCGCGGACCAGGATGTCGTCCCGCTCGGTCCAGGTGACCCGCAGGTCACCCTCGGTGCCCTCGATAAGCAGGACGTCTACTCCGGAAGCGGCGATACGGTGTTCGCTCGTACTCATCGGCTGATTCCTTCCCGGTAGCCCGCCGCATGGCGGAGGTCGGTGTCGGCCGTCGATGCCACCGGCACCGGCTCCGGCGCCGGTGGCGAGCTCAGGTTGCGGAGGGCGGGGGCTGTCCCGCACACGGCGGCGGCGGCCAGGTAGGAAACCGCGATCAGGCCGAGCATGGGGAGCAGCCCAACGTAGTCGATGATGTAGCCGGCCATCAGCAGCCCCAGCGGGGAGACCGCAAGGCCGAGGGCGGTAACCAGTCCGAAGGCGCGCCCGCGCAGTTCGGCGGGGACCTCCTCCTGGAGCAGCGTCATCGCCAGGGGGTTGATCGGCGCCGAGATCACGCCCTCCACCGCCATGAATGTCGCGATCACCCAGAGGGGCGCTCCCAGGGCGAGCGGGGTGAGCGAGAGGCAGCACGCGGCGAAGGCGATCACCAGCGTGGGCCGCCGGGGCAGCTTGTGCCCGACGGCGCCGTAGGCGAGGACTCCCGCCAGCGCGCCGGCGCCGAAGGCGCTGACGATGGTGCCCAGCGCGACGACGCTGCCGAGGACGCGGTCGGCGTAGACGGGCAGCACGACGGAGAAGAGGGGCATGTCGACGATGCTGATCACGAGCATCACCGTGATCATCGTTCGGACCAGCCTGTTCTGGCGGACGAACTGCAGCCCCTCGCGCAGCTCATCGAGGTAGCGGGAGGACGATCCGCTCACGGTGGCCTGGCGGCGCAGCCCGCGGACACCGACCAGCACGATGGTCGCTGACACGACGTAGCCGGCGGCGTCGAGCCAGAGGGCCTGGCTGGGGCCCACCAGGGAGATGAGGGCCGCGCCGAGCGCCGGGCCCACCAGGAGCGAGAGCCGCGGGATCGCCTGGTAGGCGGCGTTGGCCCGCTCCAGCGGCAGCCCGGCCAGCTCCGCCAGGTCGGGTACGAGGCTCTGGCGTGCGGTCATGCCGGGGGTGGCGAAGAGCCCTGCGAAGAAGACGAGTATCAGGAGTTGCCAGAACTCCAGTCCGACGGTGTGGTGCAGCGCGGGGATGAGCGCAATGGTGGCCCCGGCCAGGAGATCGGAGACGACGCTGCCGGTCTTGAAGCCGATGCGGTCGACCAGGGTGCCGCCGAAGAAGGAGGCGATGATGATCGGCAGCATCTCGGCGAAGCCGACGATGCCGGTCTTGGCCGCGCTCCCGGTCGTCTGCAGCACGAACCAGGGGATGGCGATCTGAGTGACGCGCGTGCCGACCATCGAGATGGCATTGGCACCCAGGAGTGCCAGAAAGGGTATACGATTAGCGCCGGAGGCCTGGCCGCGTGTGGCGATCATTTAGTCTCCCGATCCGCGTGGCCAGCTCCCATAGATGCTGGCCGCGCTGCTAGCGAGCGTCTCCGCCGGATTGGAGGCGGCGGAGCTGTGCCATCCCTTCGTCGACCGTCAACTCGCCCCGGGCGATGCGTTCGAGGATCTTCTCACGCTCCGTGGACGGCGCAGGGGCGGGCGCCGGCTCCGGCTCAGGTTCCGGTTCCGGCTCCGGCTCTTCCAGCGCCGCGATGATGTCTTCGAGCTTGCCGCGCACGGTTGGGTAGGAGACGCCGAGGGTTCGTTCGACGTCGCTGAGGTTGCCGCGGCTGCGCACGAAGAGCAGCAGGAACGTCTGCTGATCATCGGTCAGCCGGCTGAAGGGGTTGGCCGCCCACCGGCCGCGCACGATCGTAGAGCAGGTAGGACAGGCCAGCTCCTGGATCTGAAGCGCGGAACCGCAGGTTGGGCATTGTTGTGGTGCGTTGTACATGATCTCCTCCTAACGCGGCCCAGTCTAGACTGATTCTGATCCGTTGTCAAGAGATTGTGAAGAATTGGTTCAGAATAGTTTGGAACCAGTGAGAGGGAGTGAGGTGCTGGGCGCGGGTCGCGTCGGGGGTCGGGAGGCGGGGCGTGCAGTCAGGATTTCCGCGGCATCCAAAATGCCGTCACTAGCCTGGCCAGTACTTGGACGGAAGCACAGAGGGGGCAGATCTTGCCCCAGGTCGGTGTGGCGGTTACAGCCCGTCGGTCGCGTGCCCCTTGGGGTACGAGGGGCGGCGGCATGACAGATGGGGAGTAGGACAGTGGTGCAGAGGCAGCCGGTACAACGGCAGCGGATCGGCCCGGCGATCCGCCGCTTACGGCAAGAACGGGGGATGACACTCGACGCGTTGGCAGCACAGGCGGGCATCTCAGCGTCGCACCTGAGTCGACTCGAACGAAGCCAGACGCTCCCCAGCTTCACGGTCCTGGCCAAGATCGCTGAGGTGCTTGGGGTCGGCATCGACGAGTTCGTGCGGCTCGAGCGCGACGTGACGCTCCTCGACGCCGACCTGGGCCGCTACCTCGATATGCTCGGCATCGGTCCTCCCGTGCGGGATGAGCTGTTCGACCTGTCGATCGAGGCGCGACGCACCCTGGTCGGGTGCCTGCGCCAGTTGGGCGAGGCGACGCTTCCCCCGCTGGCCACCCAGGAGCTGGTGGCGCGTGCCGCGCGCCATGACGATCTGGCCGAGGTCTGGAGGGCGCTCAACCGGCTGATCCGCCAGGCGGGGATGGGCGGGCCGGCCTTCGCGCGCGCCTGGCTGCAACTGGTGCAGACCCCCGGCCACCGGCGCATCCTGGTGGCGAGCCGCAGCTTCTTCCTCCTGCCACCGGAGGCCGATCTGGTCGCGGCCTATCAGGCGGTCTTCCGCGGGGAGGCAATCGACCCGCAGGCGGTTTCCACCTGGGAAACCTCGGAGTGGGTGCGTGACCCCGCCGTGATGCGCCGCTGGCCCACGCGCATGATCCTGAGCCGCAGCTACCTGGAGCGCGCTCTGGACACCGAGAAGGCCGGCCCGGGACCGGACCTCGCGCGGGCGCAGGCGCTCAACCTCTGTGCGCGGCTGCTCGACCGCTTGGACCAGGACGCCAACTTCGAGCTGGCCGTCACGGACGCGGACCTCGGGCCGTTCAACATCTACTGCGTCGCCGAGCAGGGCGGCCTGATCGAGCGGCTGCCTGAACGGCGAGGCCGGGAGTCCACGGTGCGCGTCGGGCTCTGGGTCGCAGGACCGGAGACCACGGCCCCGGTCGCGGGGTTGGTCGATCGGCTGTGGGATAGCCTTCCCGAAACTGATCGGAGCCGGGAGGCGGTGGTCGTCTGGCTGCGGCGGCGGCAGGCGGAAGCAAGTGAGAGAAACCCGGCACGTTGACCGGTTTTCTGCATGAATGGTAGCATTATGCTGGCGCTCATCGGATGAATCGCGGGATTCGTTTTCGACCGTCGTCGGCGGCATAGACGCGGGCGGCTCGCGTGTTGGATCGAACCGGCGGTGCGAGCCCGTGGCCGCGTCGTCGCGGTCGGTGCGAGCGGTCCCCGCGCGGAGACATGACGGATGAGACGCGGTGGGATTCCCGACATCGTGATTCGGCGGCTGCCGATCTACGAGCGCACGCTCAAGCAGATGCTGAGCGCGGGCGTGACGAGTATCTCGTCCGAGGAGTTGGGCGAGCGCATCGGGGTGACGGCGGCCCAGATCCGCCGGGACCTCTCCTACTTCGGTAAGTTCGGTAAGCAGGGCAAGGGATACGACGTCGCCCGGCTGGCGGAGGAGATCGCCCACATCCTCAAGCTGGACCGCCAGTGGGACGTCGCACTGGCCGGCTTCGGCCACCTGGGACAGGCCATCGCCCACTACCGGGGCTTCGAACCGAATGCGTTCCGCATCGCCGCGATCTTCGCCCGCAACCCGGAGCACATCGGCCAGCAGGTGAACGGCACCGTGGTCCTGGACGAGGCCGAACTGACGCCGGTCATCCGGGAGATGGGGATCAAGATCGGCATCGTGGCCGTTCCGGCCGCCGCGGCGCAGGACGTGGCCGACCGGATGATCGCCGGCGGGGTGCGGGCGATCCTCAACTACGCCCCGGTGATCCTGAAGGTGCCGGAGTCGGTCTGGGTGCGTGAGATCGACCCGGTCAGCGCCCTGCAGAGCCTTACTTACTACCTCGACAACGGCGCCCCCTCCCACGACGGCCGCGCCGCTCCGGTTGGCGAGAGCCTGGCGACCGAGGCGGCCGGGCACTAGGGTAGAGAGCTTGGACAGCGGCGGCTGCGGCCGCCGCTTTGTTATGTGGTGGACCGGTCTCCCCCGGGTTGTCATACCGACCGGCGCAGGGCCGGAGCACCGCTCGACTCCATGCCGAGAGAACGGCCCTCACCCCCAACCCCTCTCCCAACGTTGGGCGAGGGGGGGTGCGCTGGGGACGGGTACGGCGCCGTCCGCCGCCCGCGCTCGTGGCAATGAGGAATAACCCTGCACCTGGCCGTGCTATACTAGAACAGATGACCGACAAATCGTGCGCTGCGCCGCACTGCGCCGCGCTCACCACGAGCGACGTCTGCAGCCCATGGACGTGACACCACTTCCTTTTCCCCTCGACGAGCATCCCCCTGTCCTGGTCGGGCGGGAGAGCGAGCAGGCGACGCTGCGCGCGGCGCTGGGCGATACGCTGGGCGGGCGCGGCCGGCTGGTGATGATCAGCGGTGAGGCCGGGATCGGCAAGACGGCACTGGCGCGCCGGATCGGCCGCGAGGCGTGTGAGCAGGGCGCGCTCGTCCTGGTGGGCCACTGCTACGACCTGATCGAGACGCCACCCTACGGGCCGTGGACCGAGGTTGTGGCTCAGGGGATCACGCACCAGGGTTCGCCGGTGCCGCCGCTCGAGGAAGCCGCGGCCCAGTCTGCCAGCCAGATGGCGCTCTTCGCCCGCATGTGGGAGTGGCTGGGTACCCTGGCGGCACGCCAGCCGCTGGTGCTGCTCCTGGAGGACATGCACTGGGCCGATGTAGGCAGCCTCGAGCTGCTGCGCTTCGTGGCGCGTGGTGTGGCCGGCGCTCCGATGCTCCTCGTCGTCACCTACCGGGGGGACGAGGTGAACCGGCGGCACCCGCTCTTCCCCTTACTGCCGCTCCTGGTGCGGGAGGCGGGCGCCCTGCGGGTGGACCTGCGCCGGTTGGAGCCGGACGATGTGCGCACCCTGGTGTCCGCCCGCTATACCCTGTCGGTCGAGGCGCAGTCGCGCCTGATGGCCTACCTCGAGGAGCGGGCACAGGGCAACCCGCTCTACGTCGGGGAACTCCTGCGCACGCTCGAAGATGAGCACCTGCTGCGGCTGGAGGGCGACGGCTGGGTCCTCGGCGATCTGACGCAGGCGGGCGTCCCGACGCTGCTGCGCCAGGTGATCGAAGGGCGGCTGGCGCGCCTGGGCGACGAGGCGCACCACCTGCTCTCGGTCGCGGCGGTCATCGGCCAGGAAGTCCCCCTTGGGCTGTGGGAGGCGGTCACCGGGGCCACGGAGGACGAGCTGCTCGATGTGATTGAGGCGGCGGTCGAGGCGCGGCTCCTCGAGGCCCACTCCGACGGCGCCGCCGTGCGCTTCGCGCACGCGCTGATCCGCGAGACACTCTACGACGGGCTTCTGCCGCCCCGGCGGCGGTTGTGGCACCGCCGCGTAGCGGAGACGCTGATGGCTGCCCCCACGCCCGGCCCGCATGCCGTCGCTTACCACCTGCAGCGGGCTGGAGACCCGCGGGCGGCGGAGTGGCTGATTCGCGCCGGGGATCTGGCGCAGCGGGCCTACGCGCTGCTGACAGCCGGGGAACGTTTCGACGCCGCGCTGCAGATCCTGGAAGCCCAGGGCGCGCCGCCGGAGGAGCAGGCGCTGCTCCTCTACCGCGTGGCGCGGATGCGCCGCTATGCCGACCCACGCCACGCGCTTGCCTACCTCGACGACGCGATCGCCCTGGCGGAGGAGGCGGGCGACCGGCCACTGGCCGCCTATGTCGGCTGTTTCCGCGGCAGCCTGCGCTGTGTCATCGGCGATATCCGCGCCGGGCTGGCGATCCTGGAGGAGTCGATCGCTGCAATCGATGCCCTGAGCGACGAGGAGCGGGCGAGGCTGCGCGAGCGCCTCGTGCGCGTGGGTGACCCGCCCGATGAGTACCACTACCGGGGCGCGCTGGTGAACTGGCTCGCGCTCTCGGGCCGGTGCGCGGACGCGCTGGCCCTCGGCCCGAGCGCGGAGCCCGAGGTACCCGCGCGTGGACTTGGCACTTCGGGCTACGCCAATGCCTGGCGCGGGGTGGCGAGCGCCTCGGCTGTCCTGGGTCACCCTGACGCGGCGCGGCGCGCCTGCGCTGAGGCGATCGCCGCCTACCGCGCCGTCGAGCACCACTACCAGGTGGGGCAGGCGCTGCTCCTGGAGCTGTACGAGGTGGTGCTGCCCTACCACGCTGATGACCTGGCCGAGCGCGAGCGGCTGGCGCGGGAGGCCGAGGCCGCCTGGGAACGTGCCGGAGAGGTGGCCGGGGAGTCACTGCCGCCGCGCTTCGTCTGGCTGCCGCTCCTCTTGCTGGAGGGGGCCTGGGACGACGCCCGGCAACTGGCGCGTGCCGCTATCACCTCCGGCGGCCGCACCGGCTGGCGTCCCTTTGCCCGCAGCGCGCTGGCCACGCTCGCGCGCGAGCAGGGAGACGCGGCGTTGGCCTGGCAGCTCGTGGGTGAGCAGCTCCCGGCGGGGCTGGAAGCGGAGCCGGGCAACGCGATCCTGCTCGACACGCTGCCGATCCAGCGGCTGGCCGCCATGCTGGCGCTCGATGCCGGGGATCTCGCGACCGCACGGGCCTGGCTTGAAGCCCACGACCGCTGGGTGGCGTGGAGCGGGGCGGTACTCGGGCGCGCGGCCGGCCATCTCGGCTGGGCCGCGTACCATCGCGCAGCGGGCGAAGCCGCTGCGGCGCGGCGACGCGCCGTCCGCGCCCTGGAGGACGCCAGCGATCCGCGCCAGCCGCTGGTTCTGCTCCATGCCTACCGAACGCTCGGAGAGCTCGATACCGCCGCCCGGCGCCACGATGACGCCGCGCGCCACCTGGACGCCGCCCTGGCACTGGCCGACGCCTGCGCCGCCCGCTACGAGCGTGCCCTGACCCTGCTGGCCCTCGCCGAGCACCGGGGCGCGACGCGCCAGCCGGCCGCGGCGCGGGAACTCCTGGCAGAGGCCCGAGCGATCCTCGAGCCGTTGGGCGCAGCCCCGGCGCTGGACCGGGCACGTGCCATCGAAGCCCGGCTGTCCAGGTCGCGCGCTCGCCGCGCGGGTGCGGCCTACCCTGCGGGGTTGACGCCCCGCGAGGTGGAGGTCCTACGGCTGGTAGCGGATGGCCTGACCGACGCGCAGGTGGCCGAGCGCCTGTTCCTCAGCCCGCGCACGGTGAGCCAGCACCTGCGCTCGATCTACAACAAATTGGGGGTCTCCTCCCGCGCTGCGGCCACACGCTTCGCCCTTGAGAACCGCCTCTGGTAGCCTTACCACCCGCGAACGTACGCATCCAAAGGACTACGTAGAACTACGTAGTCAGGCCCTGGCCCTGTACGCCGCACGGCCGCGCCGCAATTACGCACTTTTCACGATGTGGGGTCAGGCCGTGCGGCGTAGAGTAGGGACAGTAGTGATGAGGTCGGCGAGCCCATAGGAGCAACGACGTGTACGACATGTATTCCATCGAGAAGATCGCGGCCCACCGGGTTGCCGAGTCGGAGAGGCGGAGCCGACAGCTCGCGGACTTGCACGACGCTGGTGTGGTGTTGGATATGCCGATCCGTGAGCGCGCGGCGCGCGCCTTGGTGGCGATCGCGCGGCGGCTTGACCCGGACCTCCGCCCGGTGAGCGCGTTCGATCCCTGCGCCCCCCAGGCGCGAGTCGCCTAACCAGACGCCGTCACTTCACCCATCCCCGGCGGGGAGGTCCCCCGATACCTCTCCGCCAACTCCCCTCATCTCCCTACCAGACTGCGGGCGGGCACAAAGCCCGCCCGCCCCACATAAACGGGAAAACAGGAGCGCCGGCATGTTGCTGTCGTCCGTGCGTCGCTCCCCTCTCCCAACGTTGGGAGAGGGGGTGGGGGTGAGGGCTGCTCCTACGGGGACGGGCGACACGCCCGCGCACCTGATTGCGGCTCCGCTACCCCTGCCGGAGCGCGGAGAGCAGGTTGGTCGGGAAGATGTCGATGAGGGAGATCAGCAGCAGGAGGTCACCCAGGGCGAGGATGACCAGTAGCGCCAGCGGCGCGATCAGACCGGCCTCCTGCAGGTAGGTCCCGATGCCGCCGAGGTTCGTGGTGGTGGCGAGGTAGACCAGCCAGCCGATGACGACGAAGATCGTGCCCAGGAGCTGCGCGTTGGCGTAGGGGAGATCGTTGGCCACGAGGATCGCCAGGTTCAGGATCGTCAGCACCAGACCTGGCAGCATGAACAACGCGACCGCTGCCCACAGGGTATGCGTGCTCCCAACCGCCCCCCAGCCGTTGGCGGGGCGGCGCATCTGTGGCCAGGCACCCTCCACGAACTCTTCGATCGCTTCGAGGGTGAAGAGCATGGCCAGGCTGAGCCCGATGAGTAACCAGAGCCGCGGGTCCAGCAGCACCCTGTACTCCTCGTCGCGCACGGCGCCGACGCCGGCGACATCCCGGATTGCTCGCTATGATCCGCCGACGTCAGCGTAGCAGACGCGGAAATGGCTGGCAACACCTGGCAACACCTGGGCCGTGGTCGCTACTCCTGTACGGAGAACCGGCGCACGGCCAGCGCGATCATGACCATGCCGAAGGCGAGCACGACCATCATGTCCAGGAGCGGCGTCATGCGCACACCGAGGACGGTCAGGCCCAGTTGCTCCGCCGCGGGCGAGCCGGTCCCGAGCACCAGGTGCCGGATGGCGTCCACGCCGTAGCTGACCGGGTTGATCCGGGTGAAGGCGGTCAGCCAGCCGGGCAGGTTCTGGAGCGGGAAGAGCGCGCCGGACAGGAAGAACAGCGGCATCATCAGGAAGTTCATGATGAGCTGGAAGCCCTGCATGCTCTTCATGCTCACCGCGATCAGCAGGCCGAGCGAGCTGAGCGCGAAGGCGGTGAGGAACATCACCGGGATCAATCCCGCCACATTCCCGAGCGAGAGCGACACACCGACGAACGGCGCGAAGATCAGCATCAGGATGCCCTGGACCATCGCGGTCGTCGCGCCCCCCAGCGCCTTGCCGATCGCGATCGCCCAGCGGGGCAGCGGCGCCACCAGCACCTCCTTCAGGAAGCCGAACTCGCGATCCCAGACAATCGCGATGCCGCTGAAGACAGCGGTGAACAGCACCGCCATCGCGATGATCCCCGGGAAGATGAACTGGACGTAGCTGACGCCCTCCTGCCCGGCGCCTCCCCCGCCGAGCGGGCCGATCGACGCCGACAGCCCGGTGCCGAAGATGAACAGGAAGAGGATGGGCTGGGCGAAGCTGCCGATGATCCGGGCTCGGTCGCGGGTGAAGTGGAGCACATCCCGGTACCACAGGGTGATGATGCCGTTGAGGGCAGCGCCCCAGGTGCTGGGGTTGGCCCGCGGTGACCGCCGCTCGGTCGCGATGCTCGGGGTCGCCATCTCACTCATCTCCTCTGATGCATGCGCATCACCGCGCGCATCTGATCGACGCCGGTCACCTCTTCGTCACGCATGGCCCGGCCGGTGAGGCGGACGAAGACATCGTCGAGGCTGGGCCGGTGCAGGCTGATCGTCTCGATCGGCACGCTGAGTCCCTGCACCAGCCGGGGGATGAACGACTCGCCCTCGGGGACCTCCAGCCGGAGCACGCCGTCGAACGCGATCGGCTCCAGGCCGAAGCCGGCCGTGATCTCCCGGGCTGCCGCGTCGTTGTCGCGGGTCTTGAGCGTGATCACGTCGCCGCCGACCATCGCCTTGAGCCGGTCGGGAGTGTCCAGCGCGACGATCTTGCCGTGGTCCATGATCGCGATCCGGTCGCAGCGCTCGGCCTCGTCCATGTAGTGCGTGGTCAGGAACAGGGTGATCCGGGTCTCGGCGCGGAGCTGCTCCAGATAGTTCCAGATGTGCTGGCGCGTCTGTGGGTCCAGCCCGATCGTCGGCTCGTCCAGGAAGAGGACGTGCGGCTGGTGGAGCAGGCCGCGTGCGATCTCCAGCCGGCGCTTCATGCCGCCGGAGAAGGTCTTGACCAGGTCGTTGCGCCGCTCCCAGAGATCGACCATGCGCAGCAGGCGCTCTGCTTGTGGCTCCCAACTCCCGCGCGGGAGGTTGTAGATCCGCGCGTGGAAGGCCAGGTTCTCCATGGCGGTCAGCTCGATGTCGAGGCTGGAGTCCTGGAAGATGATGCCGATCGAGCGGCGCACACCGGCCGGGTCGGCGACCACGTCGTAGCCGTTGATCACGACGCGCCCGCTGCTGGGCCGGAGCAACGTGCAGAGGACGCCGATGGTCGTCGACTTCCCGGCGCCGTTCGGCCCCAGGAACCCGAACAGCTCTCCCTCTCTCACCGTGAAGGAGATTCCGTCCACGGCCGTCAAGTCGCCGTAGCGCTTGACCAACTGATCGACCTGGATGATCTCTTCGGCCATAGTTGTATCCCCCGATGTCGTGTGAAGCGGGCGGCGGCTGGGACGTGGCCGCCGCCCGGTTGTCGTGGGGTTAGTCGTCCGCCCCCACCGGAGCGGGCGGCTCCGCGACCTCCTCCGGCTGGGCGGCCTCGGCGCTCGCCTCCACGCGGTTCGTCTTCCGCAGCGGGATCTCCTTCAAGAAGAAGCAGGACACCGTAGCGAGCACGAGCGCGATCGTCGTCACCACGAACAGGTCGGTGATCGCCGTGGCCAGGCTCTCGCGGATGGCGAGCATCACCTGGGCGAAGATCTCCTGCCCCTGGGCGCCGAACTGGGCGAACATCTGCTGGATCATCCCGGCCGTCTCCGGCGCCATCAGGCCCTGTGGGTTCTGCAGGGCTGCGAGTTGCTCCGGCGTCAGTTGCTCCCGGACCTGCGCCGGGATGTTGCTCGCGAAGACGGCATTGTAGCGGTTCGTCATCACCGTGCCGAGCACCGCAACGCCGATGGTGCCGCCGATCGACCGGAAGAACTGCAGGCTGGCGGTCACCTCGCCCAGCTTCTGAATCGGGAACGCGTTCTGGGTGATGATCGTGAACAGGCTCATCGACACCCCGATCCCGAGGCCGATGATCACCATATTGCGGACGACGACGCCGTTGCTCACGCTGGCATCCATCTGGGACAGCAGGAAGGCGCCGACCGCCCCGACCGCGAAGCTGACGATCGACAGCACCTTGTACTTACCGGTCCGGGAGAGGAGCTGGCCTCCGACGATGCTGCTGGCGATGAAGCCGAGCATCATCGGGGTCAGCACCACGCCGGAGTTGGTGGCGCTGTTGCCGACCACCCCCTGGATGAAGAGCGGCAGGTACATCACGGCGCCGAACATCCCCGCGCTGGCCAGGAACGAGGCCAACACCGAGACGGTGAAGACGCTGTTCTTGAACAGCCCCGGGCTGATGATCGGCTCCTCCACCCGGCTCTCCCAGATGAACGCCGCCACCAGCGCCACCGTGGCAAAGGCGAGCATCCCGATGATCTGGACGGACCCCCAGGGGTACGTTTCGCCACCCCACGTGAAGGCCAACAGCAGCGGAACCGTACCCAGGACCAACAAGGTAGCACCGACATAGTCAATGCGGTGCTGCCGGCGGCGAGTCGTGGCCGGGATGGCCAGTCCGGCGGTCAGCAGTGCCACCGCGCCGATCGGCATGTTCACGTAGAAAACCCAGGGCCAGCCCCAGTTGTCGGTGATCCAGCCACCCAGGGTCGGGCCGATGATCGACGCGAGGCCGAAGACGGCACCCATCAGCCCCTGCCACTTACCCCGCTCCGACGGAGGGAAGACGTCACCGATGATGGCGATGGCGATCGGCAGCATCGCCCCGGCACCGAGTCCCTGCAGGCCGCGGAAGAGGATGAGCTGCGTCATCGTCTGGGACATGCCGGACAGGGCCGACCCGGCCAGGAACAAGATCATCCCGAGGAGGAAGAACCCTCGGCGGCCGTAGATGTCGGACAGCTTGCCGTAGATCGGCACGCTCACGGTCGAGGCCAGCATGTAGGCCGTGAAGACCCACGCATAGTGCTGCAACCCATGGAGGTCGGCGATGATCTGCGGCATGGCGGTGCCGACGACGGTCTGATCGACCGCGCCGAGGAGCATCCCGAGCAGGACGCCGATGACGATAAAGACGAGCCGGCGCTTGTCTACCGACTCATCGACCGACTGCGTCGTCTCCGTGCTCGCTGCCCGGTGCGACGTCTCAATCATGAACGTGTCTCCCTAGTCTTCCGATTCTTCAGTCTCTGCTGAGGTCCGCTGCGCCGCGGCGAGCGGCCCGGCGGGTCTGGGTGGTGGGCGCCCTCCGCCTTCCCCGCAGTCCCGCGGTGGGGCGTGGCGCTCGGCCGCAATCGCCAGCGCGGTCATCCCCCGTAGCAGGGCCGCGATATCGTCGTGGCTGAGGTGGCCGAGCCAGCCCCGAAGCTGTCGGTCCCCGCCGTGGCGAATCTTGTTCACGAGTTCCTCACCCGCGGGCGTGAGACGCACCACCATGCGGCGCCGGTCCGCGGGATCCTCCTCCCGCGTGGCGAGGCCGGCCTGAACGAGACGCTCGACGAGGTGGCTGGCGGTTGGCAGGCTTACCCGCTGTGCCTCCGCGACCTGACCGATGCTGGCCGACCCTTCGTGCGCCAGCGTGAAGAGCGTCCGCAACTGCGCCATGGTCAGATCGAGCTCTCGCCAGAACGGCTCGCTGGCTCGCTGCATAGCCCGCGCGAAGCGGCGGTACTGTTCCAGCACGGCGTCGATCAGGTTGTCTCGGGACTCGGCCACGCCGCCACCTCCTCCAAACGCAACTCGGGGAGGATACCAAATCACTTCGATGCGATCAAGGTATTTGAAGGCGTGGAAGGAATTGGCTGAGGAACGGATCGAGCCGGGGTCCCTCGTAAGAGGGAACCATTTTCTAACCCCCGACGTATAGATAATCAGAGAGGGTCCTCCCCCACTGATCCCACGACCCTCTCCACACTCGAACGGAGCGATCCCCGCTCCACCCCTCCCCTTCCCGCGCAGATCGGGCCTCACGGCCCGATCTGCGTGCGTGGGGCTGTCGAAACCCGGTACTATGGCTGCAGCTTCCCGGTTCGTTTCAAGAGCGCGAGCGCTGTCCCGGTCGGGACGAAGGAGCGTCGAGGAACCTACGGTTGTGGCACGTGCCCGGGGTTATGAACTTTGACGAATCAACGTGGTGCACCCGGCAGCCACCCGCGCCCGCGCTTCTGTCATCCTGAGCGAAGCGAAGGACCTCACGTCAGATCGGCCACGCACCGGAGAGATCCTTCGACTCGAACGGAGTCGCCGGGCGCGGCTGGCCGCCGCCCCCGGCTCCGCTCGGGATGACATCTGCGCACGCGGTGCCGGGGCGGTTAGACATAGCCACCCACCGTCATCACGGCAACCGACTACGCGTGATGATTCGTCACCACGGGTAGCGGCTATCTTGTGTTGCTCTGATCGGATCCCGGCACGGCGCGGTCGGCGGGCGGCTCTGCCAGGAGTACGGGTATCCTGCCGGCCCCCGCTAGTCGGTCGTGGTCGGGAGGCCGGCGGCGTGCCAGGCGGTCATGCCGCCCTCGACGTTGTGGACGTCCTCGATGCCCCGGGCCTTCAGCAGTGAGGCTGCGAGCATACTCCGCTGGCCGCTGCCGCAGATGACCGCGACCGGCCGCGCCGGGTCGATCTCTCCTGCGCGCTCGTCCACGCGGTAGAAGGGGATGTGGACCGCGTTCGGGATGTGGCCGCTGTGCCACTCGCCGGCCTCGCGCACGTCGACGACCTGCGGCGCCGCGCCGTCGCGTCCCAGGGCTGCGCCGAGTTCCTGCACGGTCATGCTGGGGATCTGATCCAACGGCTCGCCGGCCGCGCGCCAGGCGGCGATCCCGCCCGCGAGGTAACCGGCGATCGTGGTGAGACCGATGACGCTGAGCATCGTCGCCGCGCGCCGTGCCATCGCCTCGTCGTCCGCGACGAGTACGAGCGGCACGTCGGTCGGGACTACGAGCCCCACCCGGTTCTGGAACTGGGAGCCGTCCAACGGCACGCCGATGGCCCCCGGGATATGCTCCTGGCCGAAGTCGGCCGTGGACCGCACGTCGAGCACGCGCGCGCCCTGGTCGAGCAAGCGGCGGACCGCTTCAGCATCGAGTGGGGCTGGGTCGCGAAGCTCCAGCGGCTCCGCGCTCCGGTTCAGCTCGACGATGCGGGCCATGTTCGGCGGGCGCTCGGGCAGGCTCTCGTTCATGTACTCGACAAAGGCAGGCCGGGCGTCGATGGTGAGCGCCGGGTTGAAGCGCCGCTCGAAGCCGATCGTCGTGCCGGTCATGCGGTTGCTCACCCGGCCGCAGAGCGAGCCGGAGACGTGGCCGGGATAGACCAGGGTTCCCTCCGGGAGTTGCAGCAGCCGCTGGTGCAGGCTGTCGAAGAGGGCGTCGGCGCCTTCCCGCCCGTCGATCGCCAGGTCGGGCCGCGCGACATCGCCGATGAAGAGCGAGTCGCCCGTCAACACGGCCCACGGCTCGTCGCCGCGCGAGGTGTCGATGACCGCAAGGACGATGTGCTCCGGCCGGTGGCCGGGGGTGTGGATGACGCGCAGGCGCACCTCGCCGAGAGCCAGCTCGTCGCCGTCGCGCAAGGCGAGGTGGGGGTAAGCAACCCCGGCGTCCTCGTGGACGGCGATGGTGGCGCCGGTGCGGGCTGCGAGCTGGTGATGGCCGGACACGTGGTCGGCGTGGTTGTGCGTCTCGACGATGTAGCGGATGCGCAGCCCGTCGCGCTCGGCGAGCGCCACGATCTCGTCGACCATGTCGATGCGGGGGTCGACCACCGCGGCCTCACCGGCCGCCTCTGAGCCGACGAGATATGCGGCGCACCCGATATCGCGACGGAGAATCTGCTCCAGTATCACGGTCATCCCTCCTGCTGAGCCGCCAGCGCGGCCGTGACCCGCTATAGGCGCTCGTGTGCCTCGGTGGCGATGCGCTCGAGCGCCGGCTGACCGACGATGCCGAGCTTGTGCTGCAGGTCGGTACTCTCAACCTGCGTGCCGCCGTCGACGGCGGGCACCACTGCGTCGCAGAGGAAACGTAGCTCGAACGTTGCTGTTGCCCGTGGCCGTGAGCGCGCCCGCGAGCTTCTCGCCTGCGCAGGGGCACCGCGTCCAGCCCGGATAGTGTCGTGGATGCGCGGGGCGGTGAGCGAGGAGTGCAGGTGGGTGCCGTCGCACGCTGACGGGAGCGCGCTGCGCTGGCGCGCCACGGTGAGGGGATGATGGATCCTGGCCGGTCGCTGTTCGGAGGCGACTACCGGGTGCTGGACCGCGAGCGGCCGGGCGCGGAGTAACGCCGGGATCCCCAGGTGCGCCAGGTCGGTCAGCACCTGGCAGATCCGCGCCTGTGGCCGGTCTAGCGCCAGTTTCCCCTCCGCGATCGCGACGCGCTCCATCCCCCTATCCCTGCGTTCGAATCCGTGAACGTCATCACATTATAAGGCCACACGCTAAATGTCAAGGAGAGGCGGGCATGTCCGGCGTTGCGCTGCCGGCACCACCATCGCGCGGGGCGCGTTGAGCCCTGCCAGCTCCGACCGAGCATTGCGGGCGGGTCACATTTTCGAGCCGGTAAGCACTCTTGCATGTCGCCCTGAGCGGAGCGAAGGATCTTCGGCGCGTGCGGCCGTCCCGGCACGAGATTCTTCGCTTCGCTCAGGATGACACAAACACGAGCGAGCACACGCATGATGACACGAACTCAAGCGAGCACTCGCATTCGGGACTCCTCGATGGGCGGGTGCCGGGTGGAGGTTGTCACGGGGTCGGGATGGCGGACGGCGTCGCCGTTGGGGACGGCGCTGTGGTGGGCGTGGGCGCTGCAGTGGAGGTCGGGATCACGGTCGGGCTGGGCATCGCCGTCGACGTGGGGTGGGGTGACGGGGTCGGTACCGGTGCCGGTGTTGGCACTTCCGTGGATTCCGGATTCCACGTCGGTTCGGGCAGGGGCACGACCGTGCGTGCTGGGCTCGGCGCGGCCAACGGGGTTGCCTCCGGTGTTGGCGAGGCCTCTGGTGTCGGTGTGGCCTCCGGGACGGGTGTTTCGGTCGGCTCCGGAGTCGCAGAAGGCGTCGCCTCGGGTGTGCCGGTTGGGGCCGGCGTCTCGGTCGGCGTGGGAGCGGAAGTGGGCGATGGGGTCGCCTCCGGTGACGGGGACGGCTCCGGTGTCGGCGATGGCGTGGCCTCCGGGGTGGGGGTCGCGGTAGGTTCCGGCTCCGGTATCGACACCGGCGGCGGTGTCGGCTCCGGGGTTGGGGACGCTTCCGGCGTGGGCGTCGCGGTGGGCTCCGTGGGCGGCGTCGGTTCCGGCGTCGGCTCGGGCGCTGGCTCCGGAGCAGGCGCGGGGGCGGGCTCAGGTGGCGCTGGAGCCGGCTCCGGCGTTTCGACCGGAGGGTTCGCCGGCGGAGGACTCGGCGTCGCCATCAGGAGCGGCAGCGTCGCGTCTTCGCCCGCGAAGAAGGCCGTGTAGTACGCGTACCAGGCCATCACCTTGGCGACGTAGTGCTCGGTGCAGGTGCCGTAGATGTCGCAGCCGTACCCGAAGTAGCTGGCCGCGACCTCATCCAGGGACATCCCGCGCGCCAGCTTCTCGGCGATGAATCGGGTCCCGGCGTCGATGTTCGTTTCCGGGTCGCGCCAGCGGTCCTGGCTCACCCCGAGGCGCAGCAGGTTCTCGGGCATGATCTGCATCAAGCCCTGGGCGCCTGCTGCCGAGACGGCGTCGGGGTTGCCGCCCGACTCGACGGTGATGATCGCGGCGATGAACGCCAGCGGCACGCCATAGCGCTCGGCGGCGGCCTGCATCAGCACCACCCACTGCAACACGCCTGCGGGCGCCGTCGCCTGGCCGTTCCCGTTGCCGACCGCGATGACCACCGCGCCCGCCAGCCAACCCAGCGGGTCGATCGCGTTGCCGTCACGGTCCTTGACGACGAAGTGTAGGTGCGGGCCGGTTGAGTAGCCGACCGAGCCGACCTGGGCGATCATCTGCCCGGCGGCGACCCGGTCCCCCGGCTCGACGAAAGCCCGGTCCCAGTGGAGGTACTCGGTGAGATAGCCCTCGTTGTCGCCGTCGTGCTCGATGATGATCGTGGAGTTGGCCTCGGGCCCGTCGCCGTCGTACCCGACCGCGATGACCGTTCCCCCCGCCGCGGCGAGGATCGGCGTGCCGGCGGGCGCGGCCAGGTCGATACCGTTGTGGAAGCTCGGCCGGTCGGCCGGGCAGATGGACGCACCCCGGTAGCCGGGATTGAACGGGACGCAGCCAAAGCCCTGCGTCAGTTGGAAGCGCCCGAGGATGGGGAACGTGCGCGACTTCGAGCCGATGTTCGTGGGGACGAAGCTGATCCCTTCCTCAGGCGTGGGCTCGTCGGGGATCCAGGTCCAGGAGAAGAACGTGTCGCTGATCGGGCTGTAGTTCAGGTACCACGCGCCGCTGGCCCAGGTGCCGTCCGGCCGGCGGGCCCGCGTGCCGTTGTCCAGGAGCTTGTACGCCTGGCCGATGACAGGGTCGTCAGGACCGTTGAAGATCCTGGGTGGACCTTCTTCCTTGTCGTTGATCGGGATGCAGTCATCGCACGCCTCGTTCGGCCCGAGCGTGCGGACGCGGGTGGCGACGAAGTAGGCCGGTGATATAACCCGCCCGACGGTGGTGTTCTGGCCGACGAAGGCGAGGGTGACCCAGTGCCAGCCGCCCTCTTCGCTCCAGGTCATGTCCGTGTTGAAAGGTGCGGGGACGACTGAGTTGGGATCGCGATCCGGCACCTGCGGCTTCGGTCCGCCGGCGGTGGTCGCATGCGCTGTCAGGGAACTGCTGGTGAGCAGGAGCAGCAAGACGACCGCGCCGAATAGGATGGAGCGGCCGTGTCGGTGCCTCGTTGTCCCCTTCGACCTTCGATCCACGGCGACCCCCCCTGAGAGCGTACGCAGGTGCCCGCGGCACCGGGGCCCTTCCCCTCCGCATCGTGGCAGGAGGGGGTGCGTCGTTATCATGCTCGCGTGGTGCGCGTACGGTCGACGGACGCGCGCCTCCTCGCGGAGAAGCAGCACACTCGGTGCCACCTGCTGCGGTACGACCACCGCCCCTCGCTCCGCGAGGACTCAAGTGTGCGCAACGCGGGATGCGTTGTGCAAGTCAGAACACTGACATTCGGACACAGAATGCCTCAAGCGATAGCCGGTATGCAAGGGAAGGCATGAGGAGCGCGGGCGTCTTGCGCGGACTCAATCCGCAAGAGTGGCCCTCACCCCCGACCCCTCTCCCAACCTGAGGAGAGGGGAGCACGACCGAAGACGGCCGACGACTAACGCGTGACGCACGACGCATCATGTCCCCCTCTCCCAAAGTTGGGAGAGGGGGTTAGGGGGTGAGGGCCGCTCCGACGGGACAGGCTAGCTGCCGGCGCTCCTGGCGAAGGGGCCGGGCGAGGACGCCCGCGCTCCTGGTTGCCGCTGCCGGGCGGGGTCAGGAGCGGCGGAAGGTGGCCAGGGCGGTGAGACGTTCGGCGGCGGCGGCAATCGTCTCCGGTCGCTTGGCGAAGCAGAAGCGGGCCAGGAGCGGCGCGGTGGCCGGATCGGCATAGAAGGCGGACGGCGGGATCGCGGCCACGCCGACCTCGGTCGTCAGGAAGCGGCAGAAGGCGACGTCGGTATCGAAGCCCAGCCCGGAAATGTCGGCCAGCAGGAAGTAGCTTCCCCGGCAGGGCAGCACCGGCAGTCCCGCGCCCTCGAGTGCCTGGTGTAGTTGATCGCGCAGCCGGGTGTACATCGCCGCCAGCTCCGCGTAGTAGTTGCTGGTGAGTGCATCTTCCAGGGCGGCGGCCATGGCGTCCTGGAAGGGGGTGGCGGTGGCGAAGGTGATGAACTGGTGGGTGGTCCGGATGGCGCGGGTCAGCGCCGAGGCGGCGATGGCGTAGCCGACCTTCCAGCCGGTCATGCTGAAGGTCTTGCCGGTGGAGTTGACGGTCACCGTCCGCTCCCACATCCCCGGGAGCGTCGCCAGCGGGACGTGGACCGCGCCGTCGAAGATGATGCGGTCGTAGACCTCGTCACTGATGGCGATCAGGTCGTGCTCCTGGCAGAGCGCGGCGATGCCCGCGAGTTCCTCACGGCTGAACACCTTGCCGGTCGGGTTGTGCGGGGTGTTGAGCACGATGGCGCGGGTGCGTGGACTGATCGCGGCGGCGAGGGCATCAAGGTCGAGCGACCAGCCGGGCGCCTGGAGCGGCACGTAGCGGGGCACCCCACCGGCGAAGACCACCTGCGCCGGGTAGGCGTCATAGAACGGCTCGATCAGGATCACTTCGTCGCCCGGCTCCAGGATGGCGAGCAGGGTGGCGAGCAAAGCCTCGGTCGCGCCGGAGGTGACGGTCACCTCGGCGTCGGGGTCGACCGCCCGGCCGTAGCTCTGCTCGAAGGTGGTGGCGATCGCACGGCGGAGGCGGGGCAGCCCGTGACTGGGGGCGTACTGGTTGAGGTCGGCGTTGATCGCGGTGGCGGCCGCGTGCTTCACCAGGTCCGGCCCCGGAAAGTCGGGAAACCCCTGCCCGAGGTTGATCGCCTCGTGCTCGACGGCGAGCCGGCTCATCTCACTGAAGACCGACTCACCGAAGCCGCTCAGCCGGCTGGCCCCGACCTGCTGCATCACTGCCCCCTCCCGGTGTCATGCGCCTCGCCCGCCAGCCGGCCTCATCGCCGCGGGTTGTTGTCTTGGATCCGAGCCCGCCAGCCGGCCGGATCGACGGCCGGTGGCGATCAGCAACAGGCTGGCGTCGTACCGGCTATTCTGGGACGAGATGGCGCCGGCGTCCAGTGCTGCGCCGGTGGCGCCGATCGTTCCGCGCCACCGGCGCTCGGTCCGCACCGTCCCGGTGCCGGCACAGACTCGTGGGTGGGCCAGGCGTATCACTCGTCGGCGGCTGCGCCGACCGTGCGATCCCCGGTGAGGACGTCGTGGAAGAAGTCCTTGACCGCGTCGAGGACCTTGAATCCCTCGTGCGCCACACCGGGCACGACATCGTAGCGCACGGGGATCCCGGCTCGCTCGAAGCTCGCGCGCAGCGCCTCCAGGCGTGCGACGCGGGTATCCCCAGCATCATTCGCGCCCGGCATCCAGTAGGCGCGCCAGAGGGGGCTGTCGGGCGTCATGATAATGTCCCAGTTGTCGACATCGTCGCCGCCGATGACCATCTGCACCGCCACCTGGCGCATGGCGTCGTAGTTGAGTGCCTGCCCGAACGTCTCCTCCAGGTTCCGGACGCCGATCCACCAGTCGCGCTCCTCATCGAGGAGGGTGACCACGCCGGGCGCGCCGATCGAGACGGCCCGCAGGCGCTCCGGGTGAAGGTAGAAGAAGCGGTGGACGAACTGGCCGCCGCCGGAGAAGCCGTGGAGGAGGAAGCGCTCGCGGTCGATGCGGTAGACCCTGGCGACCTCATCGACCATGGCCAGCAGGACGTGGTCGAAGCGGATGTCGTGCCAGGTGATGAACTTGTAGTTGTGGATCTCGTTGGGCTCGTAGATGCCGCACGGGAAGAGCGGCGCGAGGATGACGCACTCGTGCTGCTCGGCGAAGTCCGCGAAGCGGTCGCGATACGCCATCGCGGGCCGGTTGGTCCCGTGGACGATGACGGCCAACGGGTAGGGCTCGCTGCGATCGGGGCGGTAGGAGGTCGGGACGTAGAGGCAGAAGGAGAAGCGCTGGTCGAACTGGCAGGCGTAGAAGGCGGTCGGCCCGAGGCCGAAGCCCACCTTCTGGTACTGGCGCTCGGGTGCTCGCTCGATCATCGCGGGATCGGGCTCCTTTCGCGTCATCGCCCTAGCGGCCGAAGCGGCGCGGGTCGAGCGCGTCGCGCAGCCCGTCGCCGACGAAGTTGACCGCCAGGATCGTGAGGAAGATCATCAGGCCGGGGAAGAACCCACGCCACCACTGGCCGTCGTTGACGACGGCCCGCTGTGCTTCCTGGAGCATACGGCCCCAGGTTGCCTGCGGCGGCTGGAAGCCCACGCCCAGGAACGACAGAGCCGACTCGGTCAGAATGGCCCCGGCAATCCCAAGCGTCGCGGCCACGATCACCGGGCTCAGCGTGTTCGGCAGGAGGTGCCGCACGACGATGCGCACGTGGCTCGCGCCGAGGGATCGGGCCGCCTCGACGAACTCCTTCTCCCGGAGGGAAAGGAACGTGCCGCGGACCAGGCGCGCCATGGTCATCCAGCGCAGCAGGCCGAGGACCAGCACGATCGTGGCGAAGCGCGGGCCGACGAGCGTGACCACGAGGATGATGACGAACAGGCTGGGCATCGAATAGAAGGTGTCGACCAGGCGCATCAGGGCGTTGTCGGCCAGGCCGCCGGCGTATCCGGCGATGGCGCCGACGGCGACGCCGATGGTCATGGCGATCACGACCACCGCGAGCCCGACCGCGAGCGAGATGCGACCGCCGTCGAGCACGCGCACCAACTGGTCGCGGCCCAGTTCATCGGTGCCCATCGGGTGCGCGAGGCTGGGCGGCTGGTTCTTCGCGGCAAAGTCGATGCGCTCCGGGTCGTAGGGCAGCACCTCCGGGCCGATGATGACGGCCAGTCCCATCAGGGCGAGGACCGCGAGGCTGATGAGGGCCAGGCGGTGGCGCCGGAACTGCCGCCAGGCATCGGACCATAGCGAGCGCGGCGCCGCGGCACCCAGGGTGGCGGCTCCATCCGGCCACACGGCCGTGGCGACTGCGCTGGCGTCTCGTGTGCGTTTGATCGTCTTGCTCATCGGTACCGAATCCGTGGGTCGAGCCGGCTGTAGAGGATGTCCGCGATTAGGTTGAACAGGATCACCAGGAACGACGCGATCAGCAGGATGCCCATCAGGACCGGATAGTCCCGCAGGTCGGCGGACTCGACGAAGAGCCGCCCCATCCCGGAGATGGCGAAGATCGACTCGACGATCACCGAGCCGATGAACAGGTCTGGGATCTCCAGCGCCAGGATCGTCACGACCGGGATGGCCGCGTTCTTCAGCGCGTGCCGCATGAGCGCCGCCCGCTCGGTGAGACCCTTGCCGCGGGCGGTGCGCATGTAGTCCTGGCCGAGGACGTCCAGCATGGCGGCGCGCACGTAGCGGGTCAGGCTGGCGGTCGATACCAGGGCCAGGACGCTGACGGGCATGATCAGGTGCCGTGCCCGGTCGACCACGGCGGCGAATCCTTCATATTGCTGCCGGGGATCGCCCAGCCCCACGGCCGGGAGCCAGCCGAGGCTGAAGGTGAAGACGTACAGGAACATGAGTGCCAGCCAGAAGCTCGGCACGGCGATGCCCAGGAACGCGGCGGTGGTGGCGATGTAGTCGAACAGCGAGTACTGCCGGGCCGCGGAGATGATCCCGATCGGGAAGGCGAGGATGAGCGTGACCAGGAAGGCCAGCCCGGTAAGCAGGAGCGTCGCCGGGATGCGTTCGCCAATCATCGCCAGCACCGGCTGCCCGGTGTTGAACGAGGTCCCCCAATCCCCGCGGACGAGATCGCCGGCCCAGTGCAGGTAGCGCATGTAGAGCGGGTCGTCGAGCCCGTACTTAGCGCGCAACCGCTCGAGCTGCTCCTGGGTGACGCGCCCCGAGCCGCCCGGATTCTCCGCGATGGCCAGCGGGCCGCCGGGGGTCATCTGGAGCAGGACAAAGACGATCACGCTGATGCCGATGAGGAGCGGGATCGCCTGGAGCGCGCGACGAATGACGTAGTGGCTCATCACCTCACTCGCTCAGGGTCGGTCGAAACAACGACGGCCCCCGGCGGTCCCTCCCCGCGCGGGGAGGGACCGCAGCCCTGGCCATACCTAGTCCTCGAGGTACCAGTCGGCGGCGCCATACAGCGTGCCGCGCGGGTTGAAGTAGCCGACGCGCACACCCTTCAGCCGGGTGCTCCAGGCGTCTGCCGAGGCGGATTGGTAGAGGGGCAGCGCCGGGCGCTCCCGGGCGAAGATCTCGGCGGCGCGCGCGTAGGCCTGCTTGCGGACTTCCTGGTCGAGCGTTGAACTCGCCTCCTTGATGGCCGCGTCGAACTCGGCGTTGCGCCAGTGGCAGTAGGTGAAGCCGCCGGGGTTCTCCTCGCTCGGGATCGAGTCGGAGGTGAAGACGGCAGCCCAGTCTGCGGGATCGACCTCGTAGCCGTCGCGGCTCATGACGATGTCGTAGTTGCCGCGCGCGAGCAGGCCACCCTCCTGGTAGCTCCCAAAGATGGTGTTGGAGGGGACGTTCTCGATCTTCAGCTCGATCCCGATGTCCTTCATGTTCTGCTGGATGAGCTGCTGGTACAGCTCGCGCGTCTGGTCACCGGCGATCGTCTGGAAGCGGAGGCTGGCGCGGACGCCGTCCTTCTCCCGGATGCCGTCGGACCCGCGCTGCCAGCCGGCGGCGTCGAGGATCTCGTTGGCCTTGTCCGGGTCGTACGGGGTGACCGGCATGTCGAGGGCGGCCCAGCCGGCGTAGATGAAGGCACCGGTGAGCGAGCCGAAGCCGCCGAGGATCTCATCGATGATCGCCTGGCGGTCGATGCCGTAGTCCATGGCCTCGCGGATCGCCGGGTCGCCGAGGACGGGGTGCGGCTTGGTTGGGTCGCCGTTGTCGGAGAGGTTGAGCCAGAGCCACTCGACGCTCGCGCCGCCCTCGAACAGTTCGACATGGACCGGCTTCCCCTCTTGCTCGGCCTGGGTCAGGGTGGGCAGGTCCCCGGTCACGATGAAGTAGACGTAGTCGTACTCGCCGGCGATGAAGGCCGCGATGGTGGCTTCCTTCTCGGGCGAGACCTTGATGGTGATGCCGTCGAGGTAGGGCTTTTCGGGGTCACGGTAGTTCGGGTTGCGCTCGAGGATGATCTGGTCGCCCGTCTTCCACTCTTTGAAGACGAACGGGCCGGTGCCGAGCGGCAGGCGCGCCAGTGGGTGCTCCTGGGTGACGGCGGTCGAGTCGAACTTGTGCTTTGGAAGGACCGTCTGCCACAGGTCGAGGTAGCCGGGGTTGATCTCCTTCATCTTCACCTCGACGGTGAGCGGGTCGATCGCCCGGACCGACTCGATCTTGTCATAGGCCGCGGGGACCAGCGGGGTGCTCTCGGGGTTCTTGTAGACCTCGAAGGTGAAGACGATGTCCTCGGCGGTGAACGGCTCACCGTCGGACCAGGTGATCCCCTCCTTGAGCTTGTAGGTGATGGTCAGGGAGTCGGGCGAGATCCCGCCGTTCTCGATCGTCGGCACTTCGGCTGCCAGCACCGGCTGGTACTCGCCATTGGCGTCGGCGATGAAGAGCGGCTCGACCACGAGGACGGACAGGAACGAGCCGGACTGGCTGTTGAAGAACTCGTTCATCTGGCCCGGTTCCTGGATCAGGGCGATGACCGCCCGGCCGCCCTTCTTCGGGCCGTCGCTCGAACCGGTCTCCGTGGTACTCGTGCCGCTCGCGGGCGTCTCGGACCCGGAGGCGGGGGTCGACCCGCCACCACCGGTTGCCGATGTCGAACCGGCGCTCTCTCCGCCGCCGCAGGCGGCCAGCAGGGTGATCAGTGCCGGCGCCGAGAGCCCGAGGGCCGCACCGCGGCGCAGCACCTCGCGCCGGCTGAGACGGCCGGCCATCGCGAGCTGGGCCAGCCGGCGAGTGTGGTCCAAAGCCCGGTCGTCCATCCTTATCTCCTCCTTACGGGCTCCGCGCGAGGCGACGAGCCCAAGCACGCCGCCGGGTCTGCCCCGGGCGGTCTCCCCCAGTGCGCCGGTTACGGCTGCGTGAAGGCGTAGTGGTGATACGGATGCTGGTCCGGCGGGCCGACTGCGACCCACATCTGGCCCTGCGTCGGTTGAGCGATGACGGAGGCGAACGTCATCACGTCGCGCTCCGCATCGTCCTCCGGCCAGCGGCAGAGCGCGTTGGGCGCTCCCTCGCGGTTCCGCATGATGTCCTGCATCACCGCGACGCTGAGCTGGCCCCGCCGGGCATCGAGCAGGCGCTGCATCTGCGCGTGGCGCGCGCGTGAGTTCTCCAGGTGCGACCCGGTCGAGCGCTCGGCGTCGAGGAGCTCCGGGGCGACAAAGTGGTTCGCGTGCACCAGGAGACCGTCGTCGGGGGCGAGCCGCCCCATGCGTGTCGGGGTGGTCTCGAGATCGGCCGCGTTCCCGTGTCGGTCGAGCATGATCAGGTTGCGGGAGGAGGCCCGGTGGACGCGGGAGAGGCGCGCGATGGCGTCGTCGACCGACTCGTAGGTCAGGGCGAGGCGGGAGAGGAGGTAGCGCGGGAAGCCGACGCGCCAGCCGTCGCAGGTGATGTAGTTGGCGAAGACACCCATGCCGCGGTCGTTGATCCCGATGTAGGAGACCTGCCCGGCCGGGGTGAGCATCAGCACGGCCGGGGCGTCGTCGGGCACCAGCTCAACGACAACGCCGATCTCGCGGTAGAACGGCGGCAGGTCCGCGTTCTGCCCGATCATGGGGACGCCGTCGGCGGTCGTGCCCGCCAGGGCAACGAAGGTGGTGCACTCGTCCGCCGGCTCGGCCGGCTGGCCGGTATCCGGCACCACAGCCAGCTCGGCGCGGAGCTGGAGCAGGTAGGCCTCGCTCAGGGAGAGTCCCGCGCCCTCGGCGATGCCCTGGATCTCTTCGTCGAAGAACGGCGCCTCACGCAGCACCGCGTCGCGGAAGCGCGCGGCCTTGGCAACGGCGCGCTCGGGTGTGATGCCGTGCCGTGCCTGCAGGCGGGCCTGGGCGAGATCCCGGTGCCGGTGGATCAGCTCGGCGCAGGCCTCGCCGAACTGGCGTCCGATCTCCCGGTGCGTTCCCTGGAAGCGGAAGAAGGGGAACGCGCGTTGGTGTGCGTGCACGCGACCTCCTCTCGGCCGGGGATAGCGTTCCGGTGCCTGTGACACCTGTGACATCTGAAGCCGGGCACAATCTAGCATGCATGCGGCTGCGTGTCAATGCATACAATAGGATGCGATTGGGTACGCCGGCCGCGCCGTGCGATACTATGACGGGGCGGTACGCGCATCACGACAAGGATCGAGGTGTCGGGTGTCGGACACAGGGGACAGGCTGCGCTCGGACCTGGCCGCGCTGCGGGAGCGCCATGCGCGGCGCGGAGGGGCGACGGAGATCGCCTACTGGACCATTCGCGATGCGCTCCGAACGGGGATCCTCCGGCCTGGTGATCGCCTCATCGAGGTGGAGCTGGCCGCCGCGCTCGATATGAGCCGCACTCCGGTTCGGGAGGCGCTGCGGCGGCTCGAGGCGGAGCGGCTGGTCGAGAACGTGCCGCGGCGCGGGTTGGTGGTGCCCGCCATCACCCTCGATGATCTGGTCGACATCTATGAGATCCGCGGGGCGCTGGAGGGCCTGGCCGCACGCCGGGCTGCGCAGCGCATGAGCGCGGCTGAGATCGAGGCGATGCGGCAGACGGTCGAGCGGATGGAGCGCGCCCTCGCCGACGACGACCTCGAAGCGGTCTCGGAGTTGAGCCGACAGTTCCACCGGCTGCTCCGGGGCGGTTCCCCCGACGGGCGCTTGCCGACGCTGCTCTCACTCCTCATGGATTCCTACGGGTTGCTTGGCCTGCACGAGTTCAACGCGCCCGGGCGGCTGAGCGCGGCGGTGGCCGAGCATCGAGCCATCTACGAGGCGGTTGCCGCGCGCGATGAGGAACGGGCAGAGCGCCTGGCGCGCGAGCACTCGCACAACGCGCTCCAGGCGCAGATCTTTGCCCACCACTTGGCGAACGACTTTTAGGCCCGGGAAGACCGCGCTACTCGGTGCCGTCGCAGAGCTCGTCGTCCTCGGCCAGCCAGGTCTCGCCATAGTCGCGCAGGAGTTCGATGATCGGGAGGACGGCACGTCCCTTCTCGGTTAAGGTGTACTCCACGCGTGGCGGGATCTCGCTGTACTGCCGCCGGGTGATCATGCCGGCCGCCTCCAGGTGACGCAGGCGCCCGGAGAGAACGCCTGGGCTCATCCCGGTCGATTCCTGCAGTTGGT
>Ga0207873_1000533_pt1 | contig 41348 bp, 34 predicted proteins | sample BGWIniCompost_FD_187373 | JGI IMG/M metagenome (GOLD analysis project Ga0207873, IMG submission 187373) | Cellulose adapted compost microbial communities from Newby Island Compost Facility, Milpitas, CA, USA - BGW Initial Compost (SPAdes)... ... | reverse complement strand
CGTGTCCCAATCACCGATCTCCTGGCTGCCGAGCGAGCCGCGCAGCGCGAGAAAATCGGTGACGGGATCGCGTCCTCCCGGGATTCGGTACTCCGCCGCGACCGCCTGCTCGATACTCGACAGTCGAAGATCCGACGTGAACTGGTGCCCGTAAGCATTGATGCGGCGCAGCTCGATGCCGAGACGGATTCTGGGCCCGGTGTCGGTGCCGTAACCGAGGCCGACGGTATACTCCTGCGTGCGCCGCGGCGTCGTGTGCACGACGACCGGAATGTGCCTGTCGACCGCGCGCTCCCGCTCGATGTCGACGAGAACCTCGTTGAAGTAGCCGCTATCGGTCAGCGCCATCTGCAATCGAAGCAGTCGGTCGGTGTCGAACGGATCGCCGTATTCGATCGGCACGAATCGGTCGACGAAGCTCTCGGCGAGTATGTCCTGCCGAATCGTGACGTCGCCGAAGAAATAGCGCGGCCCGGTGTCGAGCTCGAGGAAAACTTCCGCTTCGCGCCGGGCGACGTGCACGCGCAGCTCGGAACGCCGATACGCCACGTCGATGTATCCCGAGTTGTACGCGGCCTCGAACAACGCCTGCTTCGCGGCCTCGTAGGCCGGATGATTCAGCGTCTGCCCCGGCGCGAGGCCGATCGCCGCGCGCGCGGCGCGCACCTCCGGCGCGTTCGCGCCCTCGCCGACGATCTCGATCTCGACGGCGGTCAGTATCGTCGGCGGCCCGGGATCGACGACGTAACGGGCCTCCCAATCGTTGCCATGCCGCTCGAGCGTCGCTTGCACGCTCGGCTGGTAGTAGCCGAAGGGCTGCAGCGCAGCCGCGATCTCGGTTCGCGCGAGCTCGTGGAGACGGCGTATCCGAGAATCCGACGGACCCTCTCCGCCCTCGTCGTCGACTTCGGTCGGATCCGAATCGCCCTGTCGCTCGTCGAGGTCTTCGGCCGCTTCGGCGATCGAGAGGAACGCCCTGACGTTGCGCTCGAGCTCGGGCTTCAGCCCCTCCACGCGGACGGCGATCGCGGCGTCGGCGGCGCTCGCCGACACCAGAGCGAAGGTCAGAAGCACGGCTTGCAGCGTCGGCCCGACCCGCATGCCGATCCGAGATTCCATCGTCGAGATGCCCGGGCAGTTCCCTATGCGTCGGAGCGTCAATGATGACATGACCGATTGCCGTAGAGTTCCGCCTTACCGCGAAGGCCCCGCTGGGATCGAGGGGTTCGCACGGGTCCGCGACCGTCCGTAAGGGATCCGCGCCTCTGGCATAGTCATTGCATCGCGCCACCCGGAACAACTCGGAGGGACCCATGGATGGCTAAGGAAGACGCAAGAGCAGTCGAAGGACTCCTGCTCGGGGCAGCAACGGGCGCCGTCATCTGGACGATGGTCGCCGTCGTAGCCGCTTACGCGTAAGCCGAGGCGCGACGCACGGGTCGTCGCAGCGCTTCATCGGCGAGCTCGGACGCCGCTTTCGCGTGCCGGCACAGCAACGCGATAGCCGTCGGAAGCGGTGGAAAGGACGATGAGGAGCCACGTATCCAACTTCGACGCCTTCGACGCGGTCGAGCCGTTCGATGTCTGCGTGATCGGCGCCGGCCTCGCGGGATGCCTCGTCGGACTCCGCCTCGTCAGAGCCGGTCTGCGCGTGCTGCTGATCGAATCCGCGTCGCTGCGCGACCTCGAAGCGCCGCGCGCGAGGCGTTGCGAAATCAACGGCGACACGCGCTACGCGTCCGTTCCCCGCAGAGCGTGGGACGGCGCTTGCGAGCGGCTCGAGCGCGGCGACTTTCGCGCGCACCCTTACGACGATCGATCGAACCCTTGGCCCATCGGTTACGCGGACCTCGAGCCGCATTACCGGGCCGCCGAGCGGCTCCTCAGGGTGCGCGGCCCGTTCTCGCGGCCCAATCGAACCTTGCCGGAGCGCAAGCGGCGACGCGGCGAGCGCAAGCTCGAGGCGTGGATTCGCGACCGGGGAATGGACGTGCGCAGCGTCGCGCTCGCGACGCCGGGCAATGGACGAAAATTTCTGCCGGTGCGGGAGCTCCTGCCCGAGTTCGTCGCGACGCGCACCGGTACGCTCGTGACCTGCGCGACCGCGACGCGCCTTTGCACCGACGACCACGGACGCGTCGTCGGCGCGCTGTGTCGCGCACCGGACGGAACGGCGAAGACGGCCCGTGCGCGAAGCTACGTCATCGCCGCGGGCGCGATCGAGACGCCGCGCTTGTTGCTGTTGTCGCGCACACGGCGCTCTCCGCTCGGGCTCGGAAACGAGCGCGATCGCGTCGGGCGCGGCTTCGCCGATCAGGCGCTCGTCACCGCGTACGGCGAGCTCCCGCGCGCCGTCTGCTGGCTAGGGCGATCGATACCGGTGCACACGGACGAGTTCCACCGGCTGTTCCGCCGCGACGGTCTCGGTTCGATTCATCCGTTCTTGCGCTCGCTCGGTCCGCTGGAGCGGGCGCGGCACCTCGAGAAAGGCGTGCTGGGGCGGCTTTCGGCCGTGATCACCGGATGGCGCCATCTCTCGCTGGCAGCCTCCTGCCGAGTCGAGATCGCGCCCGCGGATACGAATCGAATCGGCCTGTCTCGCGCGGCGAAGGACGCATTCGGCGATCCGGTCGCGCGCGTCGATTTCGATTTCTCGCACGAGGATCTATGCCTGATCGCGAAAGTGCGCGCATGGCTAGAACGTTGGCTCGACCGCTTCGGCGCGATCGAGAAGACGCAAGGCGAGATCGACTGGGCCGATAGCCCCACCGGCACGTGCCGAATGGGCGCGGATCCTCGAACGAGCGTGTGCGATGCGAATCTCCGCGTGCACACGACGCCGAACCTGTATGTATGCGGAGGCGCGGTCCTTCCGCGCGCCGGTGCGCTGCCGATCGAGCTCACGGTCGCGGCGCTCGCGGATCGTCTCGCCGACCACCTGGTCGCGCGCGCGCATTGGTGCGCCCGCTCGAGCGCACGGCCGCAGCGCGCCGCCGAAGCGCATCCGGTCGCGGCGCCGATTCCTCTCGTGCGTCGCCGGCCTCAGCCTTGAAAGCGCGGCGGGTCACGTCGAGCGCGCGCATAGCTGCTCGACCTGCTCGAGACCGATCGGCTTCAGCAAGAACTCGTCGAAGACGTCGTCGTCCTTGCTGTCCGGCTGGCCCGTCAGCGCAACGAGCATAGGCGCGCACGCGCCCAGCTTACGCCGGATCCGATACGCGACTTCCTCGCCGTCGATATCGGGCAAGCCGAGATCGACGATGACGAGATCGAACTCGTGATCGTCGAGCGCACGCAGACCGCTCGTGCCGTCGTAAGCGACTCTTGCATCGTGCCCGAGGGACCGCAGAAGCTCCGCGAGCGCATCCGCACCGTCGGCGTCGTCCTCGATCACGAGCAATCGCAGCACGCGATCCCGAATCCCCGAGCCCTGCTCCGGACCTGCCGTGTCTTCCCGTTCGTCCCACGCAGAACGCTCGAGCGGCACCCGTAACTCGAACTCCGCGCCGCGCCCGAGCCCGACGCTTCTCGCGAGCGCGCGCCCGCCGTGCAATCGCGCGAGGTTCTCGACCATCGCGAGCCCGAGGCCCAGTCCCTGGGATCCCGCGCCTCTGCTCTCCGGTGCCTGGAAGAACGGCTCGAACACGTGAGGCACGGACGACGGATCGATGCCTCGGCCGTCGTCGATGACCGTGATGCGGCCCTCTCCCTCTTCCGCCGTGACACGCAAGCGAATCCTTCCCCGTTCTTCCGTGTACTTGTACGCGTTGTCGAGCAGATTCTCGACCATCTGCGTCAAGCGAAGGGCATCGCCGCGCACGAGCACGGGACGCACCGGCACGCTCAGCACGAAGTCCCGCTGCTTCGCGAGCATCTCGAAGTTCTCCGCGGAGCGGCGCGCGATCACGCGCAAGTCCACGGGTGCGGGCTCTAGTCGGATCTTTCCGCGCTGGATTCGCGCAACGTCGAGCAACTGGTCGAGCAAACGCGACAAGTGCCGAAACTGACGCGCGATGACCTCGGCGCCCCACCGCGCCTGCTCCGGCGTCAACGCGTCTCCGGCCAACGAGAAAATTTCGCTGACGTAACCGATCGAGCTCAACGGATTCCTGAGCTCGTGGCCGAGCGTAGCGAGATATTGATCCCTGAGTCGAACGTCCTCGTTGAGACGCCACAGGAGGTCGCGGACTTCGTATTGCCGCGCGCGCGATTTCAACGCCGATCGCAACGCGCTCGCGAGGGCAAGCACCGGAACCGGCCGATGCAGAAGCACCAGCTTCACGCGCGCGTTCTGCTCGAAGTCCTCGAGCGCCTCGAGCACGTCGGCGGGTGCATCCTTACGGAAAAGCACGATGACCGGAAGCTCGGACCATTCCTCTTGCTGCTCGAGGACCCGACGCAGCTCGATCAGCCCGTCGTCGAGCAGCTCGCCCGCGATCAACGCCGCGCCGACCCCCGACGCCATCGATCGCGCGAGCTCCGTAACGTCAGCGACGAAATCGAAGCGCGCGCCGACCTTCTCGCTCGCGATGCGAGCGAGTCTGCGATCCTTCGCGGCCCTCACGAGCACGAGAACGCGGCGGTCGAGCTCGTCGCGATCGCTCGATTCGTTCTCTCCGCGCTGGCGATTTTCCGACGTGCTGGGCTCGAATCGGTCCGCGTTCATCGCCTCTTGTCCGGGGTGGGAGTGCGCGAAGACGAAAAGATCGACGGCCGTCGACGAGTTCGAGGGCCATGAAGGGGGCATTACGCCAAAAGTGGATCGGGAGACGCAAGTTAGCCGCGGGCACCTGGTCCCGCGGGAGACGCTTCTCCATTCGAAGCGCCCGCGGGATTCTCGAGGCGCCCGGGAACGAGCCGGGCTTCGTCCTCGATGAGGCGGCGGATCAGCTCCACAATTCCCGCGCCGTTCGAAGACTCGAGCACCAGATCGGCTTCCTCTTTCAGCGTCGGCAACGCGTTGGCGACCGCGACGGCGCAGCCGCAACTCTTCATGAACGCGTGATCGTTCTCCGCGTCGCCGACGCCCACCACCTCGTGCGCCGCTAGATCGAGCTCCTCGAGCGCAACGCCGAGTCCGGACGCCTTGCTGATGCCGGCCGGCAGGACCATCACGGCCCCTTTGTTGAAGACGATTCGAAGCTCGAGACCGAGATCGCGGATCACGTCGAGCACCGCCGCCTCGTGCGGCTCCTTCGTCGCAACGATGACGCGGCCCGTGGACAACGGCTCTATTCCCCGCTCCGCGAGCCGCTCGACGAAGAGCGGCGGCGGTGGCTCGCCGAGAACGCGCACGCCGCCGTCGGCGGGGTTGTGGACCACGGCGCCGTTCTCGGCGACCACCCTGTCGAAGATCTCGAGCTCGCGGCAGACGCTCTTGAGGTCGCCGAGCTCACGGCCCGTGACGAGAACGACCTTTCGGCCCGTTTGCTTGAGGCGCGCGAGCGCTTCACAAGTGCTCGGAGCGACGATTCCTCCGTGCGCCAACGTGCCGTCGTAGTCGGCGGCGAGCGCGCGAAAGCGCATGGGGCAACCGATCAGAGCGATTTACGAAGCTCCTGCTTGCGTTCCGCCATGCGCTGTCCGAGCTCTTCGAGCTCCTCCTCGGAGAAGACTTCCTGCGCTTTGACGAACATCTCTTGCTCTTCTTCCTCCGCGTGATGCTCGATCATGTCCTTGAGCACCTTCACCCGCCCCTGGAACTCCTCGCTGGTCGGCTCGGTTTCCTCGAGATCCGGCAGCACGAGACGGTCGACCGCGCGGTGCTCCTCCTTCGCCTCGTGGTAGAGCTTCTCGCTCTCTTCCGCCGACGACTTCCGGAAAGCCGGATAGAAGATCTCCTCCTCGATCTGCGCGTGGACCTCGACTTCTTTCTTGATTTTCTGCAGCAGCTCGCTGCGCTTCTTCGCCGCCCGGTTCGTCGTGCTCGAAAGCTCCGACAACAATTGCCGAACCTTGTCGTGATCCTCGCGCAGCAGCTCGATTGCATTCAAAGACGCCATGGACTCTCGCTCCCGATGTAACGGCGCCGCTACGGCGCCCAGGCTCGCCAGAGCAAGAGACGTGCCATCGGCGCGTGCGATTTCGGCGCGAATGCGATTCCGAGCGGCGGCGACGCGCCCCTCAAATCGCGAGGCGGCTTTGCAGGATCGCGAAGCTGACCGGTTTGGTCAAATGCAGATTGAAGCCCGCTTCCCGGGCCGCGGCACGATCTTTCTCGCGGCCGTAACCGGTGAGGGCAATCAGCCGGATGCGGGCGAGCTCCGGCAGACGGCGCGCGCGGCGAGCGATCTCGTAGCCGTCGATACCCGGCAGATCGATATCGAGGATCGCGGTGTCGGGTTTTCCGGCCACGAGTTTCTCGAGACCTTCGAGACCGTTCGCCGCGGTCTCGACGTCGTGTCCCGACGCCTCGAGCAATACACGCAAACCTTCGCGTGAATCGTCGTCGTCTTCCACGACGAGTATACGCATAGTTTCGATCGGTTAATCCACTAGCGAAAGGGTTGACCGCGAGGAACTAATCCTGGAGCGGTGATAAGCGACGGCGCGGCCGAAGCCCGAGCGATTCTCTCGCAACCGATCCCGACGATGCAAGGGCGCAAAGCGGCTTCATCTCACGCGAACCGCGCATTCTCTTTTCGACGCGGCCGCGATATAGCTCGCCGTATGCATGTCCTCGCGGCGCCAATCGATATCGGAGAGACGGCCGCGGGATCGGCTGCCCCACGCGTTCTCGAAGCGGTCGCCGTCGGTGACGACGATGAGGTTCACGTCGTCGCGGTGAACCGATTCGTCTGCTTCGAGCGCGGTCAGAGTGCTCGAGTCGGCGAACGCGAGCAGATTCCATTTGCCGCCGCGTTTCGCACTTTCGCTTTCCTTCGACGCGAGCACCCACACTTCATCGATCGCCGAATGCCGTTGCCGCAACGCATCGACGTACATCCCAAGCTCCTCGGGTAATTGCGTCGGCTTGTTGCTGATGTTCTGCGTCACTGACCCACCTACCGTTTGGCGCTTTCGCGCAACCGCTCCAGCACGACCGAGCGTTGCGCGACGTTGACGCGGGTGGTCTTCGCGGAGCGTTCAGCCCGTCTTACCCGCGGCATCGCGGTCGACCTTCGCCGCGAAATAGAAGTCGCTCTCCGTCAGACCGTCGATCTTGTGAGTCCAGATCTCGACGATGCAACGTCCCCACGCGACGTGAAGATCGGGATGATGCTGCTCCGCTTCCGCGATCTCGCCCACGCGGTTCGCGAACGCGAGCGCCTCGCGAAAGTTCTTGAACTCGTACGTACGCTCGAGATGACCCGCGTCGTTCAAGCGCCAACCTTCGTCGAGCTGCGCGAGAAGCTCGTCGATGCGGCCGCGCTCGAGCGGAGGCACGCCGCCTCGGCACGGGATGCAAGCATGATCGGCGAGACTCATCGTCGTTCTCCTCGTCCGTTAGCCGGCCGGCGCTCCACCCGGCCGTCCTCCGCCGAACACGTCGGCGCCTGAGCCGTCCCATCGTACACCACCAGGGCGCCCTGCACCGGGAGGGCTCAAATTTGCAAGCCCGAGTTGCAGATGTTGGGCACGAGCCGGCGAAACGGCGCGGCTACCCGACGCAGGTCCGTACATATGCGGATGGCATACATCTTGCTCCTAGCGGTGAACTCCACCCTTGCCATCGAGAAATGCGAGCACGCATGAAGAGAACGGGCTGGGCCGTGAGCACGGGAATCGTGGTCGCCGCCGTGATCGCCTACACCGTCGCCTCGGCGTGGCCCTTCGTCGACGAGCAGGATTTTCCGACGTTCGCGCCGCTGCTCGAGCGCGTCCGCCCCGCCGTCGTCAACGTTGCCGTGGTGTCCGCGGCTCCGCCGACCGAAGGCAACCCGTTGCTCGACGATCCCTTCTTTCGCCGATTCTTCGAGCTACCGGACGACTTCGAGTTCCAGCAGCCGCTGCCTCAGCAAGGCGTCGGCTCCGGAGTCATCATCGACGCCGACGAAGGGCTGATCGTCTCGAACAGCCATGTCGTGCAGAACGCCGAAGACATCGTGGTGACGCTCACGGACCGCAGGCAGTTCAACGCCGAGGTCGTCGGCAGCGATCCTGCGACCGACGTCGCGCTGCTGCGGATCGAGGCGGACAATCTGAGCGAGATCCCGTTCGGCGATTCCGACGATCTCGACGTCGGAGACTTCGTGCTCGCGATCGGCAACCCTTTCGGGATCGGACAGACGGCAACGGCCGGAATCGTCAGCGCGCTCGGCCGCAGCGGCATCAACATCGAAGGTTACGAGGACTTCATCCAAACCGATGCCTCGATCAACCCGGGCAATTCAGGGGGCGCTCTGGTAGGCCTCGACGGCACGCTGAAGGGCATCAACACCGCGATTCTCTCGCCGGCCGGCGGTAACGTCGGCATCGGCTTCGCCATACCGAGCAACATGGTCCAGCGCGTGGTCGGGCAGCTGCTCGAATTCGGCGAGGTTCGGCGCGGGCGCATCGGCATCGGCATCCAGGACGTCACGCCCGCGCTCGACGAAGCGCTCGACCTCGGCATCGACCGCGGCGCGCTCGTCAGCGAGGTCGAGCCGGGATCGCCCGCCGAAGCGGCCGGCATCGAAGTCGGCGACGTCGTCGTCGCCGTCAACGGCGATCCCATCGAGACGTCGACGGAGCTACGCAATGCCATCGGACTGATGCGCCTCGGCGAGACCGTGACGCTGACTCTGATTCGCGATGCGAAGACCCGCGAAGTCGAGGTGCGAGTGAGCCCCGCCGAGGACGCCGCGCAAGCGGCGGAGCCCGGCGACACGGGCGAATCGAGCCGGGTTCAGGCTCTCGAAGGCGCGGAGCTGATGACGCTCGGGCCGGGTGACCCTCGTTTCACCGGAAGAGCGGGCGTGATCGTGACGAACGTGCAACCGGGGAGCCGCGCCGCGCGCAACGGATTGCGGCCGAACGACGTCATCTTCGGCGTCAATCGCATGGACGTCACGACGGTGGAGGAGCTGCGCTCCGCCCTCGATAGCATCACGGGCGCCATTGCGCTCCGAGTCGAGCGCGAAGGCCGACAGCTGTTTCTGACGATTCAATGAGCCTGCTGCTGCGCGCTGCGATATTCAACATTCGATAACGACGACTAACGACGACGCGGCGAGCCCGCGCACGTCAAGGAGCACCGTCAATGCGACCGCGTCAACCACCGCCGACCTCTCCGCGAACCGCCCGCAAGCACGATCCTACGACGCTGCCGCTCGATCGAGCGCTTCATGAGGTTCACGCGATCATCGCCGCGTCGCAACGCTTAGGGCCCGGGTACGGCTGCGTCGAGTGGTACTTCTACGACGACCGCAAGGAGCCGCAGCGCCGCGTTCAGTGATCGCGTCAGCGGCGGCTCCCCGCTATCCGTCTCCGCGGGAAAGCGTCGAACGCACGGTGGAAGCGGCGGGTTTGCTGCTATCCGCGGGACCGCTGTGAGCACGTCCCTGCAAGCCGCGGGCTCGCCACGCCCGGGCTCGCACGCTTCCGCGAAGACCGATGGCAGCAAGCCCGCCTCGGTCGCATCTCGCGGCGCTTTCCCGCGAAGACGGATAGCATCGAGCCCTCCGGCGCAACCGACGCTCGTGCTATCGTCCCGCCGATGCTGCGAGAACGTGGAGCGCTCCTTGCCCTGCTGATCGTCCTGTTCGCCGCGTGGGCGTTCGTCGAGCTGTCGGACGAGGTGGTCGACGGCAGCACCGCAGCGGCCGACGAGTTCGTTCTGCTTCTCTTTCGCTCGCCGCACGACCGCACCGATCCGCTCGGCCCCGACTGGATCGAGGAGACGGCGCGCGACGTCACGGGTCTCGGCGGCGTCGGCGTGCTGACGTTCATCACGTTCGCGATGGCCGGCTTCCTCGCGCTGCAAGGGAAACGTCATCTCGCCGCTTACGTGATCGTCGCCGTCGGCACGGGGATGGTCCTCAGCGTGCTGCTCAAGGCGGGTTTCGATCGTCCCCGACCGGACCTCGTGCCGCACGCTCAGGTCGTCTACACGAGCAGCTTCCCGAGCGGCCATTCGATGATGTCGGCGGTCACGTATCTCACGCTCGGCGCCCTGCTCGCAAGCGCACAATCGTCTTGGCTGCTGAAGGGCTATCTGCTCGGGCTCGCCGCGCTGCTGACCGTGGCCGTCGGCATTTCGCGCGTCTACCTCGGCGTGCATTGGCCGACCGACGTGCTCGGAGGGTGGGCGGCCGGCGCCGCGTGGGCCCTCGCGTGCTGGACGGTCGCGCGCTATCTTCGCCGTCGGGGCAGAATCGAGTGAGGCGAATGCGGTGTCGAGCGAAGTTTCGGCACCGGCCGACGGCCGCTGCCGCCGGCCGGCCGGGAGATCAACGACTGGGTTTGTCGTAGTCGCGGCTGACGGCAGGATCGATTTCCTTCGCGCGCTCGCGTCCTTCGAAGGTGTCGTAGCAAGTTCCGTACCACGAGCTCACACGCATCCCTGAGCGCATGCAGTGGCTGAATATCGCGCTTGCCGTGCTGGTCACGGCCGCCGGCCTCGCGGCCGCGGTCCATGCGCTGCTTTACAAGCGCCGTCCGCAGGCCGCGCTCGGCTGGATCGCCGTCTGTCTGATGCTGCCGATCCTTGGCGCGTTGCTTTATTACCTCTTCGGCATCAATCGGGTCCAAGCGCGCGCGAGGGTCCTACGCGGAGGAACCAGCGCGAAGACGCCCGTGCCGGCCGACAACAAAGCGGGTTGGACGCATGGCAACGACGTGACGGCGTTGCACTGCGGCGAAGAGGCCTACCCCGCGATGCTCGAAGCGATTCGCGGCGCGGAGAAGTACGTCTATCTCTCGACCTATATTTTCGGAACCGGCGGCGTCGGCGGCGAGTTCATCGACGCGCTCGCGGATGCGGCGCGACGCGGCGTCGACGTGCGGGTCCTGATCGACGGCGTCGGCGAGCTGTACACGTGGCCGCTCGCCGGACGAGCGCTCCGTCGGCGAGGCGTGCGAGTCGCGACGTTCTTGCCGCCTCGGCTGGTTCCGCCGACGGTCAGTATCAACCTGCGCAACCATCGCAAGATTCTCGTCGTCGACGGCGAGATCGGGTTCACAGGCGGCATGAACATCGCCGACAGGCACCTCGTGGCCGACGCGACTCGCCGGCAGCGCGTCGTCGACGTGCATTTCCGCCTGGTCGGTCCCATCGTTGCGCGGCTCGAGGAGATCTTCGCCGCGGATTGGCTGTTCACGACGCGCGAAAAGCTGCCGATCCATGAGCCGGCGCGGCGCATCGCCGGCGCCGCGTCGTGCCGCGTCATCGCCGACGGGCCGGACGAGCCTCGGGACATCTTGCTCGGCCTCTTGCTTCGATCGATCGCGAGCGCCCAGCGAAGGGTCGCGATCATGACGCCGTACTTCCTGCCGTCGCCCGAGCTGATCGGCGTGTTCCACGCCGCGGCGCTTCGCGGCATCGAGGTCGACGTCGTGTTGCCCGCGAAGAACAACCTGCCTTACGTGCACTGGGCATCGCGCCACATGCTGTGGCAGCTCCTGGTCGCCGACGTTCGTATCCACTATCAGCCCGCACCGTTCGTGCATACGAAGCTGCTGCTCGTCGACGACGCGACGGCCGTGATCGGCTCGTGGAATATCGACCCGCGCAGCTTGCGGCTCAATTTCGAGCTCGCCGTCGAGATTCACGACCGAGTGCTCGTCGCTCATCTCGGCGAGCACTTCGATGCCGCGTTACGCCGATCGACGACGGTCACGCTCGCCGACGTCGACGGCCGAAGCCTCCCCGAGCGCTTGCGGGACGGCGCGGCATGGCTTCTCTCGCCCTATCTCTGACGCGCCGCGTCCCCTGCACACGGCGACCGGAGTAGGCAGCCATGGTACGCTTGGGCGAGTTGCGAGCCGAACGAGGATGCGCATGAAAGGTCACGATGACGTCATAGCCGTGCTGAACAAGGTGCTCAAGAACGAGCTCACGGCCATCAACCAGTACTTTCTGCACTCGCGAATGCTTCGCAATTGGGGTGTGACGAAGCTCGCGGAGTACGAGTACAAGCAGTCGATCGACGAGATGCGCCACGCGGACAAGCTCGTCGAGCGGATCCTGTTTCTCGACGGGCTACCGAATCTCCAGGATCTCGGCAAGCTGCTGATCGGCGAGGACGTCGAGGAGATCCTGCGCTGCGACCTGCAGCTCGAGCAGATGGCGATGCCGACGCTTCGAGAAGGGATCGCGTTGTGCGAGCGCGTCAACGACTACGTATCTCGGCGGCTGCTCGAGGAGATTCTCGCTAGCGAAGAGGAGCACGTCGATACGCTCGAGGCTCAGTTCGAGCTGCTGAAGCGCGTCGGTCTTCAGAACTACGTGCAGCTGCAGAGCTCTCCGGCGGAGGACTGAGCCGAGCGCGGCCCGAGACGAGCCCCGCGCGCTCGAGCACGGCGAGCACGGTCGACGGACGCAGCCCGCGCCAGCTATGCAACCTGCGGCACCTCGCGCTCGCCCTCGCGAGCGCCGTGAGCTTCCTCGATGACCTTTGCCGCGAACTCGAGACAACGACCGCAGCGAACCGGTTTGCCGAGGCGGCGATAGATCGCCGGCGCGGAACGGAGCCCCTCGCGGGCTGCGGCGCGGATATCGCTGTCGCGGTGGCCGTTGCAGATGCAGACGTACATGGCGCGCACAGCTTGGCGCATCCGAGAATCATTGTCAATTGCGATCGATTGCGCTTTGCGTCGGCTTTGGAGCCGACGCAAAGGGCGGGCTCGGTGCTATCGGTCTTCGCGGGAGCGTGCGAGCCAGGGACGGCGAGCCCGCAGCGCACAGGGACGTGTTCGCAGCGGTCCCGCGAAGGCCGATAGCACCGAGCCCGCCCTTTTTTCGCAACTTCCCTTAATTTTCAGCAGGTAGCGCGAAGACGTTAATGGAGTTTCCGCGATGCGGCGGCACCTCGATGCCCGCGGCATTCGCGAGCAGCCGCGGCCCGATCTGCGATTCCCCGTTCACGACGGCGATGTACTGCCTTCCGTCCACGGCATACGTGATCGTGCTCGTCTGCACCGTCGCGCCGAGCGGCTCGGACTCCCACAGGATCTCGCCGGTCTCGGCGTCGAAGGCGCGGAGCACCTGCATGATGTCGCCCCAGAACACGAGCCCGCCGGCGGTCGCCAGCACCGCTCCCATGCCGCCCGCACGCCCCTCGTAGAGCCGGTGAATCTCGCCGGTTCTCATATCGATACGCGCAAGCCCTGCGAACTTGTCGAGATCTGCGCCGGGCCTCAGCGCGCCGACACGGCGCTCGCCGGGGCCGTCCGGCACGGCGCGCGTCATGTCGAGGCAGTAGTCGACATACGGCACATAGAGCGAGTTCAGGGCCGGGTGATACGCCGTCGGCCAGTAACTGCGCGTGTTCCAATAGCACACGAGGCTGCGCTTGCCGGGCGCATCGAGCACGAGATCCCAGTTGATATAGGTCGTGCCCGTTTTGACGTCGATGTCGGACAGGATGAAATTCGGCGTGTCATACGGGAATGGCGTCGCCCATATCAGCTCGCCCGTATCGCGGTCGTTGACCCAGATTCCGCCGCCCTCGCCGACCGTGATCACGACGTCGCGCTCCACGCCTTTCTGCACGTCCGGGTTGATCCATTTGACGAAGCGCGGGTCGGGGTCGATGACCGTGCGCACGAGCGTCTTCTCGTGGTTGATGTCCATGTCCCAGTCGTCGCCCGGGAGATGCTGGTAGTACCAGACGAGCTCGCCCGTGTCGGCGCGCAGCGCGATCGTCGAATTGCTGTAGAGATCCGCCGGTGCGTGCGGCGGGACGGCCGCGTGGTCGCCGCCGTGGCGATCCGCGCGGGTATTCGGCATCGGATTCGAGATGCCCCAGAACACGAGGTTGCGGACCGGATCGAACGTGCCGGGCAAGCCCCACGTCGACGCGCGCCGCTCGGACGGCGGCGTCCCGCCCCACGACTCGTCGCCGGGCTCGCCCGCGCCGGGCGCAGTGTAGAAGCGCCAGACCTCTTCGCCCGTGCGCGCGTCGTGCGCGGCGATGTAGCAGTTCTCGCGAGCGGTGTTGCAGGTCCGGCCGGAGATGACCTTGCCGTTGACGACGATCGCGCCCGACGTGTGCTGCTCCGGCGTGACCTCGGTGCTCCATCGCACTTGGCCCGTCGCCGCGTCGAGCGCGACGATGGGGCTCGGCTCGTTGCGCGGAGCGGGCGCCGTGAAGAAGACGGTATCGCCGTGGATCGCGAGCGCTTTGAGCCGCGTCGACACGCGCCCCTCGGGCTGGTAAGCCCAAAGCGTTTCCCCGGTCGCCGCGTCGAGCGCCCAAACGCCGCTCGCACTTTCACCGCCGCCGGGTACGGCGACGTACATGACGCCGCGGTAGACGATCGGAATCACCTCGATCACGCCGGGCGGCAGCGCCTTGCTCCAGACCTTCTCGAGGCGAGAAACGTTGCTTTTGTTGATCTGATCGAGCGGGCTGAAACGCTGCGCATCGTAAGTTCGGCTATACATCAGCCAGTCCGCCGGATCCGGATTGCGCAGCATCTGGTCGGTGACCGGAAACCGCCGGATCTCGTCGGTGCGGCGCGCCTCGCTCGTTTCGCCGGTCTGCGCCGCGGCCGCTCCCGCCGCGAGCGCAATCATTCCGCCGAGCAACATCTCACGGCAACGGACTCTTCTCATGGCTCCCCCTCGTCCTTGATTTTCGAGTCGCGGCTTCCGGCCTCGTCGCCGAATGCCGTTGCGCTGCCGGATTATGACACGTCATGAAAAGCGGTCGGACCCTTCTGGACGAAGCGGCCCGACCGCTTGCTGGAAGATGGGCGTATCGCGATTCGCGGAAGCTCTAGCGCGGCCCCCAGCCGCCGCCGAGCGCGAGAAAGAGCGAGATCTCGAGATCCGCGGCGCGTCCCTGTGCGCGGGCGAGCGCGATCTCGGCCTCGGCGAGCGCCGCCTCCGCCTGAAGGACGTCGAGAAAACTGACCTGCCCCGCATCGAAGCGCGCGTGCGCGAGACGGGCCGCATCGCTCGCGTGCCGTCGCGCGTTGGTCAACGCTTCGACGCGCTCACGTTCCTTCGCGTAGCTGGTCAACGCGCTTTCGACCTCGCGCAGCGCGTCGAGCCACGCGCCGTCGAAAGCAGCGAGCGCCGCGTCGGCATCGGCTCTCGCTTGCGCGAGCCTCGCGCGCACGATCGACCGGTTCGGGAAAGTCCACGACAGCACGGGACCCAGGCTCCACCTCGAGGAATCCCCGCTGTCGAGATCTCCGGCCGAAAGCGCCACCGCGCCTGCGGATCCGACGAAACGAACGCTCGGATAAAGGTCCGCCGTCGCGACGCCGATCCGCGCAGTCGCGGCCGCGAGTCGCCGCTCCGCCTCGCGCACGTCGGGGCGTCGACTGAGCAAGGCCGCGCCGTCGCCGACGGGAATCGCCTGCGCGACGCGCGGCGGCTGCGCGCACTCGGCGGCCGCCGCGGGATAGTCGGTAGGCGCGCGTCCCATCAGCACGGCGAGCCGATACAGCGCGCCGATATGCGCCGCCTCGAGCTCGGGAATCGACGCGCGGGTACGCTCGACGGCCGCCGCGGCACGCGCGACGTCGAGCGCCGTGCCGCGCCCGGCCTCGAGCAAACGCTCGGTGAGCGCGAGACTTTCCTGTTGCAGCTCGAGATTGCGCTGCGCGGCCGCAAGCTCGAGCCGCGTGGCGCATGCGCTCGCCCATGCGCGCGCGGTTTCGGCCGCCACCGTGATCTGCGCGGCGTGATAGACGGCTTCGGCCGCGGCGGCATCGGCGCGCGCCGCTTCGACCGCGCGGCGCACGCGGCCGAACAGATCGACCTGATAGGCGACGTCGAAGCCGGCGTCGTAGACCGTGTCTTCGAACGAGATACTTTGCTGGAGCTGAACGAACCGCTGCTCGCCGCTCGTCGACGACGCGTCGAGCGTCGTCGACGGCAACCGACCGCCGCGCGCCTCGCGCAGCACGGCTGCGGCCCGCGCGAGATTCGCCGCGGCGGCACGCAGATCCGTATTCGCCTCGAGCGCCTCGCGTATCGCCGCATCGAGCGCGTCGTCGTCGTAGAGCCGCCACCACTCGCCGGGCGCCTCACCGTCGACGAAATAATCGGGATCGGCGCCTGCGAACGGCCGTGCGGCTTCGCTCGGTAGCTCGGGCGGCCGATAGTCGGGTCCGACGGCGCACGCCGCGGCGAAGATGGCCGACAAGCACGCGGCGATTGCGGAAGCCCGAGGAAGCCTCGCGGCTCGCGACGCATCCTTACGCATCATGCTCGTCCCTCTCGTCGGCCGATGCCGAGCTTGCGGCATACGACGTAGAAGACCGGCGTGAAGATCAGCCCGAACAGCGTCACGCCGAGCATGCCGAAGAAGACGGCCGTGCCGAGCGCCTGGCGCATCTCCTTGCCCGGTCCTTCCGCGATCGCGAGCGGCAGCACGCCGAGAATGAACGCGAACGACGTCATCAGGATCGGGCGAAGCCGCGTACGCGCCGCCGCGATCGCGGCATCGAAGCGCGACATGCCGTCGCGCTCCTCGTACTGCCGTGCGAACTCGACGATCAGGATCGCGTTCTTCGCCGCGAGCGCGATCAGCACGACGAGGCCGATCTGCGTCAGGATGTTCACGTCCATGCCGCGCAGATTCACGCCGACGATCGCCGCGAGCAGACACATCGGAACGATCAGAATGACCGACAACGGCAGCGTGAACGCCTCGTACTGCGCGGCGAGCACGAGGAACACGAAGACGACCGCAAGCCCGAACACGATGATGCCGGTATCGCCCGCAAGCCGTTCCTGGAACGCGATATCCGTCCACTCGAATTTCATGTCCGACGGCAAGAGCTCCCTCGCGAGACGCTCCATTGCGTCGAGCGCCTGATCCGACGAGTAGCCGGGCGCGGCCTGGCCGCGAATGTCGGCGCTCGGGAAAAGGTTGTGCCGAATCACGCGGGTCGCTCCGGAGTCTTCCCTGACGTCGATGACCGACGCGAGCGGCACCATGGCGCCCGACGCCGATCGCACGCGCAAATTGAGGATATCGGCGCGATCGTCACGGAACCTGGGCTCGGCCTGCGCGACGACCTGATAGGTGCGGCCGAACAGGTTCAGGTCGTTGACGTACAGCGAGCCCAAGTAGATGTTCATCGTGCTGTAGACGTCGGCCGGATGCACGCCGAGCGCCTGCGCCTTGTCGCGATCGAGCTCGGCGAAGAGCCGCGGCGCACCCGTGCTGAACTGGCTGAACACGCCGACGACCTCGGGCACCTGCGCCGCCGCGGCGACGAGCGAGTTCGCGGCTTCCTCGAGGCGCCGATAGTTCGCGCCGCTCGTGTCTTGAATCATCAGCCGCCAGCCGCCGCCGTTGCCCATGCCTTGCACGGTCGGCGGCGGAATCACGATGATCGATGCGCCCTGGATCGCGGCGAGCCGCTGCGTGAGCTGCATGCTCAAGTCGACCGCGGTCACGCCCTCTCGCTCGCGCTGCTCGAACGGCGCGAGACGCGCGAACAACGCGCCCGAGTTCGACTCGAGCGACGAGCTCGCGGCGTTGAAACCCGAGAACGCGACGACCTCGTCGATCCCCGGCATGTCTTCGACGATCGCCATCGCCTGCTGCATGATCTCGTTCGTCCGCTCGGACGAGGCCCCGGGCGGCAGCGAGATCACGCCGATCAAAGCGCCCTGGTCCTGCTCAGGAATGAAGCCGGTCGGCGTCGCGACGAAGCGCCAAACCGTGATGCCGATCAAGCCCGCGTAGAGCACGAGCATCAGCGCCGCGTGGCGCACCGTACGTGCGGTCAATTGGCCGTAGCGATCGCCGAGCTTGTCGAAATAACGGTTGAACGTGCTGCCCGCGAGCCGCAACGGCGCGAGCCATTTCGAGCCCGAGTCGGCGGCGTGCGCGTCGTGCGGCCGGAGCAGGAGCGCCGCCATCGCCGGCGTCAGCGTCAACGACAGAAGCAGCGAGATCACCGCGGTCGCGGAAATCGTCACGGCGAACTGCCGGTAGAAAAGCCCGGGAATGCCGGACACGAACGCGGTCGGCACGAACACCGACAGCAGCACGAGGCCGATCGCGATCAGCGCGCCCGACACCTCGTCCATCGTCCGGTGCGCCGCCTCGCGCGGCGAGAGCCCCGCGCGGATGTTCCGCTCGACGTTCTCGACGACGACGATCGCGTCGTCGACGACGATGCCGACCGCGAGCACGAGCGCGAACAGCGCGAGCGAATTCAACGAGTAGCCGAGGGCGAGCAGCACCGCCATCGCGCCGATCAGCGCGACCGGGATCACGACGATCGGGATGATCGCCGCGCGCCACGTCTGTAGGAACACGACGATCACGACGACGACGAGCAACACCGCCTCGAACAGCGTCTGCTGCACGGCGGCAATCGACGCCTCGACGAACTCGGTCGGATTGTACGGAACGCTGTACGACACGCCCGGAGGGAACTCCGGGAGCATCGCCTCGAGCTCCTCGAGCACGGCATTCGCGGCGGCGAGCTCGTTCGTCTCGGGCTGCGCGATGATCGCCATGCCGATCGTCGGCAGGCCGCCGCTCGAGTACGCGCTCACGGAGAAGTCCTGGCGCGTGAGCTCCGCGCGGCCGACGTCCCGAAGCCGCGTGACCGCGCCGTCGGCATCGACCTTGATGATCACGTCCTCGAACTCGGCCGGATCCTCGAGGCGTCCCTTCATCTGGATCGGCAACAGGAATGCCGCCGCATGCCGCTCCATGGGCGCCTGTCCGATCGAGCCCGCCGCGACCTGCACGTTCTGCGTGCGCAGCGCCTGCACGATCTCGCTCGCCGTGAGATTGCGCGCGGCGGCGCGATCCGGATCGATCCAGATGCGCATGGCGTAGTCGCCGCCGCCGAACACGCGCACGTCGCCGACGCCCTCGATGCGCAGCAGCCGATCGCGCACGACGGTATTCGCCCAGTTGCCGAGATAGTCGATGCCGACCGAAGGATCGGACGACTTCATCGTGACGAGCATCAGGAAGCCCGGCGCCTGCTTCGAGACGACGACGCCGAGCGCCCTCACCTGCTCGGGCAGACGCGGCTCGGCGACGGCCACGCGGTTCTGCACCTGCACCTGCGCGGTGTCGAGATCCGTGCCTTGCTTGAAGGCGACGAGAATCTGCGACTGACCGTTCGCGACCGCGGTCGACGTCATGTAGAGCATGTTCTCGACGCCGTTGATCTGCTGCTCGAGCGGCGCGAGCACGGTCTCCGAGACGACCTCGGCCGAGGCGCCCGGGTACGTCACCGAGACGTTGATCGTCGGCGGCGCGATCTGCGGAAACTGCGCGACCGGCAACAGCGGATACGAGAAGGCGCCGACGAGCGTGATGACGATCGCGATCACGGTCGCGAAAATCGGCCGCTCGACGAAGAAATGCGTGAGCCGCATCGGAGTGATGCCCGTTACGAATCGGCGTGGGTCAGCGCGCCGCGGAAGCCGCGGCGACGCTCGTCTCGTGCGTGACGGGCACGATCGCTACGGGAGCGCCGTCGGGGCCCGGCGCCTCGAGTCTCGCGAGCACCGCGTCCACCGTGGCGCCCGGCCGCACGCGCTGCTGGCCGTCGACGACGACGCGATCGCCCGAAGCGATGCCGGAGCGAATGACGCGAAGGCCCTCGTGCAACGGTCCGAGCTCGACGACTCTCGCGGACACTTTTCCGTCCGCATCGACCACGTAGACGATCCGGTCCGCGCCGCGCGTCGCGATCGCGGTGTCGGGCAACAGCACGCCCGGATATTCGGGCGAGGCCTGCAGCAGCATGTGACCGAACATGCCGGGCGTCAGGAAGCCGTCCGGATTGGGCACGACGGCGCGGCCGCGGATCGTACCGCTCCCGGGATCGATCGAGTTGTCGAGGAAATCGAGCTCTCCGACCCAGCGATAATCGTCCTCGTCCTGCAGACGGATCCGGGCCATGCGCTTCTCGCCGATCTCCGCGCGTTTGTATTTGAGATACAGCGATTCCGCGCCCTGGAACACGAAATGGATCGGATCGACCGACACGATCGTCGTGAGCACCGTATCGTCGGCCTTCACCGCGTTGCCGCGGTCGACGCGGCGGTACGAGGCGCGGCCGGCGATCGGCGCGACGACGCGCGTGAACTCGAGATCGAGCGCGCGCGCACGCACCTCGGCGCGCGCCGCGGCAAGATCGGCCTCCGCGGTGCGTACCGCGGCCTCGAGCGCCTCGACCTCTTCGCGGCTCACGGCCCGTATCTCCACGAGCCCGCGGGCCCGCTCGAGCTCGGCGCGCGCGTTCTCGAGCCGCGCGAGCGCCGCGGCCTCGCGCCCTCGAGCCTGATCGAGCGCCGCCTCGAAGGGCCGCGGATCGATACTGAACAGAAGCTGGCCCTTGTCGACGAGCTGACCCTCTTCGAAGTGCACGTCGACGAGATAACCGGAAACGCGCGGGCGTACCTCGACGCGCTCGACGGCCTGAAATTGACCGATATAGCCGTCCCAATCGACGATCGGGCGGATCAGCGGCTCGGCGACCGTGACCTGCGGCAACGGAGCCGCACCGCCGGCAGCGGCGGCGGGCGGTGCATCCTTGCACGCGGAAAGAGTCCCGGCCGCGGTAACGACAGCGAGGAGAACGAAGGCTCGCATTGATGTAACGTCCTTGCCTTAACGAGACATGCGACCGAAGCAGGACGCTCCCGGTCGCATGTCAACAGGTGGTGACTTATTAAATCCGCGCTGCTAGGCTGTTGTCAATGACCTTGCCGATCAAAACGAGAAATGCCGCGAGCACTCGCGAGGCGATCCTTCAGGCCGCCCGAGCCCGCTTCATGCAGGACGGGTACGACCACGCTGGCCTGCGGGCGATCGCGGCCGATGCGGGCGTCGATCCCGCCCTGATCTGCCGCTACTTCGGCGGCAAGGAGCGTCTCTTCGCCGCGGTGCTCGCGACCTCGGGCAAGGACCCGATGGAGGTCCTCGCGGGCGATCGCGCGACGTTCGGCATGCGGGTCGCGAGAGCGATGCTCGTCGAGTCGTCGCGCTCGCCGGACCGCATGGCCTTCGTACAGCTCGCGATACGCTCGAGCAACTCGCCGATCGCGAGCAAGCTCGTGCACGCGCAGATCCAGAAGCAGTTCGCCGTTCCGTTCGCGGAATGGCTCGGCGGAGAGCACGCGGCGCGGAAAGCGTGGCTCGTCGGCTCGATACTCATGGGCGTGGCCGCGATGATCGCGATCGGCGCGGTACCGACGACCGACGAGGCCGACGCCGACGTGATCGACCGACTTGCGCGATTGTTGCAGGCTGTCGTCGATTCCGACTGAGTCTTTTCGAGGCCGAGCCGCGTCGAAATTGCGAGCGGCATCCCGCCTCACGATAATGTCACTTAGCGCTAGCCGCCGGCCGAGGCGTTTTGCTGCATGAGCTAAACATGAGCGGAACGGATTCCGACCCCCACGGCCAACCGACGAACGGACCGTAGCAGCCTCGCGATGCTGCGCTTGCTCGAACGCTCCGTTCGCTACCGGCTGATCGCCGTGATCATGGTGACCACCGCCGTAGCACTCGTCGTCGCGAGCGCAGCGCTCATGACCTACGAGATCAACCACTATCGGCGCTCTCTCGTCGCCGACGCGACGACGCAAGCGGATATCGTCGCGGTCACGACGACGCCGGCGCTGATCTTCGACGATCCCGAGACGGCGCGCGCGACCCTCGCGCCCCTATCGAACCGCGGCAACATTCGCGCGGCGGCGATCTATACGGCCGACGGCGAGCTCTTCGCCGCGTCGGTGTCCGAAGCCGAGACGGACTATCCGCCGCTGCCGAATCCTCTCGAGTCGCGTTTCGTGGCGGGCGCGCTCGAGCTGTTCCATCCGATCGTCCACGACGGCGAGCTCGTGGGCGCCGTGTTCCTGCGCGCGACGTACGACGTCGCCGAGCGCATGCGGAGCTATCTGCTGATCCTCCTCGCGGTGATGCTCGTCAGTCTCGTCGTCGCCGGCGTGATCTCGCTGCGCCTCGAGCGGGGCGTGACCGCGCCCGTGCTGGCGGTCTCGCAAGTCGCGCGCAAGGTCGTCGAGGAGCGTGATTTCACCTATCGCGTCGAGAAGGCGACCGACGACGAGATCGGCGTGCTCGTCGACTCCTTCAACACGATGCTCGACGAGGTCGGCCGCACGACCGAGGCGCTCGAGCGAACGAACCGACGGCTGCGAGAAGAGACGGAAGAGCGCAGGAGCGCGGAGCAGGCGCTGCGCGCCGCGGACCGCCGCAAGGACGAATTCTTGGCGACGCTCGCTCATGAGCTGCGCAACCCGCTCGCGCCGATGGTCAACGCGCTCGACATGATCGACGCGCAGTCGCTCGACGACGGCGGTCGGCGCGCGCGCGAGATCATCGAGCGGCAGCTCGCGCACATGGTGCGGCTCGTCGACGACCTGCTCGACGTCTCGCGGATCACGCGAGGCAAGCTCACCGTGCGGATGAGCCGCGTCGAGCTCGCGAGCATCGTGCAGACGGCGATCGATACCGCGCGCCCGGTCCTCGACGCGCGCGGGCACGAGCTCGAAGTCGAGCTGCCCGACAGCCCGGTCGTTCTCGAAGGCGACGCGGTCCGCCTCTCGCAAGTTTTCTCCAACTTGCTGAACAACGCCGCGAAGTACACGGAGCCCGGCGGCCGAATCTCGCTTCGCGCGCGCATCCACGACGGGCGCGTCGAGGTCGTCGTCGAGGACACGGGTATCGGTATGTCGCCCGATACGCTCGCGACGGTCTTCGAGATGTTCACGCAGGGCACCGGCGACAAGACGAATCGGACCCATCCGGGGCTCGGCGTCGGGCTCGCGCTCGCGAAGCGACTCGTCGAGCTGCACGGGGGCACGATCGAGGCGGCGAGCCCGGGCCCCGGGCAAGGCAGCCGCTTCACCGTCGTGCTGCGGACCGTCTCCGCCGAGGCCGCCGCCGCATCGAAAGCTTCCGAGCCGCCGGCCGAGCCCGCTCGAGCTCGCAGGATCCTGCTCGTCGACGACAACGTGGATTTCGCGACGAGCCTCGCCGTGCTGCTCGAGTCGCTAGGTCACGAGGTCCGCGTCGCGCACGATGCCGAAGCCGCTCTCGACGCGGCGGCACGGTTCGAGCCGCAAGTCGCGTTTCTCGACATCGGCTTGCCGGGCATCAGCGGATACGAGCTCGCGCGCAGGCTACGTGCCTCGCCGGCCTGCAGGAAGACCACGTTGATCGCGCTGAGCGGCTGGGGGCAGGCCGAGGACAAGAGACGCTCGAAAGACGCAGGATTCACCGACCATCTCGTGAAGCCCGTGAGCCTCCGGACGATCGAGGACGTGCTCGCAAAGCTCGCATAGAGCCGAGCCGTTCTAGCGCGCCCGCCGCGCGTGATCCGACGGCCGCACGCGCTCGCCGCGAACGCGCGCAACGACGCGGGTAATTTCCGCTCCGAAGAAGAAGATGAGCGCGGCGTAGTAGATCCAGACCATGAACACGACCACCGAGCCCGCGGCACCGAAGACCGAGCCGATGCTCGCCTGCCCGAGATAGAGCCCGATCGCGTATCGCCCGACGGCAAGCAGTACGGACGTGATCAGCGCGCCGAACCAGACGTTGCGCCACTCGATCACGGCGTCCGGCAGATACTTGAAGATCAACGCGATCAGCACCGTCGCGAACGCGAAGGACGCGGCCATGTTCACGAAGCGCCACCAGCCGACGGTCGCGAACCCGAGCGTATCGAGGTAGCCCTGGAGCGCGGCGAGAATCGCGCTCGCGATCAACGAGACCATCATCAGAAACCCGAGACTCAAGATGAGCGCGAAAGACAGCAGCCGATGCCGCAGGAACCCGAGGAGCGCGTTCTGCGGCGCGGCTTCGACGCGCCATACTTGGTTCAGCGCGCCTTGCAGCTGGACGAATACCGCCGTCGCGCCGAACAGCATCAAGCCGCCGCCGAGGATGATCGACACGGCGTCCTGCTCGAGCTTCTCGGCATTCGCGATGACCGTACGGACGAGCGTCGCACCCTCCTCGCCGGTCAGCTTGCGGACCTGGTCGATGATCTCCTCGCGGACGGCGCCCTCGCCGAAGAAGAAGCCTGCCGTCGCGATCACGATCAGGAGCAGCGGCGCCGTCGACAGCAGCGAGTAATACGACAGGGCCGCTGCGAGCCGGAACGGCTCCGCATCGACGAAGGATTTGAACGCCTCGACGAAGACGAGCCCGATCGTCCGAACGGGTCCCGGAATCCGGTCGTTCCGCGGCATCTCGAGGCCCTCGTCCCGGCGGGGGTGAGACCGGGACTTTCAGCATAGCCCGCGACCCGCGGGTCCTGCAGCCGCGCCGCGAGCCCCACGGGGCAACCCGCGCCCTCGGGGGACAAGTCGCGGTGAATTTGCCTACACTTCACGTCTGGTACAGGAGCACCTCATGAAGCAAGACGACGACTCGATTACCGATCTCCTCAGCCGGATCGGCCAACGTTCCCGGGGCGGACGCGGCACCGCGGCGCCGCGCGGACCCAACCCGCTGCACGTGCTGCTCGGCCTCGCCGCAGCGGTCATCGTGGCCGCCGTCTATACCTCGTTCTTCATCGTGCAGCCCGAGGAACAGGGCGTGGTGAAGCGGTTCGGCCGCGTTTACGGGATCGCCCACCCCGGCTTTCACTTCAAGCTGCCGTTCGGCATCGACACGGTCCAGAAGGTCGCGACCGAGCGGGTGCTGAAGCAGGAGTTCGGATTCCGATCGGCCGAAAGCGCGGGATTCGAACGCACGCAATTCACCGGGCCGATCCCGGACGAATCGCTGATGCTGACCGGCGACCTGAACATCATCCAGGTCGAATGGGTCGTCCAGTATCGGATCGAGGATCCGATCAAGTTCCTATACGGCATGCGCGACCCGACCCGAACGCTGCGGGACATCTCCGAATCCGTGATGCGCCGCGTCGTCGGCAACCGCGTGGGCAGCGAGGTGCTGACGACGGCCCGCGTGGATATCGCGAATACCGCGCGCGACGAGATCCAGCAAGCGATGGAGGAATACCAGAACGGTATTCGCATCATCACCGTCGAGCTCCAGGACGTCGTGCCGCCGCCGCGCGTGCAACCGGCCTTCAACGAGGTCAACGAGGCGCGACAGGAGCGCGAGCGGATGATCAACGACGCGATGCGTCAGGCAAACCAAGCGATCCCGCGTGCCCAGGGCGAAGCGCAGCGCATCATCGCCGAGGCCGAAGGCTACGCGACGGAGCGCGTCAACCGCGCTCACGGCGAGGCGGCGCGTTTCAGTGCCGTGCTGGCCGAGTACAAGAACGCCCCCGACGTCACGCGTGCGCGGCTCTATCTGGAAACGCTGAACGAGATCTTGCCGCGCATCGGATCCATCGTGGTCACGCGCGGCGACGGCGGGCAGATACCGCCCGTGCCGTTACTGAACCTGCGCGACGCGGGCGAGCGCCGCTCGCCGGCGCAGGTCCAGCAGCCCGCTCCCCAACCCCAGCGGCAGTCCGAGCAGACACCCGCCCAGCAGGCGGATAGATCGTCGCGCAACATCGGGAGGACGCGATGAGGAACCTGACCCTTCCGGCGCTGATCGCCGTCGGCGTCGTATTCATCGTGATGAACTCGGCCTTCATCATCGACCAGGCCGAGCAAGGCATCATCGTTCAGCTCGGCGAGCCGATCGGCGACGTCATCGACGAGCCCGGACTGCATTGGCGCATCCCGTTCATCCAAGAGGTACGCCGCTTCGACAAGCGCCTGCTCAGCTGGGACGGCGACGTCAGTCAGATTCCGACGCTCGGACGAGAATTCATCATCGTCGACACGACGGCGCGCTGGCGAATCGTCGACCCGCTGCAGTTCCTTCGCTCCGTCCGCGACGAGATCGGCGCGAGGAGCCGGCTCGACGACATCCTCGATTCCGTGACGCGCGACATCGTCTCGAACACCGAGCTCGAGGAGATCGTCCGCTCGGCCGACTGGCAAGTCGACGTCTCTCAGCTCGCCGAGGAGGAAATCGACGCGCTCGCGGAAACCGACCTCGAGCGCCCCAAGAAGGGTCGCAAGCAGCTCGAGGACGAGATGCTCGAGGCCGCGTCGCGCCTGATGCCGGAGCTCGGCATCGAGCTGGTCGACGTCAGGATCAAGCGCATCAACTATATCGACCAGGTGCGCCAGCAGGTCGAAGAGCGAATGATCTCGGAGCGGCGCAGCATCGCGGCGCGCTTCCGCTCGGAAGGCGAAGGCCGCAGCCAGCAGATTCTCGGCGAGATGGAGCGGGAGCTCCGGCGGATTCGCTCGGAGGCCGAGCGGCGCGCGCAAGAGATCATCGGTGCCGCCGACGCGGAAGCGACGCGGATCTACGGCGAGGCGTTCGGCCAGGATCCCGAGTTCTATGCGTTCTTCAAGACGCTCGAGAGCTACCGGGCGATCGGCGACAACACGACGCTGATGCTCGATGCGGACTCGGATTTCTTCCGCTATCTGCAGTCGATTACGGGGCAGCGATGACGGGCCTCGCCGCGAGAACGGGGAACACGGACTCTCCCTTCTCTTCGGATCGGAGGGTCGGCGGACGACCAAGGGGCCGGGTCTGAGACCGTCGCGGCTCGGCACAACCCGCGGGGCGAGCGGCAGCGGCTCGCCCCGTCTCGCGGGGAGCAGGCTCGGATAACGGCGATGCCCTCGCCTCCGGGAATCGATGCGCTGGTCGCGATCGGCGTCGTGCTGTTCGCGATCTTTCTCTTCACGCGCGAGAAGTATCCGCTCGAAGCCTCGAGCCTGCTCGTGCTGTGTCTGCTCCTCCTCTGGTTCGAGCTGTTTCCCACTCCTCCGGGCCTCGACGCGGAGCGCGTGCTATCCGGATTCGGTGCCGAGGCGCTGATCGCGATCTCGTCGCTGATGATCCTCGCGAAAGGCCTCGAGACGACCGGCGCTTTGCAGCCGATCACGCAATCCCTCGGCGACATGTGGGCGGAGCGTCCGCGTCTCGCGTTCCTCGCGACGCTGGTGATGGTCGCGGTGCTCAGCATGTTCCTGAACAACACGCCGATCGTCGCGGCCGTCCTTCCCCTGCTCGTCGCCGTGACGCTGCGCGCCAAAGTCTCGCCGGCGGGCATCCTGATGCCGGTCGGCTACGCGACGATCATAGGCGGGGCGGCGACGACGATCGGCACGTCGACGAATCTGCTCGTCGTCGCGGTCGCTGCGGATCTCGGCATGCGTGAGCTCGAGATGTTCGACTTCGCGCTTCCGGTCCTGATCGTGGGCTCGGTCGCGATTCTTTTTCTATGGCTCGTCGCGCCGCATCTGATCCCGGATCGCCGCGCCCCGCTCACCGACGTCTCGCCGCGCGTGTTCGACGCGAAGCTCCGCATCAACGAGGGCAGCGCGGCCGACGGTAAGACGCTCGCCGAGGTGCTCGCGCTGACGCAGGGCCGGATGAAAGTCTCCCGGATCGCGCGGGGCAACCTTTCGCTCGTGAGACTGCCTTACGTCGTGCTCGCGGCCGGCGACCGGCTGCACGTGCGCGACACGCCGGAAAGACTCAAGGAGTTCGAGCGCGCGCTCGGCGCGACGTTGCTCGCCGGCGAGACCGACGAGCGGGTCACGGCGGAGCATCCGCTGACGAGCGATCAGCACCTCGCGGAGGTCGTCGTGACGCCGGGCTCGGCGCTCGACGGCGTCTCTCTGGATGCGAGTCACGTGCTGTCGAGCTACGAGCTCGTGCCGCTTGCGCTTCATCGGACCGACGCGCCCGACGGCAAGGCGGACGAGACGATGTTGCGCGAGGTGCTCGAGGTCGGCGACATCGTGCTCGTGCAAGGCTCGACGGAAGCGCTCGAGCGCCTGAAGCGCTCCGGACAGGTCGTCGTGCTCGACGGACGGATCACCGTGCCGCGAACGGAGCGCGCGTCCGCGGCGTTCGCCATCATGGCGGCCGTCGTCGCGTTCGCCGCGCTCGGCGTGCTCAGGATCTCGATCGCGGCGCTTCTCGGCGTCGCGCTGCTCCTCGCGACGCGCTGCCTGACGTGGCGCGACGCGCTCGGCGCCCTCGACAGGCGGATCATCCTCGTGATCGTCGTGAGCCTCGGGCTCGGCCTCGCGCTGACGGAAACCGGCGCCGCGGAGTACATCGCGTCGCTATACGTCTCGGCCGTCGGGTCGATGCCGACGCCGGTCGCGCTGGCGGGATTCATGCTGATCATGGCGCTTCTGACGGAGGTCGTGACGAACAACGCCGTCGCCGTTCTCGGCACGCCGATCGCGTTCGGCATCGCGCAGCAGCTCGGCGCGCCGACCGAGCCGTTCGTGCTCGCCGTGCTCTACGGCGCGAACATGAGCTACATGATCCCGGTCGGCTATCAGACGAATCTGCTCGTGATGAGCGCGGGCGGCTATCGGTTCTCGGATTTCATTCGCGTCGGCCTGCCCCTGCAGCTCATCATGTGGCTCGGGCTCTCTCTCGTGATGCCGCTGCTCTACGACCTTTGACGGTCGCCGAGAGCGGACGCGGAAGGCGCGTATGCCTTTCGGTATGCGGACATTTCGCCGGCTTTGCATTAGTATCGCCGGGTCATTCAGCGGCCGCCGGCCGACAACAAGAGCAACGCAGATGACGTCGAAATCCATTCTCTCGAATCGAATCGCTGGATCGAGCCGCGATGCATCGCTCCGTCGCCTTGCGCGAATGGGTGGAACGGGTCTCGTAGCCTTGAGCCTCGCCGTATCCGCGGCGTGCTCGCGCGATGCCGGCGGCAACGCCGGCGGCGCGGCCTCTTCGCAAGACGCGGCTCCGGCCGCCGCGGAACGCAGAGACGGCCCCGACTATCGCGCGTGGGATCAGTATCTCGGCGGTGTCGATTCGTCGCAGTACTCGTCGCTCGCTCAGATCAACAAGAGCAACGTCTCGCAGCTGCAGGTCGCTTGGACCTACGAGACCGGCGAGAACTACCTCTTCAATCCGATCGTCGTCGACGGCGTGATGTACGTGCTCGCGAAGGGCCGCTCGATCGTCGCGCTCGACGCGGCGACGGGCGAAGAGATCTGGGTGCACCCCAACGAAGGCCAGGTCGGCGCACGCGGCATCAGCTACTGGGAGAGCGAAGATCGCTCGGACCGGCGGCTCCTCTATATCAACCAAGGCCATCTGACCGCGATCGACGCGCGCACGGGCGAGACGATCACGTCGTTCGGCGACAACGGCCGCGTCGACTTGCGCGTCGGTCTCGTCGACGACGTGAGCACCGTCAGGCCGCTTCAGACGAGCAACCCGGGCCGTGTCTTCGAGAACCTGATCATCATCTCGCTGCCCGCGGGGGGCGCGAGCTACGCGTCGACGCCGGGCGACATCCACGCGTACGACGTGCGCACCGGCGAGCTCGTGTGGGTCTTCCACACGGTGCCGCGGCCCGGGGAGCTCGGCTCGGATACGTGGCCGAACGACGCCGCGGACGCTTTCGGCGGCGTGCACAACTGGAGCGAGTCGACCGTCGACGTCGAGCGCGGCATCGTGTTCGTGCCGACGGGCACCGCGCGCTACGACTTCTACGGTGCGAATCGCCACGGCGACAATCTGTTCGGCAACAGCGTTCTCGCCCTCGATGCCCGGACCGGTAAGCGGCTCTGGCACTTCCAGACGATTCATCACGATCTCTGGGACTTCGATCTCCCACAGGCGCCGAAGCTGCTCACCATCCGCCGCGACGGCCGCGAGATCGACGTCGTCGCGCAAGCGAGCAAGCAGGGCTATGTCTACGTCTTCGAGCGCGACACGGGCGAGCCGATCTGGCCCATCGAGGAGCGGCCGGTGCCGGCTTCGGACGTGCCCGGCGAGCGCGCCTCGCCGACGCAGCCGATTCCGACCGCACCGCCGCCCTTCGCGCGCATGTCGTTCACCGAGGACGACATCAACCCGTACATCCCCGACGAGGACAAGGAGCGCGTCCGCGAGATCCTGCGCACGCATCGGAACGAAGGGCTATATACGCCGCCGAGCCTCGAGGGCACGGTGATGATGCCGGGCCACAACGGCGGCGCGAACTGGGGCAGCTCGGCCGTCGATCCGGTGAACGGCAAGATGTACGTCGTCTCGAAGGAGCTGCCTACGCGCGTGCAGCTCCGCGTTCCCGATGGCGGCGGAGGCGGCGGACCTTTCGGCGCCGGCACGCCGCCCAATGCCGGTCCCGATTTCGTGCCCTACACCAGCCCGGTCGACTTCATGTTGCAGAGCAACGGGCTCTCGGCGATCGGGCCGCCGTGGTCGCAGATCACCGCGTACGATCTGAACACGGGCGAGATCGAGTGGCAGATTCCGAACGGCGAGGTCGCGTTCCTCGCCGCGCAAGGCATCACGGGCACGGGTAGTCACGCGCCGCGCGGCGGTCCCGTCGCGACCGCGGGAGGTCTGCTCTTCGTCGGCACGTCGTCGGATCGCGCGTTCCGTGCGTACGATCGCGATACGGGCGAAGTGCTGTGGAAGTATCAGCTCGACGCGGCGACGGAGGGCGTGCCCGCGGTCTATGAGGTCGACGGCCGGCAGTTCATCACGATCGCGAGCGGCGGCAACGGCCTCTTCGGCCTGCCGACCAACGAGCCGCCGGGCCCCGGCAAGTACATCACGTTCGCGCTGCCGATCGAGTAGCGCGAGTACCCGCAGCGCGCCGACACGCAACGGGGGCCTTCGGGCCCCCTCTTTTTCGCTCGCGCCTTCGCGACGCCGCATCGTCGAGCGCGTCGGCGTCAGCAAAGCCTGCCGCCGAGCGTGTCGCACAGCAGCTCAGCGTGGCATTCAAGCGCATCGCAAGGATGCGTGCAGCGATGAGCCTCTTTCCGAGACACGCCGCGAGCACGTCCCTGTGGGCTCGTCTGCCGCCATCCCTGGCGGCAGACGGTCTCGGAAAGAGGCTCATCGCTGCACGCTCCGACACGCCGCGGTGCTCATAGGCGTGGCGCACTGCGCCATGCAGCAATCGTGAGCGCATCGAGGCTCATGGCTCGACCTGCAGTCGGCACTCGCTCTGTGCTCGCGAGCCTGAACTCCGCGATAACGTCGCAGAGGCCGTGGCTGCCGATATCTGCCTTCGCGAGGCCGTGTGCCGCCAGGGATGGCGGCACACGAGCCCACAGGGACGTGCTCGTGGCGTGCCTCGCGAAGGCAGATATCGGCAGCCGCGGCCGTCCGCGCCGACATCGACGCTGCGACAAGAGAGGGCGCGACGACGCTAGACGTCGACCGCCAAGAGAGCGCGCGCGCCGGCAGCAGTCAGAGCTTGCCCTGCTGCGCGCGCTCGTAACGCGACGTCTCGATGTAGTTGCGCAGCTGCTCGTTACCCTCGTGGCACGCGTACTCGAAGATCACGTAGTCGTTATTGAGACGCCACGTATACGCCGCCGTCCACGGCCTCGTCTGCATCACCGGATCGCTGACCGTGATCTCGTACTCGAGGAACTCGTCGCTGACGCGCGTGAAGCGCTCCGTGATCTTGAGCTGCTCGCTCGTCGGCGTATTGTAGCGCGGCGAACCCGTCGTGCCGATATTCGTCATGTGCGGGATGCCGTTGAAATTCGTCGTCTCGACGACGAGCGTGTTCCCCTCCCAACGGCCGCGCGACTCGCCCATCCACTGCTTGATCGCCGGATCGAGCGGCGCCCGGCCGTCGAGCGGAATGATGCGCGCTTCGTGGATCATCTCGAGACGCAGCACGACGTAGCCCGGCGTCTGCCAGATCTCGATGCCGTTGTTGTACTGCATCGGAAACATCGAGGCCGGCAAGCCGCGCGTGATGCAACGATCCCAGACATCGAAATCCTCGGGCCGATCCCACGTGTCGCGGAACCAGCTCGAGCCCATCGTCGGCGAAACCTCCCTGCCGAGCTCGGTCAGCTCGGGGAACTGTCCGTCGGGCGGATCGACGATCAGCGACGCGACGCGCGTCGGAATCTGCCCCGCCTCGCGCCAGTGCCCCATGCCCATGCGGTTCGCTTGGATCTCGGCGTCGTAGCCCTCGTTGCGCTCCTGGAGCTGCGCCGCGCGAATGGCGTACTCCTCGTCGTTCAACGTATTTCGCGTGCCGAAATGCTCCGGCCGCACGAGCGGCACGCCGGTCATATGGTTGATCGGCCACCTGCCGCGCAGATCGGGATCACCCCACGGGGTCTTCGGATGCACCCAATTCCCTTCCTGAGCGGCACTCGGCAGCGAAGCCGTGAGCACAGCCGCGGCCACGCCGGCGGCAATCGATCCGAGTCTTGCTCTTCGCTGCTTCATTGCGTACCTCCGTTCCGAAATCTCATCGCGGTTCGCCGCTCATCGCGCCGCCACGGGAAACCCGTATTGACCGCCGCAGCGGACCGAGGCTCGAGTTCGCGTCGGCAGTCGCGCGGAGATCTTCGCCGTTCGCGGAGTATAAATATCCGTCGACGAGATGGTCGACCCGCGGGCGGATTTGGGCCGGGCGCGCGCGAGCGTGTATCTTTAGGCGCCATTCTGCCCTTTCGAGCAGCTCGAGGGAGATCAAGAATAGTGAAGCGGATTCACCGTCTCATGGCCGTGGGGGCAGTGGCCTCTTTCGGCGTCGTTGCCGCTGCGAGCGCACAGCCGGCCGATACGTCCTACCCCAGCAATAGCCGGATGCCCGCGGGCGACTGGCGCACGATCAATCGAGATCTCGCCGCGACCCGCTACTCTCCGCTGAATCAGATCGACACGCACAACGTCGGCCGGCTCGAGCGAGCGTGGACCTATCGCCTGAACGGCAACTCCACCGCCGTTCCGATCGTCATCGGCGGCGTGATGTACGTGCCGAGCGGCGATCGCGTCGTCGCGCTCGACGGCGAGACCGGCGAGGAGCGTTGGGTCTTCGTCGTTCCGCGTCCCGAAGGTCAGCAGCGCGGCCCGGGCGGCGTATCGACGCGCGGCGTGAGCTACTGGGAAGGCGACGCGGAGCACGCGCCGCGGATTCTGTTCATGGCCGGCACCAAGCTCTACGCGCTCGACGCCGCGACCGGCGAGCCCGCGGCCGGATTCGGCGACGGCGGCAGCGTCGACGTCGGCGTACCGTACCGCGGCACGCCGACGATCTACCGCAACATCGCGGTGATCGGCGCGAACGTCAACGAGGTGCCGCAAGGCCCGCCCGGGAACCCGCGCGCGTTCGATGTTCGCACGGGCAAGAAGCTCTGGGAGTTTCAGACCGTCCCGCAGCCCGGCCAGCCGTTCAACGAAACGTGGGGCGACGGTTGGAAGGACCGCTCCGGGACGAACATGTGGGCGTTCGCCGCCCCGGTCGACGCGGCCCGCGGCATCGTCTACCTCCCGATCGCGGGTCCCGCGGCGAACTACTACGGGGGCGATCGCCCGGGCATCAATCTTTTCGCGAATTCGATCGTCGCGGTCGAGGCCGCCACGGGCAAGTACCTCTGGCACTTTCAGACGGTCCACCACGATCTGTGGGATTCGGACATGCCGTCCGCCGGAGCGCTGCTCGACGTCGTCGTCGACGGCAAGCGCGTCCCGAGCCTCGTGCACGTCGGCAAGACGAGCTACATGTTCGTGCTCAACCGCGAGAACGGCGAGCCCGTGATCCCGGTCGAGGAGCGGCCCGTGCCGAAGGGCGACGTGCCGGGCGAATGGTACTCCCCTACGCAGCCGTTCCCGGTCAAGCCGCCGCCGTTGTCGCGCGTCACCGTGACGAAGGCCGATATCGTCACGCCCGAGGACACGACGCCCGAGCACTCGGCCGCGTGCCATGAGTTCTGGGAGCGCAGCGGCGGCTTCTACAACGCGGGGCCGTTCACGCCGTTCATGTACCACGCGAAGGGCACGCCGCCGAAGTCGACGATTCAAGTGCCGGGCGGCACCGGCGGCGTGAACTGGGGCGGCGTCGCCGCCGACCCGACGACGGGCATCGTCTACGTCAACGCGCAGAACACGTCGCTCGTCGGCTGGGTCGAGGACAAGGATCCGAACGTGACCTACAGCTTCGAGGCGGTCGGATCGAAGCAGCCTTACGACCGCGCGAGCATCCTCGGCATCGGCCCGTTCTTCAGCTTCTCCGCGCCGATCGACGGCAAGTGGGACGAGAACGGCCGCCCGGCCGGCCCGACGCTGCCGTGCTATCGCCCGCCGTGGGCGAATCTGATCGCCGTCGACACGAATACGGGCGAGATCCTGTGGAAGTCCGTGCTCGGCATCAACGAGCTCCTGCCGGAAGGCAAGCAGCTCGTCGGCAACGCCGGCAGCGCGGGCCCGACGGTCACCGCAGGCGGGCTCGTGTTCGTCGGCGCGACGAACGATCGGCGCTTCCGGGCCTTCGACGCGCGCACGGGCGAGGAGCTGTGGTCGGCCGTTCTCGAAGCGAACGGCAATGCGAATCCGATGAGCTACGAGAGCGCGAGCGGCAAGCAGCACGTCGCCATCGTCGGCGGGGACACGCTGCACGTCTTCGCGCTGCCCTGAGCGAGACAAAAATTAAGACTTCGGATCGACGGCGAAGCGAGAAAAATTAAGACCCGACGAGGCAAGCGGATGGAGCGCCGAGCGCACGAAACGGTGACGGCGAACGCGCTCTTACATTACCATTCGGCTCAAACGGGTCCCGGTAACTTTTTGTAGAGGAGAGTTTGCAGATGCGAAATCGATTGGCAGGCGCAGTCGCAGCGGCACTGGCCATGGCCGCGGCCGCGGGCACCGTGCAAGCACAAGACAACGAGCGACCGGAGCGCCTGTTGGGCAAGCCCAACCTGAACGGCATCTGGCAAGCGCTGAACACGGCGTATTGGAATCTCGAGGCGCATTCCGCCGAGCAGCTCGAAGACTTCTGGCAGATGGGCGCGATTGCCGCGATTCCGGCCGGGCAGAGCGTCGTGCGCGAAGGCAAGATTCCGTACAAGCCCGAGGCCCTGAAGCAGCGCGAAGAGAACCGGAAGAGCTGGCCGGAGGCCGATCCCGAGGCCAAGTGCTACATGCCGGGCATCCCGCGTGCGACCTACATGCCTTTCCCCTTCCAGATTTTCCAGGGTGAAGGCGACATCCTGATGGTCTATCCGTTCGCGAGCACGAACCGCGTCATCAACATGGTCGAGCACCAGGAGGCGGTCGTCGACACGTGGATGGGGTACTCGAACGGGCGCTGGGAAGGCGACACGCTGGTCGTCGAGACGACCGGATTCAACGGTCAGCAGTGGCTCGATCGCGCCGGCAACTTCCATAGCAACCAGCTGAAGGTCACGGAGCGCTTCACGCTGCGCACCCCCTACCACATTTGGTACGAGGCGACGCTCGAGGACCCGGTGACATACGAGCGGCCGTGGACGATCGAGATGATGCTCTATCGCATCATCGACCCGAACTTCCAGCTGCTCGAGCACAAGTGCGTTCCGTTCGCCGACATGCTGCTCTACCACGACCTGCTGCTTCCGCAGGAACAGCAGCCTCAAAACTAATCTCAAGTCGGGAACAATCGATTCGGAACTGGTCTAAAATAGCAGCCGACGAGCACGCACCGAGGAGTCGTCAGTACCCGGACGAAGTGCGAGGCGAGACAGGAACAGGAGTAAGGGTTATGCGAAAGAGGTTTTTGAGCATCGCGGCCGGGGCCGGAATCCTGATGGCCGCTTCCGCCGGAACGGCGCTGGCGCACCACTCGTTCGCGGCGGAGTTCGACCGGAACAAGCCGGTCACGCTCGAGGGTGAAGTCGTGATGTTCGAGTGGGTCAATCCTCATTCGTGGCTCCACATCGACGTCAAGAAGGAAGACGGCACGGTCGAGCGCTGGAAGGTCGAGGGCGGCGCACCGAGCGCGCTGCTGCGCCGCGGCTGGACGAAGAACACGCTGCCGCCGGGCACGAAGGTCGTGGTCCGCGGCTTCCAGGCGAAGGACGGTTCTCCGCGCGCGAACTCGCAGGAGATCGTCTTCCCCGACGGCACCAGCATGGACCTCGGCGGAACGCGCGCCGAAGACTAACGGCTCGCCCTCCCGAGCGGAGCTCGGAGGGAACATTTTGTCCAACGCGAAACGGGGCCAGAGATGGCCCCGTTTCCTTTGATGGTGTTTGTGCTTACAGGACAAGTCCTGGCCGATCCAGTATATTGTCCTGCTGATCCGTACCACCCTATGTGCCCGCGCGGCGAAGGAGAAAAAGCTATGCCGCTCGTCAATCTCAAACCGGTTCTGCTCGAGGCAAAATCGAAGGGGTACGCGGTCGCCGCGTTCAACCCGGTCGATTATGCGTCGATGAAGGCGATGGTGGCCGCTGCCGAGGAGCTCAACGCGCCGGTCATCATTCAAACGTCCGCGAAGACGATCAAATACTACGGTCATCGCGCGCTCGTCGAATGGATGCGCGAGATCGCCGGCGAGTCGCCCGTGCCGGTCGTGCTGCATCTCGATCACGGCAAGGATCTCGACATGATCAAGAAGTGCATCGAGATGGGCTGGACGTCCGTCATGATCGACGCTTCCGAGCATCCGTTCGAGAAGAATCTCGAGCTCACGAGCAAGGTCGTCGAATGGGCGTCGGCCGCCGGCGTCGGTGTCGAGGCGGAGATCGGGCAGATCATGGGCGTCGAGGACGACATGGTCGTCGACGAGAAAGATTCGCACTATACCGACCCGGAAGAAGCCGAGCGCTTCTGCCGCCAGCTCGATCTCGCCGCGTTCGCGGCCGCGGTCGGCACGGCTCACGGCTACTACAAGGGCGAGCCGGACGTCCGCTTCGAGCTGATCGAAGAGATCAACAAGCGCACCGGCGTGCCGATGGCGCTGCACGGAGGCACGGGCCTTTCGGACGAGGTCATCCAGCGCTGCATCAAGCTCGGCTGCGCCAAGATCAACATCTCGACGAACCTGAAGCACGTGTTCATCGACAGCTTCGTCGAGTATCACAAGAACAATCCGAAGGACTACGAGCCGCTCCGCGTGCTCGGCGCCCAGTTCGAAGCGCTGAAGGCGCTCTTCAAGGAGAAGATCGCGCAGTTCGGCGGCACGAATCGCGCCGGCGAGGTGCTCGCGAAGGTCGCATGAGCGAAGCCGACATGATGAAAGCTCTGATCTTCGACTGCGACGGGGTCCTCGTCGATACGGAGCGCGACGGTCATCGCGTCGCGTTCAACCGCGCTTTCGCCGAGATCGGGCTCGACGTCACGTGGGACGTCGATCTCTACGGCGAGCTGCTCAAGGTCGCCGGCGGCAAGGAGCGGATGCGTGCGTACTTCGACAAGTTCGGCTGGCCGGCCGAAGCGAAGGACAAGGACGCCTTCATCCTGGACCTCCACAAGCGCAAGACCAAGATCTTCAAGGATCTGATCGCGAGCGGGCAGCTGCCGCTGCGCCCGGGCATCAATCGCATCATCGACGAAGCCGCGGCCGCCGGCATCCGGCTGGGCGTCTGCACGACGTCGAACCCGGATTCCGTCGACGGCGTGCTCGACCTGATGGGGCCCGAGCGCAAGAAGAAGTTCGAGTTCGTTCTCGCCGGCGACGTCGTCTCGCGCAAGAAGCCGGATCCCGAGATCTACAACCTCGCGAAGGAGCGGCTCGGCCTGCCCGGCTCGAGCTGCATGGTGATCGAGGACAGCCGCAACGGATTGCTCGCCGCGCACGGCGCAGGCATGCCGGTCCTCATCACGACGAGCACCTACACGATCAACGAGGACTTCAGCGAAGCGGTCAAGGTCGTGCCCGAGCTCGGCGACCCGCCGAACGTGCGGGTTACGCTGGCTGACTTACAAGCGCTCGCGGCGAGCGCGGCCTGAGGCCCGACAGTAGCCGCTGGGGAGGAGACGAAACATGCAAGAGATCACGCTGGCCGACTTCGAGCGCGCGATCAAAGCGGCCGCCGAGACGGCGTTGCGCAACGAGAAGTACTTTTCCGAGCTCGATTCCGCCGCGGGCGACGCCGATTTCGGCGTCTCGCTCGCGTCGGGGTTCCGGGTCGTGCAGAACGATTGGGACCAGCTCGATCGCAGCTCGATCGGCGCGTTTCTGCTGAAGATCAGCATGATCATCAGCAGGAACGTCGGCGGCTGCTCGGGCCCGATCTGGGGCACGGCCTTCATGCGAGCCGGCATGCTGAGCCGCGACAAGACGAGCATCACCCTCGAGGACCTCGAGAAGATGCTCACCGCGGCGATCGAAGGCATCCAGCAGCGCGGCGGTGCCGTCGAAGGCGACAAAACGCTGCTCGACGCGCTGATTCCCGTGCGTAACAAGATCAAGGAGTACGTCGGCAAGCCTGACGCGGATCTGCGCGAGGTGCTCCGCGAGGCCGCGGCCGTCGCGACGGAGGCCATCGAGCGCACGAAGAATTGGGTCGCGAAACGCGGCCGGCAGTCGTTCACGGGCGAGCGCAGCGTCGGCACGCCGGACCCCGGCATCGTCGCGATCGCCACGATGCTGAACGATATCTGCAAGGCGGTCGGCGTCGAGCCGGCAAGCCAGGCGAGCAACGGATAACACCAGCCAACCAATCGGGGGACCAGACATGAAGAAGTTCGTCAACGATCCCGCCAATTTCGTCGCGGAGATGCTCGAAGGCGTCGCGCTCGCGAATCCCGAGATGCTGCGTTACGTGCCCGAGTACAACCTGATCTACCGCGCCGACCGCCCGAATCCCGACAAGGTGTCGGTCGTGCAGGGCTCGGGCAGCGGCCACGAGCCGGCGCACATCATGGCCGTCGGCCCCGGCATGCTCGACGCCGCGGCGCCGGGCAACGTGTTCTCCGCGCCGCCGGTGGACTACTGCTACGAGTGCATCAAGCGCTTGGCCTCGCCGAAGGGCGTCCTGGTGCTGATCAACAACTACCAGGGCGACCGGATGAACTGGGACATGGCCATCGAGATGGCGCAGGCCGAGGGCATCAACGTCAAGAGCTTCATCATTGACGACGACGTCGCCGTGCAGGACTCGACGCATACGGTCGGCCGACGCGGCGTCGCCGGCAACTTCTTCGTGATCAAGGCCTGCGGCGCGGCCGCAGAGCGCGGCGCGAGCCTCGACGAGCTGCTCCGCATCGCGCAGAAGGTCAACAGCCAAGTCCGCACGATGGGCGTCGCGCTCACGTCGTGCACGCCGCCCGCGAAGGGCAAACCGATCTTCGAGATCGGCGACGACGAGATCGAGGTCGGCGTCGGCATTCACGGCGAGCCGGGCCGCCGCCGCGACAAGCTGAAGCCCGCCGATGCGATCGTCGACGAGCTCTTCGACGCGGTCTTCAACGACCTGCCGTTCAAGTCGGGCGATCGAGTCGCCGTGATGATCAACGGTCTCGGCGGCACGCCGATCAGCGAGCTCTACGTGCTCTACCGCCGCGCCGCGCAGCGCTGCAAGGAGAAAGGGCTCACGATCGTACGCAACTACGTCGGCGAGTACTGCACGTCGCTCGAGATGGCCGGTGCGTCGCTGACGCTGCTGCGCCTCGACAGCGAGCTCGAGGACCTGCTCGCGGCGCCCGCAGAGGTCGCCGTTCGAATCTTCTGATCCCTTGATCCGACCGCACTCCGGCGGCGCGGCTCCCGCGCCGCCGGCACTCGACTCGGCGACGGTCGTCGCCTTCGATCTCGACGGCACGCTCGTCGACTCCGCACCCGACCTCGCCTACTGTCTCGGACAGGCGCTCGAGTCGCTCGGCTTCGCGGCGCCGAGCGAGGCGGATACGCGCGCGTGGGTCGGCGACGGCGTCAACGAGCTCGCGCGGCGAGCGCTCGCGAACGCCCGGCCGCTCGCAGGCAGCGCCGCCCAGCGACCGTCGCCCGGCAGCGGGGACTTCGAGACGCTCGTCGAGACAACGCTCGATGCGTTCTCGCGCTGCTACGCGGACAACCTCTTCGTGCGCAGCCGGCTTTATCCCGGCGTCGTCGAGACGCTCGACGCGCTCGCGGCACGCGGTGTCAGGCTGTGCTGCGTGACGAACAAGCGCATCCGCTTCGCGAACGCCTTGCTCGAGCAGGCCGACCTCCTCGATCGGTTCGAGCTCGTGATCGGCGGCGACAGCGTGCCCGAGAAGAAGCCGAGCCCCATGCCGCTCGACGCGGCGGCGGAGCGACTCGGCGTCGCGCCATCGAGCGCGGTCTTCGTCGGCGACTCGCATCAGGATCTCGCCGCCGCTCGCGCCGCCGGCTGGCGTTTCGTTTGGGTAAGCTACGGCTACCGGCAACTTTCCGCGGCGGAGCTTGGCGGCGCCGCGGCGATCGACTCGCTTCCCGAGCTCCTCGACAAGCTCGGTGCGCGCTGACACGAGCGCCTCACGGGCTCGCCGCTTCTACCCTATTCGGACTTCAGGCGTGGGCGCCGTCGGCGGCTTCGCCCGCGCCCCATGCGCCGCACGAGCCCCGTGAGCGCTCGAGAACGCCGTCTCGTCCCACTTGTGGAACCTCGTGTCCGGTAGCGGCATCGCAGCACACCGACCTCGGCGCCCGGCCTTCGACGTTTCCATTGCGAAACAGGCGCTTCCGCCTTCCGGGCGTACTGGCACGAGTAACGCATAGCGTCCGCAGTGCAACGAGCCGACGGCGGCCACACGGCCGGTCCGCCGCACGACCAAGAGCAGAAAGAAGTACCCGCATGATCGCCAACGCTCTCGCCGATCTTCGCCACGGCGCTCGGGCCGTCGTCGGTCGTCCGACATTCGCCGGCGTCGTCATGCTGACGCTTGCGCTCGGCATCGGTGCGAACGTCGCGATCTTCTCGATCGCGCAACACATCCTGCTGAGGTCCTTGCCCGTTCCGGAGCCCCACCGGCTCGTCAACCTGAACGACTCGCAGCGACCGCTGGTGCAGATGTATCCGAATCGGCTGCCGATCTTCCGTGCTTCGGCGGGCGGCGGACCGGAAACGCTGTTCAGCTACCCCATGTTTCGCGATCTCGAGCGCGAACAGGAGCCGTTCGTCGGGCTCGCGGCGCATACCTTCTTCGAGGCGCGTCTCGAGACCGGTAACGGCTCGCGCTTCGCCACGGGCGCGCTCGTCTCCGGTAGCTATTTCGCGGTGCTCGGTCTTCGGCCGGCTCTCGGCCGCCTGCTCGGCCCGGACGACGCTCGAGTCGACGGGCATGCCGAGTCCGTCGTGTTGAGTCACGCCTATTGGCAGAGCGAGTTCGGCGGCGATGCCGGCGTTCTCGGCAAGATTCTCAGGGTCAATGACGTGCCGTTGACGATCGTCGGCGTCGCGCCGCCCGGCTTCCACGGCACATCGGTCGGCACGCGCGCGAACGTTTTCGTGCCGATCACGATCTCGTTCGATTTCTCGAGCACCGGCATCTCCGACTTCGCGGCCGCGAGCGCGATTCCGAATCATGACCGTCGCG